>CAIGRU010000152.1_pt1 | contig 56445 bp, 51 predicted proteins | sample 7351341 | NCBI WGS metagenome assembly CAIGRU01
GTGAGTGAAACCCACGGTCCACGACCCTACCCCACACGACGACCATGTCAAGGGTCGAATACCCCATCCCCACCACAAAACCGCCGCCAACCCAATTCCTAATTCCTAATTCCTCATTCCTAATTCCTAATTCCTCATTCCTAATTCCTCATTCCTCATTCCTAATTCCTCATTCCTCATTCCTAATTAAAAAAGCGGTGCACCAACGTATTGGTGCACCGCGGGTATGCAAGTTATGTTATGACTTCAGTTGTTAGCCGAAAAGATTAATCCTGATTGAGGTTAACACGCTTGAATTCCACTGCCATAAGACCATTCTGCATCTTTTCAAGATACTGACCTATAGTCATAGTGGCATCCTTTACGAATTCCTGCTCAACCAAGCAAGACTCTTTGAAGAACTTGTTCACACGACCCTTGGCGATGTTTTCCATCATCTGCTGGGGAAGGTTGGCAGCCTTAGCTTCGGCAGCTTCCTTCATGATCTGACGACCCTTGGCTGCTTCCTCTTCGGTAATCCAGCCCTTCGACATATTCGATTCGATATGATCTTCAGTGTCGAAGTGATTCGGGTTAAGACCACCCTTCTTCAAAGCTGCTTCTACAGCCTTGCGGATTTGTTCCTCGCGGGTCTTTTCGATAGCTACATTGTATTCGCTTTCCACTACAGCTGCGGGAACGCTATCGCGGTCCACAGCCACAGGATTCATCGAAGCCACCTGCATGGCAACGTCACGACCTACCTGGTAGTCTACACCTTCGAGGTTGAAACCTACGATAGTAGCCAACTTGTTACCGAGGTGGTTGTACGAAGTGGTAGAGGGAGCCTCTACATATTCGTAAGCGCCAAGTTCCATCTTTTCGCCGGTCTTACCGCTCTCTTCTACGATAAGGTCTGCGATAGTCTGACCGCCGAGCACCACAGCCTTCAGTTCTTCAGCTGTCTTGCAACGGTTAGCCATAGCGGCATCAAGAATCTGCTTGGTGAGGTCTACGAAACCTGCATTCTTGGCAACGAAGTCAGTTTCGCACTTCAGCGCTACGATAGCGGCGAAGTTTCCTTCATTCTTAGCCAATACGCAACCTTCGGAAGCCTCGCGGTCTTCACGCTTTGCGGCAACGGCCTGACCCTTCTTGCGAAGAATCTCAACGGCTGCCTCTATATCGCCGTTAGTCTCGGCGAGGGCTTTTTTGCAGTCCATCAAGCCGGCACTTGTCAAGTGACGGAGCTTGGTGATTTCTGCCATTGTTACTGCCATATTGAGTAATTTGTGAGATTGTTAATTAATTGGGGTTGTTGATTATTCTGCAGCTGCTTCTTCTGCGGCGGGTGCCTCTTCTGCAGTTGCGGGTGCTTCAGCTTCTGCCTTGGGAGCGCGGCTCACGCGACGACGTTCGCGACGGGGAGCAGCTGACTCTTCACCGGCAGCCTGGGTATCTACCTTTTCAACCTTACGTTCTTCCAGACCCTCAGCCATGGCACCGCATACAGTGTCGAGGATGAGCTCTATTGACTTGGAAGCGTCATCGTTGGCGGGGATTACGAAATCCACGTTGTTGGGATCGGAGTTAGTGTCCACGATAGCGAACACGGGGATACCGAGACGGTTAGCCTCAGCCACGGCGATACGCTCCTTCAATACGTCCACTACGAACAATGCCGAGGGAAGACGGTTCAGGTCAGCGATTGAGCCGAGAGTCTTTTCCAACTTGGCACGCTGACGGGTGATCTGAAGCTTTTCGCGCTTTGAAAGGTTATCAAATGTACCATCCTTGGTCATCTTGTCGATAGAAGTCATCTTCTTGACAGCCTTGCGGATAGTAGGGAAGTTGGTAAGCATACCGCCGGGCCAGCGTTCTATCACGTAGGGCATGTTCACGCTTTGAGCCTTGTCGGCGATTACTTGTTTGGCCTGTTTTTTAGTTGCCACGAAGAGTACCTTCTTGCCTGACTTGGCAATGCTCTTCAGGGCGTTGGCAGCCTCTTCCAGCTTCGCGCCGGTCTTGTAGAGGTCTATGATGTGGATACCGTTGCGCTCCATGAATATGTAAGGAGCCATGGCAGGATTCCATTTTCTTTTAAGGTGACCGAAATGGCAACCTGCTTCTAATAATTGGTCAAATGTAGGTGTTGACATTTTGTTGTAAAATTGTTTACGTTCTTTTTGTTTTTACAATTTCGCAGTAGGGAACGTGTCCATCCGCAAAATTTAGATACTAAACACTTCGGGGCTTGCGGCATTACCGCTATACACCCCTTATATCAGGCAGCCCTAAGCGGCTGCGGAGATATTAACGTTTTGAGAACTGGAAGCGCTTGCGGGCTTTGGGCTGACCGGGTTTCTTACGTTCAACGGCACGCGGGTCGCGGGTCATGAAGCCTTCAGCACGGAGTGCGGGTTTGTCCTCGGGATTGATCTTAACCAATGCACGGGCTATAGCCAGACGGAGTGCTTCTGCCTGTCCTTTGTAGCCGCCGCCGTCCAGGTTCACCTTGATGTCATACTTTTCAGTAGCTTCCAAAGTCGACAAGGGCTGCTTAACGATGTATTGGAGAATTGATGAGGGGAAGTACACTTCCAAGGGGCGTTTGTTGATTGTGATGGCACCGTTGCCTTCCTTTACAATCACGCGGGCCACTGCGGCCTTACGACGGCCTACTGCATTAACTGTTTCCATACTTCCTGCTCTTATTTCATTTTGTTGATATCAAATACTATAGGATTCTGAGCTTCGTGGGGATGGTTGGGACCATTGTACACGTGCATGTTCTCTATCAAGCGACGACCAAGACGGTTCTTGGGAAGCATGCCCTTCATTACCTTGATATACAAGGGGTGCATTCCGGCCTTGATGTGCTTGTTGAACGATTTCTTCATCAGAACCTCGGGAGTGGCAACTCGCTGACCGCCGGGATAGCCGGTGTACGAAAGATATTCGCGATCGGTCATTTTCTTGCCGGTGAGAACCACTTTGTCGGCGTTGATAATAATCACATTGTCGCCACACTCCATATTGGGTGAATAGCTGGGCTTGTTCTTGCCACGGAGAATTTTGGCAACTTTTGAGCAAAGACGACCAAGATGCTGGTCGGTGGCGTCGATAACGAGCCATTGCTTTTCAACGCTCTGCGCGTTGGGGGTCAAAGTCTTGTAACTTAAAGTATCCACTTTTTAATTAATTGATAAATAGTTAATTAATTCGACACTCACCGCAGCAATGCCCGACCAAAGGCACAGCCCCGGCTCGTGTCATCGATTCATTTTGGATATAATCGGACTGCAAAGTTAGTGATTTTCCACAACTTAACCAAACACCCCGCCCAACTTTTTCCACAAAAAAATCCACACCCCACCGCTCCATCCCCGCACCATCTCCGCCGCAGACTTCCCCACCGTCGGACGGCGGCAAGCATCTCCGCTTCTGGTCACTCAAGCGTATATGGCTCCAAGGTTACTTTTTCGAGCTTCGCGAGTACCGCCTCGCTATCTTCGGTAAGCACACCGTTCTCCACGTCGAGGGCAAGCAACAGCACATCATCGTACCTGAACATCTTCCCTGCAAGCCGGCGGAAGTTACGGTTTACAAAATCATACATGTCCGACGGATGTTCGAAAAGCAATCTCCAGATCTTATATTTTCTGTTGAGCAGCTTTATTATGGCAGCACGAAAACGGAAGCGTGTAGCATCGCGGAACTGCTTTTTCGCGCCCTCGTCAGCCGCCGCATAAAGCGACAGCACATATAGGAAGTTGACTGAAAAATGCGATAGCCAAAGCGTGTCCCGGTCAAACAACCGGTTTATGAAATGCCGCGAACACACATCATCGACATGGGCAAGGTGCGACACATTGTATTCACCCAATCTATCACCGTCTATCTTCGCTGAGATGAAAAAGTTTGGCGTGATATTGTAACCCTCGGTAAGATTATCACGATACGGCAATGCTCCATCTATATCGCGTTCGTTATTTTCGGGCAGACTGTCAATATTATATTGAATCACATTCTTGGCGTATGTGAACTGCTTGAAAAGACTTTCACCACGCACATCCGACCCGACATGATAATACTTGGAATCTGCGATATACAGCATATTCTCTTCCGGATTCACCAATGACGTATATGGATAGATGTGGTCAAGAACCTTTCCGTCTTTCTGCTTTTTCATCCTTTGTGCCGCGTTCTTATCCCCTATGAGTTCCTCAATCATAGACTCGAACACATGGTAGAACGAAGTCACTAAAAGATAATCCTTGCAATCCCGGCTTGAATGTATCTGCGATGCCCGGTCGAAAAAGTCGTAGCAAAGTCGCCATACCTCAATGGACTTATCGGTAAAATATCTGTACTTGATCTGACGCAGACGGGTGCAACCATACCCATTCAGGTATCGCTCAAAGCGCGGTTGGGTGATAAGCCTGTAATTGCAATTCACCTTCGCCTTGAAACCGTAGGTGTCGCAGATATATTGCACAATCGAGAAAAAGATTACGAGCAGTTCCTCATCAAAGTTTATCTGCTTTTTGCGGTTGACCAAGTCGAGATACATAGGCTTACCCTTGGAAATCCATGCAGTCTGCGAGGATATTGTCCTGCGCCAATTAATCTTGTTGTAGCCCGAATGGATGTTTTTCATTACAAACATAAAGAAGTCCCTGTTGTCATCGCAGCATCTGAGCACGGCAAGCATCAGCTCAAGCCATGTCCCCTCTATCGCGCGGTTGGTCTTGTCTACGGCGGCTATCGCTTCCTGATGTATTATTGAGGAGTCTTTGTTGAGACGTCGGTACTCCGCGATGGCGCGAAAAATCCACACGGAAAAACCATAGAGGAAATCCCGTTCCTCTTTCGTTAATTTTTCATCCTCAACCGACGCATCTATATCGACAATGGCTTTGGGATCATATCTCCCGAACACCTTATTGCGTTCATCAAGGACCACCTTGGGGAGTATAAATACGCAATCCGGCTTGGCAAACCGCGGATTGAAAAAATATCCCACCCGGTCATATTTGACCTTGCCGCCGTTTGCAGCCTCAAATGGAAAGACATGAACCCCATCGATTGTCACATCTTTCTCATTGTACGCGTAATCCTCAATAAGTATTTTCATCTGAAGCCCTGATCAAGCTACAATGCGGACTCTTCCGGATGTCCGTCAGATACGCCATTCTTATCTCGCCATACCTCGCGCTCAACACCAAGTGTAGCCATAATCCGGTGGATGCGGTCGGGTACACCCTCCGACCTGAAGAAGTCAGTAAAGGTATATTCCTCGGTCTCATTTTTGTCAACATCCGTGAACACTTTAAACACAGTGCTGTCAGTCCTGACATAGTCCTTGAACACATCATTCCATAGATAGAACAGCACCTTGCCTACAAATGCATCTTGGGTTATGCGCTTTTGAGAATCTGCCTTGCAAAACCAGTACCCCATCTTCTTATCTTCACTTTGCGTGGCATCAAATATGCGGTCATTGACTTTGGACAGGAATTCCCACCAATCGTATGCAGCTCCGTCCGCTGTTACTATTTTCCAACCCCGGTACTCCGCATCCGCAGGTCGCTCAATAGGCTTGTATTCCCAGTCCCAACGACGCTTAAACGCAGAGTCTATCGGAAACAGCGATTGATCCGACGTATTCATAGTGGCATATATGTGCAGGTTGCTCGGCAATTGCATGATATCACCCCTAAAGATTTGGGCGGTATCGATACCCGGCACCATCGGACGTTCACCCTCCCCGATTCCGGCAAACGCTTCGTCGCGAAGATACGCTGCTATATCCGTATCCGTGCTGATATGGTATTTGGAAAAACCATCCGACCGGCGATCAAGAAGTTGAAATACATCTCCAAAAACTTGCGCACAGTTACCACGGTTTATCTCCTCAATAATTAAGTAGTAGGGATTGTCCAAGTTCTTCCATGCAGCTACATAAGCTTTCAGGAATGCCTGCGGAACGAACTTATATGTAAGTTCTCCATTCTCTTTCGATGGCTTGTAGCAACCCACAAATGATGAATAGTCACTGTCGGGATGGAAAGTCACGCGTTGGTGCATCTTGTTCGCCTTGTCCTTTTCTACCAACTTGTCAGTTTGATGCGATTTCCCCGTCCCGGGAGCGCCATAGTAGATTACCTGTAGGCGATTCAATTGCGGTATATCAGCCATCGCTTTTGTGGACTCGGATTCCGGATCGGGATCGAATTTGAATTCAAATGTGAGTTTCGGTTTGGCAGGCGAACCGGCGGTACCAGATGAATCTGTGGGAATAGAGTTTATTATAGTACGCTTGGGAAGCATCGCGGAAGTATTGTCAACCATCGAGCTATACTCCTGTAATGCTTCTGATTCACCATCTCTCACATAAAGACCATTGTTGTTTTCAAGATATGGATGCAAGTCCTCCTTGAATATACTGTTGAATATTCTTAGTGTACCTACATTCTCTTTGGCATCCGTTACCGTAACGTGGTCTCCATTCAGAATCTGCTCATACACCCCTTGCTGTTTGAATACAATCTCACCCCCGCTTGATATGCGTATCTTGGATGGCACATCTTCCGAAAAGATTGCACAAATCTTCCTGATACCCATACTTATGGGGTTACCATCCATCGAAGGTGTATTGTTAAGCCAATTGGCTAATTCCTTGCTAACCTGTTCTGCAGGAAACGCACTCAGAAAGGTATCAAGGATAATTATATTAGTTCCAAAATCCAACCGTTTCGAAAATCTGCTACCCCCTGTACGTTCTTTACTCATTGGGTAACTTTCCACAAAAGAAACTTTCGCCAACTTATATATCAGCTGCAACCCGACTTGCAAGGCTTCAATCTGAGCATTCACAAGAGGATTCGAATTTAGAGTTTCCTCCGAGACACCATGATATGAATCCAGAATCTTGTCACTCAAGGATTCTTTTAATTTAATTTTAGTAATCCCATCTGATTCATACTCCTCGGAGTACTCCAGACTCGAGCGTTTGCCGTTAACCTTATACAGCGCATAAGTCAAAGCTATGACAGACGCGATTTTGTTCAATGACGACTTGATGCCGAGTTTATAATCCAAATCGGCAACCTCTTTAATTGGCTTAGGGTAAACGGACATATTAGTTGTTTTCGTTAGTGATTATTTGAAGAGCTATTGCATAAGCCAAAAGCGGCGGCACAGCGTTGCCCACCTGCTTCATTTGGCTCATCTTATTTCCATAGAACACAAAACTGTCAGGAAATGATTGTATTCGGGCGGCTTCGCGAACCGTCAGGCAACGATTCAGTATCGGGTGGGTGAACCGCCCGGAGGAAGGAGTGTCAAATCGCGTGGTGATTGTAGCCGCAATTCCATCCTCTAAAAGACGGCACCAAGTACCGCTATAAATTGATTTCGTACGGTGTTCCTGTGGCAGGACCTCCTTACCGCAACCCTTGGGTATCAACGACAATCTCTTGAGCGCAAGCGCGGAATGCTGTGTGGCGACATGATTATACAGCACATCGCAATCCCCTCGCATCTCCTTTTGGAAATCCGAAAACGCCGGCATAGAATAATTGCCTACCTCCTGACCTTGCCCGGATTCTATAAACGGCAAGTCATAAATGGCATCCCTTATAGTCGTTGCTTTTCCGTTCGCCTTGGGCAACGGTACCATATCGGAGCCTTTAACACCAATAAAAACCGCACGCCGGCGGTCCTGAGGCACACCGAAATCCGTTGCGCAAAGTACTCCGCAGTTAACACTATAGCCAAGCGACTGGAATTCCTTGATTATTTGTTCCTTAAAAAATCCATTGCCTGTAGTAAGTATATTCGGCACATTCTCAATGACAAAATACTTAGGTTCGAAATCCCGTACAAATCTTACAAAGTGCCGAAACAGAAAATTACGCGGGTCATCAAGCGACAGACGCTTCCCTTTCTGCGAAAAACCTTGACAAGGAGGTCCACCGATTATTATATCTATCTGCGGATGCTTCTTTTTTATATCTCCGGTGTCCAACGATGAAATATCTTCATTATATACATCCGTACCGGGATGGTTTTTTTGATATGACGCCGCTATGGAAGCATCATATTCCACCGCAAACTCAATCGAACATCCTGCTTTAATAAAGCCTTGCGACAGGCCCCCGACTCCGGCAAACAAATCAGCGACTTTCATTTAGGCGAATTGAAGCATTATTATAATATTCTCCTGACAATTCAATCCCTATGAAAAGCCGGTTGGAACCCTTGCATGCCATCCCCGTACTTCCACTCCCCATAAAAGGGTCAAGCACCACCCCGTCCGGATTTGACAGAATATCCACAAAATGTTTCATCAAAGCCACCGGTTTCTGAGTGGGATGATTCCCGTTTTTATGCTCTTTGGCTGAAATCGTAGCGGTCTCTATGAAATCATGTATCGGCTTGCCTTCATTATTAAAGACACCGGTGTTTGCATCATTCACAAAGTACAACCAACTCTCGGTGGAGTTGATGAAGTGCAGATTCATATTTCGTGGCATGGGATTGGTCTTATGCCATATACCTACTGTCTTGTAATAAAACTTATTGTTCTCGGCTATGGAAATCAAGGTCTCAGCTTTGATTATTGACATAAACATAATAAGATTCCCACGTTTCTTTAATACCCTATGGCATTCCTTAAAAAAAACGTCCATCTGTTTAGTCCACTCATCAAACTCCAAATCATCCCATCCCTGCCCCGAGAAATGATTGGAGCGAAGCTGCTTGAGATTCGTCCCCCTCTTTTTCATGAACAGACCTAAGTTATACGGAGGATCCGTCAATATCAGATCTACGCTATTATCAGGTATGGCAGCCATTTTACTGATACAATCCCCATTGGCAAGGAATGTCAATGGATTGATGGCTACAAACGGCCCCCCATTAGCATCTTCGGCCGGCTTGGTTTCGCAATCTTCAGCTCTGGCGGCGCCATCATCCTTATCATCCAATACCTCTTCATTGAACAATGATTCAGAATAGCAATATCCTACCAAAGGCTCATATAGGGCCTTTATCGAATCTGTTATTATAGGATATCGTTGAGACATATACGCATCAGAGCAACATGGGAACACCGAAGGCAAACCAAAGCCCACTATTAAAAATAAGGCATACCGCACAATTGACATTACGGTAAAACGCCCCATGGATTAGATTGCAAAATTAATGCTTTTTCTGAATTTTGAGCTACCGCGGCGAAAGATTTTTAACCGTATGAAAAGCCACCGGAATCTTCCACGACATACTCTTTTTTTCAGAAAAAGCAATGCCGCATCAGATTATAACATCAATGCGGCATTAGAGAATTTCAATTAGAGGAATCGCTCCATCAGATACGGTCAAGTACGGTGCCTATAAGGTCGTGAATGGCAGTCTTGTAGTTAGGTGTAGCATCATGACGCATACGGTTGGCAATGATGGAACATACCGTCATTGCCTTGTGTCCCATCAAGCGGCTCAAACCCTGCAGCGGAGCACTCTCCATTTCATAATTGGTGACTTTGCGGTCGCGGAAACGGAATTCCTCGATACGACGGTTCAAATCGGGATTGGCAAGCGGCAGACGCAGTTCACGGCCCTGCGGTCCATAGAAGCCCACTGCCGATATGGTATTGCCGCGCACCATATCATCGCGTCCTATCATATCCACCAGATGCTCGTCGGCATCCACCACATAAGGCTTCGCCCAAAGCGGATTCCAACCTACAGATTCGCAGAAAGCATGTTCGAAGTCCAAATCGGCAACCTCATTGCGTCCGGCATAATAATTCAGTACGCCATCAAAACCTATAGCCTTCTCCGCTATCACAGGCGTACCGAGCTTCAGTTCAGGCTGCAACGCACCGGATGTACCTATGCGCACCATGTGGAGCGTACGGTGCTCGGGGCGCACCTCGCGAGTGGCGAAATCGATATTGGCAAGTGCATCAAGTTCGTTAATCACAATGTCGATATTGTCGGGACCGATACCATGGCTCAGACACATTATAGGCTTGCCCTGGTAGGTTCCACCGATTGTGTGAAACTCACGCGACGACACCTCAAATGTCTTGCTGTCGAAAAACGACGCCACCATATCCACACGTCCGGGATCGCCTACGAGTATAATTCGGTCCGTCAACTGCTCCGGTAGCAGATGCAGATGAAACACCGTACCGTCAGGGTTGATTATCAACTCGGAAGGAGCTATTATCTTTTTATCCATATTGATTTTGAATTAGAGGTTATGATTTCATGTATATACTTTCTATTTAAAACACTGTGGCATAGCCTATGGTTGACATCGACCTGTCAGGCAAGGCGATATTTTCCACCGGGAAATGTCAGCACCAGACCTTTGAATTCCATGTCCACAAGCAGCGACATCATGCGGCCCACGCTTTGGTTCATAGCTATGGTAAGCTGATTGAGCTGTGCTTCGCCGTGATTGGTCAAATACTCCACCACGGCAAGCTCCTCCTCGGAGAGATCGGGAAACAGACTCGGCTGTTCGGCTTCAGTCTCTTTTAGCTTCCAGTTCATGGCTTGAGCCACATCCGACACATCCTGCACCAGCGCGGCAACATTCGATGCTATGAGCCGGTTACACCCTTCACTATAGCGGTCGGAGATACGGCCGGGCAATGCAAATACGTCCCTGTTGTACCCCGAAGCAATATTGGCAGTAATAAGCGCACCACCTTTTCGTGCCGATTCCGCCACTACCAGACAGTCGCACATACCCGCCACAATACGGTTGCGTGCCACAAAATTACCCTTATGTATGGCGTCGCACGAACGGTATTCGCTCACGAGCATACCTCCGGAGCGCACAATATCCGCAGCGAGCGAACGGTGTTGAGCAGGATATATCGTATTCAGCCCATGACCGAGCACACCCACCGTAGGCACCGCGCATTTCAATGAAGCGGTATGCGCAGCCGCATCTATACCGAACGCCAGCCCGCTCACCACCGTAACAGGCTCGGCAAGATGCTTCGCCATATCGGCAATAAGACGGTTCACAAAATCCATACCATAAGGAGTGGCATGGCGGGTTCCCACGACTGCCACTACATGCCCGCGGTTCAAATCACATTTGCCAAGCCCATACAACATCAATGGGGCGTCATCGCAATCCGCCAACCGCACCGGATAATCATCATCTGTATAGTACAACGCCCTTATGCCGTTAGCATTCACAAAATCAGCCTCCCGGCGCGCCTGCTCAAGAATGGTAGCACGATAAGTCCCGTCAAAAAGCTTATTGGAAAATCCCATGACAGCTCCCAACCGGCGGTCCGGCATCTCAAAAAAATCCCGTTCCGACCCTACGCGGGACAGCAACTCGCCGGCCAACGCACGGTTCATGCCACGAAGCGCGGCAAAAGCCATCTTATATATCAAGGTGTCGGTCATGGTCAGTACAGGCAATATTTACAATCGTAAAATTAATGAATTAATCGTGGCAAGCAAAATTTTTTAAAATCCACCCGCAGATGTTACCCAATTTCATCCACGATTATTATATTTGCAGTACTTTAATCAACAACTCATTTGCCTATGACATAACGACAAACAAAAGACATAACATATAGAAAGCGTTAACTTTATATTTCGGTTATCCAAAATCGCCAATTTTGAAAACTGCAACCAGAAGTAAAAGGTTGATGCTCACGTGTATAGCGTGGGCTTTTACTTATTTGGTTGCAACGTGTTTGGCGATACGTGGATAACAAATAAAGTTTCAGTCCACGTTTTCTTTATAGTCTCATCTCCATAACTTTTCGGACTGACCACTCTCTCCCTACACAACCATTATACTCACGTTTTCAACAAAAAAACAAATCATCATGTACCATACAAAATTCCATGGACTAAAACATATTTTAATTTGTATCATAAGCTTCACCATGTGCATATATTCCCAGGCCCAAGACACCCCGACCATAGATGAACCCGAATTTACCGGCGAGTGCCTGTTGATTGCCAATGGAGAGGGAATTCCACTTGATAAAGAATTTTGTAAACTTAAATCCAAGGCCAATATAGGACTTGCCATGGTTGGATATGCCAAAGCTAAAAGCGAGATTCAGGTTAAAAGTCCATCAGCACAAGCAAGAACCACAGCTGGCCCCGTTAGCATAATTGTACGCGCTACCGACAACACATCCGACCCGTTGGCGATTGTTAAGATATTTAAATTCAAAAAGGGTAAAAAAGACCGTAAAAGCGAACTGTCATCCTACGATATGTTTGGAGGAATGAGCGAAAACAATCAAGAACTCATGAAATTTTCGGCAAAGAAATACGGTACCTCCTCTTATATTCTAAAACTTGCCAATATTGAGGAAGGTGAATATGGAATTATTGTAACCAATCCAAACTCGAAGGACGAAAAATCCGTTATAATAAGTTGCTTTGGTGTAGACTGATAAAATACTACATAATACTAATTGGACCGTGTCATAAAAGGTTATTTGACACGGCTCAATAATTAGTTTAAGCTACTGCTTACAACTGTCAAAGGTAATCGGCAAAGGCTTGGGCGAGGATATCGCCGCGCGTGAGACGTCCATGCTCAAGGCACACCACGGTAACCTCGGCACGAACCACCGGCAGTTCTTCAGGAAGCGTGTAAATATCCTGCACAAACACAAATCGCGCTCCCTCACGACGCAAAGCCAGACGGCTCACCATATCCTGACCCAGTCCAAGAGGATGCAGATACTCTATATTGACACTCCTCAGCACCGGGTCTATACCCTGCCGCTGCATGTCGCGGAACGACGTTCCTGCCGCACGGCAGAACTCATGACGTGTGTGCTCAAGATAATGCAGATACACGGCATTATTCACTATTCCCTGTGAGTCAACCTCATAATCGCGGACCCGCATCACAAGCTCAAAAGCGTATTTCCCATCATGTTTCATCATAAGCGTAAAATTACAGAAAAAGTTTGGTTAAACGAAAGTTTCTGCCGTCCTTTGCACCACTATTTTTCTATCATAAACCAATTAACATTTTACAACATGAAAACATTAAAACACATCACACTCCTTTTCGTGGCTGTAGTATGCCTCGGATTAGCTTCTTGTGCCGAGAACCAATTGCAGAAAGCTATTGAAGAAACCAACAAAATGATGCCTATTAAAATAGCTCGCAATTTTGAAATCACTAACGTGACCGACGATGGACAATACGTAGTGTACCGCTACGAATTGGCTGAAAATATATACGACATGGACCAGATTCGCCAGAATGCAACCAAAGAAGCCATGCAACAGCAGCTCCAGACTATGCTTCAATCCAACCCCGATGGCAAAGCATTCTTCGACATCGTCAAAGAATCAGGCCGCGGACTTAAATTCGAGTATGTAGGAACTCCTTCAGGCGACACCTGCGAAGTGACTCTCGAAAACGACGAGCTTTAATACTCCACCGCATATTGCGATACAAAGAGCCGCCCGGGTGAACGACATCACACGGGCGGCTCCTTTATTATTGTAAACGAGTGCTATCTATCACTTATTGACACGGAAGCGGTCTACTCCATCACGCAGGAATGCCACCGTCTGACGGGCAGCGGCTATACCTGCATTGATATTGGCTTCCGATGTCTGCGCCCCCATCTTCTTGGGAGTGAAGAACACGCGTGAACCGAAACGCGCCTTCAAGTCCTCAGCACTATCAGGCTTTACATCCGCCACATACTTAAGGTCAGGACGCTCCTCAAGAGCCTTGGCAAGTCCGGCTTCGTCTATCACCTCCTTGCGGGCGGTATTGATAAGCACACCACCCTTGGGCATACGCATGAGCAAGTCATAGCCTACCGAACCACGCGTTTCGGCAGTGGCGGGGATATGCAACGACACAAACTTGTTGTCACCGTACAGTTCTTCCACAGAATGCACCGGCTTTACACCGGCTTCTGTCATCACCTCATCAGGGCAATACGGGTCAAGCGCTGATACCTGCATGTCGAATCCTTTGGCTATGCGGGCAACATTTCTACCCACCTGGCCGAATGCATGTATACCAAGAGTCTTATCCTTAAGTTCGGTTCCTGATGTGCCGTCGTACATATTGCGCACAGCCATAACCGTCATACCGAACACCAGTTCGGCAACGGCATTGGAATTCTGACCGGGGGTATTCTCCACACATACACCATGGGCAGTAGCAGCTGCAAGGTCAACATTGTCATAACCTGCACCGGCACGTACCACCACCTTCAGATTTTTGGCGGCATCGAGTACCTCGGCATCAACCACATCGCTGCGTATTATCAATCCGTCGGCAGTAGCCGCGGCATCAAGCAGCTCCTGCTTGGAACCATATTTTTCAAGGAGTTCCAGTTCATAACCGGCGCCTTCCACCACTTCCCGGATTCCATTGACCGCAACTGCGGCAAATGGTTTTTCTGTAGCTACAAGTACTTTCATATCGCTAAATACGCTATCGATTAATGTTTAGCTTCGAATTCCTTCATTGCTTCCACAAGCACGTCCACACTTTCCATGGGCAGCGCATTGTATAGCGATGCGCGGAAACCGCCTACCGAACGGTGACCTTTGATACCGACTATACCCTTGGTTGTGGCAAAATCAATGAAATCTTTTTCAAGTTCCTTGTATTCAGGAGCCATTACGAAGCATACATTCATTATCGAACGGTCGGCAGGATCAGTAACGGTACCCTCAAATATACGGCTTGAGTCTATGGCATCGTATAGTTTGGCTGCCTTGGCAAGGTCCATCTTCTCGAGCTCCTTCACGCCACCCAATTCCTTGTAATAGCGGAGTGTCTGAAGTGCTGAGTATATCGGAAGTACGGGAGGAGTATTGAACATCGAACCTTTCTTCACATGCGTACGGTAATCGAGCATCGTAGGAATGGGGCGGTCCACACGTCCGAGAGCTTCATCACGCACTATAACTATAGTTACACCTGCGGGGGCAAGATTCTTCTGCGCGCCGGCATAAATCAGATCGTACTTCGACACATCGACCGGGCGTGAGAATATGTCGCTCGACATATCGGCAACAAGACGTACGTTCACATCGGGATCGTAACGCATCTCGGTACCATAGATGGTGTTGTTAGTGGTAAAGTGGAAATAATCGGCATCTTCGGGCACGGTATAACCTTTGGGGATGAATGTGAAGTTGGCGTCCTTGGAGGAAGCTACCACATCGACCTCGCCAAACAGACGAGCCTCCTTTATGGCATTAGAAGCCCATGTGCCGGTTTCCAGATACGCAGCCTTGCGAGCGAGCAAGTTGAACGGCACCATGCAGAATTGCAGGCTTGCACCGCCACCGAGGAACAGTACCGAGTAACCCTCGGGCACATCAAGCAGTTCCTTGACCAAAGCCGTGGCTTCATCCATTACAGCCTGAAACTCCTTGCTGCGGTGCGACACTTCAAGAACCGACAGACCGGTACCTGCGAAATCCAATATCGCAGCGGCAGTATTCTTGATGGTATATTCACTCAGGATTGATGGTCCGGCATAAAAATTGTGCTTCTTCATCTTTTCTTATTTTGGGATTATGGTTTTGTCACCACAAAATTATTGAAATATTTCTTTATATCGCCATTAATTTATCACAAATTCATCGGTAAACAGCCATGCCCCCGGACGCGGATTGCGGAATGCATGCATACGCACATAGCGTCCCGACGCATTTACAGCAGTACCATAGTCCTTGAACAGCAATTTCGGAAAATCCGACGGCACATCGCACCATACCGTAGCAACAGGAGTGAATGTCACACCATCGTCCGACACCTCAAACTCCACTTTTTCCGGTAGATGCACCCACGCACCCTCGGAGTGCATGAACGTGGCGCCAAAATAGTGCAACGGCTTCACCTCTCCCAAATCCACTGTAACGTCAAAGTCCTGCATGGTACCCTGCCAACGTTTGTCGCCATAGGTCCAGCCACCGCGCACACCATCGGTCAAAGTCAAATCGCCATTGGCTGTATATTGTTTGCTATAAGGCAAGTTATACGATACTTTAGCGCCACGACCGAGATGGTCTATCTCCTCAAGACTCTCTTTTCGCTCGCCATATTCCTGCGCGAGGTCGAATACATTGTAACCGTCGCGCTTCATGCGCTCATTCTTGACCAACGCACGTCTGTAAAAATCGTCATAGTCTTTATCAGGCTTACTCCATCCCACCTCGGCTATGGCATAGGTACGCGGATAATACATGTACTCGGCATGAGCCGAATCAGCTACATGTTCGGTCCACAGATTTACCTGCACACCGAGCAGATGCGATGCTTCTTCCGGAGTAAGCCCTGGCTCTACAGGCTCATACGAATAAACCTTTGCCAAGGGAAGATACCCGCCTATCGATGCCGGCTCCTTGAACGGGGCATCCTGATTGCCGTCGATATAGCAGTAGGCTCCGGGGGTCATCACCACATCGTGACCTGACTTCAGTGACTTAATTCCCCCCTCGGTACCGCGCCACGACATGACAGTGGCATTGGGAGCCACACCACCCTCCAGTATCTCATCCCAGCCTATTATCTTACGACCCTTGGAATTGACAAACTTCTCTATGCGCTTGATAAGGTAACTCTGTAACTCATCCACATCCTTGAGTCCCTCCTGCTCCATACGGCGTTTGCAATCGGGGCAATCACGCCATGAATTTTTCGTAGCCTCATCTCCACCTATATGTATATATTCCGACGGGAACACATCCATGACTTCGGTGAGCACATCTTCAAGGAAACGGAATGTCGCTTCCTTTCCCACACAGAAATCCGATCCGGAATAAGGCTTTCCGGCACATGACAGTTCCGGATATGCCGCCAATACCTCCTCGCTGTGTCCGGGCATCTCCACTTCCGGTATCACGGTTATGTGACGTTGCGCAGCATAGTCCACAAGGTCGCGCATCTCTTCTTTGGTATAGAAACCACCGCTTGCACGTGCATCCGACCGGTCGCAGTATTTGCTACCGTTATCCACCCATTCGCGCCAAGTACGTTGCGGACGCCATGCCGCAAATTCGGTAAGTCGCGGATATTTATCAATCTGCATACGCCATCCCGCGCCGTCGGTGAAATGCAGATGCATCGTGTTCAGCTTCATCTGAGCCATGGCATCGACCTGCTTTTTCAAGAAATCCAATGAACGGAAATGACGGCTCACATCGAAATGCACACCTCGGTAGGAAAATCGCGGTTCATCCGAAATCCGGCAACAGGCTATCTGTCTCACACGTCCGCCATCGGTCATCTGAAGCAACGTCTGCAAGCCATAATACGCGCCGCGGGCACCCGCAGCCTTTATGGAGATATACTTCGGGGTAACCTCAAGAGTATAACCCTCGGCATCAGCGTCGTCACCTATTTCCACCCGTATATTAGCAGAGGACATCTTTTTAGCGGCACCGGCATTGACCGGTCCCTGTTCGAGCAATGACCGCACTGCAGCATCGGCATTACCTTTTATAAAATATGTCACACCACCGTCGGGCAGATTATAAAATCCACGGTTCATCACCACTTCCGCAGGTTTCGGTATCACATCACTTGGGGCTCCAGTCTCATTAGCCGAAGCATACATGCCACTGCACGCCATAGCTGTAGCTATGGCAACTGTCATAAATCTTTTCATGGTTATATGTCTGACAATTAATTTCAATGCTCAAAGATAACCATTCGGCACAACATCCCATACAAAACCCGCTGTTTTATTTTTTCACAACCTCATGGTTTATTGTTAAAAAACGCCAATTATCCCGGGGAGGTTAAACCACGGGCGGCAATATCAGTCAAATGAAACAAACACAGCAGTAAATTTCATAACTAACAAAATAATTTCAATTATGAACAAGAAAATCCTCTCCATGGCAATAGTTGCCATAACCCTCTTCTCAGTACCCGCAATGGCTCAGAACACAGGTGACTGTCAGAAAAAATGCGATAAAAAATGCCAGGCAGATAAGCAATGCAAGAAAGACAAACAATGCAAACCAGCATACAACCCCTTCGAGGGACTTAACCTGACCCAGCAGCAACAGGCTTCCATCAAAGCCATCCCCTGCCCTAAGCAAGTGATGAAGGAAGCCCGCAAGCAAAGCAAGGATGATGCTTCCAAAGCCGACCCCAAGATGCGTATGCAAGTAGCCAAAGATATCCGAGCCAACTACCTGAAACAGGTTAAAGCCGTACTCACCCCCGAACAATATGTTCAGTTCCTTGAAAACCAATATGTGAATCCGCGCCCTCAAAAGCAGGACATGAAACATGGCAAACACAAGAAACACGGCAAGGGTCACGGAATGAAACCCGGCAAAGATTGCAAAGGCAATAATTGCTCCGCCAAGCAAGCCAAAGACAATAAATAATGATTTTTGAATATTGGAAACCGAAACAGCTTAATTCATTTTCTTCTCCCTCAATAAGGGCGGCAAGCATCAGGCTCGCCGCCCTTTCATTTTCAATCTGTACAATAGCTCCAACAATGTATCAGCGCTCCAAAACTATAGCCTGAGCCTTCTCATGCTGAAGATTTGGCATCTGCGCTCCCACAGGCGCACCGATATAAGTAGGATCACAGACCACAAACCTCCGGCCGCCTATCATCATTGCGTCGCCTGTCACATCATTTTTAAAACAAACCGCCGTGGCAAGATGCCCCGGATAATACACCAACGCCACATCCAGTCCGAGAAGGTCACGCACCAGTCGTGAGAACAGAATAGACCTGTCCTCACAGTCACTATAAGGATAATAAAGGCTCTCCTCGGCAAAAAACGCGCGGTCATGCCCCCATACCTTATCATCATACTCATATTCAAGTCCGGTCTGCACCCAGTTGAGCAACTTATTGGCGGCTGTCTCCTCCGAACATCCTTCGATACTCTTCACCAACGACGGATATAGGAGCTCCATCGTAACTTCCGCCATAGGAGTATTGGCATACATAGCCCACCGTGTCAAAACATTGCCACCGATCGAGGAGGTAGGATAACCGTTGAAAAAAGCTATCAGATTTTTCGGCACCTGCGAAATTGCCGACATATCCGGATATCGCTCCGATTCTATCCTTCGCTCCGATGAAAGGTCCGCACCCAGTTTCTGCTTTTGGGTAATAAGCAAGGACATAGGTTTCTCCCCGTCAAACGCCATATTGCAGATATTTATGGTACGCGAGGGCGTGCCGTATGGATAGAAATCAGTACCTCCCAATGAGTAATAGACCTTATCGAAAATCTTATGCCGGCTGCCATATAGCATTATCAACCTGCCGTTATCCATGCCAAGACGCATTTGGTAACCTGACTGACTGTACAGATATGCCATCAGCAACGTAGCCCCATCCGTAGTCGGACAAAATTTCTTACACAATTCATCAAGGAATTCCAAATATGCCCAATCACATAGGTTATAACGCATCCGTGTTTCAAGACAGTCCCGTATCGTATTGTTCATCCCCTCATGGTTAAGCGACTCCCACGCTTCGGCGATAACCTTGTTGGAGCATCGGTTGATGGCGATACGTGCCGATTCCGGCAACCGGACCCTACACGTCACTCCATAAAAATCCACACTGAAATAATCATCGTCCGGAGAAGGCACCTCCCGTATAGGTTCTACCGGCTTGGGCTGCGGGTCAACCACCACCGGCTTCACATCGATAGGCACCGTTACCACGGGTATATGTTTTACACCACCATCAAATGGTAATGGTGGAATGGGGCGGTCATCCTTTGGACGTGGGATAGGCGTCTTTCCCTCGTAAGATTGCCACGCGTCACGCAAAAACTCCGCATATCGCTTGTTACACTCCTGTCTATGCGACTCAAATTCCGTTTGAGTCTTTGCCTTGAAACTTTCATACTGCTTAGCCATACTCTCACGTTGCTTGCGAAACGACTCGGCTTCCTTACTGAAATCCTGAGCCGAAACTCCGGTACAAACAGCAAAACACACCATCAACAGAATCAGTCTAAAACCCATATCATCCTATATTTAATATTTTAATACGCACAAAGTTAGCAAAACCTTTTTTACCACAAAAAAATGCCAAGCCCCGATTCACCGGAACCTGACATCAATACGTCAGCCATCCTCCCTCATCAGTGGAGCATGAGACTCATGTGTGTGCGTTGCGATGGAAATACAAGTATATCGGCTATGGATTCAGAGCTGAACACTATGCGTGTAAACACATGTATGGGGACATCGAAATCCAAATGTCCGCGATAACTGTCATTAATTCGGCATACGCCATCCGACACCACATACACATGATTGTTTTCCGGCAATATCGGGTCGGAGATCCTTATCACCGAATGCCATGAACCATCAGCGGCGGCAATCCGGGTCAAACAATCACGCACATTCACTATACGCCCCATGCCGCGTGCATACAGGTGGCGATGACCGCAATCGGTGGCGGGAGCCAGATAGCGGAACGCGCGGTCCGGAAAACGTCGGCGCAACTCCCGCATGGCACCCGTGCGGGCATCCTCATCCACCCCGAGAAGTTCATTGAACTGTACCACACTGCCTGCATCCATAGCCCATGCCATGGCTGCTATCGGAGCATCGGCACGGCCTACGGCTACAAATGTGCCGCCTTCACGCATGGCAAGGTCATCGAGCACATTCAGGAAATCCCTTCGGCTGTGCAACACACCTCCGGCACGTGCGCGTTCAAATGCAGCAAACGCCTCATATATCTCTGGGGCATACGGATCGGACAATGAATAATATGCCGACTGGACAGGAAACGAATGCAATGAGGTGAAACGTTGCGTATCGCTCAGAAACACCGTACTGAATCCGAAACGGTCGAAAAAGAAATAAAGCCAGTCATGAGCAGGCATAAGTGCGCACAGCATATCCCCACGTAGATATGACTCCCTTACCGCGTCTGTAACCAGACGGCTCATGAAACCACGTCCCCGGCAATTACGCCGCGTCACCGCCCCGGCTATATATCCCATGGCTGCATCCGACCCGTGAAACCGCATGGCATAACGTTGCAGCAACAAGCTGCTCACAGGCTTATCGTCCTGCTGAAGTATCATGGCATCGGCATCATTGTACACGCGGTCGAAATACATATCGGTATACTCCGGCGAATCTCCGAAGCACTCTATCCACATCCGTTTCACATCTTCTTTCCTACTCATGGTCGTCTGATTTGTAGATTAAACGCATTGCGCCCCGCCTATGTTTGGCGGGGCGCAAGATATACCGTTTATATACACCTTTAGGTGTTATCCTTGATGCACGGGACGCAAAAGGTCGTTGACGGTCTTCACCGGATTAAATGTGGCAATGGGAACCTCCACGAACGCGGTGTTCCAATCGCTCATAGCTCCGTTCCACAGACCGGGCAATTCCATAGCACGCAACTCCTTGCCGTGACTCGATTTCGACGAGATGAATCCGGTAGCCGGATCCACATACTTGGGCAGATTGTACTTGCCGTTGTGACGGTCTTTGATGTAACATACAAGATCCACCGGATTAAAGTGCGTGGCAGATGCCACCATACGGCGGTAGTCCTCATTATTGGGGTCTATCTGGTTGCTCTCCAATATCTGAGGCGATGCCGAACCGTCGGGGTTATAGGCTATGAACGGACCACCGCCTGGTTCGCCCTCATTACGCACCATACCGCACACGCGCAAAGGACGCGACAGTTTTTCATGCAGATACATCGCGAGGTCGGTATCATTCATGGAATCGATACGGCGATCGGTGATGCCGAGTTTGAAATGCAGGAATCCTACCATATCCTGGAGATGCCCGCGGGTGTAATTGCCGGTAGCCAACTCGGTCAGATATTTATCTACGGTGTCATGCAGCTCCATGAGATACCCTCCGAGCACTTGTTTGTATTTAATTGTGGCATCTCGGCGGGCGTCGGGTACTACATTATCTATATTCTTGATGAACACTACCGCCGATTCCATATCATTGAGGTTCTCTATGAGCGCACCGTGACCTCCCGGACGGAACAGCAGGTGGCCATCCTCCATAAACGGGGTATTGTCGGGATTGGCGGCTATTGTATCGGTCGAAGGTTTCTGCTCGGAAAGTGACACATTGAACTTCACGCCATGACGCTTACCCACTTCATCGATAACACTATTGATTTTCTCTTCGAAAAGTTTGCGATGGTTTGCCGACACCGTAAAGTGCAGGTTAACAACGCCAAGGCTATTGGCAGCAGTCTGCGCACCCTCGGCAAGCTGCTCCTCCACAGGAGTGCGGCTGCCTTCGGGATAAGAATGGAATTTCAGCAGACCTTTCGGCAAATTACCATAGTTCAGCCCCTCAGGCTTTATTATGGCGGCTATCACATCCTTGTATCGTCCCGCTGCCTTAAGCTGGGCCACCGTCATGCCATGGATACGCTGTGTGGCTTCATTGAGGTCGGATATAAAAGCCATCTTGTCGATATCCGCTATGAGCTTGGCAACATCCGAACCCTCGGCGGGCACATCGGCATCGCCATCGACAAATTCAAACAATGCCTTGAACATGCGCGATGCAGCTCCTGATGCCGGCACAAACTTGCACACCTCACCCCCATCGGCGAGATAGCGTTGCCAACGTTCCACAGCAGCCTGCTCCTCTTCCGGAGTAAGCACCGTTATACCCTGACCGGGACGTGCCGCATCCATTATCTTCAAATATGGGAATCCGGTAGCGAAACGTTTCAGTTGCTCCTCTACCTGCTGTTCACTTATGCCCTTGGACTGGAGCAAAGCGAGATCTTCTTCACGTAGCATAATATTGACTTAGAATTTTAGGTTAACATTTTATTTATGCCCAAAGCTAACAAAAAAATCGTGTCGCCGCACACTTTTTACACACCTTTTTCATCTATGCGCAAAAAAAATGGCACCCCGCATTACTCTTCGCGAGCTTATGCGGGGCTTATGACTAAAAAGCTATTCTTTATTACTTGCATCATTACAACGCCGCAACCTGCAAAAAGGTTCTTTTTAGCTTCCGGTTATCTTGCACACCCGCTTTTAATATCTTATCTTTGCATTATTGGAACCTCACTTTCTCAACTATTGATATTATGGAGTTCAACGCCGATATTGATGCTGCCGTACAATGCATGAAACGCTCTGGTATAATACTTTATCCCACCGACACAGTCTGGGGGATAGGTTGCGACGCCACATCATCGGTGGCAGTAAAGAAAGTGTTCCAACTCAAACAACGTGCCGAAGCTAAAGCACTTATCACGTTGGTATCAGACACCCGTATGCTGTGCCGTTATGTGGATAATCCTCCCGAAGTGGCACTTGAACTGGTGGAGACAGCCGTCTCACCAATGACCGTAGTCTATGACCATCCCATGGGCTTGGCTCCTGAGCTACTTGCACCCGATGGCAGTGCCGGCATACGCATAACTGCCGAGCGCTTCAGCCGTCAATTGTGCAGGGCGTTGCGGCGACCCATAGTCTCAACATCGGCAAACATCAGCGGTCAACCGACCCCGGCATTCTTTCATCAGATATCCCCTGAGATTATCAATGCTGTGGATTATGTGGTATCGTACCGACGCGACGACCGCACACCCCACACACCTTCGTCCGTAATCAAGATTTCCGACGATTCGTCATTCATAATACTCCGTAAATGATGATTAGCGAACGCCGCCAACGGACCATCTATATTCTCACCGACTATATTTCCACAAATATAGCCTTCCTGCTTTTCAATATCATACGATATCTGCTTCTTCCGTCGGCACACCTTGGTTTCGGCTCATTGATGAGTTTTCTCGCATCTCCCGCAGTGCTTGCCGGACAGATACTCTTTCCCGTATGCATGATGGGCATATATTACCTGTCCGGATATTACAGCACGGTATTTGTAAAGTCGAGAGTACAGGAAATGTCCACCACACTATGTACGGCATTCATCGGATCACTATTCACATTCCTCGTAATCCTGGTCAATGACCTTACACACGACCGTGCTCAGGACTATAGCATAATAGTGATTCTGTTAGCACTTCTATTCTTCGTAGTGTACATACCTCGACTGATTATCACTTGGCATACCACAGACAAGATTGTCCGTGGTGAGATATTTTTCAATACACTCATAGTCGGTTACAGCTCAATTCCGCAACTTTTCCCCCGCCAATTGCAATCCATGTCTCCGGTCACGGGAATAAAAATTGTGGGGCTGATTGACTCGGAAAACAAATCACGCTATTGCATCAGCGGAACCGACCTGCCTATAACCGACATATCCGAAGTCCGCGATTATTGCCGTGACAATGACATAAAACGCATCATCATCATACCGCATCCACAGGGATGGGAACGCACACTTGCAGCCATCAATCCACTGTTTAGCCTTGATTTGCCGCTGTTTGTGGCAGCCGACAGATTGCCGGCTTTCATGTTCAAGACCAAAATGCTGAGCATAACCGCCGAACCGTTTATCGACATAACGCGCACACACCTATCGCCAAGCACTATCAACATCAAACGTGCCTGCGATGTGGTAATATCGGCAATTATGCTCACCATCGCTGCCGTACCACTGCTGATATGCGCACTTGCCATCCGTCTCGATTCCAAAGGTCCTGTGCTGTACCGCCAGCGACGCATAGGGTTGCATCGCAAACCCTTCACCATATACAAACTGCGCACCATGTATCACAACGCCGAGTCATCCGGCAGGCCGGAGCTATCGCACCCCTACGACTCCCGCGTGACGAAAGTGGGTACATTCCTGCGCAAATACCGGCTCGATGAGATGCCGCAGTTTTTCAACGTGCTCCGGGGCGATATGTCACTCGTAGGACCACGCCCCGAACGCATGCACTTCATCGAGCAGATTTTGGAACGCGAGCCATCGTATGCGCTCATTCACCGTGTGCGTCCCGGCATCACATCGCTGGGGATGGTCAAGTACGGTTACGCCACCAACGTCGACCAAATGGTAGAACGCATGCGTTACGACCTTCTCTACCTCCATAATATATCCATAATCACCGATATTAAAATATTACTCTACACAGCACATACCGTGCTGTCAGGAAAAGGAATCTAAATGACCGACACTACTCGACATATATCCACCGCCATCAAGGAAGCGTTTCTCAACATGCTTCTTTGGCGCGAGAAGCACATCAAGGAGAAGACATTCGTCATAATCCTCTCGCTGCTCGTAGGCACACTCGGAGGCTTTGCCGCACTCATACTCAAGACTCTCATTCACCTGATTTCGTCGCTGCTCACATCGCACTTCGCTGTCAATGAAGGCAACTATTTCTACTTCATCTATCCGGCAGTGGGAGTACTGATTACACTGCTGTTCGTGCGGTTTGTAGTGCGCGACAATATTTCCCATGGTGTGACACGCGTGCTATATGCCATATCGCAAAACAAGAGCCGGCTCAAACGCCACAACACCTACTCATCAATGCTTGCAAGCTCCATCACCATAGGATTCGGCGGTTCGGTAGGTGCCGAGGGACCTATCGTGTTCACCGGTGCGGCAATAGGCTCCACCATGGGATCGCTGTTCCGCATGTCGCCGAGGGTGCTCATGATTATGGTCGGATGCGGTGCGGCAGCCGGTATAGCCGGCATATTCAAGGCACCGATAGCGGGTATGCTTTTCACGTTGGAAGTGCTCATGATTGACCTCACCACACTGTCGGTGATGCCACTGCTCATAGCATCTATCACCGGTGCCACCATAGCCTACATATTCACCGGCTACAACGCCGAGTTCTTTTTCATGCAGAGTGAGCCGTTCGTCACCACACGCATACCCTACGCCATACTGCTCGGTGTATTCTGCGGATTGGTATCACTATACTTCACACGCGTCATGAACATGATGGAAAATATGTTCCGCCGCATACAGAGTCCGTGGCGGCGCTACGGTGTGGGCGCCCTCATCATGTCCTGTCTCATATTCCTGTTCCCTCCCCTCTATGGCGAAGGTTACGGTGCCATCGTATCACTTCTGAGCGGCAACACATCGGCAATACTCGACAGTTCCATCTTCTACTCCGACCGCGAATCGGTATGGTTCATACTCATGTTCATAGCCGTACTCACCGTTACAAAAGCATTTGCTACATCCGCCACCAACGGAGCCGGCGGTGTGGGTGGTACATTCGCACCGTCGCTATTCGTAGGCTGTATGGCAGGTTTCTTCTTTGCCTACGCCATCAACAATATCTTCGGACTCGACCTCTCGGTGAAGAACTTTGCCCTCATGGGCATGGCAGGAGTGATGTCGGGTGTCATGCACGCACCGCTCATGGGCATCTTCCTCACAGCCGAGCTCACCGGCGGCTACGAGCTGTTCCTGCCATTGCTGATAGTGTCGGCACTATCCTACCTCACCATCAAATTTTTCGAGCCGTACAGCATCTACGCCATGCGTCTGGCGCAGCGTGGCGAGCTGCTCACGCACCATAAGGACAAGGCGGTGCTCACTCTCCTTAAAATCAACAATGTGATAGAGACGGACTTCATATCGGTACATCCCGAGATGGATCTGCGCGAGATGGTAAAAGTCATCTCGCAATCCAACCGTAATCTCTTTCCGGTCGTCAACAGCGACAACCGCCTGCTCGGTGTAGTGCTGCTGGATGACATACGTAACATCATGTTCCGTCCCGACCTGTACCGGCGCATGCATGTTGAAACATTCATGAGCACTCCACCCGCACTCATCGACATCCACTCCAGCATGGAGCAAGTAATGAAAACTTTCGATGACACCGGCGCGTGGAACCTCCCCGTAGTGGACGGCGGCAGCTACATAGGCTTCGTATCCAAATCCAAAATCTTCAACTCCTACCGCCGCGTACTCCGCCACTACTCCGAGGACTGATTCCTTGCACCCGGCATAAAGCAAAACAAAAATCTTTAACAATAATTAACTACCGGGGGGGGTAATTGATAGGGTATTCGCTAACTTTGCGCGAAACTGTAATCACCCTAATTTAATCCCTCAATGAAAAAACATCTTTTTATTGCCCTAACCCTATTTGCCATAGCGGCTATAACTTCATCATGCAGCGACGACAAGGACTCTCCCGATACACCGCCGGTGGGTGACGAATGGATAGACCCAACCTTCGCTCAAGTACTCCAGGAACGCGGCTACATCACCGACGCATCCAAAGTCACACCCGCCGATGTCGCTGACATTGATAAAATCGATGTTTCAGGGGAATACCAAAATCCTGGAAACATAACCTCACTCCGCGGCATCGAATATTTCACAAAACTCGAAAGTCTTTTTTGCTACTATAACAAAATCTTGCAACTTGACCTGTCAAAGAACACCGAATTGACACTCCTACGGTGCTACACCAACCAGATCTCTCAACTCGACCTGACCAAGAACACCGAATTGACAGACCTCGATTGCTCCAACAACCAAATATCTCAACTTGACCTGTCAAAGAACACCGAATTGAGAAACCTCAGTTGCTCCAACAACCCAATATCTCAACTCGACTTTTCCAAGAACACTAAGTTGACAAGCCTCCATTGCAACTACAACCAAATATCTCGACTCGACATATCAAAGAACACCGAATTGAGAAACCTCAGATGCTACAACAACCAAATATCTCAACTCGACATATCAAAGAACACCGAACTGATATTCCTCAGTTGCTACAACAACCAAATATCTCGACTCGACATATCAAAGAACACCGAATTGAAAGAACTCAGATGCTACAACAACCAAATATCTCAATTGGATATAACAAATAACACCAAGTTAAAGTCTTTTGATTGTTCTGGGAATCCGGGGAGAAATAACGTTTTAGAAGTAAAAGCGTGGTTCGACAACGCTTCCATCCCCTCATACTTCACTGTCGGGACATGGGGCTATAACGGAACCACCGTAAGCATCCGTTACATCAACGCGCGGTAACCGCATCGAAGAACCTTTCTGACAAAATTCATGCGTTTTGCAATATTTCAAGACAAAAATATTGCAAAACGCAATTATTATTGTAAATTTGCAACCATAAAGCAAACCCAAATCACATATAGTTACAATTTCAGTTAGGTTTATTTCAAAATGAAAGCAGCAGAAGTTTTAGCCGACTTGCAACGCAGGTTTCCCAACGAACCCGAGTATCTTCAGGCAGTAGAAGAGGTGATCACATCAATTGAAGATGTGTACAACGAATATCCCGAATTTGAACGTTACAACCTCATCGAACGCCTGTGCATACCCGACCGCATATACTCGTTCCGCGTATCGTGGGTCGACGACAGCGGCAAGGTGCAGAACAATATGGGCTACCGCATACAGCATTCCAATGCCATAGGCCCGTACAAGGGCGGCATACGCTTCCACTCGTCGGTCAACCAGTCTATCCTCAAATTCCTGGCTTTTGAACAGACGTTCAAAAACTCGCTCACCACACTGGCAATGGGCGGTGCCAAAGGGGGTAGCGACTTCTCGCCGCGAGGCAAGAGCGACATGGAGGTGATGCGTTTCTGCCAAGCTTTCATCACCGAACTTTGGCGTCAGATAGGACCCGACACCGATGTGCCTGCGGGCGACATAGGTGTGGGCGGACGCGAAGTCGGCTACATGTACGGATGGTACAAGAAGATGGCACGCGAGTTTACAGGAACATTCACCGGCAAGGGCCGGGAATTCGGCGGTTCGCTCATACGTCCTGAAGCTACCGGCTACGGCAACGTTTACTTCCTGCTATCGATGCTTGCCACCCGCGGCATTGACATCAAGGATAAACGCGTGGCAATATCCGGCTCCGGCAACGTGGCGACCTATACCGCTGAAAAACTGCTGCAACTCGGAGCCAAGGTGGTATCCATGAGCGACAGCGACGGCACCATCTACGTGCCTGACGGTATAACCCGCGAACAACTCGACTATATCTTCAAACTGAAAAACATATATCGCGGACGTATCCGTGAATTTGCTGAAGAATACGGCTGTGAATATTTCCCCGGCGAACGCCCGTGGATGCGCGTGAAATGCGACATAGCCATGCCGTCGGCAACCCAGAATGAAATAGACGGCGACGATGCACGCGCACTCCTTGCACAAGGTTGCATAGCCGTAAGTGAAGGTGCCAACATGCCCTCCACCCCCGATGCCATCAAGGAGTTCCTTGCCGCACGCATACTTTACGCCCCGGGAAAGGCAGCCAACGCCGGTGGTGTATCGGTGTCGGGACTTGAAATGGCACAAAATTCACAGAAACTATCGTGGACAGCAGCCGAGGTCGATGCACGCCTGAAGGATATTATGGCTGAAATCCACCATCAGTGCGAACTGTTCGGCAAAGAGAAGGACGGATACATCAATTACGTAAAAGGCGCCAATGTAGCCGGCTTCATGAAAGTGGCTCGAGCCATGATGGCGCAGGGAATACTATAAAAAACATCCCAACCCAAATACACAATTATCTCTCAACCCATTAACGGGACGGTGCATTAGACGGAAAATCACATGCACCGTCCCGTTTTTATATCTTATTATAAATACTGAGCAACTTTATCGCCCACGCACCCAATAACTTTGCAGTGTAATCAAAACAATTAACTGTCAAAGCACTATGGGCACCATCAACTCCTCCGACATAATCTTCGCTACAGTAAAGCAACGCGGCATCACTCTCGCATCCATAAAATTGAGCGGCATCACGTCATTTGCCGAGATACTCCGGCATCTGCGCCGTTCCCTATCAGGCACCATGGGCATGACCACAATAGACCTGCGCAACGGTTCACAAGGCTGGCAGCAACGCCGGACCGTAATGCTCACATGCGCTTAAACACACGTTTCGACGCCTTTCCGTCACATCAGGGATTAAGCAAATCGGGATTGAAGAAGTTTTCAATTTCGCGTGCCTGCTCCAACGCATAGGCAGCAGCTCCATTGGGATTCATGGAAGCCGACGCCGCATAGTCGCTCGTGGCACGCGCCCTCTCACCCAAACGCCACCACACCTTTCCGCGCGCAAACAACGCATCCGCATCTTCAGGATGCTTTTCTATTCGCTCATTAAGCAAAACCAGCGCATCCTGCAGTTTGTTTTCTTTAATAAGTCGGTCAATATTTGTAAGTGAGCACATAAGTATATAACTTTGAGCGACAATAAACGTTAATAATTATATAGGCGTAGCACCTAATTTGATGCATCGCCCTGCAAAAATACAGATAAGTAAGTGCAGTGCCAAATTTATTTGAGCACTGCCGAACGGAAGTATTTAAGACGTAAGTCAAAAACGTATAAGTGAGCGCAGTGCCAAATGAACACTGCCAAACGAGAGTATTTAAGACGAAATAAAGAATAATCAAATAAAGTAACCCATGCGCCGTTCACTCCTAACAATACTGCTGGTAATATCTACAATAGTTGCCGCGATAGCCGCCGACCCTACTGCCACCACCTACCCGTGGAGCGATTGCCAGGGAAGTGCCAAACCATACCCCACACCGCGACAAGCCTACGACTATCCCGATACACTAACACCGGTAATGATAAACCATGTGGGACGCCACGGCGCGCGCTTCCCCGCCACGCCCAAGCATACCGCCACTCTGCTCAAGGCTCTTGACAATGCCGAAAAAGCCGGAACAATCACAGCCCGCGGACGCGAACTGAAGAAGATAGCCAACACCGTGACCGAACTCAGCAACGGACGATGGGGCGCACTCGACTCTCTTGGCATTGCCGAACAACGTGGCATAGCTTCGCGCATGTATGCCGGTTACCCCAAACTATTCAGCCGCGGACAGGTCAACGCCATAAGTTCCTATGCCCCTCGCTGTATAATGAGCATGTACGAATTTTGCCACCAACTATCACGTCTCGACAATAAAGTGGAGATAAACACCGCATCCGGACGCCGCTACTCTCCATTGATGCGATTCTTCGACGGCGACAAGGAATATACCGAGCTACGCAAATCAGGTGCATTAACATCCCCGCTCGATGACTTCATGACCCAGACCATTCCTCTGGCTCCACTGAAACGCGTGTTAGGCGACAAATATCCGTTTGATGAATCTGCCAACGATATAGCCATGGCTGAATACTCGGTTCTCGCCGGACTATCGGCGATAGAGATGGAATGTGACATAACCCGATTCTTCACCCCGGAGGAGTACAACGCTTTATGGAGCGTGTTCAATCTGCGGCAGTACCTGCAACATGCGGCATCTACCGTATCGGCAATCCCCGCCGACATAGCATCGCCACTGTTGCTAAACCTCATCAACACCACCGACGCATTCATATCCGGAGATAAAAACATAGCTCCCGTAAACCTGAGGTTCGGACATGCCGAAACGCTGATGCCCCTATTGTCGCTCATGCACCTTCAAGGATGCTATTACCTTACCAACTATTTAGATACCGTTGCATTGCATTGGCGCGACTTCGCCATAGTACCCATGGCTGCCAATCTCCAGATGATACTGTTCAGGTCCGATTCCGGAAAATACTACTTGCGGGTAGACCTCAATGAAACACCGGTTCCGCTCATACCCAACGACGATGCCATCTATCAACCTTGGACCACCGCACGCCAATATCTCGAACGCTGCATACCTCTATATTACTGACACCCCCAAGCAGAACACCAATCCACTACATACCAAATCATTATGCCTTGTTATTCATAACAGGGCAAGGCTTTTCCACCATTAAAAGGCTTTAGACCTCATTATTATCCGGACTATACAGGCGGCAATATTGAATTTATGCCGTCTAATGGGTCACAATTAAGATTTTTCTAAAAAAAATTGCGAAAAAAATTTGGCGCGTTGAAAAATCTGCGTACTTTTGCGGTGTTGTACTATACTACAACACTAAAACAAAGCAACACTACACATAGTACTTAACGTTCTTCAAACCATCACAAAAATGAAACGCATCATCCTCTCACTTGCAATCCTCGCCACTGCGATAGGCGTAAACGCACAACTTTTATGGAAAGTTACCGGCAACGGATTATCCAAACCATCCTACTTATTCGGTACTCACCATGTAGCGCCGGCATCGATACTTGACAACACCTCCGGATTCAATGATGCCCTCAACAGTGTAGACGCAGTATATGGAGAGATGGTGATGGGCGATATGGCAAAGCCGGAAACCCAACAACTGATGATGAGCACCATGATGGCACCTGCCGACAGCACACTCAGCCGACTGCTCAGCACGGAGCAACTAACAGCTCTACAAAACATAATCGACCAATATGCCGGAGCCGGAGTAATGAGCATAGCCAACTTCGAAGCACTACGTCCGGCGGCGCTGACGAGTACACTTGCGGTGCTAATAAGCGCGAAGGCATTCTCCGACTTCAATCCGGCAATGCAACTCGACGGACTCGTGCAGCAACGCGCCGCCGCATTAGGCAAGGAAGTGAAAGGATTTGAGACCCCGGCATTCCAGATCGGTGTACTTTACGGTTCCCCTATAAGCCGACAGATAAAAGATTTGCTGAAAGTCATAGACAATGACTCCAAAGCGATAGAAACCACACGCAAACTTGCCGATGCCTATATGTCAGGAGATCTCAACGCCCTTTATTCAATCATGACAGACCCCGACACCGGCATGGACACCGAAGAAGCCGATACATTAATCAACCGTCGCAACTCGTCATGGGTCGACTTACTGATGGGCATACTTCCCACCACGTCAGTACTGATAGTGGTAGGAGCGGGACACCTTCCGGGCGATACCGGCGTGATATCCCTTCTGCGCAAAGCCGGCTTTTCCGTAACACCGGTATGACATAATATCAGCACAACAAAACTCACACATAATAACAACCACATATCGTAAATCCACTAACAATGATAACACTAAAGAACCTCTCTTACCGTTTCCCATCATGGGGTGTAGTGGCACTTGATGACGTGACCGCCGATATACCCACCGGCATTCATCTGTTGCTCGGCGAGAACGGAGCTGGCAAAACCACTCTGCTACACATCATTGCCGGATTGCGCACAGCAGCGCCAACCGAATCCTGCACCATCGACGGTATTCCGACAGCACTTCGCGACCCGCAATTACTTGCCGACACATTCATCTTCACCGACGAGATGAAATTTCCCTTCCCCACCATCAACGAGATGGTACAGCGCCATGCCTGTTTCTATCCTTCATTTGATTACGACATGCTGCAAGCCAATCTCGCACGATTCGGAATGGACGGGTCGGAAGCCCTCGACAAATTCTCGCTCGGCAACCGCAAGAAAGCCCAACTCGCATATATCCTGTCGCTGCGGTCACGAATACTGCTGCTCGACGAACCTGCCAACGCACTCGATATATCGGCAAAGCAAACGCTACTGCAAATGCTGGCGCAATGCACCGACGAAGGACAGACCGTAATCATATCCACCCATACGGTATGGGATTTCCAGAATCTGTTTGAGAGCGTGATTGTACTTAATCATGGCAAGCTGGTACTGAACAAACCTATTTGGGAAATCACAGAACGGGTATCGTTCGTATCCGACTCCATGCCTATACCCAATGCCATATACATTGAGCCTCTATTGGGCAAGTACCTTGCCATAACACCCAACACCGGCAACACCACCGATGTCGATTATACACTGCTATACAATGCGCTGCAAAGTCCGTCGCGCGACAATTTGCTCAACATTCTAAACTCCGACCAACAATGAATACCGACAATACGACCACAGCAATCCAATCAGTCGACAATGACTTTTCATGGCAACGCGTCGATATGATAGCCAGATATTACTATCCGTCGATACGACGTCAGTTAATAATCTATCCGGCAATATCGGTAGCGGTAGGCATAGCTACCTTCTTCATGTACAACTCTCCCCTGTCGACAATTTTCGCCGGCATACTCTCCATGGTGCTGTCATTCATGTTCTATTTCGGACCGATAGTGTTCACACGCCGTTCCGACAGGGCTATAGAGACCATGCTTCCCGCCACAACCGGAGAGAAGGCTACATTCCTTCTGCTTTACTCATTTATAGTAATCCCACTTCTGGTATATCTGCCGCAATTCCTAGTACAGCGAATCTTGATATGGACCATGCCGTCCAATGATTTTTTCATGACCATAAATGACTTGACATCAAAGTTCATCGGCAAAACATTCGGACTGAGCGTGGCACAAAGTCTTGTACCGTTAGCGACCTGCCTGTATGTGGTGATGCGCGTTAAAAGCAACCGCGCCATACTCGGAATGGTGTGGGCTGTAGCATCACTCATTGTTACCGGAATATGTTCGGCAATATATGGCGTGTACCTCGCACTACACTCAGAAGCATTCCGTACCGCAGCATTTGAAAGCGGATACAACGATGCCACTGCCGGGCTACCACCCAAAACCGCTCAGGAGTTAGGAGGAGAGATAGCCAGCTCAATGGTCGACTACATGATGCCATTCATGATTACAATGGGAATATTGAGCCTCATCTACGTCATAGTGATGGCATACCTGACAGCCCGCACCATAAAAAAAGGTCAATACTAAGATATGGATTTCAAAGACAACAAACCTATATACCGCCAGATTATAGACTATAGTTTCAACTGCATTCTGTCAGGGATGTGGGAACCCGACCAACGCATACCCTCGGTACGCGAGCTTGCAGTAGGCATGTCGGTCAACACCCATACCGTATTGAAGGCATTTGAATACATGCAGGCTCATGACATAATATATCCACGCCGTGGCATGGGATTCTTCCTTGCATCGGACGCAAAGGAACGGGTGAACGGAACACGCCGCGAGGAATTCTACAATGAAACCCTCACATCGCTTTTCGCCGAAATGAAGATGCTCGACATAGATATGACAGACATCATGGAACAATGGCGCCGCTACAACAACCCGGAACAACAATAACCCCAACAACCCATAGTAACAATAACAGCTTCCATACATCAGAAACACACCTTACGGTATGCCCGGAATTGAACCTCCGGGCATACTTTTTTATCACATAACAAAAAAATCATTTTTACCGAACCAATCCGACATATTGTTTGTTATTGCGATATATCTATTCATCATCTCAACATTTATCAGCAATGATTACCATTATCTACTGCCATCCTTACGACAAGAGTTTCAATCACTCAATCCTGCAATCAATAACCGACCAGCTTACTGCCGACGGCCGTGAGTATGACGTCATAAATCTCTATGGCGAGGGTTTCAACCCGGTTATGGACAGCAGTTGCCTGAGCATGTATTCCGTTGGCGATACCAAAGATGAGATGGTGCGACGATACCAGGAAGCCATAACCCACACCGACCACATCATATTCATATTCCCGATATGGTGGGGCATGATGCCTGCCATGCTCAAAGGATTCATAGACAAGGTATTTCTCAAGGGCGTGGTTTACGATACCACACCTGAAGGTGCACTGATGCCTTGTCTTACCATAGACAGGACCACTCTCATCACCACATCAGAGGAGGATACTGACATATTGGCACCGTTCATAGAGGGTTACTTCACGCCGCAGGTTCTCAATACAGTGGGAATGAACGGTGTGCAATGGTTCAATTGCAGCCAAGTATCATCGGGTAGCAATGCGCACCGTCAACTGTTCGTGGACACCGTACTCGATTATCTTGCAAAATAGACACCCATCCGCAAATACCCATATATCAAGTGCGGCATGTCGGGAAATCCGACATGCCGCACCAGTTTTTTCAAGAGGGCTATATTTATTTACCTCCGGGAGTCTTCATATTCACATCATTGGGGGCAAGGAGACCTCTGTGACGCAACAGTGCATCGACATTAGGTTCATGACCACGGAACTTCACATAGAGGTCCATGGGCTCCTGACTGCCGCCCATCTCAAGAACATTTTCCTTAAACGCCTTAGCTGTAGCAGGGTCGAAGATGCCTTTTTCCTTGAATAATTCGAAACCGTCGCAGTCGAGCACAGCCGCCCACAGGTAGGTGTAGTAACCTGATGCGTAACCGTCGCTGCCGAATATATGACGGAAGTAAGTGCTACGGTAACGGAACTGCACCTCCTCAGGCATGCCCAGTACCTCAGCCACATTCTTTTCAAAGTCGGCTATATCCACATCGCCATCGGCATTGAGCTTGCCATATTGCAGGTCGAGCAATGCGGCACCTGCCAATTCAGTGGACATGAAGCCTTGATTGTGTGTGGATGCGGCAGCCAACTTCGCGATAAGGTCGTCGGGGATTACCTCACCTGTCTTGTAGTGGCGTGCGTACGTTTTCAGCAACTCGGGTTCCAAAGCCCAATGTTCATGAATCTGCGAAGGAAGCTCCACAAAGTCGCGGTCAACACTTGTACCTGCCTGGCTGCGCAGTTTGGCACGAGTGAGCATACCGTGCAATCCGTGACCAAACTCATGGAACATAGTCTCCACCTCATCGAGAGTAAGCAACGATGGTGCGTCGGCGGTAGGCTTGGAGAAATTACCGACATTGTACACGATAGGACGCTGAGATGTACCATCGGCATCCTCAAACGCACCTTGGAACTCGCTCATCCAAGCACCCTGACGCTTGGAAGCACGGGGGAAATAGTCGGTCATGAACACTGCCACATGCTCGCCCTTCTCATCCTTCACCTCATACACCTTCACTTCGGGATGATATTTCGGCGCATCGGGCAATTCGGTAAATGTAACACCATAAAGACGCTTTGCCATATTGAAGATGCCTTCACGCACATTGTCCAATGAGAAATACGCGCGAACCTCTCCTTCATTGAGAGCGAACTTTTTGGTACGAACCTTCTCAGCGTAATAGTAATAGTCCCACGGAGCGATTTTGATACCGGCACCCTCGCTATCGGCGAGCGCCTGCATCTCCGCCACTTCCTCGTGGACACGCTTCACCGCCGGCTCCCATATCTTGAGAAGCAGATCCTCGGCATTGTCGACAGTCTTTGCCATCACATTGGCAGTCATATACGACGCATAGTCGGGATATCCGAGCAACTTAGCCTTTTCAGCACGCGCCTTGAGAATCTGATTGATTACCGGCTTATTGTCATATTCGCCTTGCGATGCAAGCGAAGTGTAAGCTTCGTACATCTGCTTGCGGAGGTCGCGGTCGTCGGCATACTGCAACATAGGCAAACGGCTCGGGGCATGGAGCGTGAACACCCACTTGCCCTCCTTGCCACGCGCCTTGGCCTCATCGGCAGCCACAGCCACGCTGCTTGCAGGAAGACCGCCGAGACGAGATGCGTCGTCCACCACAAGTTCAAACGCGTTGGTGGCATTGAGCAGATTCTTATTGAACTTCAGATACAGGTCGGTAAGACGTGTGTTGATATCCTTGAGCTGAGTCTTCTGAGCTTCATCAAGGAGAGCTCCATTGCGTGTAAACTGCTTGTATGACTCCTCAACGGCACGCAACTGGGGAGCTGTAAGCCCCATCTCATTGCGATGGTCGTAGACATATTTCACGCGGTTGAACAGACCCTCGTTCATCATCACCTCGTCGTTGACCTGCGAGTAAAGCGGATAAGCCTTTTCGGATATAGCCACCATCTCATCGGATGAATTTGTCTCATCGAGACTGGAGAACACGAGCATCACCCGGTTCAACAACTTTCCTGCCTTTTCCATGGCAAGGATGGTATTGTCAAAATCGGGAGTGGCGCGGTTCTTCACTATAGCGTCGATATCTGCCTTAAACTCTTCAACACCTTGATTGAACGCCGGCATATAGTCGGAATACTCAATCTGTTCGAAAGGTGGGATGTTGTACACTGTGTTGTACGGCGCGAGGAATGGATTGGTTCGTTCAGCAGCCATAACATTCTGTGATGCCGCGACCGGCAATACGAATGCCGCCGCGACGGTTAAGATTGATTTATACATATTTAGAATTGGTTTTGTATCAATATTCGATTAATTCCCAAAGTTAAGCATTTATTCCGTCCGATACAAATCATGGCGTCAGAGAGAAATAGCCTATCAACGGATAGTGGTCGCTCGACGGGCGAACCTCACGCCATACCCGCAAAGGAATGATGCCGCCACGGGTCATCATCTGGTCGATGCGGAAGTAAAAGCGGTCGGCATGATATGTGATAGCCGGTCCCAATGCAGCAGCACGATAGGCATCAGTCATATCATCGCCGGCAATAACGCGTGCGGCATAGCATCCGGGGATATCATTGAAATCGCCACACAGAAGTACCGGTCCGGTAACGGAATCGACAAACTCACGCACCTGATGAGCCTGTATGGCGCGATTGCGGAACGCTTCCGACAGTTTACTAATCAAGTCGTGGCGTATCTCCTGCATCTCACCTTTAGCCTCACCGTCGGTAATGCGCCGGAACAGCTCCTTATCAGATGGTGTAAGCCCTATGGATTGCAGATGAAGATTAAAGAGGTTGAGTCTCACGCCATCCACATCGACCACATACAGGCACACATCGTATTGCCATCTATTGCTATATGTGAGCGGGACACGCTCGAATGGATATTTGGAAAAGATTTCCATTCCCCGGTCGTCGACATGAATATACGGGTATCTGGCCCGTAAAGAATCGCGTTGCTGCATTGTGGAGTTCTTAATCCCTGATACAGACATCCCTTCCTGACACAATACTATGTCGGCATCGGTTTCAAGGATATATTCCAATGATGAATTTCCATCCAACACCATATCATCGTGATGCGTATAGTCAAGAAAACCATATACATTGTATGTCATGACCTTGATTACCTTATCGGTAGATTCGGAAATCTCACTGACTGAAGGACGAAAGAAGTTCAACGGACAGAATGTAACGACAGGACCCCAGCAAACGAGAACCGAGAGGATATTCAACAGAGCCAAACGCCGGAAGAACAAAGCATTTGCCACCGTAGCAATCAATGTAACAAGCAGAAGCAGCGGGAACAGCATAGCTGCCAGTGCCCCAATGGGAGTCCGGAGCGGGTCGATGGTTCCGCCATAGGCTGAAAACACCAGCGACACGGCTAAAGCTACATTGACCGGTACAGCCAGCAGTTTTGCCAGTTTCATAAGACATGAAGTGCGTTTTGGCTTATCCAGACTCATTGCTGTTTTTTGAGATTACTGCTTATGCTGAACAGAGTGTTCCGCTCCTCGGGGGTAAGCGACGCGTAACCGGAGCGTCGAATCTTGTCGAGGATATCATCGAGCCGTGCGGTATCGGAGGAAGCCTGCGGTGAGGATGAAGCCTGCGATGAGGAGTGAGTCCGGGCTGAGGAGAATCCCGGTCGGCTTGGGGCGGCAGTGCGGCGACGGAGGTTGCGACTGAGGTTTGCAAAACGGTCTATGAGCCGGTTGAACCCCGCAAGGAAATCTATACCCCGCCGACTGTACCAACCATAGATGAAACCCGCCACGGCGCCACCGACATGCGATATGTGACCGCCCATATTGCCCGCGCTGAAGCCTATAACGTCGATGCCAATCATAATCAATGCCACCCATTTCAAAGAGACCTCGCCGAAAAACAACAGATTGAGCTTGTAGTCAGGAGCCATCACCGCCGTCGCAACAGTCACCGCTATCACCGCAGCCGATGCCCCCATCAACCCTGCAGAAGCAAAGCCGATAAGCGGCATGTTGGCAACAACGATGTATGACAGCGCACCTACAAGTCCACCGAAAAGATACAGCGCCACAAGACTACGCTGAGTGGCAAACTGCACAAATACCATTCCAAACCAATAGAGCCACAGCATGTTGAGCATAAGATGCAATACATCGTACTGCACAAACATATATGTGACAATGGTCCATGGATGGGTGGCGAGCGAGAGTATCGATGACGGGAGCCGGAGCAAGCCGAAAGCGGCATTGAGCCAGCCGGGATGTCCCGAAATCATAGCCACCGCGCCTATTATGCGCAACAGGAGGAAAAGCACAACATTGACAGTGACCAGACGCAACAGCATGGGCATGGTGCGCCACTTCTGAGCAAGTTTATCAAAATTGGTCGCCATGCACAATCCCTTTACGTTTCCAATAAAGCATAATGAGGAATCCGAATATCATACCTCCAAGATGTGCGAAATGCGCCACGCCATCGGAGGCCTCGCTCAAACCAATGAGCAGCTCCAACGCACCATATCCGAGAACCATCCATTTAGCCTTGACAGGCACAGGGATGAACATGATGTACATGGGTCGGTTGGGGAACAGCATACCGAAAGCAAGCAATATACCGAATATAGCACCCGATGCTCCAATTGTAACCAACGAATTGAGGAACGGCAAATCCTGTCCCATATCTATGGCTTGCTGAATGGCAGCATGCATGGTACCGAAGTCGACGTTATTGAGATTGGCAAGTTCCTTGGTAAAGAAACCCTCCCAGGTCAATGCCCAAACACCTTCCTGGACCAATGCAGCCCCAACACCACAACTGATGTAGTAGAACAGGAACCGTCCGGAACCGAGAACTCGTTCAAGCACCACCCCGAACATGAACAGCGTGAACATATTGAACAATATATGCGCAAACGAGCGGGTGGAGTGCATGAACATATATGTGAACAACTGGACTGGATTGAAGTCGGAGGCACCGAAATAGTGCAATCCACCCAAACCTATAATATCCACACCCAATCTGGCAGGCAACACCATCATGGCGAGCCACACTATGAAATTGATTATAATCAGGTTCTTTGTCACCGGAGGCAATGCCCGGAATATATCGTTTGCATTCATGCCACAAAAGTACAAAAAATGTGTCGAAACGTCATGCAGATGATGCTTAAGGGCTGAATATTACTATTTTTTGGCATTTTTTTGGAAGTTTATTGTGAAGTTTAAGTTTTTAAAAGTATATTTGCGCCAATTAAGCAATATCTAACACCCCTATAGCTTACTAAAATAAGTACATATAATACCATTATTTTTAATAATCAATCGTTATGAACAAAACTGAGCTCATCAATGCAATTGCTGAAAAAGCAAACCTGACCAAGGTGCAGGCTAAAGCCGCTCTTGATGCCACTATCAACACAGTTAGCGAACAACTCGCCAAGGGTGATAAAGTAGCCCTTATCGGCTTCGGTACTTTTGCCGTATCAGAAAAGACCGCACGCAAAGGTATCAATCCCCGCACTAAAGAAGTTATTGAAATCCCCGCACGCAAGGCCGTTAAGTTCAAAGCCGGTGCAGAACTCAATGACGTTGTGAAATAACACACCGCATTTATCTCTAAAGACAGACTTCAAAAACGCATAAGCGGCATTGCCATCAGGTGATGTCGCTATTTTTTTATGCGTTTTTCAGGCAGTGGACCGTGGGTGGGGTGTTACGAGGGCAGGATGCCCTCGCTCCTGTTTGGGTGGTTAGGCTGTGTTTTTGGTTTTTATTAAGTATGTCAATGTGCTCTTGCCAGTTCAATTAGGAATGTGGAATTAGGAATGAGGAATGGCGGTGGGTGGGGGCGGTTTTGTATCGGGAGTGGCGGGGGTCGGAGAGAGGGCATCTTGCCCTCTTTTTGATAAGTGCGTGGTGGATGCGGGGGTGTATATGGTAGGACTTTAAGGTCGGTAGGGACTTTAGGGGCGTGGGAAGGGGTTTGTTGGTGGGTGATACGAGGGCAAGATGCCCTCGCCCCGGTTTGCCCTCGCTCCGGCGGGGTTGGTGAGGGGGAAGTGGGATTTTTTTTGGAGGTGTGGGGATTGTTGTATATATTTGTGTGGCGGTGGCGCGGGGTGTGCCGCGATGCCGTTTGATGCCATGAAATATGTGAATCTGCCAGATGATATGCCGGTGCAACGGCTGCCTTTCTACCTTGCCATGGAGGAATATGTGGCACGGGAACTGGAGCCGTGTGATTATTTTTTCATGTGGCAGGTAATGCCCACCGTGATATTCGGCCGCAATCAGATAATAGACAATGAGGTGAATGTGGATTACTGCCGCGCTAACGGGATAGAGATGTACCGCAGGCGCAGCGGTGGCGGATGCGTGTTTGCCGACATGAGCAACGTGATGCTGTCGTATGTGACGTCGGACAGTTCCGCCGTTGCCACTACCTTTGAACGATATACGACGATGGTAGCGGATATGCTACGCGGTATGGGTGTAGATGCGAGCAGTTCGTCGCGCAACGACATACTGATAGGCGACCGCAAGGTGTCAGGAAACGCGTTCTATCACATACCGGGCAGGAGCATAGTGCATGGCACCATGCTCTATGATACCGATATGGCTCACATGGCACAAGCGATAACGCCATCGGTGACAAAGCTTCATGCCAAGGGGGTGCAATCGGTGCGCAGCCGCATAACCACGCTGCATGAACATACACGTATGGACATCGAGCAATTCAAGACTCATGCGCGACGAAGTCTGTGCGACGCTGAAATCACACTCACTCCTGATGATGTGAAGGCGATACGTAATTTAGAGGAACCATATTACAATCCGGAATGGATATACGGCAGGCGACACAAAGCGAGCACTACCCTGCACCACCGTGTGGAGGGTGTGGGAGAGTTTGCGGTGGATGTAGCCGTGGACAGTGACAACAGAATAACGGATGTGAACCTGAGCGGAGATTTCTTTCTTACCGCCGACATGGATTCACTGCTGATAAATCCGCTAAAGCAAGTAACCTACAGCCCGGAATCGGTACGTGATGCCTTGAAGGATATCACAACGGAGAATGTGATACACGGGCTTACGAAAGATGAATTCATAAAAATATTATTTTAAAAATATGGAAGATATTAAGAAAACCTGCCTGCATCAGCGGCACGTGGAAGCGGGCGCACAGATGAGCCCGTTCGGAGGATTTGACATGCCGATACAGTATGCCGGCATCACGGAGGAGCATAATGCAGTGCGCACGGCGTGCGGAGTGTTTGATGTATCGCACATGGGCGAGGTGAACATATCGGGCCCGCAAGCCGAGGAATATGTGAACCACATATTCACCAACGATGTGACAGGCGCACCCATAGGACAGATATTCTACGGCATGATGCTGAACCACCAAGGGGGCACGGTAGACGACCTTCTGGTGTATAAACGTGACGAAAACAACTTCCTGCTTGTAATCAACGCCTCGAACATAGCGAAGGATGTTGCCTGGATAGAGAGTAACGCAGAGGGGTACGACGTGGAGATAGACAATCTGAGCGACGAACTGAGCGAGCTTGCCGTACAGGGTCCGGAAGCGGAAAAGGTGATGCAGGAGGTACTGGGCATAAACTGCGCCGAACTGAAATTCTACACCTTCAAAGAGGAACTGCTCGACGGTGTACATATATTAGTGAGCCGCACGGGCTATACGGGAGAGGACGGATTTGAAATCTATGCCCCCCATGACGCCATAGTGGAGATGTGGGACGCGCTGATGGAATCGGAGCGTGCAATGCCTTGCGGACTCGGCTGCCGCGACACACTGCGTTTCGAGGTGGGTCTGCCACTCTACGGAGATGAACTTGCCGAAGATATCACGCCGGTGGAAGCGGGGTTGTCGATGTTTGTAAAGACAGATAAACCTGAATTCATAGGCAAAGATACGGTAGCCCGACAGAAAGCCGAAGGATGCAGCCGCAAGCTTGTAGGCCTTGAGCTTCTGGACCGCGCCATACCGCGCCACGGCTATGAAGTGCTGAACAACGAGGGGACCGTGATAGGTCATGTGACCACCGGCTACCGCGGCATATCAGTGGACAAAAGCATAGCCATGGCTCTCATCGACTCCCGCTACGCAGCCAAGGATACCGAGCTGTCAGTACAAATCAGACGCAAACAATTTCCGGCACGCGTCACCGGCAAGAAATTTTACAAGAAAAGCTACAAAAAATAAATATCAACCATAACACTTACAATATCATGAGCAAGATTTATTATTCAGAGACACACGAGTATGCAAAAGTAGATGGCAACATAGCATATATAGGAATATCCGACTATGCACAGCACGCATTGGGCAATGTGGTGTATGTGGACATGCCTGAAACGGGTGACGATGTGGAAGCCGGCGTGGATTTCGGCGCAGTGGAAAGCGTGAAAGCAGCATCGGACCTGATAGCCCCCGTGAGCGGCGCCATAGTGCAAATCAACGAGCATCTGATAGATAATCCCCGCCTGCTGAATGAAGCTCCCCTGACCAACTGGATAATAAAGGTGGAGATGAACGACCCCTCCGAACTGGAAAACCTGATGGACGAAGATGCCTACGCAGAATTCTGCGCCAAGGCTTAATACCTGACATGCCTGCTCTTAGAGGGCAATAATAAACGCCCTCTTAAAAACAGCATCAGACGAACATATCCTTAACATACTTCAACCCTCAACAAGCTCTGATATGAGCCATAGATATTTTCCCCATACCCAGGCTGACATAGACGCCATGCTGCAACGTTGCGGCATGGGACAGATGTCGGACCTGTACAGCGACGTGCCCGACGAGCTGATAATGCACGGCGACTATGAACTGCCGCAGGAATACAGCGAAAAAGAGGTGCGCGATTTCTTCAACGCCCTCGGCGCCAAGAACCGACAGCTCACATGCTTCGCCGGAGCCGGCTACTATGACCACTACGCCCCATCGGTGGTGAAGTCGATAATATCCCGATCGGAATTCCTGACCGCCTACACCCCCTACCAACCCGAGATATCGCAAGGTACGCTCCAGTATATATTTGAATACCAGAGCATGATGAGCACCCTTACGGGTATGGAGGTGAGCAACGCATCGATGTATGACGGCACGACAGCCACTGCTGAAGCAATGCTTATGGCCGTTGCCCACAGCCGCAAACGCAACCGCGTACTGGTGTCGGCTACCCTCAATCCCGCCACCCGCAAGGTGGTGGACACATACGCCCGCTACCATGGTGTGACGGTGGATGAGATAACGCAACGCGACGGTTGCACCGACATAACCGACCTGCAGGAGAAGCTGGAGCAGGGAGATGTTGCCGGAGTGATAGTTGCCACACCCAATTTCTACGGCATACTCGAGGACTACTCGGGGTGGAGCGAACTGTGCCACCGCCACAAAGCACTGCTGATAATAAACTGCATACCATCGGACTTAGGAATGATACGCACACCGGGAGAATGGGGCGCCGACATAGCTGTGGGCGACGCACAATCACTGGGTATGCCATTGAGCTACGGAGGTCCGTACTTAGGGTTCATCTGCACGACAAAAGCACTGATACGCAAGCTGCCCGGCCGCATAGTGGGAGCCACGACGGATGCCGAGGGGCAACGTGTGTTCGTGCTGACGCTCCAAGCCCGCGAACAGCACATACGCCGCGACAAGGCAACAAGCAACATCTGCTCCAACCAGGGGCTGATGGCACTCTACACCGCCGCGTACCTGTCGGTGATGGGAGCCGACGGTCTGCGCGAAGTGTGCGAAAAGGGAGTTTCAGGAGCGAGATACCTCGCAGCTGCCATAACGGCTACCGGCAAGATGGAACTAAAATACCCCGACAAGCCGTACATGAACGAATTTGTGATGAAATCGCACATAGACCTCGATGAGCTAATGGCACGCTGCGTTGCCCAAGGCATACTGCCGGGCGTGAAGATAGCCCCCGACGAGATACTGATAGCGGTGACCGAGATGTGCAGCCGCAAGGATATGGACCGCCTGACGGAAATCATAGCCGGAATGTAGAACCAAAAGCAAGAGACAGACCATGAACAGAGAATATTACGGCAAACTGATATTTGAACTCTCACGTGAGGGAAGGCGCGGGTTCAAGCTACCCGACAACGGATGCCCTACCCCGGCTGCCGGCATACCGCAAGCACTGCTACGCGACAACGAACCAGAACTGCCAAAGGTGGACGAGCCAACAATAGTGCGTCATTACAACAACATGAGTACCAACAACTTCGGCGTAGACACGGGATTTTATCCATTGGGGTCGTGCACCATGAAATACAATCCGAAAATAAATGAAGAGGTTGCCGCCCTACCCTCATTTGCCGCCCTGCACCCTTACCAACCGGCAGAAACAGCACAGGGGGCACTCGAAGCATACCATACGCTGCAACGCGCCCTCTCGGAGATAGGCGGCATGAGCGAGTTTACACTCAACCCATTTGCCGGCGCCCATGGCGAACTCACAGGGCTGATGGTGATACGCGCCTACCACGACAGCCGCGGGGACTACAAGCGCACGAAGGTGATAGTACCCGACTCGGCGCATGGCACCAACCCCGCAAGCGCGGCTGTTGCCGGGCTGAAAGTGGTGGAGGTGAAGAGTCTACCCGACGGCACAGTAGATGTGGCGGCACTGCGCGAAGCCCTCGACGACACCGTTGCCGCCGTGATGCTCACCAACCCCAACACCGTGGGCATATTTGAAAGCCGCATACCGGAGATAGCCCAGGCGGTGCATGAAGCCGGAGCACTGCTGTACTACGACGGAGCCAACCTGAACCCGATGCTCGGCGTGGCACGTCCGGGCGACATGGGATTTGACGTGATGCACATAAACCTCCACAAGACATTCTCGACACCGCACGGCGGGGGTGGACCCGGCTCGGGACCGGTGGGTGTGCGCAAGGGACTCGAGGAGTTCCTGCCCAATCCGCGAGTGATAAAGAGGGATGACGGCACATACGCCCTGACCGACAGCGAGACATCGCTCGGCTCGATATCGGCAACACTCGGCAACTTCGCGGTACAGCTCCGCGCCCTGAGCTACATACTATCGCTGGGCAGAGAAGGGCTGAAACTCGCAGGACCGCTTGCAACGCTCAACGCCAACTACGTGAAGGAGTCGCTGCGCGACCTCTACGAACTGCCGATAGACAGGGTGTGCAAACATGAATTCGTATTTGACGGACTTGCCGACAAATCGACCGGTGTGACAACCCTCAATGTAGCAAAGCGGTTGCTGGACCACGGCTATCATGCCCCGACAATATATTTCCCGCTGCTGTTTCATGAGTCGCTGATGATAGAGCCTACCGAAACAGAGAGCAAGGAGACCCTCGACGCCTTCATAGATGTGATGCGCGAGATAGCCCGAGAAGCGGCAACCGAACCTGACAAGGTGAAGAACGCCCCGCACCACACACCGGTACGCCATCCGGATGACACCCAAGCCGCACTGACCCCAATGGTGACATATTTTGACCTCAAAGCCGCGCAATCATGAACAGTTACGACCTGATAGTGATAGGGAGCGGTCCGGGCGGATATGCCACCGCCGCCACGGCAGCCGCCATGGGGCGACGCGTAGCGATAGTGGAACGCGACCTATTGGGCGGCACGTGCCTGAACCGCGGGTGCATACCCACCAAGGCATTGTGCCGCAGCGCGGAGATGGCACTGATGATGCCGAAAGCACAGTCGCTGGGCGTAAACATAGATGGATACAGTCTCGACTACAGTGCCGCCGCCGAACGCAAAAACAGTGTGACAGACACTCTGCGCGAGGGTGTAGCCACGGTACTGAAAGATGTGGAAGTGCTGCACGGCAATGCCCGGATAACGAGCGGCGATACCATAGAGGTGAACGGCGAACTCTACCAAGCCCGTCAGATAATAATAGCCACCGGCTCACGCCCCGCAACGCTGAACATACCCGGCGCGGAACTCGCCATGGACAGTGACCGGATGCTGAGCGCGACCACCCTGCCGAAGTCCATAGCCATAATAGGCGGCGGGGTGATAGGGATGGAATTTGCATCGATACTCAACGCATTCGGAGTGACGGTCACGGTACTGGAATACTGCCCCGAGATATTGCCGGGATTTGACGAGGATGTAGCCAAACGGCTGCGCATGTCGCTGAAACGTCGTGGCGTGAGCATAGTGACCGGTGCGGCGGTGACATCGATAACACCCGGATGTACCGTAAACTATACGGCGAAAAACAAGGAGAAAAACATCGACGCCGAGATGGTACTGACCGCCGTGGGCCGACGCGCCGTGTTGCCCGAGGGGCTTGATGCGGCAGGTGTGGCAACGGACGACCGCGGATATATAATAACTGATGAGAAAATGGCTACCACCGCTCCGGGAATATATGCCGTGGGCGATGTGAACGGCCGGTGCATGCTTGCCCATGCGGCGACGGCACAAGGCAGAGTTGCCCTGGGGCTGCACCAACGGCTGGATGTGGTGCCATCGGCAGTATTCACCACACCGGAATGTGCCATGGTGGGCATGACAGAGCAGCAGTGCCGCGACCGTGGTGTAGCCTACCGCGCGGGAAATGCCATATATCGCGCCAATGGCAAGGCAATAGCCATGGACGAACCGGACGGGATGGTGAAAATATTGGTAGACGAGCAGTCGGACAAGATACTCGGCTGCCATATCTGCGGAGCACATGCCGCAGATATGGTGCAGGAGGTTGCCGTTGCCATGAGCGCAGGAATGGGAGCCGGAATGCTGATGGCTACCATCCACGGGCACCCTACCCTATCGGAGCTTATCGTGGATGCGGTGAGCAAAGCGATGGGTTGAAACGTTAGAACAGTGAACTCATTTAAACTTTTTACCGAATGTTAAAAACAGAACTGCAATACTTTCTTTTAATCACCTTTTTTGCCTTTTTCGGTCGCTTTTTTCAATCTCATCGGTCACGTAGCCCGCTACGCTCCCTCTTCAATTGAAAAAATCCCCTCGAAAAATCCTCAAAAATGTGAATAAATAAAAAGCTTAAATGAGTTCAGTATATGAGCAGAAAACCGGCAATAAGCGTAATCATAGTATTCCATAACGCGGAGTCGACCATAGAGCGCACACTGCGTTCGCTTGCCGAGCAGACGTGGCATGATGCGGAGTATGTGTTTGTGGATGACGGGAGCAGTGACCGGACGGTGGATGTGATACAGGCATTCGTGGCGCTGCACCCGGAATTTGACGGGAAGCACCGGTTGATATCGTCACCGATGCGACGCGGCTCGGCACATGCCACCGGTCTCGGATATGCCAACGCCACGGGGGAATATGTGATACGCTGCGACGCGGATGACACGATGGATTCTCGGATGCTCGAGATAATGTATGGCGCCACCGCCGGCGGACAAATGGACGCGGTGATGTCGCCTTACGTGATGGAGAGCGACAGCAAGAGGGTGACAGTGGCATATAACAGGAAGCCATCGGGACTGAACGACATGAGGATGGACACGCTGCATTTCTCACTATGCAACAAGCTGCTGCGCAGGAGCATACTGATGGATAACGAGCTGATACCATTTGACGGCGTGGATTGCTGGGAGGATGTGGGGGTAGTGGCACGGTTCATGGCACTGAAGCCGACGGTGGCGTTTGTGGATGAGCCGCTGTATCACTACATAGTGGACAAGGGGGTGAAATCGCTGTCGCGCAGCAATGCCAACAGGTTGCTGCACGACCATCTGCTTACGGCTCTGCTGTTGGAACAGTGGTTTGAAGAGCAGTCGCTGCATGATGAGTACGATGAGTTTCTGACGCACCTTAAGTTCTTTGCCAAGGTGAAGATGCTGCGTGGTCGCGACAAGGATGTGGCACGATGGAAGGGAACTTTTCCGGAGGTGAACCCGCGCATAATGCATCTGCGGCATCTGAAGTGGTATTGGCGCATAGTGTTTGGTGCCGTTGCCGCATTGCCCACGGGGCTTACGCAATGGATAGCCGACCGGTGCGATGTGCTGTATCCGCGCATCAAGGCTGATGCAGTACAGCAGCGGCCGAATGACTCGCATCCGAATATTCCGGAGCAAAATCAATAACCATGTATCAGAATATAAAAGCGGTGTGCCAACCATTAAGATTGACACACCGCTTGATATTTCTCTATTAGGGAGTGGAATATGCGTTACTTGCCGCAACCGCAGGCATCGTCGCCGCAATGATGGTCGTCGCATCCGCAGCCATCGCCACAGCTGTCACCGCAGCCGTCGCCACATCCGCAACCGCAACCGTGAGAGGGCTGGAGTTCTTCGGGAGTGGCATCGCGCACAGCGATAATCTTGCCTTTGAAGCGCACGTCCTTGCCGGCAAGGGGGTGGTTGAAGTCCATCTTGACATCGGTAGGTGTCACTTCGGTAACTATGCCGTTGATACGGAATCCGTCGGCAGTCATCATGGGGAGCACGGCTCCGGGCTTGATGGTGCTTTCGTCGAATTTACCGTCGACCTCGAAGATGTCGCGCGGGAGTGTCGCAATCTGTTCGGGGTCGTGAGGACCGAATGCTTCGTCTGCCTTAACGGTGATATCGAACTCGCCACCGGGTTCAAGACCGTCAATTGCCTTCTCAAGGGGTGCGATGACACCACGGGTGACACCGAAGATGATGCGTTCGGGATCGTCGGGAGATGTCTGATGCACAAGTGTTTCACCATCGGCATTCACCTCATAGAGGTCGTAGCCGAGTTCTACGTATTTTCCGGGTTGAATCTTTTCCATAATTGTATTAATGTTTTGTTAGATTTTTCAAATTGAGTGTTATCACTATGTAGTATAACAAATATCATGCCAAAGAAGTTAGCGGCATGTCATGACTGGGCGTCCGGGAGATGTGCCGTGATGGTGTCATAGAGATTTTCGGTGGCTTCGGTGAGGATGTCGAGGACGGTCTCGAATCCTTCGGCACCGTCGTAATATGGGTCGGGGACATGGTCGAAGCGGGAATAAGCTCCGAAAAACGCTGCCATGGGGAGTATTTTGCCCTCAGCTTCGACAGAGGGCGCGATGGCACGCAGCCGCGACAGGTTGGAGTGGTCCATGCCTATGATGATGTCGAAATCGAAGAAGTCGGATTCGTGTACCTGCCGGCAACGGTGCGTGAGCTCGATGCCGCGACGGCGTGCATGGGCGCGCATGCGGCTGTCGGGGAGGTCGCCCACATGATAATTGCCCGTGCCGGCAGAGTCTATGACCCATCGTGCGGTATCGGCATGACGTGCAAGCACATCGAGCATGAGCCCTTCGGCAGCCGGACTACGGCATATATTGCCAAGGCATACGAAGAGTACGCGAATCTCGCGTGGATTTTCAATCGCAGCGATAGCCTTACGGATGGCTGCGGAGTCGGTGTATCGGAGGATGTCCATCTATTTCTTTGTATCGGTATGGGTTAGTCGGGTTAGATCATCGTAAATGAGCCGTGCGGCGGTGGGAGCTGCCAGTGAGACGCCCAAGCGCGAACGCATATCGCGGTACCCGTCGAGTTGCAGCTGACGGCCGGGGGCACCGGGGAGGATGTCGCACAACCGCGCATCGACACTATCGACAGTGCATAGATGTACCAGCATCTCGGGTATCACTTCGCGACCGGCAATGAGGTTGGGGAGCGACACGAAGGGGGATTTGATGAGATGCTTCATGATGTTGTAGCTGAGTTTCACACCGTTGGCTCTGTAGCACACCACCTGTGGAGTGCCCGCAAGCGCGCATTCGAGGGTGGCGGTGCCGGAGGTGACCAGTGCGGCTTCGGCATATTTCATAAGCTCGAAGGTGGCTCCGGTGACTAACGGGAAGGTGGAATACTGCCGGTAGAAGGATTCGTCCATACCTGGGGCGGCGGCTATGACGGGTTGCAAGTCGGGGTGCCGGCGCGCTACGGCGTCCATGATGGGAAGATTGTTGCGAATCTCGCCGCGACGGCTTCCGGGTACCAAGGCAAGGATGGGGCGCGGTGCGAGATGGTGACGGCGGAGAAACTCGTCGAGCGGCACGACGCCGGACAAGCGGCGGTCGACCTCCTCAAGCGAGGGGTTGCCCACATACTGCACCTCCATGGAGTGTCGGCGGAAAAACTCGACCTCGAAGGGCAGGATGGAGTACAGACGGCGGACATAACGGCGCAATTGCTTGACGCGCCATTCCTTCCATGCCCATACCTTGGGGGAGATATAGTAATATACCGGAATGCGGTGGCGTGTGGCGAACCGTGCGAGCTTGAGATTGAAGCTCGGATAGTCGACCAATATCAGTGCCTGGCAGTGCGAATCAATGATGGCGCGTTTGGCTTTGGATAGATTGCCGAAGATGGTGCGGAGGTTGCGCAGCACTTCACTGAATCCCATGAAGGCCATGTCGCGGTAATGAATCACGGGGTCGGTACCGGCTTCACGGGTCATGAGGTCGCCGCCCAAGAAGGTGAAGCGTGCCTGCGGATCCAGCTCTTTGAGACGGGCTATCAGCTCCGCGGCATGAATGTCGCCGGAGGGTTCGCCTACCGAGATAAAATAATGCATATACAGGATATTGCGGGTGTTACGGTAATCAATACGGTGCCGAAGCATGGCACACGACTTCAAAGTTAGCAAATTTTGGGCATTTTACCCAACATTACTTCACGGCGGATTGCGCCATGTGCCATTATTTTACTAATTTTGCGGATAAATAACCGCATTTTTATGGGTCAACTATGGAAATTGTTACGGAGGTTCGTGCCACCGTATAAGAAATATCTGGTATTGAGCATATTGTTCAATATCCTCTCAGCTGTGCTCACCCTATTCTCGTTTATGGTGATAATACCGATTCTGGAGATGCTTTTCAGAATCAATGACGTGAATTACCACTACATGTCGCTTGCCGACGGGTCGCTTAAGGATGTGGCAATGAACAATTTCTATTACTACACGCAAGTGGCAATAGAGCAATGGGGCCCGTCGATGACACTGATTATCCTTGCCGTGATACTGGTGGTGATGACAGCGTTGAAGACGGGGGTCACGTATCTGAGCTCGTATTTCATAATACCGATGCGTTCGGGTATAGTGCGCGATATACGTAACCATGTGTATAACAAGATAGTGACGTTGCCCATATCATTCTTCACCAACGAGCGCAAGGGTGACGTGATGGCACGTATGAGCGGTGACGTGGCTGAGATAGAGAACTCGATAATGTCGTCGCTGGATATGCTTATCAATGACCCGGTGATGATATTGGCATATCTCTCCATGATGATAGCCATAAGCTGGCAATTGACCATATTCGTGCTCATATTACTGCCCATAGCCGGATTGCTGATGGGTAGAATCGGTAAACATCTGAAGCGCAAATCGCTTGAGAGTCAGGAGCAATGGGGCTCGCTGATGAGCAATATCGAGGAAACGCTTGGGGGATTGCGCATAATAAAGGCTTTCAATGCCGAGGATAAGGTGAAGGCTCGTTTCCATGCCGGTACGCAACGCTTTTTCCAGCTGTCGAACCGAGTGGCACGTCGCCAAAGCCTCGCCCACCCCATGAGCGAGTTTCTCGGCACACTGACCATAGCAATAGTGCTCTGTTTCGGCGGTACGCTGATTATCAACGGGACTTCCAACATCGACGCTCCGATGTTCATCTATTATATGGTGATATTCTACAGCATCATCAATCCTGCCAAGAGTCTGTCTAAGTCGATGTATTCGGTGCAGAAGGGTCTCGCGTCGATGGAGCGCGTGGATAAGATTCTGGATGCCACCAACCCGATAGCCGACCCGGCTCATCCTAAGGATATAGAACATCTGCGTGGGGAAGTGAAATACGAAAATGTCACTTTCAGCTACAACAAGGAGGTGCAGGTGGCTAAAAACGTAAGTTTCACAATCAATCCGGGCGATACCGTGGCGTTGGTGGGACAGAGCGGCAGCGGAAAATCGACCCTTGCCGACCTGTTGCCCCGATTCTATGATGTGGACAATGGCAGCATCACCATTGATGGCGTGGATATTCGCGATATGCGCGTGCACTCGCTCCGCTCGCTTATGGGCAATGTGAACCAAGAGGCCATCCTGTTCAACGATTCGTTCTACAACAATATCACATTCGGTGTGCAAAGCGCCACCCGCGAACAGGTGGAACAGGCAGCCAAGATAGCCAATGCACACGACTTCATAATGGCGAGCGAGAATGGTTACGACACCAATATAGGCGACCGCGGATGCCGTCTGTCGGGTGGACAGCGTCAGCGTGTGTCCATAGCCCGTGCCATACTGAAGAATCCTCCGATACTGATACTCGACGAGGCTACTTCGGCGTTGGACAGCGAAAGCGAACTATTGGTGCAACAGGCACTCGAACGATTGATGAAGGACCGTACCACGCTGGTGATAGCGCATAGACTGTCGACCATCAAAAATGCCACACTGATATGCGTGATGCACGAGGGCGAGATAGTGGAACGCGGTACCCACGACGAGCTTCTTGCACTCAACGGCTATTACACCCGTCTCGTGGAAATGCAGTCAATCAACAACTAAAAAAGACATCCCCCAATGACATTTTTCCCCTGTTTAGCCGTCAAACGCATAAATAAGGGGAAATAAACGTACGTCTATCGAAAAAATTGCCGATTTATTTGGTAATTCATTTTCGAACCAATATATTTGTAGTGTTTTAGGAACTAAAATGTATAATAATCATATACACAATGATTATTAACAACATCCCTGTATACACTTTACAACATGTTAATTTTGGGAGCTATGTCGTGAGACATGGCTCTCAGCCTTTTAATACATACCGGTATAGGATGTGGATGAGCAATATCGCATAAAATAAATAGGATACGTCTTTTAATCGGAATGAATATTGCCTATTGTTCGGCTAATTTTGTCATGGGCTTTCCAATAGGGCTTAAATGACAAGGTTGTCAATTTGGGCGCGGGTGATGTAACGGCACTAATTTTACGGCAAAAAGAAACAGATATGGCATACGATGGCAGATATGAGAATGGCAATCCTCCTTACACGCTCTATCAGGGCGAGGATGGCTTGTGGGGACTTATAGACAAGGACGGCGCAATGCTTCCGGCTGTGTTCAAGCGGCTCGATGAAGAGCGGTTTCAGGAAGAACCGTGGTCAGTCGTGATGTTCAACCCCGAAGAAGGATTTGAATTGCTCGCCTGGAGTGACCCATGTGAGGTGTGGTTTAATTTCACATTCGATGATTCCCGTTATCCTGCCGAGTTTGCTGAATATCTGTGGAAAAAGCCGAATAAGGAATATCAAGATTATAAGTGCGAAATCCGTAGATTGATGCCCGCAGAATCTCATTGGCTATTGGATTGCCTGGAAGAATCGGAATGGCTTCTTGACATTTGCGATGATGAATATCCTGAAGCCATAGAGAGATTCCTCAACAACTATCCACAACTCACAAATGCTGCGGATTTAAATCACCTGCTTGACCCGGTAATGCGAAACGCCAATGTTTCAGAAGATTTAAAGACTGTTTTGTGGCATGCAAAAGTGATGCTTGATGCTAATGTGAGACAGGTCTTGGATGAAGCTCAGAAATAGGCTTAATATGCTGTATAACATGACAAAAATTCCTCAAAAAGACAGAGGAATTGATAAATTTGCAATCAAATTTATAACTAACCGTGTCATAGGTCACTGATGTTTTTGAGGGACTAATTGTCCTTCACAGAAAAACATATATATACGCATTTTTAATTTCAAACTAATTTTAGATAGAAATGCAAGAACTGCAAACGGATAATTTGGAAATACTACGAAATTCTTTTATGTTCCAACTGAGTCTGGCATCGAAGGAACTGTTTCATTCAAACTTTTTGTATGCTTTATGGCTGTCAGACAAAGATAATTTTTTTGAAATACTCAAACTGTTAGGGCTCGAAATCCCCGTCTCCAATGGACCGTATATTGCAAAGCGGGAATACAACAACTATGATTTTTGCATCGCTAAAGATAACAATCCGGATAAGGGGATTAAAAACGACAATATTATTTTAGTATTAGAAAACAAGGTTAAAAGTGTACCATTGAAGTCACAACTTGACAGGTACTCAAAAAAATTCACCTCAACAACGCCTATATTTGTTTTATTAACATTGACGGAAGAGTTTCAACAAAAAGAAGAAATCAAGAAAAACTGGAAGATTATAACCTACCGTGAATTGATCGAAGCGCTTAGAAAAGTGACGTGGAATGGAGAAACATTAAAATATGTTTTAGACTATTGTACTTTTATGCAGGCTTTCAGTGCCGAGATGAATAGTCGGGTATTTAACCCCGATGGTGAGTATAAATCATATATTAATAGCAATAGATATAAAGCGTTACGTATTCACGACATATACGAAAAGATTGGCATGTTTCAAATTCTCGAGTATGTTTGTAAAGATTTGAAAAAAGATGGGTATAATATAGATTGGTCATTGGAAGGGAAAACGAAGTATATCTTTAAACAGAATAACCTAAAAGATAAAGAGATATTTGTCAATTCCGATTACACATCGACAGGAGGAGGGGGACTCTTGGAATTAAAGATTCCATTTGACAACAATACAATTTTAGTAATTCAAGTTCAAGGTTTGAGCTATCGGCATTGCATTGAATATAACGCTGATTTTAAAGAAGAATTTAAGGACACCTTTATGTGGTTCTTTGACACCGGTAGCACAGAATATATCGACGGAAAGGATGATGAAAACTTTAATCAATTCAAAAAAAATAAAAAGTGGATTT
>CAIGRU010000158.1_pt1 | contig 54938 bp, 46 predicted proteins | sample 7351341 | NCBI WGS metagenome assembly CAIGRU01
GGCTGCCACTTGGGGTCGGGCAACGCTTTGCGCGACTGACGCGGCAGAAGACGGTTCAGCTGTTTTCGGTTCTTGCCGACGATACAGAAGGGGGCGCCGGGACGCACGACCGTGGCGAGCCAGCGGAGATAGTTGACCAGAGCCTGCTTGAGGGCTTCCTTTTCGGCGTCGGCATCGCAGAGATAGAGGCGCTGCGGCTTGCGCTGGGCGCGCTGACGCTCAAGGAGGGAGATGGCGCGCCGGGCGTCGCGGTGAAGCGGGTAGCCGAGCCAACGCTCGAACTGAGCGGCCCAGTTGCGCTGCCCGACGGAGCGGGGACGGCATTTTATTTTCTTCGCGGTCAACATGCCGCAAAGTTAGGAAGGATTGGGAGTGAGAGGAAGTCTGTTTCTATTTTTGAGGGAGGACAGTTTTTTTCCGGAGACTCCTTTTACATCGCAAAGCGATGTCCCTACAGATGAGGGGAATACAGACGGGTCGGACGGGGTGGAGGGAGAGGATGGGGAGGTCAGAACCATTTGATGTGTTTGAGCCAGAGGAGCACTCCGACTGTCAGACAGAGGGAGATCAGGATTATGAGGGGAAAGGCGTAGGGAAATCCGTCGAAGCCTACGTTGACATTCATTCCGTAGAAGCTGGCTATAAGCGTGGGGACCATGAGGCTTATGGAAAGAGCTGTCATGCGCTTCATGACTCCGTTGAGATTATTGGAAATAATAGATCCGAGCGCATCCATGGTGCTTTCGAGAATCTCGGTATAGATGGCAACGGTGGATATTGCCTGTTTTATCTCGATATCGACGTCATCAAGAAGTTCCGGATCATATTCTCCCGCGAAAAGATGCTCGAGACGTTCAAGCATCATCTCGTTGCCGTGGAGCGATGTGTTGAAATAGACAAGCGTTTTCTGAAGGCGTGTCAGCCTCATCAATTCTTCGTTTCTGACGCTTGAAGCCATGTTGCGTTCGGCGGCGCTTACATCATTGTTGATATTCTGGAGGTATTTCAGATACCATGTCGCGGACCGATAGATTATGTGGAGTATGAAATTGGATCGGTTGGTTATTTCGAGATGGCGCTGCCGGCTGAAGGTCACGAAATCGTTTATGACATCGTTTTCGGAATAACAGAGAGTTATTATCAGGTCATCGTGACAGATCACCCCTATGGGCACCGTCTCGTAGGGTACGTCCTTCTGATTGCTACGGGTTGGTATGCGGAGTATTATTATGCTCCAGTCACCCTCGCGGTCAACACGCGGCCTCTCGTCGGGGTCACCGATATAATCGAGAAAAACCGGGGGCATTCCGAAATCATCGACAAGAATATGCATTTCGGTTTCGTCAGGACAACAGACATTCAGCCATCCCTCGCTGTGGGGCGACGGCGTCTCTACAAATCCGTTTTCACTGCTGGAGTAATGTTGCATGTCTCTCTCTTTGTAACTGACAGTTGCGGCTTTCAGTAAAAACCTCGGCGGCCACATAAATGTTCAAAACCGAGCGGAAGTATTTTTTGTTTTATCAAAATTTGGTAATTTTGCAGTGATCTAACAAAAACGGAACCGCAGAATGACAACATCCCATAAAATCCGCTTCGCATGCATAGCCTTGCTATGGCTCGCACTCTGCTACATGGTTGCGACCGGACAGGGGCTTCCGTTCATGAAGGTATTTGTCATAGTGGCTTCCGGTATAGTGGTTTTTGTTCCTCTTTATAAAAAGTACATGAAGAAATGACAACAACCCTGTCCGCATCACCCAACGATTCACAGCAGCCCCTTGACAGCGGGAAATATCCGGTATTGTCCCGGATCGGTTCGCCTGCCGATCTGCGCACGATGTCCATAGAGGAGCTTCAGACGCTCTGCAGTGACATCCGGCGGTTCCTCATCAGCGAGCTCAGCCATAATCCGGGTCATTTCGGCTCATCGATGGGAGCGGTTGAACTTACCGTCGCACTTCACTACGTTTTCAACACCCCCTACGACCGCATAGTGTGGGACGTGGGACATCAGGCCTACGGACACAAACTGCTCACGGGGCGAGCCTCGCGTTTCCATACCAACCGCACTCTCGGAGGCCTCAGCGGATTTCCCACCCCGGCCGAAAGCGAATATGACACCTTCTCAGCGGGTCATGCCTCCAACTCCATTTCCGCGGCTCTCGGCATGGCAGTGGCCTCGGCTCTGAAAAACGAGACACCGGCACGTCAGGTTGTAGCGGTCATCGGCGACGCGTCGATTTCGGGAGGTCTGGCGTTCGAGGGGCTGAACAATGCGGCCAACGCGAAGTCAAACGTCCTGATCATTCTCAACGACAATGACATGTCGATCGATCACAACGTAGGGTCGCTGAATTCCTATCTGGCCCATATCAACACATCCAAGGGCTACAACGCCCTACGCTACAAGACCTATAACTTCATGAGAAGCGCCCATCTCATCTCGGAGAAAAACCGAGGCCGCATCCTGCGCTTCAACAACTCTCTGAAGTCACTGATCACCAAAGAGCAGAATATTTTCGAGGGGCTGGATATCCGTTATTTCGGGCCCTTCGACGGCCATGACCTGCCGCGGATCATCCGCGTGCTCAACGACATCAAAGAGATGGACGGCCCGCGCATACTGCATCTGCGGACAAAAAAAGGCCACGGCTTCATACCCGCTGAAGCGGATCCCGCCGCATGGCACGCACCCGGACGATTCGATCCGGCAACGGGAAAACGCAGCGAGGATACAGCCCCGAAAGACTGTCCTCCAAAATATCAGGAGGTTTTCGGCGAGACACTCGTGGAACTCGCCCGCAACAACGAAAAGATAGTCGGCATCACTGCCGCCATGCCGTCAGGCACCTCGATTTCAAAGCTCCGCCAGGCTTTCCCCGAGAGGACATTCGACGTCGGGATATCGGAAGGCCATGCGGTGACTTTCGCTGGAGGGCTCGCAAAAGACGGCATGATCCCTTACGTGGCAATATACTCTTCGTTTCTCCAGCGTGCCTACGACCACATCATCCATGACGTGGCTCTGATGGAACTGCCGGTTGTCTTCGCCATTGACCGCGCCGGGCTCGTGGGCGAAGACGGCGCCACCCATCACGGACTGTTTGATCTCTCCTATCTGTCGGACATCCCGGGCATGACCATAGCCTCTCCGCGCGACGCCGTCAATCTGCGACATCTGCTCTACACCTCACAGCTTCCGGGACGCAAAGGCCCTATGGCCATCCGCTATCCCCGCGGAGCCTCCTCGTCGGCCGACTGGCGCAAACCCATGAAAGAACTTCCTGCCGGCCGCGGCGAAAAGCTCTCGGAGGGGAGCGACGTAGCCGTCCTTTCACTCGGCCCTATAGCTTCGGAGGCAGCCAAAGCCGTCGAAATGGCCCGGGAAAAAGGGATTTCGGCCGCCCACTACGACATGATCTATCTCAATCCCATAGACGAGACCATTCTCAGGGAAATAGCAGAAAAGAAGATGCCGGTGGTCACGGTAGAGGACGCGTCGGTAAAAGGCGGACTGGGAACAGCCGTCACCGAATGGTTCGCAAATCAAGGCTTTCCGCTGCACATAAAGAAGATAGGCGTTGCGGAGCGACATTTCGTAACCCACGGCACGGTAAAAGAACTTTATGAGCTATGCTCCATGAACGCTCCGGCGATTCTTGAAGCTATAGTAAACGTAAAAACCAGCTTTCAGAAATGAAAATCGTAATAGCAGGAGCAGGCGAAGTAGGATCGCATCTGGCGCGTCTTCTCTCCCGCGAAAATCAGGATATCATCATTATCGACGATGACGAGGACCGGATAGAACAACTCGATTCTTCCTGCAATCTTCTGGCCTACGTGGGACTTCCCACCTCAATTTCCACCCTGCGCGATGCCATAGGCTCATCCTGCGACCTGTTCATAGCAGTCACCCCGCAGGAAAACACCAACATCATAGCCTGCACGCTTGCCAAGAACATAGGCGCCAAACGCACGGTAGCACGCATAGACAATTTCGAGTACATGAAACCGGAAAACTCCAGGCTTTTCGTGGAGCACGGCATCGACGCCATGATCTATCCCGAATATCTTGCAGCGATGGAGATTCTGAAATCACTCGGGAGGAACTGGGTGCGCAACTGGCTGGAACTGCATGACGGCGAACTCATAGTGCTCGGAATAAAAATCAGGGAGAATGCACGCATCGCCGGTCAAAGCCTGCGGCAGATCTCGAGCGAGAACCACTATTATCACGTATCGGCCATCAAACGCAATCAGGAAACGATCATACCCCGAGGCGATGACCGGGTGCGCCCGAACGACATCGTCTATTTCACCACGACCCGCGAGCATATCGAAGGCCTGAGACAATTGTGCGGAAAAACCAAGACCGACATTCACAAGGTGCTCATAATGGGAGGCTCCAGAATAGCGGTCAGACTCATCAACATGGCAGGCGACAAGTATAAGTTCAGGATCATAGAGATGGACCGCAACCGCTGCGAACAGTTAGCGGAAAGATGTCCGGAAGCGCGGATCACCCACGGCGACGCCCGCAACGTGGAGCTGCTGATGGAAGAGGGGATCACTGAAATGGACGCATTCGTGGCTCTGACAGATTCCTCGGAGACCAATATCCTGACGTCGCTCACAGCGAAGGAATACGGCGTCAGAAAGACCATAGCCGAAGTCGAGAACATCCAGTTCATCTCGCAAGCTGAGAATCTCAATATCGGGACTATCATCAACAAGAAACTGCTCGCCTCGGGCAAGATCTTCCAAATGCTTCTCGACGCCGACGTCGAGTCGTCGAAATTCATGGCACTCGCAGATGCCGACGTAGCCGAAATCGAAGTCAAAGCGGGCGCCAAAGTTACCCGCGACGCCGTCAAATCGCTGAGCCTTCCACATGACATGACCATAGCCGGACTGATACGCAACGGCCACGGCATGCTCGTGAGCGGTAATACCCGGATACAGGCCGGCGACCAGGTCCTGGTGTTCTGTCTCGCCAATACGATCCACAAGATCGAACGACTGTTCAACTGATTCACCCCACATGACTTCCGCGAAAATGACACATAGAATGCGTCAGCTCAATTATCCGATGCTTCTCAGAGTGTTGGGCTGGCTCCTGCTGATTGAAAGCATGTTCCTCCTGCTGCCGGTCATCACCGCCATGATCTATGACGAAGAGGATCTGAGAGGATTCCTGTTCACGGCCGTCACCACACTCGTCATAGGACTGGGACTGACGACATTTCTCCATCCGCGGCGTCAGGAGATGGGCCGTCAGGAAGGATTCCTGCTGACAGCGTCGGTCTGGGTGGTGTTCTCTCTTTTCGGAATGCTTCCGTTTATACTCAGTTCCAACCCCCTGAGTGTCAGCGACGCCTTTTTCGAGGCAATGTCAGGCTTCACCACGACGGGGTGTTCGGTTCTTCTTTCCGTGGAAGGAATGTCACATTCTATCACTATCTGGCGCGCGCTGATGCAGTGGATCGGCGGCATGGGAATCATCATGTTCACTCTGGCTGTTCTTCCGATGCTCAACTACTCGGGGGGCATGCAGATGTTCAACGCGGAGGTGACAGGCATCATCCACGAGAAACTGCGTCCGCGCATAAGCTCGACAGCCAAGGTGCTTTGGGGCATCTACGTGGGGCTCTCGGTTTTGCTCATCGTGTTGCTGTGGATAGGGCCGATGGATCTGTTCGACAGTATCTGCCATGCTTTCTCTGCCATTTCGACAGGAGGGTTCTCCACCCGCGACAACAGCCTCGCTTACTACAATTCAGATTACATCAATATCGTAGTGCTCGTGTTCATGTTTCTTGGCGGAACGAGCTTCGCGCTGATGTATAAGATCGCTACCGGCGATCCGAAGGCTCTCTGGCGCAACGACGTGTTCAAAGCCTATCTGATCATCATAGCTCTTTTCTATCTGATGTTTCTCTTCACTCTGGTGAAGAACGGCCAGAGCGACGACTGGCGCACGCTGACCATCTACCCGCTGTTCCAGATAGTCTCGACGATCACCTCAACCGGTCTGTCGGTATGCGATTTCGAATCATGGGGACCGTTCATACTCGCCCTTATCTTCGTCCTGATGTTCACGGGTGCCTGCGCCGGCTCCACTTCAGGGGGCGCTAAGATTGACCGCATGCTCTTCCTGATAAAAAACACCCACAACGAACTTTACCGCTGCGTTCATCCCAATGCCGTCACCAATGTGCGGGTCAACGGAAAAGCGGTGCCTCCGACCCTCGTTTCAAAGGTGATCGCGTTTATATGCATCTACATAATGATAATCGCTGTCGGAGGCATCATACTGACGGCCCTCGGAATGCCTCTGATCGATTCGTTTTTCTCGGCCTTCTCCTGCGTGAGCAACACGGGATTCGGCGCCGGCATGACGGGACAGGGGGCGGGGTTTGAGATTGTCCCCGACGCAGGCAAATGGATTCTTTCAACCCTGATGCTGATAGGACGTCTGGAGCTTTTTACCGTGCTGGTGCTTTTCACCCCCGACTTCTGGATCAAATAATTGCGGGATGTCACTCGCCGGCCACCATGCCCCCCGAAGGGTTGATGAGAGCCAGACGGTCAGTGGCGCGCGTCACGGCTGTATATAGCCAGCGGTAAAACTCCAGCGATTCGTAGGCTTCGGGCGGAACATAACCCACATCGACAAATACATTTTTCCACTGACCGCCCTGAGCCTTATGACATGTCACGGCATAGCCGTATTTCACCTGCAGGGCGTTGACATAAGGATCGCTCCGCAGGATTCTCATTCTGGTTCTGACGGGGGTAGATGGAGTGAACAAGTCGGGATCGTTGAGAGCCGACATGTAAAGAGACTGATACCGCTCCGGCTCAAGCGAGGCGGTGTCGCTCACAAGGGTGTCGAGCAGAATCTTGCAGTCGAAGGAGAGATCGCGGTCGGGGAGCCTCAGATTGACGTCGGCAAACCTGAATCCGTATTTTTCCTCAGTTCCGTAAATGGCATCGACGATAGCCGTGTCGCCGTTGGCCACAAAATCAAGGCCCTTGACCCGGGCGCTCCAGAGATAGTTGTTCTTAGCCACGAGGAGCAGTTCTTCGCGGCTCAGTTCCTCTTCGCGGTAAAGGATATTGGCGCGTATGGCGAGATTGAAACGCGTCGCCTGACGATTGGAACGGGTGACGACGAGGGTTTCCGTGATTCCGTTTTCGGTGAAACTTGCCGAAATCTCATCCTCGAGCTCCTCACCGCTCACACTGACGACATCGGGGAAGCGGTCGATCACGAGCTCAGGTTCGGGAAGAGGCGTCAGAAGCATGTTTTTCCGCAGTTTTGTCGCGTTATAGAGTATTCCGGACCGTCTGCGCTGCCTGACAACCTTTGTCATGACCGCTTTGGTGACCCGCAGGCCGAAACTTTTCAGGACCGCGACGCTCATGGCCGGGCTTTCACGGCAGCCTACGGGGGGCAACTGTGCAGTGTCACCGAGAAGAATCATCCGGCATCCCTCGCCGGAATAGACGTAATGGATCAGGTCTTCGAGCAGGTTTCTCGACATCGGATCGCCGCTTCCGTTCCCTATCATCGAGGCCTCGTCAACGATGAAGACGGCTCCTGTCAGAGGATTGTCGGCCACATCGGCGCTGAAATCATTCATTATTCCTTCAGTGCCGCGGTAGATGCGCCTGTGGATGGTGGAAGCCTGAAAACCGGCGAAACGACCGAATACCTTAGCTGCACGCCCCGTTGGAGCGAGAAGAACTACGGGCACTTCGGCCTCGCGCAGCGCCCTGACGAGCGCACCGGTCAGCGATGTCTTCCCTGTGCCGGCATATCCGTTGAGAAGGAACACGGAATATCCCGGCGACACCGGCGAACAAAACCGTGCAAGAGCGGCGATCAGGCTGATCTGCTGATCGGTCGGATCATAGGGAAGGTTAAGAAAAATACGCTCGGCGAACTCGTTTATATCCATCACACGTTTTTTCTACCACTCGAACCCTATAGTTGCGCCAAAAGAGCTGAGAGTCACGTCGCTGTAGGACCGGTACCAGTAATCCTGCGTCATCAGCTGATAGCTGAGACCGATGTTCACGGCCTGCGACCCTGAATCGTTGAGCGGTATTCTCATTCCTATCGAGGGTTTGAAATAGAAAGTCTGGTCGGAATTAAGGAAACCGTCGCCAATCTCAAGATAATCGTCGCTCAGGAGGAAAGAGGCTCCGAGTCTCAGATCGATAAAGAAAGAGGTGTCGTTGCGGGGGCCGATATTGAACCTGAAATCGGAATAGAGGGGAAGCATCCAGCCTGTCCGTGAGCGACCTTTGTTGGAATCCCAGTCACCGGGATACTGCCAGGGATCATAATTGTCGTTGCGGTTGGTCATGATCGTCTGGACGCCTATCCCGGCGCCCATGTAGAACCAGGGCGTGAACTGGAATCCCTGGGTCGTGGTCACTTCGATGAAGTCGGCCTGACGCGGCCCGACACCTTTGGTATAGGAGGCATCAAGAAACCCTTTATAGTTCATGCTCCCCGACAATGCCGGACTGATAAGCTGAGGGATCTGATTGGCAAGCTCATAATATTGCGCACTCATTGTGCCGGCGCCAATAAAAGCTGTGAGCATCAAAGCCAGAAAACGTAATCTTTTCATTTCCATTTATTTTTTATTGAGGTTATGAGGTCGTTTTGCGTTCGCGGCCACGCTGTCGGCCACGGCCACAAGACGTTCGAGATCTGACGGAGTAAACGAAATGTCGAACGAATCGCTGCGGTCAGAACCGACATATCTGTTACGGTAGCCGAGGCGTGCGCCGGCAATCTCAAGCAGCGACTTGCGGGTCAAAGAATCGGCGAGCTGATCGCGAAGCGACTGCACGACAGCAGCGTTGACCGAGTCACGGTTTTCTTTCATCAGGAAAAAATCAAGTTTCTCGACATCGATCTCCGTTCGGAAGGTGACATACCGGTCAAGCACCGACATGCTCAGCATCGTCACACCGTCCTCCAGCTCGTAGGGACAGAAACGGTTGTCATATATGACGCGGTTGTGCACCTTCACCTCGTCGCGCTCTCTGTCAGAAGGGGGCTCGGGAGCCAGAGAACGCATCTCGTCGCGGCTCACGGTAAAGCCGAGCGGAGCACTCCCCTCACCTGCGGGCAGAGACACACGCAGAGCCACGGGCACCTTCGTGCCGAGCGACAATAACTCGCGGAGAGGCCCGGACGCGGCCATCAGCCTGACGATGAACAGACGCTGAGGACCGGAGGCAGCCAATGCCGCCGAATCGACGTAATCGCCGTCAGGGTCCATATAGACATAAAGCATCGAATCCCCTCTTGCCAACACTATGGAATCGACCGATCCGTCAGGACCAAGCGAGACGGGAAAGCGCACCTTTTCCAGCGCCGAGCCAAGCAGACTAAGGGTATCCGAGCTTTCCTTACTTCCGTCGCCGCCCTTTCCGCAGCCGAAAAAGAAAACCGTCGCCGATATCGCGATTAAGAACAATAACTTCTTCATAAACAAAAACCTGCTCCTTAATTAACAACACAACAGGGTCATGAGATTTATTCAATAGGCGTTTTTTTCGCCTGCAAGAGCGTTGAACACTGTGCGCGCCATGATCTTCAGATCCAGGAGGAAAGTCCAGTGCTCGATATACCAGACGTCGTGGCGCACACGTTCGCTCATCTGCCACAATTTCTCCGTGCGGCCCCGGAAACCGTTTATCTGCGCCCATCCGGTAATGCCCGGCTTAATGTAGTGGCGCACCATATATGAATCGATCATCTCGGAATAGAGGCGTGTCTGCGAAAGCATGTGGGGCCGGGGGCCGACCACCGACATGTTTCCGAGCCACACGTTGAGAAACTGCGGCAGCTCGTCGAGCGACGTACGCCTCAAGAAATCGCCGGTCCTGGTCTTGCGGGGATCGTTTTCCGTGGCCTGCGAGATATCAGCCTCATCGTTGACGCGCATTGTACGAAATTTGTAGCAGGTGAAAGCTTTTCCTTTATATCCAGTGCGTTTCTGGGAGAAAAACACGGGTCCGGGTGAAGTCAGCTTTATCGCTACGGCTATCGGGAGAAAAAGAAGAGGGGAAAACAGGAGGACAGCAGAGGATACAGCCAGATCGAACGCTCGCTTTATCAGACGGTTATGAAAGCGGCCCAACGGCTGCGGCCTTACCGACATCACAGTCATGGCTCCTATTGAATAGAGATCGAACGCACGGCTCATCGGCGCGGCTATATGGGGCACCACATAACATTGAATCACGTTATCCTGCGCAGCCTTGAACGTTGCCGAAATATCGTCGTTCCGACTCTCGGGCAACGCGCAAAAAACCTCGTCAACACCTTTCTCGGCTATGAAATCTCTGAGCTGGGAGATCAGGCCGTGATATAATCCGTCATCTTCCTCCTGCGCCGCGGTGCTGTCGAAAAAGCCGAGCACACGGAAACCGTAGCCGGCATCGGAGACAAGTTCGCGATACAGGCGGCGCCCTACCGGATTGTCGCCGGCAATCACCACCTTAGTATAATTGATGCCTCTTCGCCTGTAGTACTTCACAATTATTCTTGACACCGTCCACCATATAGGGAACATGACGAACATAAGGCCATAGAACAGAAGAAACGACTGCAGAGGAATGACGATCCTGAGAAAAAACAGGCATGACAGGAACAGAGTGGCATGGAGCACGACGGCCTTCAGAGAACTGCCAAAAACGTGTTCCATGGCCACAGTGCGGTCCGTCTGGATATTTTTCAGCCAGAGGACCACCGGCATATAAGCCATATTCGCCAAAAGCCACATCAGACGGGGCATTCCCCCGTCGGATGTGGGTATAATGGTTACGGTCAGCCCCAACGCGGCATTAAGCATGACGAAATCAGCACCGGCAAGTATCCACCGGATATATTTACCGTAGCGTCTGCGCCGGCTAAGCCCCGTCATTTCTCAGGGATTTTATGCGAGTTTGCCGTCGATGAGCTGTATTTTTTCTTCCAGTTCTTTCAGCGAATTCTTGAGGCGCTCGATGTTTCGCTCGATTTCACCGAGCATTGAAGCGCCTGAGCGGGAACGCGCGGACAGGAACGAGAGATTGTTTTCGTATGTGGCAAGTTCCGACTTGCGGCTTTCATAGGCACGCATCATGCGGTCACGTTCGCGAAGAAGTTTCGCGCGATCCGATGAGATGGCATCGATCGATGACTGGAACGAATCCATTCGCTGACGCTTTTCGTGAACGTCATATTTGTCAAAGAGCTGACGGACAACCTCACGATAAGTGTCATGGAGCTTGTCTTTCTCCTTGAAAGGCACATGACCGGTCTCCTGCCAGCGCGCACGCAGCGCGTTGATTTTTTCTATTGCTTCGGCACGGTCAATCGCGGCATCGGGTGCGTTGAGGGCCGTCAGTTCGGCCACGATTGATTTCTTGACCTTGAGATTGGCCTGTTCGGTTCGGCGCACGTCGGTGGTTGCATGCTTCTTATTATCGAAGAATGTGTTGCATGCGGTCATGAAACGCTGCCATATCTGATCGCTGTGTTTTTTGGGAACAGCGCCTATGCTGCGCCATTTTTTCTGAAGTTCGACGAGTTCATCGGAGGTCTTTCTCCACTCTGTGCTGGCTGCGAGAGCCTCGGCCTGCTCACAGAGTTTTGTCTTGGCTGCAAGATTTTCGGCAAGATTGTTTTTCATTGTCTTGAAAAACTCGCCCTTGGCAGCGAAGAAAGCGTCGCAAGTGGCACGGAAACGACTGAAAAGCTGATTGTTGGCCTTCCGCGAAGCATATCCGAGAGTTTTCCATTCTTTCTGGGCCTCCATAATGGTTTCGGTAGCCTTGTTCCAGGCCGAATATGATGTCAGCGTGTCGGGCGTGATCGCTTCTATTCGCTCGCAGAGGGCGGTTTTTGCTGCCTCATTGGCTTGTTCGCGCTGTTTGCGCTCCTCGAAGAAAGCCTGATAGCGTTTGTTTATTTCAGCGGAAGCATCCTTGAACTCCTGCCATATTTCCTCACGGATCTCTTTTGCCACGGGACCCGTTTCGCGCCATTTTTCGTGAAGTTCCTGAAGCCGACGGAAAGCTATGACCACATCCTCTTCGGTGGTAAGCGCCTTGGCCTCGTCGATAAGCAGCTGTTTTTCCGAGAGATTTTTCTTGAAATCATAGTCACGCAGCTCCTTATTGACTTTCCACTGGTCATAGAAATGCTCAACCGCCTCCTGGAATGACTTCCAGATCTGGGTGGTGTTCTGCTGGGGAACCTCCCCGATTTCCTTGAACTCAACCTGAAGTTCCTTTGCACGGGGATAATGGCGATTGACATTATCGGTGTCATCAGCCATGCTCATCAACTCGCTTATGATGGCGTTCTTGCGTTCGAGATTTCTCAACTGCTCGGCTTCGACGCGTTCGCGATAAAGCGCTTTTACTTCTTTCACCTTGGCCATGAGGTCCTTGAATTCAGGCTCTTCTGCAACCGGGACAGGATTGAATGCCTCAGGATCGTTACCCGCCGCGATAAATTCATCGCGCTGCACGGCCATAGACTCATTGACAAGGGAATAGAACTGCTGCTTTAGGCGGCCGATTTCATCAGTCGTGATTATCTCGCCGTCGCTTGCGGCAAGTTCACGCAGACGATTCATCACATCGTCCATTCTCACAGGCTCTTCCTGTGTTGCGGATGTTTCTTCTAATGTTTCGGACTCCACAGGGGCCACGGAAGGCGCCTCGGGAGCAAGGGTCGGGTCAACAACCTGATTTTCAGGAACGCTGACTTTTTCAAGGGATTCCATTGTCAATAGTATTTAGTGATAATTACCGATAATGAGAAGCCTCAGACCGTTTCCGGTCTATGGCTAATCGGTTTCAAAAATACGCATAATTTTGTAAATGACAAACTTCTAACCGATTTTTTACCCTTTCAGCACTTTTTTCCATGGTTCCCCCAATGGGCCACACAGTCAAAACATGCAATAATTTCAGAAAAAAAGAAATCGGCTGTCTCACGACAGCCGATGAATCTTTAACCTTAAATCTAATACCATGAAAAAAACACAGTGCAATATAGTAATTATACCTTTAAAACATTATCGACACGGATTGGTTCGGGCCGAATAGTTAATTAACATATTTTAACCCGAGTTATTTTACCGCGTTTCGTATCTTTGCGTACCGTTAACCATAGGAAAAAACCGCTTCGCCGCCCCGGCAGAAGCATGAAATATAATATGAACGAAAGAATACTTGTCATTGACGACGAAGAAGCGCTCTGTGAGATCCTCAAATTCAATCTGGAAAAAGCAGGCTACAATGTGGATTGCGCCTACAGCGCCGAAGAGGCCCTCGACATGGACCTTACCCAATATCAGCTGATGATTGTCGATATCATGATGGAGACACTCAGCGGCTTCGATTTTGCCAAACGCGTCAGAAGCAATCCCGAAACAGAATTCACTCCCATCATTTTCTGTTCGGCCCTCAACGGAGAGGACGACACTGTCATGGGGCTCAACATAGGCGCCGACGACTACATCACCAAGCCGTTTGTCATAGGCGAAGTGCTTGCACGCGTGCGCTCCGTTCTGCGCCGCAGCAACATCACGGCTCAGGCACCTTCAAGAAAAGAAGCAGAACAGAAATCGGACGTTACGTTCAACGGCCTGCGGATCGACTGCAACGAAAAACTCGGATATCTCGACGGCAACCAGCTGAATCTGACACGCACGGAATATGACATACTTCTGTTTTTCCTCACCCACCGCAACCGCATCTATTCGCGCGAGGAACTGATCGAAAAGATCTGGGACAGAAATGTAGTGGTCACAATACGCACAATCGACACCAACATAGCCCGGCTAAGAAAGAAAATAGGCGAATACGGAAACAATATCGTCACAAGACTCGGTTTCGGCTATGGGTTTAAAGAATAAAAACAGCATCCGCTGGCGAATCTTTCTGCCGATAGTCCTCGCCATGTGGGTTATTATCGGTATTCTGATCGTGTTTCAGTATCAACACGAGACTGAATACCGCAAAAGCTACATCAACCAGCAGCTGAACATCATCAACTCGCGCATCATTGCGGCCTACGAGCAGAACGATGACATAAAACCTTTTCTTAACTTCATCAGCAATTATCTCGACAACTCGGTCTTCGATCAGCTCAAAATCAGCGCCTACGATGCAAACGACCAGCTGCTCTACGCCATAGGGCGCCCTTTCAAAACTCCGGGAGAGGCTACGGACGCAATCTCCGATGCCAACGGCTACATCAGGACAAATGCCGAAAACAAGGTATATTTCTACAAGGTCACCAAGAGCGACGACGGAAACCTGATCATACACACGGCCATGCCGTGGACCGCCTCGATCTCCGACGCCTTGCGGGTCGATAACACGCTTCTGCTGACAATTTTCATATTTGCGTTAGTTGCCGTCACGATTCTGGCTTATTTCTCGACAAGCTTTATCGTGAACAACATCAAGATTCTGCGCGAATTCGCACGCAACGCAAACAATCCCGACTTCAAGATTGACGAGAGTCGCCTCGGCCACGACGAACTGGGTGACATATCCCGCGACATCCTGAAACTCTATCAGGGCCGAGTGGAAGCCAACAAACGCAGCGAGCGCGAACACGCCGTGGCCATCCACGCCATCGAGGAAAAAGGACGCATGCAGCACCAGCTCACCAACAACATAAACCATGAGCTGAAAACCCCGGTCGGAGTGATACGCGGCTACCTCGAGACGGTTCTCACGTCGGAAGAGATGGACCAGGAGACGCAGCGGTATTTCCTTCAGCGCGCTCTTGACAACGTGGAGCGCCTCTGCACGCTTCTCAACGATGTATCGACCATGACACGCCTCGAGAACGGCTCGGGGAAAATAAGCTTTACGGAGATCAACATGCACGACCTCGTCTATACGATCCACAACGATCTGAATCAGGCCGGCGCGCTCAACAATATGGAGTTCGACCTCAGCATGCCGCTGGAATGCACCGTCTATGCCAACGCCAACCTGCTGACGAGCGCCATATCCAATCTTTTCAAAAACGCCGCCATACATTCGCGAGGCACCCGCATCGGCATGTCGCTCGTGTCCGAATCTGAAAAGTTCTACACCTTCTCTTTCTGGGACAACGGCCAGGGTGTCAGCGAGGAACACATTCCTCATCTTTTCGAGCGGTTCTACCGCGTCGATGCCGGACGTTCGCGTAAATCAGGTGGAACGGGTCTCGGACTTCCGATCGTCAAAAACACCATCGATTCGCTCGGAGGCGCCATCTCTGTCTATAACCGCAGCAAAGGCGGTCTGGAATTCCTCTTCACCCTGAAGAAAGCCAACTGAACTTCCATTCATTAAATAATTACAACATCTCAGGTCATGAAAGCCAAAAGTCTGCTATTTGCGGCATTAGTCGCCTTAGGTTTGCCGCAGATGGTTTCATCGCAACAGAAATGCAATGTAGAAGGGACCGTCATCAACCGGCCGAAAAGCAAGTATGCACTCATGATTGAATCGGGCCGCGATTTCCGAATCACCGGATTCAAAGGCGACACCATCAAAAACGGAAAGTTCTCCTTCACGATTCCCGCCGATACCGTCAGACAATATGAGATCATGTTTGACGACGAAATGTCCAACGGCGCATGGAGAACCCGAAAATTTTTTGCTGAACCGGGTACGGTGAAACTCGTTTATCATGGCGAAAATGAGGAAAACAAGGATCACGTGGAGGCTACCACGCCTGCCAACATGCAGCTCATAGCCATGCAGCGCCTCATGGCTGAGAAATACCGGCCGCAACTCGAGCCTCTCTATGCCGCGATGGATTCCATTTATGACCATAATCTCGCCTACTCCGACGAAGCGGCCTCTCTCTATAGAAAAATAAGAAACACGTCCGACCGCCACGAGCGTGACTCGCTTTTCGAAATATGGAACAAATTGCGTAAAACGCTCGGCGACATGTTCTACTCCGACGCACACAATGACATAGACGCCAAAACGAAACGGATTCTGCAGAATTATTATAAGGAGCAGACCGCTTTCATCAAAGCCAATCCGGGCATCTATGGCCTGACGGTCCTCAAAGACAATCTCCTGTATGCATCAGATCTGAAAGACCCCGGAGAACAGATAAGCATTTTCGACGAAGTCTATGCCAACAATCCCGAACTCGCCACTCACCCCTACACCGAGGAGATACGGGTGCTGACTGACGGAAAAGCTATTGTTCCCGGCAAGCGCTATCCCAACCTGAAATTCAAGCGTACCGACGGCTCATCGGAAGAGGTTCTCTCACTGCTTGGGGGCAAGCCCGCTGTGATAGACCTGTGGGCATCGTGGTGCGGACCGTGCCGAAGACACTCCATGGAACTCATTCCTCTTTATGAGAAATACCGTGGCGACGGATTCAAAGTCATAGCCGTGGCCCGCGAGAGCGGCAACACGGAAGAGATGGAAGCGGCCATGAAAGCCGACGGTTACCCCTGGGAATCGTTCGTCGATCTCAACGACCGTGACTCCATCTGGCGCCGCAACGGAGCGGGCAATGCCGGCGGACGCATAATCCTCGTGGACGGACGCGGAATAATCAAGGCTGTAGATCCTTCGGCTGAAGAAATCGAAGGCTTTCTCAAGGAAGAATTCAAACATTGAGAACCCGATTCAATCATATTTAGCAAATAAAAGTTAAAAACGAGCCTTGGCGCACTTCCGTAACAGTATTGTAATACCAAAGTAACCCAAACGTTACATCTTCAACGTATTTTTGCAATGCAAACAGGAAACATTCTCGTTTAGATAATAAACAAAAATATACAACACTTCTATACCAATCAACATTTGCAACAATAGTAATTAAGAAACAATCATCATCCAGTTCACGCAGGCGTCGAAGAGATAGCTTGCGTGATATTTTTTATGGACAGCGACCCGATTCTCATGAAGGAACAATCTAATGGTTCTGAAAAGTCAGGCGCAAGGATTAAAAAAACTTACATACCAAACCAATCGTGCCCCGAGGGCGTAATTGAATTTATGATTATAACTGAAACCGACTCACTATATAGAATATGAATAAAATATATCACGCCATATTACTCGCCTCAGTGCTGATCCCGGCCCCGACCGCCGAAATACTCGCTTCCCATCCCACTCCCCTCGCCGCGGTCAGAAACCCCAAAGTGCCGAAAAAGATGAGTTTTGCGGGCCAGGAGATAGATCTTGACCGCATAGACATGTTCGAGCGTTTCGACCGGGAACTGACCTCGATGGCCTATACCCATGGCAATACGCTTCTCACCATCAAGCGTGCCAACCGCTACTTCCCCGCGATGGCTCCGATTCTAAAAGAAGAGGGGTTGCCTCAGGACCTGCTTTATCTCGCCTGCATAGAGAGCAACCTCAACCCGCGTGCGCTCTCGGGAGCCAAGGCTGCGGGATTCTGGCAGTTCATGCCGGCTACCGGACGGGACTACGGACTGGAAGTGAACGAATATGTGGATGAGCGCTATGACCTTGAGAAATCCACCCGCGCTGCCTGCCGCTATCTGAAAAACGCCTATAAGAAATACGGCAACTGGGAATCGGCGGCGGCTTCCTACAACGGCGGTCCCGGCAGAATCTCATCGGAGCTGTCGTCGCAGCAGGCCGAATCGGCTTTCGACCTCTGGCTTGTCGATGAGACCACGCGCTATATGTTCCGCCTTCTCGCCATGAAGAAGATCATGGAACATCCGGCCGACTACGGCTATATCATCTCAGCCGACCAGCTTTATCAGCCGCTGGAATACAAGGTCATCGAAGTGTCCGGACCGGTTGCAGACTGGGCCACATGGGCGAAAGAGAACGGAACAGACTACCGCACCGTCCGCGAACACAATCCCTGGATCAGGGCCCGTTCGCTGCCCAACAAGACAGGTAAAACATACCTTGTGAAAATCCCGACGGAGAAATCGCTCCGCCGTTCAACCATAAAGACCAAAACCTATAACAAGAACTGGGTTAACAGATGAGCCGAAAAAAAACAGGAACATCACTTGACGTCTATGGCGCGCGGGTTCATAACCTGAAGAATATTGACGTCACCATTCCCCATAACGCGCTTGCCGTCATTACCGGACTCTCGGGGTCGGGCAAGTCGTCACTGGCGTTCGACACGATCTATGCCGAAGGTCAGCGACGTTATATCGAGACATTCTCGGCCTATGCGCGCAACATGCTCGGGAATATGGAGCGCCCGGACGTTGACAAAATAACCGGCCTGAGTCCGGTCATAGCCATAGAGCAGAAAACGATCAACCGCAATCCGCGAAGCACCATAGGGACGACGACTGAAATCTACGATTTCCTGCGCCTTCTCTATGCCCGCATCGGCCATGCCGTCAGCTATCTCTCGGGGGAACCGATGGTAAAATTCACCGAGGAGAAAATACTCAGGCTGATACTCGAACGGTTCGCCGGCCACAGGATCTACGTTCTGGCTCCCCTGGTGAAAAACCGCAAGGGACACTACAGGGAGCTATTCGAAACAATAAGAAAAAAAGGATATCTGACGGTCAGAGTCGATGGACACCTGAAAGAGATCACGCCCGGAATGAAACTCGACCGCTACAAGAACCACTCGATAGAGGCAGTGATAGACCGCCTGAAGGTAAACCCGAAGGATGAGACACGACTGAGAGACACCATTGCCGAGGCTTTGCGTCAGGGCGAGAAGCAGCTTATGGTCTATGACGTGGATAACGACGAGGCGTTCCAGTTCTCGCAACAACTGATGGACCCGACGACCGGTCTTTCCTATCGCGAACCCGCGCCCCATAACTTCTCGTTCAACTCGCCTCAGGGCTATTGTCCGCGATGCAAGGGGCTGGGATATGTCTCGCTGGTTGACAGGGCGAAGATTTTTCCGGATGAAAACAAGTCGATCCACGAGGGAGGCATCGCTCCTTTGGGACGTTTTCGCGACTCGATGATTTTCCATCAGATAGACGCGATATGCAAGAAATACGGCTGCACACTGAAGACTCCCATCAAGGATATCCCGCAGGAGGCGATCGACGACATCATCAACGGAACCGACGAACGGCTCCGCCTCGACAACGAGACTCTTTCGGCGCGATATTCTTTTGCCTATGAAGGGCTCGCCAAATATCTGGAAATGCAGCTTGAGGAAGATGCGGGAGCCGCCGCGAAAAAGTGGGGCGGCCAGTTTTTCAGCAGGGCCGTCTGTCCGGAATGCGGAGGGAAAAGGCTGAACAAGGAAGCGCTGCACTTTTTCATCGACGGACATGACATAGCGTCTCTTGCAGCCATGGACATCAACCGGCTTCACGAATGGAGCCTCACGGTCGAAGAACGTCTTGAACCGAAAGAAAGGACGATCGCTGCCGAGATATTGAAGGAGATTCGTTCAAGACTCGGATTTCTCGTGGATGTGGGACTCGAGTACCTGTCGCTCGACAGAGCTTCGGCCACACTCAGCGGAGGCGAGAGTCAGCGAATACGTCTGGCCACCCAGATAGGATCGGAACTCGTCAACGTGCTCTATATCCTCGACGAGCCGAGCATCGGCCTACATCAGCGCGACAACCACCGCCTGATCACATCTCTGAAGAAACTGCGCGACGCCCGCAACTCCATCATAGTGGTCGAGCATGACAAGGAAATCATGCTCGAGGCCGACTACGTTGTTGACATTGGCCCCATGGCGGGAAGAAAGGGAGGAAACGTGGTCTTTCAGGGAACGCCTGCGGAGATGATGAAAGCGGGAACGCTGACCGCCGACTATCTTTCAGGCAGAAAACAGATAGAGATTCCCGCCGAAAGACGCAAGGGAAACGGAAAGACTCTGAGCCTGCGCGGCGCCACAGGCCATAATCTGAAGGATGTGGACGTCGATATACCTCTGGGCACGCTCACCGTCATTGCCGGGGTTAGCGGCTCGGGCAAATCGACGCTCATAAACCACACGCTGCAGCCTATTCTCTCGCAACATTTCTACCGTTCGCAGAAAGAGCCTCTTCCCTACGGAGCCATCGAGGGGATCGAGAATATCGACAAGGTCGTGACGGTCGATCAGACGCCGCTCGGAAGGTCGCCGAGGTCGAATCCGGCGACCTATACCGGAGTATTCTCGGACATACGCAATCTTTTCGTCAATCTGCCGGAAGCGAAGATACGCGGGTATAAGCCGGGGCGGTTCTCCTTCAACGTCAAAGGAGGCCGCTGCGAAACATGCGCAGGCAACGGCTATCGCACCATTGAGATGAACTTTCTCCCCGACGTGCTCGTGCCGTGCGAGACATGCGGGGGCAAGCGCTATAACCGCGAGACCCTCGAAGTTCGCTACAAAGGAAAATCCATTGCCGATGTCCTTGACATGACCATCAACCAGGCTGTGGAATTTTTCGCCGGAATCCCCAACATCCTGAAGAAAATAAAGGTGCTTCAGGAAATCGGACTCGGATACATAAAACTCGGGCAGCCGTCGAGCACCCTGTCGGGAGGAGAGAACCAACGCGTGAAACTCGCAACGGAACTTGCCAAACGCGACACGGGAAAGACGCTTTTCATTCTCGACGAGCCTACAACAGGTCTGCATTTCGAGGACATAAGGGTGTTGCTGAAGGTCTTCAACCGTCTTGTTGACAAGGGCAACACAGTGCTTGTCATCGAGCATAATCTGGACGTTATAAAATCGGCAGACTACCTCATTGACATGGGACCGGAAGGTGGCCAAAACGGCGGCAGAATAATCGCCCAGGGAACGCCTGAAGAAGTTGCCCGGACCTCATCGCCGACTTCATCGTTTCTGCGGGAGGAACTCCCGAAAAAGAATTGAGAGCCATAAACAGAGGCATGTTGCGTTTTTTTAAGTAATTTTGCAGTCAGAAACAATTACTTATAACCAATCATGCGCATTCTGTCAAAACTCGCCCTCACGGGGGCGGTCTTTTTCGCTTTTTCACAACCGATGGTTGCTTCCGCAGCCGATTCAATATCCTATATCCCGCAGATCCACGGGACACTGCGTCCACGTCTTGAAGTATCGACCGAAGACAACGCCTATCGCTTCCAGCTGCGAAATGCCCGCGTCAGCCTCACCGGCATGATAGCCCCGCAGATCGACTATTTCATGCAGGCCGATTTCTGCGACCGCGGATCGGTGAAATTCCTCGACGGTTGGATCAGGATGAAAATTGCGAACGGTCTCAAACTCCAGGCAGGTCAGTTCAGGATGCCCTTCGGAGTGGATGCGTTCCGCGCGCCTCACAACTACATCTTCGGCAACCGCTCGTTCATGGGTAAACAGATGTTCAATTATCGCGCCGTCGGAGCGAAACTATCCTACACCCTACCCTCACGCCCTTTGACAATCGAGGCCGGTGCCTTCAACCCGAAAACCATTCAGGACCACACACCGTGGAACACCACGGTTGCATATTCCGCCAAAGCGACCTACCGCGTGCAGAACGTCACCTTCGCCACCGGGTACGCCTCGATTTCGCCCGACTCCGTCAGACTCAACGCTCTGGACGGCGCCATAACCTGGGCCTCCGGCCGCTGGACAGCAGAAGCGGAATACATGCACATGCACTATTGCAACCGAGACCGAAAAGGGAGCCACGCCTATAACGCATGGATAGACTACCGTATGCCCGTCCGCGCCGGCATCTTCAACCGACTTTCATTTCAGGGACGTTTCGACGGCCTGACAGCCTTTTCCAACGGAAAAAGAACGAAAGAAGGTCTTCTGACCGTCAACGAGCAGCCACGCAACCGCGTGACAGTCGGTTCAACGCTGACAAGCCAGCCGGTAAAAAACATCTATATGGATCTACGACTCGATTATGAGAAATATTTCTATCACAGCGGATTCAAGCCTTCGACCGATAATGCCGACAAAATACTGCTTGAACTTGTTCTTCGCTTCTGACCCACAAAACCGCATGGCCAATCCTGTGAGGCCGAATTTCAATTTAGTGTATAAACACCTGCATATTAGTGGCATATATCCATTCTGCAAAGTCATCAGGCTGTCAACAGGACTTTAAATTCTTAAAATATGAGAATTTTTCGCACAACTTTTAACCGAAAAACTTGCGTAGTTCAAAAAAACTCCCTACCTTTGCATCGCTTTTGAAAAACAAAGCACCTCAAAAACGGAGATTCGCTAGCTCAGCTGGTAGAGCACAACACTTTTAATGTTGGGGTCCTGGGTTCGAGCCCCAGGCGGATCACGAAAGGGTTCGGAAGAACACCGCAAAGCACTGAAATCAGTTGATTTTCAGTGCTTTTTCTTTTTGGTGAAATTGCAGGATAACGCAGAATATTACCTACAGGCGTGTACAAAACGTGTACATCGTGTTTCGTGTACAAAAATGTACACGGTTACACGGAAAGGCCCGCAACAGGCTGATGACTGCGGATTTGCAGAAATTCAACTTTGAAAAAGTGGGGTTCTGCGGGCGGGAACGCGACCCTCGACCCACAATTCGGGTGTGGCATGGCGAATTTTAACTTTATTTAAGATTTAGTCTTGTCCGATGATTTTGTCTGTCGTCCCTGCTGTGGTCTTCCCCATTCTGCCGTGTGAAATTCGTGTACAATGTTAAATCTCGCCGAAAAATCGGCCGGATGTACACGGTTACGCCACCGCCGGAGTATCATGTTCCGAAGCGCATTTGGAATCCGGGTTAAAAATGAGTATCTTTAAGTAACCATTAAACCCGTAAGTAACATGACAAACAACCCTTATTTCACCCTGACCTTCTTCACAAGGAAGCCAAGGTCGGAAGGCTACACCGACCACAAGGTGTATGTCAGAATTTCAGTGGCAGGTCAGCAGACTGACCTCGCCATAGGCCGCTCGGTCAATCCTGAGAACTGGGACCAGAAACGCAAACTATCAAAAGGTCGCTCCCGGCGCGATCTGGAGCTGAACAAGTACCTCGATGAGATACGGGCCAGATTCTGCGAGATTCATACCAATCTCGTCCGTGAGAAGAAACTCGTCAACCCTATTGTTATGCGCGATCTGTTTCTCGGCAAGGTTGAGAAACCCAAAATGCTCTGTGAGATTTTCACTGAATCCAACGCCAAGAGAAAAGAGGAAATGGAACGTGGCGATATGGTCAATGCGACCTACCTGCGTTGGGAACGTTGCGTGACCTACCTCGGCGAGTTCATGCGTCTGACTATGAATGTCGATGATATTCCGGTAAGGGATGTCACGGCAGGAATGATAGATGATTTCGAGCATTTCCTGCGTGTCAGCAAGAACTGCGCCAACAACACGGCTGTGAAGTACCTCCGCTATCTCAAGAACACTATCCAGTATGCCATCGCGCATAAATGGATAACAGAAGACCCGTTCATCGGCAGGAAGTTCCACCGCACTCAGGCGAAACGACAATTTCTGACTGAGGCTGAAATTATGGAGATTCTCAAACTCGACTTCTCCATCATGCCGCGTCTGGAACTTGTCAGGGACACATTCGTGTTCTGCTGCTTCACCGGACTTGCATTCTGCGATATAAAATCGCTTCAATGGAGCGACATAGAGAAAGACCGCGACGGCAATATGTGGATACGCAAGTCCCGTGAGAAAACCGGCGAGTTGAGTATCATACCGATGTTGGAGGTGCCGCGTCAGATAGCCGACAAATATGTCAACCACCCCGTTGCAGTATCTACCGGAGTAGTGCTTCCCGTATGCTCCAATCAGAAAATGAACGCTTATCTCAAAGAGATTGCGGATCTCGCAAAGATAACCAAGCCTCTTACCACCCACATCGCGCGACACACTTTCGCGTCTCTGTCGCTCAACAACCATGTCCCTCTCGAATCAATCCAGAAGATGCTCGGACACAGCGACATCAAGACAACGCAGATCTACGCGAAGATTCAAGACCAGACCGTCTATGAGGATATGCAGACCATGCGCAACCGATTTGACAGACTGAGCATCAACAGATGACATCAACATCAGACAACTGAAAAAGGGAGAGCTACCGGTCGATTCGGTAACTCTCCCTTTTAATATTTGGGTATGTAGATTGAGGACAGATATTCCTCTATATCCTTTTCTTCATAAAGTATCTTTCCGTCAAGACGATAGAACGGAATAATACCTCTGTCGCGGAAGTCCTGCAATGTTCGGCGCGAAATGCCGAGTCTTTCAGATAACTGGGCATCGGTCATAAAGCGTTTGCCCATCAGGAAAGGTTTATATTCCAACGCTATTTCCTCCAGCATCTCAATATTTCGCCTTCCCATCGAGAGGAATTTTCTTATAACGTCATGTTCTTTGTCATATATTTCTTTCACTCTTGCCTTTGTTTATTTTTGAATATACGTCCTCTGACTTGTAAAAACATTTCCGTCCATGTTTTACATAGCCGATTTGTCCGAGCGTTTTCATAGTTCTCACTTTCCGGGTTGAAACACATAGCAGTTCCGCGACGGTCTCAGTTGGAATCCATTTGCCGGATTGGATTGAGCGGCACTTTTCATACATCGCCGCAATCAAAAGGGACTGATACTCCATTATCTCGAACATTGCATCCAGTGCCTCTTTGTCGATTCTTACGTATTCCAATGTTTAGCGGTTTCAAATGTGACCGAGTGAAAAAAGAAGGCGGAGTCCCCTCCGCCTTCAACCACTAAATCCGCAAGTCGTATGTTACATAGACTGCGATTCGATTGCGAATTTAGTGAATTATTTTCAAACGGCGGTTATTTTCAGTATAATTTGGCTTCAATCGGGGCGAATGACAGCCCTTTGCCCTTGCCGCGCACAACGATGTCGTAGAACTCATGGCCGTGGCGGTTGGTGAACATTATCTGCGATGTGTAGCCGTGGGTCAGAAGGCTGGCGACCTCCTTGTCGGTGAACTTGTGGCCCATGAACTGCAAAGGCATGGTGAATCCGCAGACATGGCATTTCGCAACGCGGGGATAGCGGATAACCGAGTGTCGGCCGCATATCGGGCAGACATGGGTATCTACCTTAGCCGGGAACAGACGGTGGTCGGTGATGAGCTGTTCGGTCTTGGCATAGATCCATTTACCATACTCATTCATGAGCTGCGCTCCGCCGACACTGTTCTTGCGGTCGCCGTAGAGCCGTTCAACCTCTACCTGATATGCCATAAGGTGACCGAGGGCATAAGTTGCGTTGAAGGTTTCAAGCAGGAGATTTCCCTCGCCGGTGATTGCCGGTTCACCGCATACGTCCAGAAGAAGGCGGTTGTCGCGGAGACGGTCGAATGCGTCCGCCACATCATGGTGTGCCAATGTGAAAGGCATACCGGGATTGTATTTGTCCGATAGTGAACGGAGCAACATTGAGATTGCGCAGAGAAGATCGTTCATTTTGGGCGCTGTGGGAGCCACTGAGGTGTGGGAGAATTGGGATTTACCGGTGAGTTTCACTTCCACGGCCTTAGGCACCTTGATGTCGGGGGTGTAAGGGATAGTTCCATAGAACGGTTCGCCGTTGATTTCCACCTCGATAACCAGCTCGTTAACTGCGGTAGGCCCGGCAAGGTTGGCGTAGAAGCGTGAACGGATAAGGTCATATACGCGCTGTTCATCACTGTCGAGAAACAGAGGCTTGTTGCCTGAGATTATGATTCCGTGATTGCCGGAGATTGTACCGTCGGCGACAAAGGAATACTTCCTGCACCATTTGTAGCGGCGGAGTTCATCGCGCAACGATTCGGGCAGTTTTGCGCATGATGTCAGGGGCGACGAGATAAAACCACGCTCATAGAGGCTGACGGCGATGTCGCGGGTTGTGGAGAAATTGAGGTTCAGTTTTTCCCATGCCTCGCTCTGGAGCGTGGTGAGAGTGAAGAGTGCCGGAGACGGACTCATCTCAGTGTCGAGCATAACATCGGAAGCCTCGACTGTTGCCGGCACACACAGATTCTTGTATGCCTCCGCCGCCTCCTCTTTGGTGGAGTATGTCGAACAAGGATAGAATTTGACATCCTTGCCGAGTGCCACGCCGCTCACCATTACGGAATGGGTGTTGACGGGAACGTGTTGGCCACGGGCTTCTGCGTCGGATTCAAGATAGTTCCTGACGGCGGCAAGTACAAGCACGTCCTGACGGCAGATAGGCGACTTCATTTCCTTGAACAGTGAACGGTATGCTTCCGAAACATTGTACTTGAAAGCCTCGTCCATCGCCATGCCCACAAGTCCTGTCTGGGCGAGATTATGGAACTTACGTCCCCACTGACGGATCTTGAACGCCGACTTGATTGCCTTGCGCTCCAGACGGGTCAGGAACATACGGCTTGTGGGTGCGCCGACTTTGAAGAAACGGCAGATGTTGGCGAAACGTCCCTGAGCGTCGGCTCCGCCGTCGGACGCGAAGATTACCTCATCGCCGCCACGGATAAGTTTACCAATATAGTCGGCATAGGTCTTGTCCTCGGTCGAGATTCCGTAACGGCCGTTTTCATCAGGAGTATGTCGGATACCGTAGGTGTAGCGTTCCGGTACGATGGGGAGAGCGTCCTTGCCGGGAAGCACTCCGAGTCCGAAGGGACGGATGAAGTCAGGAGTGACGGTGATGACAGCGATGTCATTGTTGTAGATTACGCCGGGGACGGCTACATTGGTGGTTACGTTAAGGGCGCGGGCGATGGCTGAAGCCACGGGAGCGGCCTCGGTAATTATGACTTTCATGTCTGAAAATTTTTTAGAGTTTGTAAATTGGGTTTGTTGAAGGCTGACACTCTCAGCCGGGAGGTTTGGAGAGAATGACACGGGGAGTTCGCGACCTCCCCATGTCGGCGGAAGGATTGCCATATCATCGCTTGCGCACGCGAGGGAATGGCGGTCTGCTCAATTCAGAGCTTGCGGATAAAGTGGTTGAAGGTCAGAGTTTGGGGCCTTTTGGCTTTTGCTGTTTCTTCTGCTCTTCGTTTTTGGGTTCGGTCTGCCCCCTTTGGAGCGGTTCCTTAACCCCTTTTGTGGGTTCGTTGGTCTTACCCTCATTGTTGACAGCATATTGCGTCTTGCTCTCGCTGGCTATGCCGACAACCTTCTCTTTGTCGGGATAGACATAGGTCTGCTTCGGACGCTGCTTCTCAGGGTCAAACTGGAGATAGACCGTGCAGGGATTCCCGTTTCGGTCAGGGATTTCTCCTACCATAATCTGTTTGCCGGCACGATAGTCAGCTTGGGCGGTTTCGGAGAGCGGCACACCTTTCCATTTGGTGAGGTTCTTGATGTTGCCCTCCTTGTCGAGCCATGAGTTGTACTGCTGTCCACCCTGTTCCTGAGATTGCTCCCGCTTCTGGCGGTATTGTTCCGAGTTGACGAAAACCACATCGCGCTTGTCGGCATTGTACTGAAGGTCGGCGGTAAACTTCCGTCCGTTGGGCAGCTCGATATGCTGCTCTCTGATTATGCCTCCGTCTTTGAGGATGCCGATCTGCTTCATGTCAAGTTCGATGTTGGCGACCTTGTTCTTGATGTAGATTTTATCCACGGGGATACTTTCAATCTCATTGGTGAGACGGTCGATGCTGACGAGCGACTTCTTGACCTCCCCGGTTTTCGGGTCAGTAAGGTCAACAGATCTGCCCAGATTTCCTGTCTTGCGGAGCTGAGCCTTATCCTCGTCCGTGAAGGTATAGCCTTTATAAGTTTTGTCGAGTTGAGGCTCGTGCTTCACAAAATGAGGCGTGAGGGTAAAACTGCCGTCAGGATTGGACTTGAACGAGAGCCGGGCCTGTGCCTCGAATTTCTCGCCGCCGATTTCCGGTCTCAGGGTGAAAAGCTGCGGAGACTTGTGGTTATATACCATCTGCTGCATTGCTCCGGACTTTTCGAGGTCATCTCTCTTGATGCCCCATTGTTTTTCGATGGTGTCCCAGTCAACTTTGTTGGGGTCAACCGGTGCCATCTTGATTGCGGTAGAAGTCTCCTTTGCCGGAGTCTGGTCATGCTGTTCAGTAACCGTCTGTTCCTTTGCCATTGATTTAGCGTCAACCTCAAAGGGTTTAAGAAGGTCGGCGTTAGCCACAGGGTCTTGGAGCATATCGGACATCGCCGGACCGATCTTGTCGAACTCAGTTTCAGGAATCTTGAAGAAACCGAATAGCGATGGGTTCTTTGCCTGCCGGATGAAGTTCGACATGAAGGCTTCGAGGGGATTCTGACCTTTGGAAAATTTCACAAGGTCACTGAGCTTCGCGGATTTTACATCCGCCATTTTCGGGGTGCCGTCGGGATTCTGTCCCACGACTACGCCGACCTGCCCTGTTTCGTTGTTGCGGGCAATCAGCACTTCAGATTGTTGCTGTTCTTTGTTTTGTTCCATTAAAATTATTTGGTTAAACATTACGCCGGACTTGCGGCGCGATAATTATCTCTGGTGACGTTGACGAAGTTTTGGAGAACGTAATCGTCAAACTGGTCTTGGGTCATGAATATGGTTCGGCCATCATTGCTGATATAGTATTCCATTTTCCCTTCAGCTCGCATTTTTCTGATTGTTCGGGTCGTTTTGTTAAGACCTATTGCAAGATCCTCAAGCATTATTATAGTACTACCTTTGTAGGAAAGCTGAGGCTTGTCAGATTTTTTTACGAGCTTTATCATTGAGTTGGCAATGGAGTTCAACAAATAGACCACAATGGTCATGGTGTCCATCATCCACTTGGATAAAGGTGTTGTGTCCCTCGGTTGATCTGGTGGTTTTGTATTCATATCGGGTGTCGTTTAAGTTTTACGATGCAAAGTTACTGCGGCTTTTTCCGGGCATTGTAAGCATCGGATAAGTGCTGATGTTTTATTGTGTCAAATATTCTTCGATTGATGATTTTCAGGCAGTTACTCTTTAGCTATCATTTGGATTCATAAGTGTGTATCAGCATTTGAGTATGCTATTATGCTGCAAGTTCGGCATTTACGACATCCACCATATTGTCGAGGAAGTATGTCACCCGGATCCCCTTAGCAGGACAGCGGCGTTTTATGCCGTCTCTTGCGTTCTGATATTTCTTCGGGTCGAAGTCAAGACCGAAAAGTGCATGAAGTCCTTTCTTGATATGGAGATGGTATGCTTTGCTCCCTCCATTTATGAATTTACAGGCTATTATAAGGTGGATGAGTTCACAGAAGTCGGCATAATTACCGGTGAAAGTCACATCTGATGTTGTATCAGTCACTTTATTATTCTCAGCCACTGTATCCAGTGCGATTTTCGCTGAAACAGCCATTTCTATCTGATTGAGCAGACATTTGGCTATTTCAAGGATACGCTTTGCATATCGGCTCAACAAGCCATCGGCATAACCGAGGATTTCGGTCACCTCGGAAATAAATATCGACAGGCCGGTGTGTATCACTCGCCATTGGCTGTTGCCGTGGGCATATTCCACGATTGTGGCTCTCATATCGGCGTAGAGCGCCTTGATGTTGCTTTCATCGCCTTCTTCCAACTGGTGAAAGAACTGGCTGTTCAGGAGGGTTAATATTTCCATTTCAATATCGTTTTTGAGTTATGCCCTTCTCAATATATTTAATTTCAACAAAGTTCAATGTCCGATGTAAAATATTTGTAACACTCTATCAACCTGTAATATAAATCTAATATAACTCCGTGCATTTGAATTGTCGAGTGTGTTAAAAGTGTTGTATTAACACAACACTATGTTGTGTATGCTACATAAATTCACGCAATATCAGCCATATTTAATTGTGCAACAGTATGTCATTCTAAAATAAAAATTGTATCTTTGTACTCAGTTTTGGCGAACAAATACCCTATACACATTTGTTATAATGGCAAAATCATTTTTAACACTCCCCGAAAGTCTTATGAATATAGACAATGATCCACCGAGTAATCGGAGCCTCCTTATCTACAGTTCCCAGATAGAGGATGGTAAAAAAATGGAAGAGGTATTTTCCAAACCGGGACGAAAAATACAGACCACCAACAGCATCAGCACTGCAAAGAAAATTCTTGAACGAAGTGATTGCACTATGCTGATAGTGGCAGTCTCAGGTAAAGACTGTGATGGTATAAAACTGCTTGAATGGACGAATGACACCATTTTAGGAATTAAAAAAGTTGGTGTGGCCATGACAGAGTCGCCGGATATATATAATAAGGTGTATAAGTTAGGTGCTGACCATTGCTTCTATTTTGATTCACTTGTTGTTGACAGACTTACAATTGCAATAGAAAAGTGCCATAGAGAAGACCAAAGATGGTTTCAACGGAATAGCAATGCTTTTCAGGGATGTTCGAGAAGGATAAATATTGAGAGCAACTCAAATTCTACGCTTCTCCTTTCAGGGCCCCAAGGTGTAGGAAAAAGTGCGATAGCGCGAGTGATTCATGACAGTAGCCCTCGCCGCTCCGGACCATTCGTTGTGGCTGAGTGCGCACATTATCTGAGCGCGACTGAAAGCATGGATATATTCCGTGGCAAGGAAACAGGTGTGAAACATCCTTTGTATCGCAACCAGCAAGGACTGTTGGCTCAAGCCAATGGAGGCACTCTTTACATTCATGAAGTTTGTATGCTGCCGTTGCACGTTCAGGAAGTGCTTGCCACTGTAATTCAACGCGGAGTGTTCACTCCTCAGAATCTTACAAAGGAAATCAAGTTTACCGGACGCATAATCCTATCGACAAAAGTAAATCTCGCTGAAAAAGTACGGGACGGTGATTTTTCCGAAGCCTTGTTTCATTGCATACACAGCAATGTTGTGATTGTTCCACCTCTTTCAGATTGTCAGGACGATATTATTCCTTTGGCGGAGTGCTTTATTAAGCAGATCTGCGCAGAGTCGGGAATCAAATCCCCTCGCCTTACAAAAGGTGCTATCAACAAATTGACCAACCATATCTGGACCGGCAATGTGCGGGAATTGTTCAGCACAATATCACGCGCTTGTTATGAGTTTCGTGGTGAAACATTAGGGAAAGATGATATAGTCCTGAATGAGATTCCCAAGAACAGAGAATCCCATACCCGTCATTATCGTGTGCAGCGGGCATTGAGGCAGACTAAAGGCAACAAGGCTCAGGCCGCAATGTTGCTCGGCATAAACCGCTCGACTCTCTATGCTTGGATTAAGGCAGAGGGTATTCCAAAGGATTATAGATAAGGATTTGAATGGCGACGCTCTACATATCAAGAGTGTCGCCATTCAATTTATCTACAATTTGGGACCGGCAGCTCGGAAACCTCCGGGGGGAGTTACGCCACAACCACCGATAATGATGCGGGAACTTAACGGTTCCCGTTCTTTGTATGTGGTGGTTGGCTCCGCGACCATTGACTTTTTATTGTCTGTGTCCGGTGTCGGCGCATCAATTGTCTGGACAGTGTGAGGAGAATCCTCTCGCTTTACCTCCTCGCCGTCCTCCTTGTTCTCATGCTTAGGTGCTAATTCAGCGGCGATTTTGCGGTCAAGAGCTGCAAGTTCGGATTTCAACTGCTTCAACTCGTCCTCCTTGCCCCATGTCTTAGCCATAATGCCTTCAAGTATGGGAACATCCGCTTTGAGTTTGGCGGTACGTTCCTCGTACTGGGCGATTATGCCGGGGATTTTCTCCAGAGCATTGACAAAGTTCATGCAGGCGGCGTGGGTGTCAGCCATCGCCAACTGGCCGTTGTTGTACTTATATTTGTAGTTGCCCTCGACAACAAAGCGGTTCTGCACTTTCTCAACGCCGTCAGTCAATACTCTTTCAGAGATAATGCTGATTGGGAAGCCATAGACCTCGCCCACACGCTGATATTGTCCGTGGGTGTCTGTACGTTGTGCCAGACCTTGCAGGTGGATACCCATATTCTTCTCATCGGAGAGGTTACAGGTGTCAATCGTGAGATTGTTGATTGGGTTGCCATCCTTGTCATGCTGCACCACTTTGTCGTAACGTTCCCAGTCGGCTTTCATCCGCTCTATTGCCGCCTCGTTGTTGGCAATGTCATGGGTTATGGTCTGGAGCCGGAACTCGGAATCGCCACGTCCCTTGTTGAACGACTTTCGTTCACTCTCCAACGCCGCTATCCGTTTTTCAAGTTTTGCCTTATCGAGCAGGTCGGTGTTGCCGGATAGGATAGCCATGTACTCAGAGAAATTCATGCCATTCTTCTCGTCCATAGAACCCTCGTCGATTGTTCGCGCTCCCAATGCACCACTTTTAAGTTGGTTTATGAACGTAGCCTTGCAATGAAGAAGATTGAACTTGTAGGAGTCCAAAGACTTCTCAACCGCGTAGATAATCACATCCACCTTATTATCAGCATACAGTTTGGCAATCTCGTTGCCGGCACGGATAGCGCGACCCTCGCGTTGTTCGAGGTCGCTCGGACGCCACGGGCATTCCAATTCATGGACAGCGACAGCTCTCCTTTGGGCGTTTACGCCAGTTCCCAACATGGAGGTTGAGCCGAAAAGCACCCGCACATCGCCGTCATTCATAGCCTGAATGACAGCCTTTCGTGACCGCTCAGTCTTGCACTCTTGGATAAACCTTATCTCATGCGGAGGAATACCATAATCCTCAATCAATTTACGCTTGATCTCAGAGTATATGTTCCATTCGCCCGGCTTGTAAGTTCCTAAATCGCTGAATACAAACTGTGTGCCTTTCTGAGCGTCATACTTATGGTAGTATTGGGCAATCATCTTGGCACAGTGGCTCGCCTTATTGTTCGGGTCATCAGAATAATTGGGGTCAATCATTCTCATGTCAAGAGCCATCTTCTTTGCATAATCTGTGGCGATGAGCATCTTCGCCTTCTCCTCAGTGTCAGACAATGGCGCACGACCCAATATTGTGGCATCACCGCTTTTGGCAAACTCCATTAGTTTCTGGATAAACTCCTCCTGTTGAGGCGTGGGCGGGATATTGTGAAGAATCTCGTTCTTCTCCGGTCGGTCAACACCAACATCCTGTGCGGTTCTATAATCCGTTATCTCATTATAAAAAGCCGCCAACTCCGGAACCTTTATGAAGTATCTGAATCTTTCCTTTGCTACAATGCTGTTGGTGACATTGAACTCATAGTCGGTTGTCTTCTTGGCGAAGATTGCCGCCCATGCGTCGAAACACCGGATCTCCTGCCTTTCAAGTTCTTTCGGCCGCAGATACTTGAACAGGAGATACAACTCCGTCAATGAGTTGGAGATTGTGGTGCCGCTGAGAAAAGTCGCACCCAAATCGCGCCCGGTCCTCTCTTGGATGGTACGGATGGCATAGAGAAGATTCAGTGAGCGTTGGCTTCCTTCGGAGTTGCCAAGTCCAGCCACACGGTCATGTCTGGTATTGAACATCAGATTCTTGAAACACTGGCTCTCGTCAACGAAAATATGGTCGATGCCCATCTGTTTGAAGTCAACAACACTGTCCTTGGACTGTTCCATCTGATACTGTATGGTGGTTATCTTGGCGGTGAGGTTCTCCTTACGCTTCAACAGACCTTTGAGCATACCACGCGAAATGTCGTGTCCCTGCTGCTTGATGACTTCAAGATTCTCCTCAACAGTGTCAAGTTCGGATTGAAGGATTTGCTGTTGCATCTCCGGAGACTGCGGTATCTTGCCGAACTGGTCGTGCGACATTATGATACAGTCATAGTCGTTGTTCTTGATCTGGTTGAAGAAGTTCACGCGGTTTGCTGCTGTGAAACTCTTGGCATCCGCATAGAGGATACGGGCATTGGGATAGGCTGTCTGATAAGTCATGGCAATTTCCGCAACATTGGCTTTCATTCCGATAATCATCGGTTTATTCACCAATCCGAGACGTTTCATCTCATGAGCCGCCATGCACATTATCAGGGTCTTGCCCGTGCCCACCTGATGGTCGCATATTCCTCCACCGTTCTGAATCAGCATCCATACGCAATCCTTCTGTGACTGATATACGGAATTGATATGGTAGCGGTCGCCCAACAGTTTCATGTTGAGGTCGGGAAACTTCTGATGTGAGCCGTCATAATGAGGTCTGACGTAGCAGTTGAACTTGCTGTTATACAAATCAACAAGTCTATCCTTGAACTCCTGCGATTGAGCCTCCAGCCAGTCCGAGAATCCATTACGGATTTCATCAATCTTGGTGTTGGCGAGTTGGATTGCCTCACTGTCGGGGACTTTTATGTCGTGGCCATTCTCATCCTTGCCAATAGACTTCTTGATGTCCGGCACTGTGTTGTGCAGGGCGTGTTTGAGAAGGCTCATGCCGTCATATACACGATAATAACCTCTGACACAGAACTCCTCCCAAATCTTCATATTCTTGTGACGGGCATCACAGGAATACTCGTCCATTGATGAAGAATAGGCTATATTAACTTCAGTGCCATATAGGTGACTCATATAAGCGGAGTATATTCCGGTTGGAATCCAGCGTTCACCGAAATTGAAGTCCAGTTCATCGAAAGTAATCTTTCGGGGAATGGCTTCCTCCAACGCTTTCAATGATTCTTTCGACAAGTCAATGAACGGTTCAACGCCGTCAAAGCCGGGAAAATCCTTGATGCGTTCTTCCTCGCGGTTAACCCACTCCTTGACCTTCTCGGCTTTCTGCACTACATTACCGGCGATGAAGCGGTCGGCAATCTCAAAGTTTGACACGAGCGGATTATAATATATGTGTCCGGCAAGGCTGTCAATCATCGCCTCCTGCTCCATATCAACAAGACTGCCCATATATTCGAGGTTGACCTCTCCAAATTTATTGAGTGAAGCTGTCAATGCCTCCATCGAGGTATCAACTGATGTAACCTCATCAACGGCAAATGATACCGGGTGGTCAAAGATGTCAGCTTTGACAAAATGACCATTCTCGCCACGCTCCAGAGCCAACGAATCACGCCCGTTTGCGTCCATGAGTATGAATTTTACATTCTGTTTCTCGTTGAGGTTGCCGTATCTGTCTATAAATTCATCATAATACTGATTGAGGTGTTCGCGCATATCTGCATTTTCCTCATGCGTCTCAGCCTCAAAATGGTATAATTGCTGATAAGTTTCCGACAGCGTGATATAGAGCATGGCTCGTTTCTCCTGTTCCGGTTTAAGAGTGAGCGGTGAGAATGTCGCGCCATTTTTGCGTACTTCCGAGAGAAAACCGACCTGCCCCTTGTCCACGACCATACTGCCATTGTGGTGGAAGAACTGAATATCCTCCGAGAAAGGACGGGGAGACATATCACGTTCAGCCGGTTTGGGTGCTTCCGCTGCCACTCTTGGCTTCGGAACAAAATCACCTTTTGATATTTCGATAATAGTGCCGTCTTCGGTAATGGTTTCCTTCTTGGTTGCTTCCATCGCCTGACGTTCCGCCTCCATTTCAGCAAGCTGACGATGGGCAATCGACATCATTGTCTCGTAGAATCCATTGATTGGCGGATTGGTTTCCCAATCAAGAGAACCATAAAATTCCAGCTCCTTATCAGATAGTGGACGGAATTTCTTTACCTGCTCATCGGAAATCTGGATTTTGGTAGTAGGCCTCGGCTTATCTTCCTCGGTCTTTGGCTGTCGTGGCTGACGCTTCGGTTTTTGCAATGGTTCCAGCTCTCCAAAAAGATTGTAGGCAAACAGACGCGGGTCGGGATTGTCGTTGAAGTCGGGTCCACCGTCAGTTTCAATCTCCTTTACTGGTTCAACAGGAGCGGGAGCCGGTTTTGGTTCAACCGTCGGTGGCGGCGTTATAATCTCCGTAGGCTTATATTCCTCCTTTTGTTTCTGCTTTGGATCTTCAAGCTGTTCACAGATAGCCACACGCTGACCTGCCCTTACGAGCTTGGGGAGATAGGTGTCAAGGGCATGGTGCGGAAAACCTGCCAGTTCTATACTGTCGGCTTTGCCGTTGCGACGTCTGGTCAGGGTTATTTCCAGTATCTCCGACGCTTTGACGGCATCAACGCCCATACACTCATAGAAATCTCCTACACGGAAAAGGAGAATGGCATCGGGATGTTTCTTCTTCATTTCCCGATATTGCTGCATCAACGGGGTATCCGCTATGCGCTTTGGCTTTTCTACCTTGTTTTCGGTAGAACGCTTAACAGACTCAGGTGTTGGCGGTGTTAGACTCCTATTATTATAGAAGTCCAGATTTAGGCGCATTTTCAGCGATTCATGGAGTGCCTTGCGCATATCGCTGGCAATACCATCGACACCGCCCTCATGTTTGTAGATGATAGCCGGTTTACCGAACTGGTCAGTGCCAACTTTAGCCTCTGTGCATATAACATTCTGAGGGAATGCCGCAAAATATTTATTATTCGGAGCCTTGGTGTCACGGTCAACAATTGACTGGATGAAAAATTCCTCATCAGCCGACAACGCTTTCTTGTTGGTGTGCTTCTGAAGAATAATCAGATCAGACCCGGCATCCGTTCCGGCATTGTCTGAGAATGTGTTGTTGGGCAGACGGAAAGCACCCACAAGGTCAGCACGGCGCATCATCTCCATGCGCACAAAGGGGCTGGCGGCATTCATCACACCTTGTGAGGCAATGAAAGCGACAATTCCACCCTCATGCACGGTGTCGAGCGACTTCAAGAAGAAGTAATTGTGGATAGCCCTTGTTGACTGACGGTAGGCAATCTCCTTGCTTGTGGCATATCGGGGGTCGGCAACCGCAAAGTCCCCGAAAGGTATATTGGACGCTGCCACGTCGAAATATCCCTCAAAATCTGGGTCAATCTTCTCAAAGCCCTTTATCTCGGTTGAGATTGAGGGATGGAGCGCAGCCAATATTTTGCCTGTCAGCAAATCTTTCTCAAATGCCAATGTCTCAGCACCGGGATAGCGTTGTAGGAACGAATCTACAAAGGCTCCCTGTCCGGCAGATGGTTCAAGGAGACTCTTTACCTCAATACCATTAGCCTTCAACGAATCAGCGATGGCATCAATCACAGGCTCAGGAGTATAGAAAGCCGTCAGCACGGACGCTTTCAGCGAGTCCATATAAGCGGCAAACTCCTTGTCATTCTTGGAATAGTCGTGGATAAGGCGGCGAAGTTCAACCGTAGGCGCAAACAGCTCAATGTCGCTCTTGCTCCACTTTGCGGCGTCGGCAAGTTCGTTGGCGTCCTGCAAGATACATTTCAGTCCTCCGAACCCGGCATACTTGCGCAGTATCTCCCTTTCAAGGGCATTTTCCGCATTGCGATGTTCAACATCAAGGCGCAGGGCAAGTCTTATAGCCTCGATGTTATCGCGCATTGTTTGTAATCTGTTATAAGCCATACTCCTCAAAGAATAAGGTAATACGGCCAATAACCGTCAGCCGGAATACTTCCCCGTCGGAAGTGTTGAAAAATTCTTCGCCCAAAGTAATTCCTTTGAATTCATCTTTCAACTCATCAATAAATGTGTAAGTCCAAAACTCAATGGATTCATCTTCAAGTGAAATATTGTCTTGAAACTCATCAAGCAACAGGCCGCTGATGAAATCGTAAGGTGACATTTCAAATCCTGCGTAAAGTGCAGCCATTGCTTTTTCATTGGAAATATACCACTCGTCACCGGCAAGGCGGGATTCAACGAAAACATCGTATGCGTGTTCAGAACGGCTGGCGATAAATAGGTCATCCTCCGCTTCCGGGAATCTATGCTCCGAAAGGTATCGGCGAAGAAAGAGGTTATAGTAGTCGAGGTCATAACCCCGGCTGTCAAAATTGTTATCAGTCATCAATATATCTATAATTGATGGTTTCAACCCTTCTGCTGAAGAAGGTGTCGCAATTTAGGGTCAGCATCTATGCGGGCAATCTCATTGTCAACTATATCCCGCACGTCCTGCTTTATTTTGTCGTAGTTTGCCTGAATGTCAGCTCTCATCTTGTGTTTATCCTCCGAGGTATCTTTGAAATCGGTCAGGATTGGAATCGGCACATATTTTTTCATTTCTGCATTGACCTTTTTACTGTCCACGACAATCTCTGCGTGAAAAATCTTCTGGTCAATGCGTTGGTCGATGTTGTCTGAAACAGCTCCGACAAATATTCCCTGTGTGAGCGTTGAGATCTTGCTTGGCGGGATAAGCGAGTCCATCTGAGTGTTGAATGAGTGGCTTACATCCTGACGGTTGATTGATATTGACTGCCGCTTCTGCAACACCTTACCAAAGCGTTCAGACAAAGTTTTGGCGGTCGAACCTACCACCTGCCCGGAGAAGATATTGCCGACTGTATTCATCACGACCGCAGCCTCCGGCTTCCCATAGTCACGTTCCAACTGTGAGAAATCCTGAAAACCGAGACACACGGCAACCTTATTGCTTCGGGCCGTAGCAATTAGGTTATCCAAGCCCTTAAAGTATATCGTGGGAAGCTCATCTATAATGACACCGGACTTCAACATCCCTTTCTTATTGATTAGTTTCACGATTCTCGAATTGTAAAGTCCGAGGGCCGCACCATAGATATTCTGACGGTCAGGATTGTTGCCGACGCATAGAATCTTCGGCTCTTTCGGGTTGTTTATGTCAAGAGTGAAATCATTGCCGGTCATTACCCAATAGAGTTGTGGCGAAATCATACGCGAGAGAGGTATTTTTGCCGAGGCAATCTGACCTGCAAGCTGCTCCGCTGCCCCTCCGAGCCAAGCATCCATAAATGGCGACAGGTAATTTTCCAAGTCCGGATAGCTGGTTAGAATCGGAAAAATATCCTCATATCTGCGGCACAAAAACTCAATAGCATGAGGAAATGTGCAATACCGTCCGCCTTTATAGATTCGCAGAAACCAGATGATAGCCGCGAACAATACAATCGGAGATTCGACAAAAAAGTCACCCTGTTTTTGCACCCACGACTTATTAAGGTTGAGCATTATGGTATATGCGCTCTCATAGGCATCGGCAATATCTGACATGAAATCAGGGTGAATGGGGTTACAACGGTGGCTGCGCTCCGGATCATCGAAATTTATCATATAGAATTTCGGTTCCACATCTCCGTATTTGTCAAGGTGATTCAACAGGTGGTTGAAAGCGATGGTACTGAGGTCGGGACTCTTGAAATCATAGACATAAAGCGAGTACCCTTTCTCAATCATCTGCTTGATGAAATTGTTGACAACGGCGTATGACTTACCGGAACCGGGAGTGCCGAGTACGATTGTCGCTCTGAAAGGATTGACAATGTTTACCCACCCCTCGTTCCATCGTTTTTTGTAGTATAATTTTGTGGGAAGGTTTATGGAATAGTCATTCGTAAGCAGGCGTGTTTCCTGCTGAAATGATTCATTCTCATCGTTGAAACGGTCGTCCATCATGTTGTTTTTCAACATACGGCTCATCCATATTCCTCCCAAAAGGAGGCAAACATAGCCGGTAACTGTGGTCACGATGTAAGTAATTTGCCAACCTAAACTCATCATCCACCAGTTGAGGAGAAACAGGACACCGCCAATGCCAATGATTATCCAAATCTGCCTCCACTTGATTTTCTCATTCTTGACACCTTTTGTTCCGAAACAAGAGAGAGCCAACAATAGAAGGGACCACCATTTGGCGTTCCATAGGTTGTTGTATAGACCTCCGGCATCATTAAGTCCGTTAAGGATTTTCATAGTCTGGGCATGGAATACCCAATCGCCGATAAGGTTATGGCAGTACCAGTAGATTTGTGTGACCACAACGAGGATGCTAAGACCACGGATTAAATCCATGATTTTAGCCAATGCCCGCAGGTCGTCCTCTTGCTGAGACATTTTTATATACAATATTTAGAATTTCGGTCGTTGACCGCGCTTCTTCTTCTTCTGCTTCATGCGGCGTTTGAAATCCTCCTCATCAGCGTCAACTGTCGGGTTAAGCTGAAACAAATCAAGACTGGGGAGTGAGTAATCATAGTCATTACCGCTATCCTGATGCTGTTGAGTAGGAGCCGAGTTGGTTGATGTCTGCTGCTCTTGATTTGTTTCATTATCCGGATTTGTCGGTTCAACAATAACAGGAGTCCGGCTAACCTCATTATCTCCGGAGAATCGTTCATTAAGAGCATTGGCGGCATATTCCCTGCCAAGGCGAGAGCCATTCAGTACGGTATGCGTATCATGGTCTATGAAGGTTGCGCCATAGATTCGTCCTTCATCGGTATATCTCAATACAAGGTCGATATTGCGCTCTTTCAGTGCAGCAATAAATTCTTCCTTACTGTGAGATTCATTCAGGGACTGAGCAACTCGCCTTCTTGTCTTTGCCACTGCCTCATGAGTTATATTCTGTTCGGAACGGTTGATTTTCTCGTGGACTGCATTAAGGCTTGAGAACTTACCGAGGCGTGAAGCCTTGAACGGGTTGCCAACCTTTCTACCGTTTTCATCCAGTGCGGAATAAACTATCCCATGATACTCCCTGCCATTGACCATGCCGTTGGTCTCTTCTGAGGTCAAACCATAGAGCGACAACACAGCGTTGTATTCTCCCATTGTCTGAAATGAGTAACGGCTCATTATGAGCTTGACGGTGTTGGCAACCTGACGCTTTACATCACCGGCATTATAGTCAACTTTCTTTAATGGAGTATCCGGTTCCAGACGTTGACGCTCGGCCTTATGGAGATTGTATTTCTCCTCAATCTCGGTAGTCGCTTTCTTGCTACGCCGATGGATAAAATCCATGTTGAGCCGCTTTCCCTGTTCATCGACATTGACCGTCACTATATGGATATGGTGGCGTTCTATATCGGTGTGCTTATAAATTATGTAGGGTTGCTCACCGAATCCGAGTTTGTCAAGATACTCTCGGGCAATGTTGGCGAGGTCAGAATCCGATAACACATCATCTGGATGTGGATTGAGGGAGATATGGAGAACCGGCTTCTTTGTGCGTCCGGTCTTCGGCATGTAGTTTTTGAAATCCTCCACCATTTCCGAGATGCCGATTTTTCCGTCAGGTGGCACATAAATTTTATTGGTACAAAGGACTCGACCCTCCTCCTTGTTGATTTTCTCTCCGTTGTATGAGAGTGCGCCGTACAGACTGCTGCCTACTGAGATTTTTGCGACCATTGGTTGCGCATATCCTCAGTAAGTGCAAGGACTTTGGCGGTGACAGCCGCCAGATCCTTCGTTTCTTTTTCAAGACGGTAGAGCAACGTCATTGCCTTTTTCTCGGAGAATCCGGCTTTGAGTTCCTTCACCACGATGTTGTAGTTGACGCCGATGTTGCGGTATTCGGCAAATAGGGCTGAAAGTTTGGTGAGATAATCGAGCATTGTCTTGTCGATTTTATGCACCTTAAAAGTCTTGCCCAAGACCAGACCCTTGATGAAAGTAGCCTTGACGCTCTCCCCGGCAAGCTCCATCATACGGATAAGTTTGTCAAATTCGAGGTCATCGAAGCGTAGCATTACGCAGTTGTGGCAACGGTTGGCGACCGTTGGACGCCCTCCTTTGTTGAAATTTTCTGCCATAACAGAACGGGATTGAAAGTGACGCATGGCGTTTTTGTAGCCGACGGCAGGTCTATTCAAGGTAAATGCGACTTCGGAGCATTTACCCAACATTGCAAGGTCGTTTTGTGGGTACCCGGTAACCCAAAACCTTTTCAGTAACTGAAAAGACACCTTGCTATGTTCTTGTGAACATCCGATATAATATAAGGAAGTGGATTTTGGATTGATGTATATCAGAATCCGTGTTTTTCATTCGCTCCTGCCTGATTTTCGGCTGCGTCATGCGCTATTGCTCTTACAAAGATACGACATGGAGACCCCCAAATGCAAATTTTTGACCCTCTTGAAAGCACTTTTTTGAAAACAGAGATCAATCAAGTTGTTGCCACCTAACCAAATCCTTCAAATATGCGATGAATCCGAGGCTTCCCTACAGGCGGAAATAAGCGGAAATAAGGGTACTTTATGCGGTCGAGCTATGCAAATATTTGGAAATCCGATAACTCAGGCAGTAACTTTGCAACGTGTTCGATTGACAGACCGACTTCCAAGACGTTCAATATACTAATCTTCGGAACGATTCTTCGACCGTCAGTTATATCTTTTGAATAATTTATCCGACAATCGCCTGATCATATATAAAACGGAGAGTTCAACAATTAGATTATTTTGCCGACTACCATACAGTTCATACTATCTACCTTTGGAACTGCTTATTGTTGAGTCAACAGAAGATTTAATCGTTAGATCTAATTAAATATCGGTCAATCGAAAATTCGGAATGTAGATTGATACATTGATTTGTCCTCCGATAAATCTATTTATTGAACTATATATAACTAAGTTCCTCGGGTACACGATTCCTCAATTCCCAATGGGCAGATGTCCATAGTGAGCAATTAAAGGAATACCCAAACCTATTTTCAGTCGCTCATCAGCGGAGTCAACAACAAGCGGAAAAACGCGACCAAAACATGACTTTATGCGGTTGAGCTATCTGAAAATTTGGAATACGGAACTTGTGGGTTGTAATTTTGCAGAGCATTCCAGCCGATGGAAACATCCGTGCGTTCAAGAGAATGGATATAGGAACAGCGACGGCCTGCTCCTGAATCTGAAATGCGAACAAAAAAACTCACAGCTGACACGATGACGACAAAATGGTAACCGCAGAGTTCAAAACAGTTACCAAGCGGGACTGCACGTCAGGGACCATTGAAAGTCAGAAGTAAGGCATCCCCACTTTTTATTATCAACTGAGACACAGACGAAAGGGACGGTTAACAATTACCCGGATTGATAATCGGAACTTGCGCCTCAGGCTCGCTTTGTGTCTGAACATCAACTAAAAACATGAATGAAAGAACCCAAATTCGTGGCTTTCTCCACTCAGAAAGGTGGAGCTGGCAAAACAACCCTTACAGTAACGATGGCAAGTTACCTTTACTACTGCATGGGCTTGAAGATTATCGTTGTTGACTGCGACTATCCGCAGTACAGCATAAACGATATGCGTGAAAGGGAGAAGATGTTGCTGGAATTAAGTCCGGCATTCAAAAAGACCTTCTCCGACACCCTGCTCCGTACAAAGCTCAAGCCATTTCCTGTTCTTGTATGCCCTCCAGAAGAGGCGATGAAGAAAGTAAGGGATTTGATAGAGGAAGGCGAAGATGTTGACATCGTATTCTTCGACTTGCCCGGAACGGTCAACAACCGTGGCGTAGTGAATGTGGTGAACTGCATGGATATGGTGGTCGTTCCCATCGCCGCCGACAATGTTGTCCTTGAAAGCTCGCTCGCCTTCGCTCTCAAATTACAGGAATGGCTCACGACAGGCCGCTCTCAGATTAAAGGGCTTTATATGCTCTGGAATATGATGGATGCCCGTGAGAAAACAGACTTATACGACCGCTATGAGAAGTTATTTGAAGAGTTGGGACTGGCAACACTTCGGACAAAAGTACCGGATACAAAAAAGTATCGCCGTGAGGGTTCGGAAACCCTTGAAAGGGCGGTTTTTCGCTCCACGGTCATGCCTCCGGACAAGACGCTGCTTAAAGGCACACGTCTCACTGAACTTGCGGATGAGATTCTCAAAATCCTCAAAGACTAAGCCTGAGCCATGTCGAAGGTATATGAATCGGATGTAGATCCCGATGAGTTCATCCGCAGTTTCCGCGAGGAGTCCTCCCAGTCAACCGTGAAAAAAGAGAATGAGAATAAGACTGAAACACCGGCCAGAGCTTCGGACTCCAAACGTAAGAAAGTGCAATCACAACCTTTACCGGAAGAAGATGAATATCTGGATACTTTTGTAAGGAATATGGAACACATGCGCCCTTTATGCAAATATCTTATGGTTGACATCCATCCCGACTTTATCCGGAAAATCAAGCGTGTGTTGTCTTACGAAACAGGACCGGTATGTTCTACCAAAGCCTATATCAATAACGTGCTTGCCGAACATTTTCGGCAGTATGAAAACTTCATAAATAAACGACAATAGAATATGTCACATAAAGTAACAATCAAAGTCTCCCCCGACATTGTAGAGGCGGAGGTAAAAACGGCAGACCCTGAACAGGTAGCATACGTTAGCAAATATCTTACCCGCTCAAACTGCCCGACCCATGTCAAAGTTCATGTCACGGCGGAAGTCCACAGAGTGCTTTCGCTGATGGTTGCAGCAAACGCTCAGACAGGAGCGACAATCGGCGGGTATCTTACAGCCATCGTCCTCGACCACTTTGCAAAGAATGCGGATTTAATGAAGCGCATCTTTGAAGATAGCCGGGAGGAGCTGTTCCTATGACAGTATTTTTAGTATTAGCGTTGTTGGCAAGCAATATCTTCCTTGCCAAAATGCTGTTGTCAAAGGACTCTAAAAAGACAAGTGAACCTTCGGACATTGCAGAGAATAATGTATCAGAGGGAACGGCTGAAAAAAATTACATACCCGATACGAATAATTCTCTTGATGAAAAAGTCGCCGCAGTTGTAGGAGAAAGCAAATATGACCCTGACACATATAAAAAAATCGTGGAAGAGGTTGTAAAGGAGGTCGTCCCCTTGATAATTGAGGAGTATGGCAGTTATGCCGATGCAGGATTGCCGGAACCTCCAATCAAAGCAGATACCGGCGTTGTCCCTGTTGAAAAACTGGATGAGGTTTTCTCAAACAAGACTGTTGCCGACATTATGGGGGAAACTCCGGAACCGACAGAACCCCGTGCTGATGGAATAGACTTCAATGACATCAACACAACCATGAATGTCCTGAAAGAAAAGTCAGACAGTCCGGAGGATATGAAGATTGCCCAACGCACGCTTCAGGAATTGGAGGGAACCACTATCAAGGAGGAGATTTCTCTCGATCCTGCCATAAAAAAGCGGATTATGCTTATCGAACTTCATCTGCCAAAGAAAGATGAAGAATCAAATGAACAACCCACTACGTCAACAATGGATGAGGATGAAACAGTGGAACAGCAAACTAAACCTAAAAAGATCCTTTTCCACGCAGACATCGACACCTCGGATATTGATGAAATTGATTTCAATGTCTATCATTGACACTTGGCCGCAAGGCAAACCTATCTATAATTTAATTCATGTCTAATTTTTTCAAGAAATTCTATGAAAGAACCGTAGCGTTTATGAACGCACCCCATCGCCGCCGTCCTATTGCCGCAATGCTTCTTCTGACGGCTGCAATCCAAATGTTCGCCGCCGGTAACGGTCTGAGTGGCATCAATGAAGCCACTTCAATGGTCACCTCCTATTTTGATCCGGGAACGAAACTGGTGTACGCAATCGGTGCTGTTGTCGGTCTCATCGGCGGCATCAAGGTTTACTCCAAATGGTCGAGTGGCGACCCCGACACGAGCAAGACTGCCGCCTCATGGTTCGGGGCCTGTATCTTCTTGATTGTAGCAGCCACAATCCTCCGCTCATTCTTCCTCTGATGTCTGAGTATTCAATCAATAAGGGCATTGGCCGGTCGGTTGAGTACAAAGGTTTGAAAGCGCAATACCTGTTCATCTTCGCAGGAGGATTGCTTGCCATGTTCGTGGTGTTCGTCATCATGTATATCGCCGGAATCTCCCAATGGGTCTGCATAGGCTTCGGTGCGACAGGTGCGTCCTTTCTTGTCTGGCTCACATTCCACCTCAATGGCAAATACGGTCAGTACGGTCTGATGAAACTGACCTCGGTCAAATATCGACCACGATATATCATCAACCGTCTGCGCATAACACGATTGATAAAGCATAAAACATGAGGAATATACTGAAAGCTACAACACTGGAGTCGAAGCTGCCGCTGTTGGCGGTCGAGCATGGCTGCATCATCTCAAAGGACGCGGATGTTACCGTGGCCTTTGAGGTGAGCCTCCCGGAATTATTCACTGTCACCTCTGCTGAATATGAAGCGATGCACTCCGCTTGGTGCAAGGCAATCAAGGTTTTGCCACACTATACGGTCGTACATAAGCAGGATTGGTTTGTTAGTGAGAAGTATAAGCCGGAACTACAAAAAGAGGATTTATCTTTTCTTGACTGTTCATTTGAACGCCACTTCAACGAGCGCCCATATCTCGCTCACAAGTGCTACCTCTTTCTGACGAAGACTACAAAGGAACGTATGCGCAAGCAATCGAACTTCTCCACCCTCTGCCGTGGACGTATAATGCCAAAGGACTTGAATCACGAAATGGTTGTGAAGTTCATGGAAAGCGTTGAGCAATTCGAGCGAATTATGAATGACAGCGGCTATATAAAACTCCAAAGGCTCAATGACGAAGACCTGATAGGCACTGAGTCAACCTCCGGCCTGATTGAGAAATATATGTCGCTCTCAATGGATGACGTCACTTGCTTAGAGGACATTGACCTATCGGCAAAAGAGATGAGAATCGGCGACAAGTTACTCTGCCTACATACCCTTTCAGACACTGAGGATTTGCCCGCAAAGGTCAGCACAGACAACAGATATGAGCGGTTATCAACTGACCGAAGCGACTGCCGGCTTTCTTTCGCTTCTCCCGTAGGGTTGCTGTTGCCTTGCAACCATATCTACAACCAGCATCTACTGATTGATGATCCTGACGAGAATCTGACGCGGTTTGAAAAGACGGCACGCAACATGAACTCCCTGTCAAAGTACAGCCGAAGCAACGCTATCAACAAAGAATGGATTGACCAATATCTCAATGAGGCTCACAGTTACGGACTGATTTCCGTGCGCTGCCATTGCAACATAATGGCTTGGAGCGATGATGCCGAGGAATTGAGGAGAGTCAAAAATGATGTTGGCGGTCAACTGGCGACAATGGGTTGTATGCCACGGCACAACACTATTGACTGCCCGACACTGTTTTGGGCTGCGATGCCCGGCAATGAGGCTGACTTCCCTGCGGAGGAATCATTCTATACATTCATCGAACCTGCCGTTTGCTTCTTCACTGCCGAAACAAACTACCGTTCTTCTCTCTCTCCATTCGGGATAAAGATGGTTGACCGACTCACTGGCAAACCTATCCACTTGGATATATCTGATGAGCCGATGAAGCGAGGTATAACCACCAACCGAAACAAGTTCATACTTGGTCCGTCAGGTAGTGGGAAGTCGTTCTTTACCAACCACTTTGTCCGACAATATTACGAACAGGGCGCGCATATCCTGCTGATTGATACGGGTAATTCCTACGAAGGTCTGAGCAACTTGATTCGCAACAGGACTCATGACGAAGATGGCGTGTACTTCACCTATACGGAGGATAACCCAATCTCTTTTAATCCGTTCTATACAGACGACGGAGTATTTGATGTGGAGAAGAAAGACTCAATCAAGACATTGCTGCTGACGCTCTGGAAATCGGAAGATGACAGAGTGACAAAGACAGAATCCGGCGAGCTTGGCTCTGCATTGTCTATGTTCCTCGATAAGATGGCAAAAGACCGCGACATTGTTCCATGTTTCAACTCATTCTATGAGTTCATGCGTGATGATTACCGTGCGGAAATGGCAAATCGCCCGATACCCATCTACAAACAGGATTTCGACATTGACAACTTCCTGACCACGCTACGGCAGTATTATCACGGTGGACGCTTCGACTTTCTGCTCAATTCCAAAGCCAATATAGACCTGCTCAACAAGCGGTTTGTTGTCTTCGAGATTGATTCGATCAAGGATAATAGAGAATTGTTTCCGGTGGTGACAATCATCATCATGGAGGCTTTCATCAACAAGATGCGCCGTCTGAAGGGTATCCGTAAAGTCCTTATCTGTGAGGAGGCTTGGAAGGCTCTATCCTCGGCAAATATGGCTGAGTACATGAAGTACCTCTACAAGACCGTCCGAAAGTATTTCGGTGAGGCTGTTGTTGTGACACAGGAGGTTGACGACATAATTTCGTCGCCGATTGTCAAGGAAACCATCATCAACAACTCCGACTGCAAGATACTTCTTGACCAGCGCAAATACATGAACCGCTTCGACCAGATTCAGGAATTGTTAGGTCTGACCGATAAGGAGAAATCCCAGATACTGAGTATCAATATGGCTAACAACCCCAACCGCTTATATAAAGAGGTGTGGATTGGACTCGGAGGAACACAATCGGCAGTCTATGCAACAGAAGTGTCTGGCGAGGAATACTATTGCTACACCACGGAGGAAACAGAAAAAGTTGAGGTGCAACAACGCGCCGCCAAACTCGATGGCAATCTTGAAATGGCAATCCGAATGATGGCACAGCAACGAAGGGCGGGTATGACATGAAGTTCATGAAAGTCATTATGACAATTCTATTTAGTATTGTAGGTGATCTTATCGCCCTGTTTACATTTTCGCTGATCATATTTGGACTTGGAGTCAAAATTATCGTGCACATGGCACACAAAATAAGATAATCATTAAACTAAGATATGAACTATACATCAGCTCTTATTGAGCAACTAAAAAAGGATCCACGTTTCAATCTTCTTGGTTCGTGGAAAAATTGCCTTAATGATAAGGCAATTGACATCAATATCCACAGTGCGCATTTCTACATTTTCCTATTTAGTGATGATGAGAATGTGGATTTTATGGAAGAATCGGAACTTTATCCACTTCATTTTGACCGAGAAAATTCGGTATTCTATTTCTATCGACAAGGTATCCGCACTGAATTACTAATTCAGCTCGAAGACGGGAACGTGTTTCTTCAGCTTTTTGCCGACTCTTTTGGCGCTTATAAACTAACTAAAAAAGCTCTATCTGAATACACTGACTTTAGTCTTGAATAAAAACAAAAATCTAAAATGAAACAACTGAAATTTCTAATTCCGATATTTGCCATTTGCTTGTTTCTTGGAACAAATAAGGCAAGTGCCCAATGGACCGTAATAGACCCGTCCAACATTGCGCAGAGCATCGTAAACAACTCCAAATCACTCGTTCAAGAGTCGCAGACGGCGACCCACATGGTGAAAAATTTTCAGGAAACCGTGAAAATTTATCAGCAGGCGAAGAAATATTACGACGCTCTCCAGTCGGTCAACAATCTCGTCCGTGATGCCAGAAAGGTGCAGCAGACAATACTCATGCTCGGCAATATCTCCGGATACTATGTCAACAATTTCCAGAAGATGCTCACGGATCCAAACTTCACTTCCTCGGAACTGTCTGCAATAGCCTCCGGCTACACCCGGATATTGGAAGAAGCCAATGGTGTACTTGGAGATTTGAAACAGGTGGTTAACATTACCACTCTCTCCATGACCGACAAAGACCGTATGGATGTGGTGGATAACTGTTACAAGGAGATGAAGCGGTTGAAGAATCTGACCGCTTATTACACCAATAAGAACATCAGCGTCTCATATCTGAGGGCGAAAAAGAAAGCCGACACACAAAGGGTTGTAAACCTCTACGGCGACGGCAGTGAAAAATACTGGTAATCATGCTGTGCTCGATAGATTTCAGTAACCTTCACACAATCCTCCGCTCGCTCTATGATGAGATGATGCCACTTTGCTCAGATATGGCGGGCGTGGCACAGGCAATCGCCGGATTAGGCGCATTGTTCTATGTCGCCTACCGTATCTGGCAATCGCTGGCGAGAGCAGAACCGATTGATGTGTTCCCGTTGCTTCGCCCCTTTGTTATCGGCTTCTGCATAATGTTCTTCCCTTCGGTGGTACTTGGGACAATCAATGCGGTGATGTCGCCAATCGTTCAAGGAACAGCCTCGATGCTGGAGGGGCAAACTCTCGATATGCAAAAATACCGTGAGGAAAAAGACCGATTGGAATATGAGCAGATGATGAATGACCCGTCAACTGCCTACCTCGTCGATGATGCTGAGTTTGACCGTCAGATTGATGAACTCGGTGTTACGGAAATCGGTACAGCAGCCGGTATGTATATTGAGCGTGGAATGTATAAGGTCAAGAAAGCCATTCAGAACTTTTTCAGGGAATTACTTGAAATGCTCTTTCAAGCAGCCTCCCTTACGATAGACACAATAAGGACATTCTTCTTGATTGTGTTGGCAATACTCGGCCCGATTGCATTTGCCCTCTCGGTATGGGACGGCTTCCAGTCAACACTGACCATGTGGATCCAGCGATATATTCAGACTTATCTATGGTTGCCTGTGGCGGATTTGTTCAGTACCATTCTTGCCAAGATACAAGTTTTGATGCTTCAAAACGACATTTCAGAACTGACGAATAACCCCAATGCAGACCTCGACGGGACAAATACCGCGTATGTTATCTTTATGATTATTGGCATTATAGGTTACTTTACAATACCCACTGTGGCGGGGTGGATTATCCAAGCCGGCGGTGCCGGAAACTACAATCGGGCTGTCAACAATACAGCGATGCAAGCTGGTTCTATGGCCGGAAGTGTCGGAGGTGCAGTCGTGGGCAACGTGGCCGGCAGAGCCGGAAAACTATTAAAATGACATTCAAACACCGATTAAATGGAGTTCAAATCACTTAAAAACATAGAGTCATCTTTCCGTCAGATAAGGCTTTTCGGAATTGTATTTGTGGCTATGTGTGCGGTGGTTGTCTCGGTGGCTCTGGTTATGGTTTTCAACTTTGCTGAGAAGCAGCGTGAAAAAATCTATGTCCTTGACAATGGCAAGTCTTTGATGCTTGCCTTGTCACAGGATATGAGCCAGAACCGTCCGGCAGAGGCACGGGAGCATGTAAGACGTTTCCATGAATTGTTTTTCACTCTCTCGCCGGACAAATCAGCTATCGAACACAATATCAACCGCGCATTGATTCTCTCTGACAACAGCGCATACAATTACTACTCTGACTTCTCGGAAAAAGGTTACTATAACCGAATTATCTCCGGCAACATCAACCAGATATGTCAGGTGGACAGCGTTGTATGCAACTTCACCAACTATCCATACACGGCGGTGACTTATGCGAAGCAGAAAATCATTCGTCAGAGCAACGTGACTGAGCGCAGTCTTATAACAACCTGCAAGCTGACCAATTCGTCAAGATCAGATGACAATCCTAACGGCTTTATAATCGAGGGTTTCAATATCCTTGAAAATAAAGATATTTCCACAATCAAACGATAAGTGAGAGTTTTATCAAAAGTACGCGACACCATATATAATAAGGTGTGGCACACTCCCAAAGGGAAATTGAGAAATTTCCTTAGATGCAAATGTGATAATATACCGCAGAAACGACGGTTGACAATCGTGGGTGTATTCTTCGGATTGTTTGTCCTCATCGCATTTCTATTGTTCGGCAATGCCTGTTACCACATAGGACTGGGGCAAGCCCGTCAGCACATTGATGAGATAAAGCATATAAAGGCAGTGGAGTTACCAGCTTCAACTGAAAAACAGTCACTACCAACATTTGATGACATTTGAAGAACTGAAAACGAAAGTCAATGGCTGGTTTCAGCCGAAAAATGAGGCTGAGAGAGCCAAACTTAAAAAGTATGCCATTGTATTTCCCGCGATGTTCCTGACATTCATAGTTGCCCTTTGGTTAATTTTCGGCAGTGGATTCTCGTCAGACATGACCGACACAAGCAACGCCAATATGGAGCTGCCGGATGGTGACAATGCCGAAATTGAAGGGAACAAACTCAAAGCAATGGAGGCTAAGGCACTTGAAGATGAAAAGCACCGACAGGATAGCGTAGTCCAGACATTCACTGAAATGGCGGATACGATGCCGACAAATATTTCAGAAGAGCCGACTGCAATAGAGTCATCGGCACAGGCATACCAGTCAGTCCAAGCGTCACTTGAACATTTTTATATTCCCGAAGACCAGTCTGCGGCACAGGTCGCAGAACTTCAAGCGAGGATTGATGAACTGGAAATGCAGAATGCCTACGCCCAACAGCAGACTCAGCAGCCCAATGAAGTGGAGCTGATGGAGAAGTCTTATCAGTTGGCGGCGCAGTATTTCAGCACCGGCAATGGCAGTCAGCAGGCGGTCATAGTTGATGAACCCGAGAAAGAGCGTAAGGTTATGCCCGTGAATCAGGTCAACCGTAATGTGGTTTCCTCTCTCAGTGCGGCAACATCTGAACGGTCATTCTCTACCGCTGTCGGCGGCAAGCGTCAGAATTTCAAGAATACCATTTCAGCGTGCATAGCCTCTGACCAGTCGGTAATTGACGGTCAGAGCGTGAAACTGAGAACCCTTGAACCTATGTGGATAGGCAACTCGCTGTTGCCAAAGAATACAACCGTTGTCGGCTCGGCACGATTGCAAGGAGAACGCCTTGAAATCACGATTGAAAGCATTGAGGCATTGGGTTGTATCATGGAGGTTGACCTCGCTGTCTATGACTCCGATGGTCAGGAGGGTATCAACATACCCAACTCTATGGAGTCTGACGCACTGAAAGAAATCGGAGCCAATATGGGGAGCACCGTCGGCAGTTCAATCAACATATCCACCAATGCCGGAGCGCAGATTGTCTCCGACGTGGGTCGAGGCTTACTCAACGGCGTAGGTCAATATCTTACCAAGAAAGTCCGGCAGGTGAAAGTTCATCTGAAATCCGGCTACAAAGTGATGCTCAAACAGGTTGAGCAGTAATCAACAAAACACACCAACACAACGAATGAAAACAATCACAAAACTCTTCGTTGCGGCAGTGGCGCTCTTCGGAGCAGCCACCGCTGTCAACGCAAAAACAGTCAAAAACACCGATAACAATGTGTCTTCTGACACTGAAACGGTCGCCGAACACGACATGAATGTGTACGGTGCTAACTATACCGACGGCGACAAATTCGATGGTCTTACCCGAAAAGTCGGCTTCGACCGAATGATTCCGCCTCATGCGCTGGAGGTATGCTACAACAAAACCACGCATATCATCTTCCCGGCTGAGATTACCTACGTGGATCTCGGTAATGAGAACCTTGTTGCCGGACTCGCCGATGGTGCGAAGAATGTGCTGCGTGTAAAATCAGCTTTCAAGTCGTTCAAGCAGGAAACCAATCTTTCGGTTATCACTGAAGATGGTAGCTATTACACATTTAACGTAAAATTCGCCAAAGAACCGCTGTTGCTCAGTATCGAGATGACTGATTTTCTCCATGACGGTGAGGCTGTGAACCGCCCCAACAACGCGCAGGAGATTTATCTGGAAAAACTCGGTCAGGAGTCGCCGATGCTTGTAAAGCTCATCATGAAAAGTATCTACAAGCAGAACAAGCGAGAAATCAAGCACATCGGTAGTAAGCGTTTTGGAGTCCAGTTCCTACTGAAAAGCATCTACACCAACAACGGACTTCTCTATTTCCACACAGAACTGAAGAATACCTCAAACATAGCTTTTGACATTGACTATGTGATGTTCAAGATTGTGGATAAGAAAGTTATCAAACGAACCGCCATGCAGGAGCAGATTCTTGAACCGCTACGCGCCCAGAACTATGTGACGGTGGTACACGGTAAATCAACGGAACACACAGTGTTCGCCTTGGAGAAATTCACAATCCCCGATGACAAACAGCTCGTTATCGAGGTCGCCGAAAAAGAAGGTGGTCGCCATCAGTCCTTTGTAGTCGATAATGAAGACATCGTAAGAGCCAACGTAATTGATGAACTTTCAATCCAGTAATCCAATGAGAAAAGCGATGATAATTTTCGCTGCCATGCTTGCCCTTTTCACAGGGCAGGCAATGGCTCAGCGAACACTTCCCGGCATGAGGTCGGTAGAAGTCAAGGCGAATATGGTTGACGGTTTCTATACCGGCTCAGCCCGCAATTGTGGCTATTCTTTCGGTGTCTATTACTCCGTTTTCAAAGGCAACAATGCCCACGAATGGGTCTTCGGGGGTGAGTATCTCCAAACCTATAAGTCTTACGGCGAGAAAGGTCGTATCCCCGTAGCTGAATTTACTGGCGAAGCAGAATATAATCTCCACCTTTACAGCAACTATACACAGTTCTTTCACCTCTATGGAGGAATCTCAGCTCTTGCCGGATATGAGACGGTCAACTGGGGTAAGACACTTTTATCCGACGGTGCAACACTCCACAACTCGGACGCCTTTATCTATGGTGGAGCAGTCAACATTCAGGCTGACTTCTATCTCTCAGACAGAATCGCCCTCACCGCCAACCTCAAAGAGAGATTCATTTTCGGTAACTCAACGGGACACTGCCATTTCTCCTACGGACTGGGCATTAGAATTATGATGGACTAACAAACTATGAGATACACTGAGAAAGATATTCCGGGAATGCCGATTACGGCATTCTTGGATGCCCTTGGCGAAAAGTCAGTTGGCGGCTATGGATATTTGAAACTTTACTATGCTCCGTACCGTGATGATGCAGAGGCATTATTAGTGGTTGACACCAAAATGAATAATTGGTATGATCACGGGACTGATGAATCCGGGAATTTATATGATTTGGCGGAACTTACAGCAAGGGGCGACCATCGGAAGGATATTAGCGGCTACATTGTCAAGATGATGAACGATAATGAGATAGCCAAAGAAATGCTCACAAAAAGAGCCATTGAGCCACAGGTAATACACCTTGACATTGCCAAGATGCAGCTCACTGACTTTATGAAGGCATTGGGTCAGGAACACCCGGTAGCCGCTGACGGCGATTTGAGAATCTACAATTCTCCCTACGATTCATCGGCCAAAGGTACGATGGTTATCAATGTCCGCACGAACTTATGGCGTGATACCAAGTCTGGTGCCAATGGTGGAATCTATGACCTTGCGTATGAAATGACCGGCTGTGCCAACAAGTCGGAACTAAACCGATATATTGCCGGTGAGATGAACGCCTTACAGAAAAAGCAGTTGAAGGCCGAAGAGAAAACTGAACCGCCAAAGCCCAAACGAAAGATGCGTCTATGAACATTGACGAAATCAGACAAATCCCGTTGGTGGATTTTCTCAACCACCTCGGCTATCAGCCGACAGGCCGCGACAGCAAAGGACTATGGTTCTACTCTCCGTAC
>CAIGRU010000170.1_pt1 | contig 52018 bp, 7 predicted proteins | sample 7351341 | NCBI WGS metagenome assembly CAIGRU01
ACAATATTTAGGTGATAATAAGACGGGTTTTGGTATGTCGGGAACAGGTCACTATTCTTATACGACTTCTTTTAATAATAATAGTGGTAATGATGGATTTGGGAATTATTATTTGACTAATGCCTATATGGGGAGTCTGAGTAATTATTATGGCTATACTTCATATAACAGCAAAGATTTTAATTGGCATTGGTATTGGTCATGGTACGGTTACTGGTTCCCGATACGTTGTATAAAACAATAAAAGTATATAGATATGAAGCGACTGACAGTTTTGTTATGGTTTGTGTTTGCAATGTTAGGGTTGCAAGCGAATAACGTGCGAATTGTAGAAGATGTGAAGGTAGGAGAAATTTCAAATGGATTTGCGCAGGTTACTTTTAAGATTGCGTGGGATAATTCATGGCGGGATGATTATAATTGGGATGCGGTATATGCGTTCATGAAAATCAAGCGGAAAACCGATGTGGAATGGACTCACGCGTATTTTATGGACGATAACCATGCGGTGAGTGCCGGTTATGAATGCTGGCCGGCAAGATGGACTAATACCGCAAATTATCGTCAGGGGATTTTTATTTACCGGAACAGTAAGGGGAAAGGTAGTTCAGAAGTGACGGTGACTGTGCGTTGGAATACCGCGATACCGGGATATAAAGAAAGTGAATTGCAGTCCGGTGCGATAGAGATGTCATTGCAGTGCATCGAAATGGTGTATGTCCCGCAAGGTGCATATTACTTAGGTGACGGAGCTTCCAAACATTCATTGCGGAAAAAATTCCGGCAAATTCTGCCGGAATGGGATTTACTCGATAGCAAAGACAAAACACAGAAGTATACGGCTTCGGCCATGTACCAGAGTGGTTACCCATTCAGTGTTTCCGGTCCGGCAAACCGGGTGTCCGAAGAGGGATACCAAGATACTCGGATAGCAACCGGAAATGTTTATTTTACGGCAGCAGGTGACGGTTTTTGGCAGGTGGAATTTGCCGAACCCAAGCAAGTGCGTTATTTCGGAGTGTCCGGCTTGGCAGGACATACTTCTTATCGTCCAGGTACATGGGAATTACAGGCTTCGATGGATGGAGAGAATAATTGGAAGACGATATCTGAAACTTATGGACCGGATCAGTGGTTGTGCGAGGCCAATTCATATCCGGTTTACAATGCCCTGCCGGTAAAAAGTGAGATGATTGGTAATTATCGTTTTTACCGGCTTGTTATCAGAAATGCTAGTAGAGGGGTAGTTATTAACAATGTGGCTATGACCGAAAAAGATTTAGCTACTGTAGCTGATGATGGTTATACAATTGACGGACAGAGTGTACCGTTGAATGAAACAACCGGTTTGTGTGCCGATGACCAGGATACTTGGTCAGGAACATTAACAGGTTCTCTTAATGCCAGTGGGGTCAAGATAACATCGGATATTTATCCGAATGGGTTTGAGGGATTTTATGCTATGAAATATGAGATTTCACAGGAACAATATGTCCGTTTCCTGAATAAATTGAACGCTACGCAGCAAAAGGCTCGTACGCGGGAGGACTTGGACCAGTTGTCTGAAGGTTCTTATGTGTTCGGGACAAATACCAATCAGCCGAATTACCGGAACGGGATTGTTGTGGGAGCGCGTTCCAACGGAATTGTGATTTTTGCCTGTGATTTGACGCAGGACGGAGAGGGAAAAGTTTCCCAGGAGGATGATGGACAAACAGTGGCTTGTAACTATCTTTCGGTGAACGATATGTTAGCTTATGCCGATTGGTCGGGATTACGACCGCTCAGTGAACTGGAATTTGAAAAGATGGGCCGTCGGCCTTATCCGCAGGCACCCGATTTAAAAGGTTGGGCCGGAGGAAGCCGTGCTCAGGCGGAATTTCCGACTTCTGAAACTTTTGAGAACGGAACATTACCGGGTAGTGATAATGAGCGTTTGGAAGAGGGGAATGTTAATGCCGGGGGGAAAATTTCCGGTCCGGTCCGGGTAGGTTCTTTTGCCAGCAATGCAAATGTTCCCGTGGAAGCCGGAGCTTCTTATTGGGGATTGATGGATTTGAGCGGTAACCTGGCAGAGTATTATTACAATGTGGGAGCTGTGGGAAGGACTTTTCATGAGCAATATTATGGTTATTCTCAAGGTAATGGAATATTGGCAGCAACCGGAGAGGCAGATGTAAGTGCGGGTTACTGGCCTCGTAATGCCCGGGCATTGGCGTTGCGTGGCGGTAGTTTTATGAGTTCCGGTTTGACCGAAGATGAAATCGCTTTGTCCGATCGTTCCCGGGCATTGGGTGTCCCTTCTTTAACTTTCAGGGATAGTACCGCTACTTTTCGTTTAGGACACAGTTATACTTATATTACTTACGGGCGTACAGCTACTTATAGTAGTTATCTGACATTGGCCAATGGTATGAACAATCAAAGCCGGCAAGTGGCAGATAGTGTCTGTGTGGGGGATACTTATACTATCCGGGGAACTGAATTGCTGGATGCGTCAGGAACACCAGTGGATGGCGGCGGAAAAACCACTTATATTTGGTATATGAGTGAGGGACGTACAAATACTTGGCGCATCATTCCGAATGAAAACGGAAGAGATTTAACGTTGACGGATATCCGGTCGGATCGGCAGAATGTATATCACAATGCCTATCGTTTTCAGGAATTTTACGTGCGTAGGGAAGCCATTGCACCTAACGGGGCATGTCATGTGACCAATCCGGTTTTGATTTACAGGATTAATCCTTATTACTCTTTTAGCCGTTTAGTCGACACTTTAAGACAAGATAACTCTGCTTTGGGATTCGTATTGAATACCGGTACGGAAACCACGGTCAAATGGCGTTGGAAGGCTGCGGGAGATGATGCCTCTAACCTGACATTGCAAACGAATAATCCAACTATTAACTGGTATATGCCAAAACGGTCGGATTTTAACAACATTGCAGGACAGAACCATGTAATTGTTTGTGATATTGACTTTTTTAAGAAATGTCCGCGACGGCAGGAACTGACTGTTTATGTGGAAAAACGCTTGGAAGTGGGAGTGGCTTCTAATGATATCAAGGTGGGTGGTTCCGACCCGGCAAAAGAGTGTGGGGTATTGATGCAGGATATGCGGACCCAGAGTTCTTCCCGAGTATATAAGACGGTAAAAATCAACGGGAAATGCTGGATGGCCGAGAATTTACGTTATGATGGGGTGCCTAATGGGATTAAATCCGACGACCCTTCCGGAGAAAAATACGGACGACTTTATCAATACAGTACTGTTGTACTCAATAATGCTTGTCCGTCAGGTTGGAGATTGCCGACTAATGTGGAAGTTCAAGCGTTGATTAACTACTTGGGCGGAGACAGTTATGCCGGAAAGAAAGCTAAAGCGGGTAATTATTGGGCATATTCGGCAGGGACAACACAGGAAAATGCAGTAGGATTCAGCGCATTGGGAGTTTCTCATGCGCAGAATAATAATGATGGTGTCTATTTTGATATGGTAACCTCTGATAATAGTTATTATCGCATGGATTATAACAATGATGCTTTCAGATATGTTGGTGGTTGGAGTACGAATTACATGACAATCCGTTGTATTAAACGTTAAGAAAAAATATGAAGAAGTTATTATTATTCATATTGTTAAGCAGTTTTCTAACGACTGTTTGGGCAGGAAATATAGAGATTACCAAAGAACCGACTATTGATTTACTATCTTTGGGATACGACAATGTGACAACCATTGAGATGAGTATTTCGTGGGAAAATTCATGGCGGGATGAACATAATTGGGATGCTGTTTATGTATTTTTGAAGTACAAGAGGTCAACGGATATTAGTTGGTCGCATGTGTTGTTACGGGATAATTTCCATGTATTGAGTTCCGGATATACTTATTACCCGGCCAAAGATCCGGCTGGTGCCCGGGATAAATCTACCGGACTTTTTATCTACCGGAGTAAGAAGGGAGAAGGAAATTCAACTGTGTCTCTGAAGTTGGCATGGATGTTTAGTAATAACGGATTGACCCGGGATGATTTTTTGAATGGAATGACGATAGAAGCATCAGCGATTGAAATGGTGTACATTCCTAAAGGACCTTTTCGTCCCGGTGATCAATTTTCCAAATATTGTTTTCAGAAACCCTACCGGCAAATCAGGCCGGAATGGGATTTGATTACACCGGAGACGCAGATTCATCTAGGGTCTTGGCAGAATTCGAATCCGGCGAATTTGAATCCGATGGACGATGACCGGGGACCGGATAAAGTGTGCAACCATGACAATGACCCGCGGCTTGCAGGATATTGCGGTTCATATTGGTTATCTGAAAAGGTTGGCGAGGCTTCCATTACCTTTAAGTTGGCTCAGGCGAAACCGATTCGTTATGTGGCGATGGAACTTTATTATTATCCGGTATCTTTTTGGCGTGTGAGCGGGGGAAAACCTTTGAAAAACGGATTTATTAATTGGACAGAGTTGGAGACTTTTTCTAAAACGCAAGCTCCAGTGAATTCTCCTCAGTCTTATCCGGCTACACAGGCGGTGAAAATTGATTGGGGGGATAAAGTTCCGGATGCTTATGAGTATTATAAGTTTGACTTGAAAATGGAAAATGCGGGGGTTCGTGCTTATGTGCGTACTATTTCCATGACTGATAAGAATCTGGAGGAGCTGACAGAAGATGCTTATGTTATTGACGGAGCAGGTAATGAGATAGTGTTCAATAATACGTTAGGCTTGAATATCAAAGATAATAATACTTTTACCGGAACGTTGGATGCTAATTATGCGGTTGGATTTGAGGGATTTTTTACTATGAAGTATGAGATTTCTCAACACCAATATGTGAATTTTTTGAATAAGCTAAATGTTGATGAACAAAAATTACGGACAATCGGGGATGCTTTGGATAATTTGGAGATGGGAGATTATGTTTATGGGGCAGGTAACCATAAAACTCCTGTATGCCGGAATGGTATTGTCGTAGGAGCTTTGCAGGATAACCGTTATGCGTTTGCTTGTAATTTGACTCCGGGCGGAACGAATAGTAAAGGGTATAATGAAGATAATGATGGGTTGAATATTGCTTGTAATTTTTTGAGTCCTAAAGATATGCTTGCTTATGCGGCTTGGAGCGGATTACGTCCGTTAAGTGAATTGGAATACGAAAAAATGGGACATCAGACAATTGATTCTCTTACGGGAAAAGTGCCTGCTTTTCCGATTGGAGGATATGCTTGGGGGAATACTGTTGCAAATTTTCCTGCTGGAAACAGTTTTTCTAATGTCAATCAATCTGATGAAAGTTTGTCTTCTGCGAATGTTAACGTGGGGGGAAGAGTGAGCGGTCCGGTAAGGGTGGGGTCGTTTCGCAATGGAACAAATGGAGTGGCTCAATCTTCAGGGGCCAGTTTTTACGGGGTCATGGAATTGAGCGGTAATTTAGCAGAAATTTATTATCGTTCGGAACCGGGGAGACAGCTTTTAAGTCAGGATTTGCCTTCACACGGGAAAGGGTATCTGACAAACGGTGATATGCCTACAGACTTAAATCGTTATTGGGGGAATCCGGATGTGACTAATGGTACTTTCGGACAGTCGCTGATTCTGCGGGGAGGAAACTTTTCTACCACTGTGACAGAAAGAGCGCGTTTATCTGACAGGGGAGAGAGTAATGGTTATGGGAATGATCTGAACCGAAAAGACAGTACTGTGACTTTTCGGTTGGGACATAGTGTAACTGCTTACGAATGGCAGAGTTATGATTATTATCCCGATTCTTGGATTAAAAATGAAAATGGCGTTTCTGTTTATGAAGGGACAACCGTGTGGGATACCGTTTGTACGGGAACGGATTATACCATTAGAGGATCTGATCCGGAAGAGGAAGGACTGACTCCTTCCGGAGAGCTTCGCTATGTTTGGTATTATATGACGGATAATGGTAACCGTTGGTTGCACTTGGAAGGAAAAAATGGAAAAGATTTGCACCTAACAGCGGCTGATTTAGATCATTATTCCACGACTTACCGGAACGTTTACTATAAAAGAAGGATTTATACTCCCACACAGTTTGCGGAGTCGGGAGTGGTTGGCTTGCGGGTAGGAACGAACAGTCCTTTTACACGCGACAAGGATGAGTGCATTCAGAAAAACAATCAGATTAACGGGGTTTTGGTAGAATCTGCACCACAAGCAACTTTTAGCTGGTATGCTTTGGTAGATGGAAAGCCGAAAGTACTGGATGCTTTTTATACCACCAAGAATTCTTCTTATCTGAGTGTGATTCGGGATTCTTTTCCGGGAGTGAAGGAGGCGAAATTGATTTGTGAAGTAACTACTATAGAATTGGGATGTAAAAAAGAGGTCTCGGTGGGATTGACCATAGAGGACCGGCCTACCTCGGGAATAAATTCTGCTTCATTTACGCAGCGTCAATGCGGAAGGTCTGCAGTAAAAGATCTTCGCGATGACCAAATTTATACTACCGTCCTGATTAACAACCAATGTTGGATGGCAGAAAATATGCGCTATGCACCTGAGGTTTATAAGACAAATAATTGGATTCGATATTCTCCGGTTGATAGTAAAGGGACTACGTATGGTTGTGAGTATTATCCCACTATAGACCTTGTTTCTAATGTATGTCCGGAAGGATGGGTTGTTCCGAGTTCAAATGATTTTAATGCTTTGCTTTTCTATGCGAATAGTAACGGGGCTGACAATTATGGTAGATATCGTTTGAAAGCCGGGAATTTTTGGACAGAAGCTCGGGATGACCTGAACCGTTATCATGATTATGTATATGCGAAAGATGTGAATAGCGGTGGTAAAAAATTTCCGACAATGCTTAAAAAGGGATTTAATACTTTCGGATTTGGTTTAATGGGGGGAGGATTTCATGGTTATGATCCACGGAATCCGAGTAATTGTCGGACCACGCTGATGGCACGGAGGGATAGGAATTGGCAATATCTATGGATATTGGAATATGCTAATTCGGCAGAGTTTAGATATTGGACTGCCGATAATTACTATGTACCTGTCAGGTGTATATTACAATCTACGAGTGTGGATTAAAAAGATTTATATAAACCATAAAATACGTATATTTTGAAACGGTTTATCTTAATTTTGTTATTGGGATTTTTAGTTAATCTCGTACAGCTCAAGTTAGTACAAAGTATAAGACCTCTAAAGGTGATGGTTATGATGGTTCGTATTCCGAATCATTTATTTGGGAAATATTCCAGCCGGGTGTTGTTTGTGTGGGGGAAGATGCCTTGTTCACTATGCAAATCGAGGGGAGTTTGCTGTATAGTTACCGTTGGTATAAAATAGGGGATAAAAACACAACTTTGTCTACAGAAAGTTTTTATCTGATAAAAAATTGTCAAGCTGGTTGGGATGGATGGCAATATATGTGTGAAGTGACAGACCTAAATACGGGCGAAACGTTTCAGCCAGACGATACTTTCCGGTTAAATGTGAAAGTTAAACCTGTTGCTAAATGGGTCAACACGAAAAGGGACACGACAATCTGTTACGGCCAGAAGCTGAATTTGAAAGTAGTTTCCGCTAAGGATGATGATTTTGAAGAATATGTGTATACTTGGTTCGGTGCGGGTAGTATGGGGGAAACTTACAAGAACCAGATTACAGTGCTTCCGGAAGAAGATACAAAATATTTTGTGACTCTGAGCAACAGATATTGCGTTTCCGATACGATAAGTGTATCAGTGCATGTGAAACATTCAGAAGTGAGATTACCGCAGGACATTGTATATACTGTAGATGGTCAGGTGCAATTGATGCCTTCGGAAGGAGAAGGGGGAACCTTGGATTGGTTTGTAAACGGAATGAAATATGCCAATCAGACGAAATTTAGTTGGAATATGCCTGACGATATGGCAGAAACAACTGTGAAAGTGACCCGTACTGTTAATGGTTGTACGGCATCAGATTCAACTGTGGTTCTCAATGAGCTTGCCATGAAGCGTTTTATCGGCGGTGATAACGACGGTTTTGTTGAATCTCAGCAGAAACTTTCCGTTTCAGGGATAACGCCGGTTTTGAGCGAAGTGTGTATGGGGGAGGATGCTTATTTTACCTGCAATGTGGGGACAATAGGTACTTTTACTTATCAATGGTATCGCTATGTTGATGGCAAAAATGATATTGAATTGAGCGGGGCTACTGATAATTTGTTGGTTTTAGCAACAGATGATTTTGATGTGGCCGGAAAATATTATTGTGTGGTATATGACTTGGATACGAAAAAGTCTGTTACAACCGATCCGGCAACTTTGGTTATTATAGAACGTCCGGAAGTGGCTATTGTGACTCCGGATACGGCTATTTGTGTGGGAGGGCAGATGGTTTTGAAGGCAAACCGGGAAGCAGATGAAGGGGAGATTTTCCGGTGGAATGGTCTGAATATACAGACTAACCCGACTTATCAGCAAATAACGGTGGCTCCTGAGGAAACGGCGGTTTATCAATTGGTGGCCATGAAAGGGACCTGTTTAACGACTCAGGAGGTAAAGGTGGAAGTACGGGATGTTCAGTTGCATTTGCCGGACATTGTGGATGTTTTGTTGGGGGATACTGTGAAGTTAACACAACCGGAAGAACCTTTAGTCCAATATGTTTGGACGGCCAATGGAGGCAAGACGCCGGGAAAAACTTGGAAATACCTTCCGCAACAAAATATGGTAGTTCATTTGGAAAAACGGATCGGTGAATGTAGCGTGACGGATTCGACATTGATTTATGTGAAGGAATATGGGGTCGGGTTGACTCAGGAAGCTCTTCAGGATGGGTATGCGGAATCCATATTGCCATTTTATATCATGTCGTTGGATTGTCCGCAGAAATTGTGTCGCGGGGATGAAGCCGTATTGAATGTGGAAGTGGCGGGATATGATGTTTACCAATATTGTTGGAAAAAACGGAAAGCAGACGGTTCGGAAGTGGTGATTGATAGTGTCAAACAACATATTATTGCCAATGTTGCGGATGCTGATGCGGGTGTTTATTTCTGCGAGGTAAAAGATATACGTTCCGGTAAGGTGATTGTTTCCGATGATTTGACAATGGAAGTATTGCCCCGTCCGGTTGCCGGAATTTATTTTGTGGAACCGGGCAAGGGAGACGTGGCTTCTTGTTGGGTTTGTGCCGGAACTTCTTTGATATTGCAAGCGGACCAGGGCGACGGGTGGACTTATTTGTGGGAAGGTATGGGGCTTTTGGGAGCTACTGATAAGCCGACGGTGAACGCTTTGCCGGAAGAGAGTACCGACTATTCTTTGGTAGTCAGTAACGGAGTGTGTAGCGACATGACTTTTGTGCAGGTAAATGTACAGGATATAGCTGTAGATATTCCGGAGGTGAAAATTGTTGGCGAGGGAGAGCCTTTTGTGATTGCTCCGATAAATGAGATATCAGGTTCAGCGATTTTGGAATGGGTATTTAACAAAGAAGAGTCGGTGAAGGCAAACCAGTTTGCAAGCAGCGGCATCACGGAATCCGGTTACCTGAAAGTTACAATGAAGGAAGGTGAGTGTACAACATACGATTCTACCCGGATTTATGTACGTGGATTCAATACATTCCAGGGAGGGGAGGAAGACGGATTCGTGGAATCGAACAGCAGTTTCATGATTGAGGAATTGCACTATCCCACAGTGATATGTGAGAACGGTGAGGCGGATTTTTCCATTCGGGTGAAAGGAAGCGGTGTCTATTCTTATAGTTGGAAGCAAGTAGGACTTTCAACCACGCTTTCGTCAGAGTCTGTATTGTCGTTGGGAAAATGTACCATGGATATGAGTGGTGAGCAATATTATTGTTTGGTCACCGACCTGATGTTAGGAAAGACTTTATCCAGTGATACCATTTCATTGAATATCCGGAAAGGTCCGAAGGCGGTTATCGGTTATCCGGAAAGGGGTAAAGCTTATTGTATCGGTACGAAAATTCGCTTGGATGCACGTAAGACGGAAGATTTCAAAGAATCTCCGGATATTGAATATGTCTATTCGTGGGAAGGACAGAATGTGTCGCCCACCGAATCTGCTTTTGCTGTGGAAGTCATACCGACCGAATCGCAGATATATACGTTGAAAGTATCTGCTGAAGCTTGTTCAGCTTATGATACGATTCAAATTAATGTGATAGATCCGCGGGTTGCAATTCCTTCTGTGATTTATGCGGAGGAAAATCAAGACTTGGAGATTCCGGCTACAGTATCGAACGTATCAATAAATGCGACAATCAACTGGTGGCACAATGCTTTATTTACACCGGATGTGAATCCGTTTATCATTGAAAGTATTTTAGAAAGTGCCAATGTAGTTGCAGAAGTGGTTGACCGGGGATGTAAATTTTCGGATACAGCGCGGGTATATGTCCGTACCAGCCGTTTCTTTGCCGGTGGTGATGATGACGGTTTTATGGAATCCTGCAATATTCCGGAAATCAATCCGGATATACCTACCGTATTGGGTTGCGGCGGAGTGGATAGCGTTGAAATGAATGTGCTTTATACCGGAGAACCGAAGACTTTCGTATGGCAACGTTACGATAAAGATGCGGGTAAATTTGCAGATGTGTCTGAGTCCGACCAATTGTTCGGTCTGGGAACACCAAGTTTGAAAATCAAACCATTGACTGCCGATTTTTACGGACAATACCGTTGTGTACTGACCAATGATTGTGGTAGCACATATTCGTTGACATATAAAGTATCAAATGGAAATGCTCCTGTGGTGGCAGTTCATGAGGATACGGTAGCCGTTTGTGAAGGTGTGAAAGATCATCAGATTGTGATGGTATTGAAAGAAGATGAAACGGTGGGTGAGGTAACCTACCGTTGGTACCGCAAGAATCCGGTGACCGGAGTAACCATGCAGTTTACGCCGGAAGTGGCATTCAATAAGAATGTATATATGATACCGGAAGTAACCCCTGAATACGATGCAGTATATATCAAGGAAGCGGAAGGTGTTTGCGGAACGGCCAGAGATTCTGTGCGGTTGATAGTGAATAAGAAAGTAGGGTTCAAAATACAGCCCCTGGATACGCTTGTTTGTTATAATTCCGATGTGCCTTTGCGTGTGTATTCGCAAGATGGCGGCATTTGTACCTATACATTGAAGAAAGTGATTCCGGACAAAAACCTGTTTGAAGGATACCGGGTAGATAAAATATTCCGGACAAGTTCTGTGAATCGGTATGATTTCAAACCTGTTTTAATGGAAGACGACGGCTATTATGTATGGACAGTGAAATCCATTTGCGGGGACTCGGTTACTTCCAGAATGTTTAAGTTGACAGTGGAGAAGCCGGTGCAGTTTATTGCACAGACCCCGGATACGGCTGCTTGTATGGGAACAACACTGACTTTGAATGTGGTGGCGGAATCGCCGGATTGTCCGGATTCGCAGATTACCTATGAGTGGACAAAATTGAGCGAAGGAAAACTGACTTATAAAACACCTTCCATCAGCATGAATGTGACTAATGCTGTCGGCGGTACTTACCTTTGTTCTGCAACCAATGTTTGCGGAACGGCGACTTTGTTGAAGCCGATAGAAGTAGCTATTCATCCGGAATTGGTTATTACGCAGAATCCGGTTTGGAACAATGCCGGTCTTTGTGAGGAAACGACGCTGGAATTGAATTTTGCTGTTAACCGGAGAGATGTTGTAGATAGTATCCGCTGGTTCCGGAAAGAGAACGGACTGGATGTTCCGGTTCTGAATGAAGGAACACGGATTACCGGTGCTGACGATTATGCGTTGCGGATAGATTCAATCCGCGGGGAAGAAGAAGGGGTTTATTATGCCCGGGTATTTAATGTCTGTGGTGTTTATGAGACGATGAACGTGAAAATCAATGTGCATGAAAAGCCTAAGATTATTAATCCGATTGAATATTATTTTGACCGGAAGATTGTTTGTTTGGGTGAGAAAGCTGATTTAAAGATATTAGCAGGCGGTGAGCCAACATTGATTTATACGTGGGAGAAAAATGACAATTTAGTGTCAGGAGCGGTGGATAGCGTACTACAGGTAACTTTTGATGAAGATGCCGTATATCGTTGCATTGTTCATAACCATTGCAGTCAGGCGATTTCTGAATGGAGTGTAAATGTTGTTCGTCCCGACACTTTCCGTTTTAAAGCAGTGGATAAAACTCATTATTGTGAGGGGCAAGAGGGTGTCAGGTTGTTATTGAGCGGCTCTGATCCGGAATGTACTTACTCTTTGTATTGCCAGAAAACAGCAGAAGATACGCCGGAATTGGTAGAAGAGATAAAAGGAGAAGATGCTTATTTTACAGGCGGAAGCCTTGATTTCGGTGTCAAGCCTGCGGGCCTTTATTACGTGATGGCATACGATCCGGAATTGGATTGTGAGGGACGGATGCCAGGCGATGTTGAGGTTATTATGGATAGCTTGCCTAAAGTGTTTAACCTTGAAATCGGTTATCCGATTTGTGAAGGTAATGTAGTCGGTACGATTGTATTGGATAGCAGTCAATATTCAGTGTTCCCCAGATATCAGTATATATTGCAAAGGCAGGAAACTTCCGGCTGGCAAACTTATGCTGAAATCCTGTACGGAACAGGAGATACCTTGATTTGGAAAGATGTATTGGCCGGAGTTTACCGGGTGGAGGCTACAGACCTTCAGTCGGGCTGTGTGACACTCATGAACGGTATAGCCGATTTGAGTGAGCATCCGAATCCGGTATTGTGTGATTTGATACAATATCAGGGAGATACGGCCTATTGCGAAGGGGAACAGATCGATGTTGCCTTGAGGATGAATATGATTTGTTTCACAGAGGGGCAGACATATACGTTAATGAAAAATCAGACGTTAACGGATGAGGTCAGAACGGATAATAGCGGCTGGACTCAATTAGCGGAAGGAGAATATGCTGTTGTAGTTAAGAATGAATGGGGATGTGCGGATACCACTAATACGATCCGGATTCACAATTATCCGTTGCCGGCGAAGAAAAATGTGGGACAGAACCGTTTTTATTGTGATGGTGGCGTGACTTCGGGTGAAACAGCATTGATTTCGGTATCCGATGTGGATCCGGGAATTAAATATGCTTTCTATCGGAAGGGTGAAGTTGCTCCGTTTGAAGAAATTTATAAGGGAACATCTGCTTATGCCAGCACGGAAGTATCGTTGGTAGATGCGAATTATTATGTCATTGCGACGGATACGGCTACGGGCTGTTCGGTTCCGATGATAGATACGGTGTTTGTCCGGGGGAGTAAGATGGAGTTGAGTTACACTCCGGTTATCATGGATCGTTCGGAAAATCCGATTCGTTTGAATCTGACCGTGAAGAATGCGATTGGAAATATATCTGTGAAATGGGAGCCGGAAGATCAAATCCAGGACATGACTGATCCTTTACAGCCGTGGGTGGACATGACGGACTTGAATAAAAATTCATTTACCGTAACGGTGACGGATACGGTTTGTTCCAAAACGGAAAGAATCGTGGTTTCCCTGAAAGGTCAGGCACTTACCGCCAGTATCAAAGATCCGGCAACCGGATCGGATATTCCTCATGACACGTTGTGGCTTTGTGAAGGGGCGACTTATTCTTTGGATGGCGAAGTGTTGGGTGGCAAGGAACCGTTCGCGTATGGATGGAGCATAAACGGGTCTTTCCTTAGCAATAAGAAAAAATTGACCAATGCGGTTGCTGTGGAGTCCGGGAATTTGGTATTCCAGGTGAGTAGTAACGGACGGGTGGTTAAAGACTCGATTCGTTTGGAATTGTATCCTGCGCCGGGCAAAGGGTTGAAAGTAAATACTCCTGATGTGTGTGTGGCACTGGGAGATGTGTTTGCTATGAATCTTGTCAATGCGAAACCCGGAGTAACGTATTCGTTGGAATATAGTAAAAATAACGATGTATTCAGAAGTACAGGCATAACAACTTCCGGAGATCAGGGACGTCAGGTTAGTTTGGAACGGGTTTTTGCGGAAGATAAGGCTGGTTATTACCGCGTACAAGCTCAGTTTACCTATGACGGAACAACCTGTACATCTGTTCATGATACGGTGAAAGTCGGAGTAGGTGTTTATAAAGCCAATTTCCACGGTGGAGGTGACTATTGTGTCAGAAACGGATTGGATTCATTGGTTTTGGACTCTACAGTAGTGGGTGCTACTTACTGGGTGGTTTATAAGGATACAGAAGATGCTCCGTATTTGAAATACGATAAGGCGGGTATTGCTGCCGGAGATGGCGATTCCCTGTTTTTCGTTGGTGACTGGCCGTCCGGATTTTACCGGATTGCGGCACAGAAAAAGGATGCCACTTGTGTGGATACGATGCCGGGTGAAGTGCGAATTAATCATTTGAACCGACCGAATCCCGGAACGTTAGCTTCTGACCAGATGGAGTATTGTATTACGCCGGGCAATACAGTGAAGGTGAACATTTCCTTAAAAGGAGCTGAGGCCGGAAATACTTATCGCCTCTACAGACAGAATGGTTCCAGTGTTGAATTGTTGAAAACGACTCTTGCCAGTCAGGACGGAGACTTTACTTTCGGTACTGATTACAGTGAGCGCGGACGTTATTTCTCTGTGGCAAATAACGGTGTTTGTCTGGATACAGCCGGTTATGTTTTAATTGGTCAGTTACCGGAGGGTGACATTGAGATTGCTAAAATTGATACCGGATATTGTGCAGGAAATGTACGGGATGATATTCGCCTGAATGTATATCCTGTCGGTTCTGACGTACATTATTATATCTATCCTGTCGGTTACAGGTCGCCGATAGCTGAATGTAATCTTTTTGTTGATGATACGGTCCGGTTTAACGGTCATTTGGATCAGGGGAACTATGTGTTGAAGGCAAAAGTGGCTGAGTGTGAAAAAGAAATCGGTATGTTCAGTATTGCTGAGTATGCATTGCCTTATATTGTGGATTTGATAGAACCGAAGAGCGGATGTGAGGGTACGATGTTGGATATGGGTGTGAAAGGTTCGCAGACGGGGGTATTATATGAAGTGTCTTACGAGAAAGATGCTAAACATATGGAAGTGATAGCCAGCAAATATGGTGACGGTAACGACTTGACTCTTATGACGGCTGATTCTGCTGGGACCTATTATGTTCAGGCCCGGGATACTTTGACCGGCTGTGTTCAGACGATGGAAAATTATGCGATTCTGGCGAAACCGAAAAATTTTGACTTTATCGCTACTGATACGGTATATTGTGCATTTGGTGAAGAAAGTGGTACTCGGTTTGCATTAAGCGGAACAGAGGCCGGAGTGGTATATGTATTGCAACAATATGATGCTGTAGCCGACAAGTTTATAGATGTGGAACCCCGGGCAGAATTGACGGGTATCGGGGCTAATGCGAAGGCTTATTTTAGCGGTAATGCTTATAAAGCCGGTAAGTATAGGGTGAGGACAACAACTTGTGAAGGTTCTGTTGTAGGTGAAGAATTGGAAATCAGGGCACTTGAAATGCCTGCTGACAGTTTATTGGTGGACCTGACAGGGAATGGTTGTGTGGATAGCACAATGAATATCCATATCAAGGCTACGGAGAACGGCGTGAAATATTCTTTGTGGAAAGGAGACTCCCAAGTATTGACGGATTTGACCGGAGACGGTGCCGATCATTCCTGGACGGTGAATCCGGCTGTAAAAGGTACGTATAAAATTCATGCTTTGCGTGAGGGGGCTACCCGTACAGCCTGTGCGGTTACCCTGAAACGGGAAATTAATGTGGAAACTTTGCCGTTAGTACAACCTTTGAGAGGTATATCGCCTATTTGTCAGTATACAACCACTACTTTGGAAATTCCGATCAGCGACGAAAATGTGAAGTACACTTTACATAGAGTAGCAGATGATGTAAAAGTGATTGACGGGAAAGCGGGTAAGATTAAAGTCGTATTTGACAGTGTAAGTCCGGGGACTTATTATGCTATGGCTGCTCATGGGGATTGCCGGATTTCTACACCGGTATTTGCATTGGATTCAATTCTCGTGCCGGATATTGACAATGTATTGGTGGATTATACGAGATGTATTGAACAAGGGGGCGGACAAATTATAGTTGATGATTTGCAGGATTCGTTGAATTATGTGCTGGTTTATCCGGACGGGAAAGAGGAGAAATTCATAAAGATGATCAATACGTCAAAAACTTTTGATAATCTGAAAATCGGTACCTATTATCTGAAGGTTCAGGACAAGAAAACGACTTGTTTCAGTCTGAATGATACCTTGTATTTGAACAGTGCTGTTCCGGCTGGTGATACTTTGGTGGGACCATTTGGTTATTGCAAAGGTAAATCGGGTGTGAAACTGAAATTGAATCACACAACGATGAATGTTAAGTACATGATACTGAGTGATGCCCGTGATACACTTGAAACTATTTTCGGGGGTATGTCGGTTAAGGCTTTCCAGAATTATTACGCTGCGGATACTCTTCTGAAAAAGAGCGAGTATATCTTTGTGGTTGAACGTCAGGGACCTTTTGGTGGCTGCCGTACAGAGCAGAGTATTTGGGTAGAACTATATACGGCACCGGATTTATCGGAAAAACTGGAATTACAGGAAACCGGAGCTTTGTGTGCGGGTTCTTCATACCATATTTCGGTGGTAGATGCTCAGGAAAAGATGACATATATCCTGTACAAGGGAAATGTGCCGGTAGATACCGTTGTCGGTAACAATAACCCGAACTTTAAAGCAGTAAGCGGAGCCGGTGATTATACGGTCATTCCGAAAAACGGCGGTATCTGTGGAACCAAACCATTGGATACTTTATTCCATATCAATACGTTGCCGGCGGAAATATTTGTAGAACAACCGCTCAGCTATTGTAATCCGGCGGATTTGACGGTAGATAAGGGAGCTGCGTTGAAAGTCTATAATACGGTTAGCAAGGTACGTTATGTCTTGAATGACGGTACAAATGATGTGGATACGTTGTACGGGGATTATTCTCTTGCTTATCAGGAATTTGACAAGATGCCGGCAGGTTCTTACACGATTATTGCTACGGATACCTTGACAGGATGTTCTAACGTGGTTGGTAAAGGAGATATCATCAAAAATGTTGAACCGAAACGTTTTGTCTGTGGTGTGGACGGTCAGCGGTGTGCGATGGCTGCTCCTGTCGAGATTGCCGATAGCGAAACGGGCGTAGATTATTATTTACACAAGAATGGGAAAAAGATAGGCGAACCAGTTGCCGGAGCTGACGGAACGGTTGTTTCTTTCGGGGAACAAACAGAACCAGGCATTTACCAGATTTTGGCGGTAAATAAATTGGGTTGTTCGGTTTATATGAAAGACAGTGTGATTGTTTATCCGCCGCTGATTATGGATACGCTGATTGTAAAAGGTTCCTATTGTGAAAGGCAGTCATCCGATATTAATTTCAGATTGCGGAAACAATCCCTTTATTGGAAATATTTCATAGTAAAAGCTGAGGATCTGACCTCTTCCGATACGTTGGCTGGTGCAGAAAATTCAATCCTGAGCTGGGAAGAAGTCGGAGGGAAAGATATCCGAAGTGGTAAGTATTGCTTGTATGCGATGAATCCTTGCGGGGATGTCCAGAAATTGGATTCCGTTGTTGTGGATACTAATCATCTGCCGGAAAGATATTTCATTGAAGAAGGGGATTTCACAGTATGTGCAGGTGATAGCGGAACAATTACTTTATCGGCTTCTCAGACAGAAGTGGAATATGATCTGATATATCGGTCAGAACTTGGGGTAGAAAAATGTTTGCTGACCAAGACCGGAACCGGCAATAAATTATTGTTGGGTAAGGTAGATGCTGCCGGACGGTATATAGTGATCGGCAGGATGAAAGCGACCGGATGTACGGATACAGTTGCCAGCATTCAGGTAAATCTGATGGAGGGTATTCAAAGTCCGGGAATAAAAGCCGAAGACGTCTGTCTGACAGACGATCCCGGAAAATCACTGGATGTCACTTTGCAAGTAAAACATAATAATATCAGTTATTATTTGCAACGTATTCATGGTGCGGATACCGTAATGGTGGATTCTATCCGTTGGGGGATTGTTGCCGATGCTGCCAAGAAAACATTTGCAGCTCAGACGGCTGAGGGGATTTATCAGGTGGTGGCTCAAGGTCCGACTTGTAAAAAAGCATTCCCAGCTGCTATGGTGGGTAGAGCTGCAGCAGACCAGCAATTAAATCCTGCCGGTGTAGCTGCGATTTGCGGTGGTAATGCTAAAGAAATCGGATTGCTGAATTCAGAGGTTGGTGTGCAGTACGAAGTATACAGAGTGGAACGGAAAGAGTATGAAAGCGAAGCTAATTACATTACAACCAATATTGTTGCAGCCGGAACCGGGGCGGCGTTGAAGTTGGGAGAACTCTCCAGTCCGGGTGTCTATACGGTGAAAGCAAACAATGGTTGTTCTGTGCTGATGAGCGATACGTTGCGATTGAATGTCAATGAGGCTTATGAGATAAAATTGAGAGAGAATTATATTATTTGCGGAGCAAACGACTCTGTTCAGATTGAAATATTGGGACGAACCAATCCGGTAGAAAATGCTCAATATATTATTTATGAGCCGGGGAAAACTACTTATTCCGAAATCATTGTTTCCGGAAATAAGGAAGCGAGTGTGAAGACGGAGAAATGGTATAAGAAACCGGGATTCTACCGGGTGGAAGGTATTGATGTCACCGGATGTCCGGAACTTGATTCCGTTGAAATCAAGGTATTGCCGTTGCCGGATGTTTATCCCGTTATTCTCCGGGGTAATAAATACCTTTGCGACAATGCTTCCCGGAAAGAAATCGTAGTTGAAGGGGCACAGACTGGGGTTGATTATCACCTTTACCGGGTGGTGAACGGCGGAGCACCGGAGGCTGTTACAATGAAGAGTGCGCAGTCTGCTGATGTTGAAATCGTGTTTACGGTTTATCAGGAAGGTACCTATTATATCATGGGACAGTACAATGATAAGGGTCAGAAATCCTGTCCGGTGAAAATGGATGGTGAGATTGAACTGACGCCGGTGGAAATGCATAAGTATGCATTGGAAAGTATCCAGGATATCTATTGTGATGATCCTGCCGTGACGAGAAAAGGTGAAGTGAAGTTGATCAGTAGTGATGCGGGAGTTGAATATCAATTGTATCAGGATGGTGTACCTTATGGAGATGCCAAACAAACAACGACAGCGGGTGCCGTATTGACGTGGGAAAATCTGCCTGGCGGTATGCCGAAAATGTCTGCCGGTTCTGAAGCTAAACCAGTGAAATACACTGTGAGAGCTACGGATGTACTGACCCGTTGTGAAGTGGATATGAACGGAACTGTAGGAGTGATTGCCGAACGTTCAATTGTATTTAGTGATAAGCAGTTACAGGATGCTATTCCGACTTGTCTGGGTGGGCGTTTGAACATGGTTGTATTGGCTTACGGTGGTAAGATTAGTTATCAGTGGAAGAAAGGAGGAGTAGCTCTGGCTGACGGTAAACAATATTATTATACCAAGGATGCGATAACAGCCGGAGATATTGGTTCTTATCACTGTGAAATGACCAATACTTGCGGAACGGTGAAAACTCCTGACATAGAAGTTGTGCCGGCATTACTGATTGACCGGCCGACAAAAGGCATTGATACGTCGGTGGTTTGTAATCTGAGGCCGGATGAAGTACGTGCCGTAAACCTGACTTCTAAGGTGGCTAATGCCGATGGTTGGGAATGGTATAAGGATGGTGAACTTTTGGAAGACGAAATATATAATTTATTGGAAATAGGCGTCTCTACCAAACAAGGTGCGGGTGTTTATACTTGTAAGGCTTCCAATAATTGCGGATTTGTCTGGGATACTTGTGTAGTGCTTGTAGATAGTACTCCGCGGATTGACTTGATTACTCCGGTTCATCGGGATACCTTATGTGCAGGTACGGCATGGGAGTTGAAAGTGAATGCAAATCAGCCGGTAAGCTGGATGCGGGGAACCCAAACCACGGCCTATACAGGTAATGTAATGCGGATTGATCCGGTGAAGACAAGCGATAAAGGAACTTATTTTGTGGTAGCGGACAATCAGTGCGGGGTTGTGAAGGAAGAAGTAGCTATGCTGGTAGTGGATACCTTGATAGAGGTTATCAGTAAGCAAGAGCAATTCTATGTTTGCCGTCAAAGCGGTGAGTTACCTCGTTTGTTTATTCAGACGGATCCGAGAGACCGGGTATATTATCGCTGGGAAGATCGGGAAGGTACCGTATTGGGAACTGGCAACGAGCTGACTAACATTGATTTGAATAAATATACTCATTTGGTAGATACCTTCCGGGTTTATTACGGAAACAGATGCGAAGATTCTTACAAGGACATTGCTTTGGTGACCAGCGACTTTATCCAGTTTAAGCAACCGGTAGAGGAAATCGGGGTTTGTGTTAAGGATATGTTGCCGGATACTGTATTGCGTGTGGAAGTGATGAATGGACAGGAAGTGACTTACAAGTGGTTTAAAACAAGCCGGGCCGATACCATTATAGCCCGGGATAGCGTGGGCAATACTGCTTCGTTGGCCGTTAGTCTGGACAATACAAAGAATGCAGGTTACTATTATTGTTACATTGCCAATCAGTGTGTGGATACCGTTTCAAGAATAGTTAACGTAAGGATTGACACTTTACCTGCTATCTTAGTTAATTTACCGGAGAAAGATACGTTGTGCAGCGGTTCGGAAATGAAACTGAGAGTAAGTGCCCGTGCCGGAGAAGGTAGTGTGAAATATTCCTGGTATATTCAGAAGAAAGGGGAGGCTCCGGTGAATGTAGCGACTGCACTTTATTTCGGCTTGTCGCAGAGCGAGTATAAATGTTTTGTTGACGAAACTTATGATGGTGCTTTAGTTTGGTGTGATATGGCAACCTATTGCAGTAACCCGCAAGCGGATACGTTGCGTCTGACAGTATTGCCTGCACCTCAGTTGAATATGAGTACATTAGCTGCCCTGAATTGTGATGGACAGGAAAATGAAATTTATGTAAAATTAGACAAGGGAGAAAAACCTTGGAAGTACAAGTATTCCGTAAATGAAAAGGAGAATACGACAGTGCATTTTGTAACAGGAGATACAGATACATTGAAAGTGACGGAACCGGGTATTTACCGGGTATATTGGATGGAAGATTCCCGGTGTATCCTGACTGGTAAAGAATTGGCCGTTACGGAATTCTCCATGTTGAAGAGATCGAAATTTACATTTGAAGCATTGAATTATACCGAACCAGTCTGTCCGGATAGTGAGATAACGCTGAGAGTGAAGATTTCAGGTGATGTGCCCGGACCGTGGAATGTTGGCATTTACCGGGATTCTGACGGAGAACTGGCTACTGAACTGGGTATTGATAAGGTAGAATATACATTGGATAGTATTCATACATATAGTTTTAATATTCAGAAGGATGAAAAATACTTTGCTAAGGTGACCAATGTCTATATAGGTCAGGAATGTGAAGCGGAGGCTTTAGTGAAGTCAGTAGAATTGAAGGTGATACCTAAGCCTAAGCTTGAAAGTATGAATGACTTGAAACCGGAAGACCGCATTGTGAGTGTATGTAATAATGTTTCTTTAGGTAAGTTGTTTAATGTACAGCCGAGCGAGGGTGGATGGTATATTGTTGGCAATCAGCAATTGTCCGGGGATTGGATACTGAATCCTGAGCAGAAGAAATATTCGGTTGGTTACCGGATTTATCAGAACGGTTGTGTATTTAACGGATACGACTTGGGAGAAATTGAGTTCAGACCGCGGCCGTCGTTGAAAAAGGAAATTCTGAACAACCATGTTATTTGTGGTCCGACTGAGTATGCCGTTGCTACTTTCAGGGCAGAAGGAGAAGCTCCGATTGAAGTTACTTACCGTATATTGAATATCCACAAGGATGGTAAACAATCCTTAGGTTCGACGGTAACTCTTCAGTTGCCTATGACAGAGCCTGATCCTCGTTTCAACTATGATGAAGATCTGGCCGGAAAGATTATCGAGGTATTGCGTGTTCAGGATAAGTTCAAATGTTTACAAGCGGATACGCTGTTGGTTAAAGATACGATTCTTTTCCCTGAGCGGCCTGAGTTCAATGTCTATTCAAAGAGAAGCGATTCTATCCTGTGGAAGTTGAGTACGGATGCAGAATACCGTATCCGGAGAGGTGAAACCGTTGATTTGCGGGTGGAATTGAAGAAAGGTGAAACTCCGTGGACGCTTTCTGTTATTGACCGGGCGATGGAAGCCCATGGTTTTGAAATACCGAATATTCAAACGGTTCAATATGATACTGCATTACATGAAGTCGGATTTTACGAAATTGATGTGATTGATAAATATTGCGGAACCGATGTATTTGCAGATAAATCGTTCGTTACGGTCAATGTAGTTGATACTGCATTCTTGTCGCTGAAGGCTTGTCTTCAGGGGCCGTGGAATTCGGCGAAGGGTAAAATGGAAAGTGCTGTCCTGGATCAGATAGACAAGCACGGATTGAGCAAGTGGCCGGATGTCGGTGGCCGGAAAATCATTGACTGGGTTATAGTTGAGTTGTGGAAAGACGATGTTGCAGAGCCGGAATTCTGGGATGACCAATGGTGTCTGTTATTGGATGACGGAACGATAGTTGATAAAGAAGGCGATACGAATCTGAAATTGATGGGTAAGACTTCTTCTGCGCAGTTCCGGGTTGCAATCCGTTCACGGAATCACTTAGCGACCTGGTCCAAAGTAGTCGACTTGTCTGCGACAACGCCTGCAGCTCCTTGCGAGATTGATTTTACCAAAGCTTCCCATTTGTATATGGAACCGGGTGAATCAATATCAAAATATGCCTATATGGATGGAGCCGGACGGATGTTATTATATGGTGGTGAGGTCAATTCAAACCGTTTGGTAACTTCGTTTGATCCGAACCGGGTTACCCGGGAAGTATTGTCACTGAATACCTTGGAGGGTATTGGTGCACTGCTTTTGGATGTGAATTATAATGGCAGAATCGAATGGCCGGGATATAATGTGGATGTGAATGGTTCTGTAGAGTTTATGGACTGGGCCATTATGTACAAAAACCGTTCGAAATACTCCATTGTACCGGAAAGAGAGATAAATTGGTAAAAAAATTAAATAAATCATTGATTATATTTAATTAAATATTGTAATTTTGCAAAAAAATTTATATGTATTTATGAGTAAAAACTCGTTAGCAATAAATTGGTGGGGGGGGATATGCTTGTTAGTCGGTATGTTGTTTGCTGAGAATACTCAGGCGCAAACAGTATGGTTGGATTCTTTGTATGTGAGAGTGGCTGATGCCGAAGTACAAAGACCTTCGAACGGAGATGCTGTTGTTATTTTTGACATTGAAGTATTCCGTCCGGTGAAAGAATGGAACAATAATGATACGACATTAGGTTCTTCTGATTTCGTTTTTGGTAAAAAGGGAATGGATTTACGTAATGTTTTCAAAGACGTCCGGGCAACTTCCCTGCATTCGGAGATAGGTGTTGGTTCGGCGTTGACCTTGGGATGCCGTTTTGTGTTGGGTAAATTGCAGATTTCGTTGACCAAAGCGGGTAATAGTTCCCGGAGATTGGATTTGCCTTATCGTGAGTGGGTAAAATTGTGCCGGGTGGAATTACCGTTGAAGAATCCGGCTACGGTGGAGTTAGGGGTTGTTTGGGATGAAACCTCTACCGGATTGATTACTTCCAAAAATATTCCGATTTTGGAATCGTTACAGGATGATTTGGATAAGATTCCGGATAAAATACTTACTTTTGAAGAATATGCTTCTTCTCAGAGTATTTGTTCCGGAGAAGAGTTTTTCCTGTTTGCCCATGCGGTGTCTTCCGGTGACGGATTGAGTTGTACGTGGCATTATTCGGTGGATAATGGGACTACTTTTGTTGAATTGAATAGTAATATCCATAACTGGGGCAATGCTACCGGAGGAACAGCATTTCAGTTCCGGGTGAAGGGGGAACATGTGGATACGTTATGGCTGAGAGGCATCACGGCAAATTTGAGCGGAATTATTTTTAAGTGTGTTGCCGAAGATGTTACCGTGACCTCTGAAAAACGTGAAACTCCTGAAATGGTTTTGAAAGTGTTGCCGGAGGTTCAGGTGGCTTTGGAGGGGTACGCTTCTTTGTCTGCTTTTCAATCTAATTTAGGTGTTTCCGGAGATACGGCCAGACATTGTCCCGGAGAAAAGGCGAAAGTGCGTGTTGCATTTTATGGTATAAAAAACACTTCGCAGTTGAATAATTTGAAGGGAATGGGCGGTTCGGTTCACATTGCTTACCGTTGGATGAATAAATTAGGTGGGGATGGAAGAGATACATTGTCAGTTAAAATGACTGATATTGCCGTGCAGTCTGTCAGTTGGCAATCCGGATTTGTAGTAACTTCCGAAAAGTTACAGTTGAATTTAGAGGAAGATGGGAAATACTATATTCATAAGGTATGGACGGATAGTTGTTCGCTTGGAACTGTATTGACGGCTTATGACACAGTGGTTGTAAAACAAAATAGTAATGTCAATTATGAATTCGATCCGTTTGATTATGTAGCGGGTTCCGGGGAGGTAAATGTTGCAGAGGGATTGGGTATTAATTTTACATCAATTGAAGTGAAGTCCCCTGAAACGGCCGTTGGTAGTGTATTAGGATTTAACTATTCCGCACCTGCTGATAAAGTTGGTACGGATACATTGGTGTATTATTATAATGCAGACGGTTGTAGTGTGACGGCCATTCGGCGGGTCAATGTTGTCTCCAGCAAACATGTTGCCATTAAAGTATTGTTGGAAGGTCCGTATATTGCCAGAGCGGATTCTATGCGTTGTCTTTATGTAGATCATTTTCCTAAGATTGGAGATAAATATATTTCCCCTTATGCAGATAAAAAAGAGTGTTTAAACTCTTTTCCTAAGTTTGACCGGGGTATTGTGGATTGGATTTATATAGAAGTATGGGATTACCCACCTGCAGGGGCGGTATTTGGTGATTCGAGAAAGGGAGTACTTGTAGATTCTACATCTGCCTTGTTATTGTCCGATGGTACGGTAGCAGGAGTGGATGGGAATCAGTATGTGTCGTTTGACCATCTGAAGGATAACGACTACTATGTCCTTATTAGACATAGAAATCATTTACCCATATTGAGTGCCAAGACGGTAACTTTTACAGCGGGTACAATTGGGGCGGTAAATACGATAGATTTTACACAGAAAATGGAAAATGCGTTTGATAATGCTCGGCCAAATACGACGCAGGATCCTTTGAATATGGTGAATGGGAAATGCATGATGTATGCGGGTGAGTTGAATAATGATGGTATGATTGGAGGGGGAGATATGAAAGTTTTTTTACTTAACAGGTCCGCTAGTGGTTATAATATCGGGGATGTGTCTTTGGATGCACAGGCTAATGGTACTGATAAGAAGTTTATTAAAGATAACAGAAGCGTTTGTAGAAAATTCTAAAAATATGAAAAATCTCATTTCCTTCATATTACTTTTGAATTTCATATTCTTTGCTTCAAAAGGATTTGCAATAGATTATGTTTTAAATGTATCATTTAAAACAACTTTAAGGGTTGAAGGCTCTGATCGTTTTATTGATGCGGTGATTGTTCTGAATCCGCAGCATTCTCGCGCGACGATTTTGTCTGATTTGGAAATTCGGGCAGATGTTGATAGCAAATTTTTTGATGCAACTCCTAATAATAGTGGATTTACTTTCAGGACGTTTGATGCAGAATGGAGTAATCCTGATTATTATCAGTTGCAATTGGCCAGGATTGTTTATATCGCTCCGATCTCTTTGATGGAACTTTATTGGGCGACGGATGATGTGGGGTATTTAGATGAATGTTTAGATTCCGGTGATTGTTCTTTAGAGATGAATGTGAAAGAGGACTATGAATGGGGAGTTTTTTCATGGAAACTTTTGCCTTCGGCAACAGGTAAAGTACGAATAAGACTGCGTGAAGAGGCAATAGAAGATGGAATGTTGGCTTGTATTGCATATAATGATAGAGAACAAGAGGTTATTTTGTCATTTGTCGGTGATAATATAGAGCGTGATGAAACGGGAGCGGCATGTATTGTTGTTGATGTTACCGATCCTTTTGCCGGTGTTGATCCTCCTGTAGATTTAGCAGGAGTTACGAAAGTATGTGGTACACCTCAGACTTTGGAATATACGGTAACACGGCCGGCTACGGTGGATAGTTGTGCCTGGTTTATTTCTACGGATGAAGCCGGGAATAATCCGGTAAGTGATGATGTTGCTTCAATTATCTTGGCCGACAAGGGAGAAAAAGCAACGATTACCTGGAAAAAAACAACGGGTGTTGAAAATTATTTCATACAAGTGAAGTCGGTGGCAGCAACCGGAGAAAGTGATCCGGTTCATATGGCTGTCAGGGTTGAAGATTTTCCGGATTTTGCCGGTGTGATTTCGTCGGACATCGCTTGTCGTTCAACAGAATTGTCTTGGGTTTCTCCTAAAGACGGTATTACAACAGAGGTATATCTTTCTGATTATTCAGGAACTGCACTGACCTCTCCTTACACTTGTACTGAGGAAGCGACTTTTCATGTGGTCAGATACCGGGAGGCGGCACAGTGCCGGGATACAAGTGATTTTGCAGTACCTTTCCTGAATCCCCGGATACAGTGGATGATGGCTCCGGTAGCAACAGCTCAGCGTGGAGATGAATTGCGTGTGTTGGTTAACGAGCCAACAGGTATCCCCGCAACATATACACCTGCTGCTATTGATTACATATGGGTGAAACCGGGAACTCAGCCTAAAGAATACAAGGCTTATGTTACTACAGCGGTTAATAAGAAATATGAATATGAAGTGTTTGTCAAGGTGGACGGATGTTCTTCCGATACATTGACAGGCTCCACCGAAGTTATGGGCGGAGGAATCAAGCCGATGTTGTCTACAGAGAGCGGTCAGGACATTGCCTGTAAAGATGGCGGTGTACTTTTAAAGACTGAACCGGACGGTGGTAGCGGAAATTATTCATATAAATGGTATGCAGGTGCTGTTTCCGGGACTTCTTTGGCAACAACCTCCAGTATTTGGGTCAGCCCGACGGCGGATACAAAATATATTGTCGAGGTAACTGATGAAGTTAGCAGCGAGACAGTGTTGGATACAATTTCGATTATTTATAAAGATGTTGCTTCGCCGGTGGTTGATGCCGGTTCGGACCAGCAGATTGTTTCAGGTACTTATACTTATTTGTTGGGTAAAATCATTACAGATGGTGCTTCAACGAATTATACCTGGAATTGGAAGCCAGACACTTTGTTGACGGGAAATACTCATGCGCAGCATGTACAGACTACAGCATTAAAAACCCAACGGAAATATACTGTTTATGTTGTAGATGATAACGGTTGTATGAGTAAGCCGGATTCGGTAAATGTAGATGTCATTCCGGTATTGCCTCCGGAATTGGAACCGGATGTGGAAGGCGAAACGTTTGATTTGGCCGTGGTGCCCGAAAGTGCTGTATTGTGTAAAAACAATAGTGTACAGTTTGATATCAAGGCTTCCGGTATTAATTTAGAGGATGCGACGTACAGTTGGACTCCTGCAACTGGTTTAGATGCCACCGATATTTTGAATCCGGTATTGACGGCGGTAGACGGTGTTACCTCCGGAGACTATTTTGTAACGGTTACCAAGGGAGATTTCAGTATTGTCCGGAAAGCAACAGTGACAGTGAATATGGCCGAAGAGGCTCCGCAATTGCAGTTGGCGGAGAAACGGATGAGCTGTACGGGAGATGTTGTAGAAGTTGTGGTTACCGGAGCAGAACCCGACCGATATGTGTGGATTGTGGATGGTGTGGAATTTGAAAACACAGAGAAGACTTATACGCTGACAGATGCCGGTGAGCATACAATTAAAGTATATGGAAAAAATAATGGGGCTACTTGTGCCTCGGATACGTTGAGTGTATCCGGAACCTTCGGAGAAGGTGTTATCTTGACAGATGTTACCCCGGATGTGAAAGTGTGCGGTTCGGAAGCCGTGCTTTCTTTTGCTTCGATTAATCCGGCCGATGCACCATTTAAATGGTTGGCAGAGGATGATTCGGAAATATCTTCTACAGATAAAAGTATCGTAGTGAATCAGGAGGGAGAATACCGTTTGATTTGCGGTAGCGGTACTTGTGCCGATACCAACCGCATTCAGGTTGTACTCAATAATGTCTTGATGGTTGAAGGATTGAAACCTATGGTGACAGGGTGTCAGGCTACGGCTGAATTGGCTTTTAATACAACGTCGGCACCTGCATTTGTATGGTTGAATGACAAGGGCGTGGAAATAGCCGATAGTAAGAATAAGAATCCTTATGAGGTTACTACAGAAGGAATTTATCATTTGCGTCTGGATGGCGGCGATTGTCAGGAGACATTTCCTGTGAAGGTTGTTTTGAATACGAAGCCGGTGGTAAACGATGTACTTGATTCTCTGACAACTTGCGGGGATGAATTGGCTATTTGCGGTACAGCCAGTCAAGGTACGTTGTATTGGGCTGAAGACCGGGATGGAAATACATTGGTAACAACGGGCGTACTGACAGGTTCCAATGAGACCAAAATTTATTATGTATATGCCGATGCGGGTGGAGATTGTAAGGGTGAGCCGAAAGAAGTAAAAGTGTCTTTCGGAAGTGCCCCCAAAGTCATAGTTAATACATTGCAGACTTCTTGCGGAACTTCCTGTACTTTGCAGGCCATGACTACCGGAACGGGTAGTGTGAAATGGTATGAATCGCAGACGGCTGTAACTCCGCTTGCTGACATATCGGTTAAGGGGGATGCCGGTTCGAGCCGTGAATATTGGGCTTGTGCGGAAGATGGAGATGCATGTAAGAGCGAACGGGTTAAAGTGCTGGTGAAATTCGGAGTTGCTCCGATACTTGAGGTGAATGAATTACAGACGACCTGCGGTAATGAGTTGGATTTGACTGCTTCAACAACAGGAGGGGAATTGATTTGGAAAGAAGTCGGAGCATCTTCACCGTTGCTGTTGACAAGAGTAACGGGTAATAACGGAGAAATTAAGCATTACGAGGTATATGCTGAAGACGGCAGTTGTATTTCAGAAACTAAAACCGTAGAAGTACGCTTCGGGGCTAATCCGGAAGTGATTGTGGAAAAAATGCTGACCACTTGCGCAACTGCCGACTACGAGTTGCAGGCAACTGCTTCGGCGGGGGCAACTGTACATTGGTTAGAAGCGGACGGAGTGACTCCGTTGGCCTCTACGATTGTGTCTGGTGCGGCCAATACTACTGCTTCTTATTGGGTATACGCGGATATGGGGTCTTGTCGTAGTGACAAACAGGAAGTGACTGTCGCTTTCGGAGTAGCTCCGATTGTGTCTGTACTGGATACCCTGACCACTTGCGGAACTTCCCTGACTTTGAATGCGACAACGTCCGCTGGTACTTTGAAATGGTTGGACGACAAGCAGAAAGAATTGTCCAATACGACAGTAAATAACATTTTGGGAACTCCGAAAGAGTATTATGTATATGCCCAGGATGGGGATTGTGAGAGTGTAAAACACAAGGTAGTGGCTTTGTTCAAGACACAGCCTAAGGTATTGGCGGATTGGTTACAGACTACTTGTGATCCGGAAACATACGAATTACAGGCTCAGGCAACGGATGGTACCTTACATTGGTTGGCTGCCGATAAAACTCCGTTGACATCAACTACGGTAAAAGGAATGAAAGGTGAACCGCAGGTGTATTATGTCTATGCGGAGAAAGATGCCTCTTGTAAGAGTAAAGAGTATCAAATAACGGTTGAGTTTGGTGCAGATCCGATGTTGGAGGTGATTACGCCGCAGACCGTTTGCGGAATGGGTGATGTGGTTGTTGATTTGAAGGCTGTCACCACCGGAGGTAAATTGGTATGGGAAGATGAGGATGGTAATGTGTTGGCTACCACTCAGCAGGAAGCAACTGCTCCCATGACGAAATACTATTATGTACATGCGGAAGACAAGACTTGTACGAGTGTGAAGGAAAAAGTGGAAGTACGTTTTGGCGGACAACCGGTGGTATTGGCTAATGAGTTGCAGACTAGCTGCGGGGAATCCTTGACCTTGAGCGGTAAGGCTTCCAACGGTTCGCTGATATGGAAAGACTCTAAGAAGATAGAGTTGAAATCGACTACAGTGGTTCCGTCACAAGGAGATACGTATTATGTCATGGCGAAAGACGGAGAATGTGAAAGTGCTGAAATGAAGGTTAACGTATTATTTAATACGAAACCGGAAGTGACGGTGGTCACTCCGCAGACCACTTGCGAAACACAGATTCAGTTAGAGGCCAATACTACCGGTGGGGAATTGGTTTGGTTGAACGCTAATGGCGACAAGATAAATCTGACACAGGTTTCTGCTCCCAAGGGGACGAAAGCGACTTATTTCGTTTATGCGAAAGGTGAAACCTGTGAAAGTCCGAGAGAGATGGTGGAAGTGGAATTCGGTACTTTGCCGAGAGTCATTGTAGAAGAGAATCAGACGGCATGCGGTACTTCGCATGTATTGACAGCTTCGGCTACGGACGGCGAATTGGTTTGGATGGATGCTTCCAGAAATATCTTGTCTTCAACGACGGTATCGGGTACTTCCGGAGAAAGTAAAGATTATTATGTATATGCAAAAGCCATAGATTGTGAGGGTGAGCCTCAGAAGGTAACTGTACATTTCGGTCAATCTCCGGTTGTACATGTCAAGGATTTGCAAACCACTTGTGAAGAATCTTTGTTGTTGCAGGCTTCGGCTACAGGCGGTGAATTGGTATGGACGGCGGAAGACGGTACAGAATTACCTACGGCTGTTGTTTCTGGTAATCTGGGTGAAAATGCTTATTACTATGTAACGGCGAAAGACGGTGCATGTCAGAGTGTAACGGAACGGGTGGAAGTACGTTTCGGTGCGAAACCGGAGGTATTGCTGGCATCGGATGTCTTCACGACTTGCGGTACGGAATACGCGTTGGAAGCAGAGGCTACGAGCGGTCAGGTGAATTGGTATGCTTCTAAAGAATCAACAACCAAGTTAGCTTCTACTTTGGTGACGAAACCGGAGGGAGCTGATTATGCCGAGTATTATGTACAGGCCCAGAACGGCTCTTGTGTCGGAGAAAAGCAGAAGGTGACAGTTGTATTCGGCAGCAAACCGTTGATAACGGTGACTACTCCGCAATCTACCTGTGATACTCGAATTGTATTGTCAGCAACGACAACGGGTGGAGAGCTTGTGTGGAGAGACAGCAGGAATGAAATATTGACCTCTTCATTAGTGGAGGGTACAAAAGGTTCGGTGGGAACTTATTATGTGCAGGCTCAGGAAAAAGACGGTTCTTGCCAGAGTGAAATGAAAGAAGTGTTCGTGAATTTCGGAACGGTTCCGTCGGTAAATGTGATTACGGACCAGACTGTTTGTGAAACGAAACTGGAGTTGAAGGCAACTGCTACGGGCGGTGATGTCTATTGGTTGAGAAATGATAAATTGCCTTTGGCATCTACGCATGTGGAAGGCGTAAAAGGTTCTTCTGAACTGTATTATGTTTATGCCAGTGATGGAAGTTGTAAGAGCGATACGGTAGAAGTGAATGTAGCTTTTGGCGAAGGTCCGCGCTTGGAAGTAGTGGATGTGCAGACTTCTTGCGGAGATGTAGTTGAGTTGCAGGGTAAAACATCTGGCGGTACATTAAAATGGACAAATGCAGACGGTTCATTGATTTTGCCGGCCGTGGTGACCAAACCGGCTTCTGCTAATCAGTTGATTTGTTATGTGGAAGCCGTGGATGGCAGTTGTACAACAGATCGTCAGCAGGTTACTGTGAAATTCGGAACTATGCCTGAAATACTTACAGAAACCCTGCAAACATCTTGCGACACAGTGTATACACTGGTTGCTTCGGCTTCTGCCGGAAATATTGTATGGGAAGATCAGGAGCATCACATGCTGACTTCAACCACAGTACATGGACAAGGAATAAAAACTTATTATGCATATGCCAGTGCAGGTAAGGACTGTGTGAGCGAGAAGGTAAAAGTAAAAGTAGCTTTCGGTACCAATCCGGTGGTGAATGTTGAGCCTTTGCAGACAGCTTGCGGTGAGACGTTGGAATTGAAAGCGACAACCAGTGCAGGAATCTTAGTGTGGGAGAAAGAGGGTGGAGCACAGTTGGCGCAGACCACTGTTACCCCAGCAATGGGAGATACTTATCAGGTGTATGCTCTTGATGGAAAATGTAAGAGTCGTGTGACTACGGTTGATGTAAAATTCAATGCAAATCCGGTGGTTACGGTTGAGCCTTTACAGACTACTTGCGGTGAGGAACTGGAATTGTGTGCCAGTGCTTCCGGTGGTGAGGTACTTTGGGTGGATGGCAATTCTGATCCAATCAGTACAAAAGTGTCTTCTGCAAACGGAGCAACTCAGGATGTTTATGTATATGCTCAGGACGGCTCTTGTATGTCGGATCCGATAGCTGTGACCGTTAAGTTCGGAGAACGTCCTGTATTGCATGATTTACAGACTACTCAGTCTGCTTGTACTTCGCCTTATCAATTGCAGGCAAGTTCTACCGGAGGAAATATTGTTTGGTTGCAGAATGGCCAAGAATTGCTTGAAAACTGGGCTGATTTGGTTGAAGGTGAAAATATTTTCTTTGTGCATGTAGAAGATGAAAGTTGTTCTCCGGTGGCTTCTGCAGATGAGAAAGTAACGGTGATTTTGGGTGGCAGACCGGAATTGACACTTACAACGACACATTGTGCCGGCGATTCGATTTTTGCCGAAGAGGTAAACGGTTTGGAAGGATTGACTTACCATTGGTTTATCAATGGCAAGGAGGAGGCTGCCGTGACGGGAAGGACTTATGCCTTTGCAGAGGGTGGTGAGTTTACGGTGCAAGTGGTAGCAGAAACTGATGGAGGATGTGTTTCGGATACAGTTTCCGGTACTTATCAGATTGCAGCACCGATTCATTTGGCATGGGCTCCGGAACCGGTAAGCAGTATTATTTACGGAAACAATATCCAGGGATGTGCGAAAGTGACAGAAGGAGAGGATACAGATATCACCTGGCATTGGGTGTCACCTACAACGCTGGCAATTACAGGTGCTTGTGCAAATGTTGCTGCACAAGAACAGGAATATGAATTTATAGTTTATGCGACAAATAAACAGGGATGTGCCAGTGATACGTTGATGGCAACGACACAGGTGACCGGATTCGGGGATCTGGATGTTACACTGGAATCCAGTACCGGTACTGAAATTTGTAAAGATGGTAGTGCATTATTGACAGCTACGGTAAATGGCGGTCAGGCTCCTTATACTTACGAATGGTTTGTGAAAGGAACGACAACCATTATTCAGAAAGTGACCACTTCATCTGCCATAAATGTATTGGCGATAGCTCCGCAGGCTGATGTGACTTATGCGGTAAAAGTCCGGGATGCTCAGGTTAAACCGGGTATTGCCAATAAGGAAATAGCCCTTACTGTCAAGGAAGGAAATGTTCCGGTAGCGGATGCCGGACCTGATATGACTATTCAGAGAGGCTTGCAGACCGTGTTGAAAGCCGGAGGTGGTGATGACATTACGGCATGGGAATGGTTGCCGATGGAAAAATTAGCGGCTGCAGATGAAGCTGTCAAGCAGTATCCGTTGACGATGAATTTGTCGACTTCTCAGAAATATCAGCTTTTTGTAACTAATACAGAAGGGTGTATCAGCAAACCGGATGAAATGATTGTTTACGTATTACCATTGGATGGTACAGAAGAAGGATTGCCGACTCCTCCGACATCCGAAGGTTTGAATCTGGTTATCCGGCCGGAAACCGATACTCTTTGTTTGGGTGCAGAGCGTTGGATTGCTGTGAAAGATTTGTTGGGTAATCTGAGTGGTAATGCTACCTATACTTGGGTAGCCTCTCCGTCAGTTGCGCTGACTATGAATGTAAAACGGGATTCTGCTCTTTTTGTACCGGCAACAGCAGGAAATTACACATTCTCTGTATTTGTAGAGGACGGCGGTAAGAAAATGGCTTTGCGGAGTACTATCTTAGTGAAAGACGGTCAGGCTCCTCAGTTTGATTTGGTTGCTACTGGCAATTGTCAGTATGATACGGTGAAGATGATATATAAGGATGGTTCAGTGAAAGCTGACCAGTGGGAATGGAAAGTGAAAGGAAATGTAGTAGCTAATGCTGCCGATTATTATGTATTAGCTAATGCAGGCGATTATAAAGTGGAAGTGACAGCAGGGAACGGTGGTTGTGGTTCTGTCCAAAAAGCAACAGAAGTGACAGTTGCGGATGCTCCGCAAATTACAGATTTGGTTGTTTTGGATAGCTGTGGCCGGGTAGTGATAGAATTGACCGCTACGGGAGCTACAGCAGGTTATACCTGGACAGCTAATCCGACTGGTGCAGTAGAAACCGGGATGGATAACCGTTATGTCATTACGACTGTAGGAAAATATGAAGCAGAGGTGGAAGCATCAAATGGAACTTGTTCCGTTGTGCGGAGTATAGAAGGAGAGGTTTATGCCCGTCCGCAGTTGCTGGCATGGGTGGCAGAGCCGATGGATGTTTCTCAGGTTAATACCCTTATTACTGCAGCAGTTTCTGCACAAGGAGGAAAACCTGATTATGAGTACCATTGGTTGCAACCGGACGATGCCAAAGCGAATGCGACAAGTTCTTATACGCAGGAAGCTATTTTGGCCAGCTATACTTTTGAAGTATATGCTTCGGATGCCAATGGTTGTATCAGTGATACACTGAAGAAGAGCATTTCAGTAGCCGGAGGTCAGGTGGAAGTTGATGTTAAATCGGTATACGGCAAAGAAATTTGTGAGGGTGGTGCAGCGATGTTAGTGGCTCATGCCAAAGGAGTTGAGTTACCTTGTGTATTTGAGTGGAGTAAGGTTGGAACAGCAGGTGTTCGCCGCAGTGTAACTCAAAATTCTGTATTTGATACGTTGTGGGTGAAAGCTTCTGAGGTTGGAAGTTATAAAGTACAGGTAAAACAATTTGCTGCTTCTGCTATTTTGGCTTCTGCTCAGATTGACGGTTTGACGGTGAATGCCTCTAAGCATGCTCCGGAGGTGGCGACTGAAAAGACGCTGACTATTCCGGAAGGCGGAAAAACCGTATTGCTGGCAACTGTAAGTAATGGAACTCCGGAATATAAATGGCACTGGAGTCCTGCCGACAAATTGGAAACACTGGCAGATACGGCACTCCAATATCCGCAGACAGCTGCATTGAATACTCGGCAGGAATATCAGACTTATGTAACTGATGCTGAGGGTTGTGTAAGCGTTCCTGCAACAACTTTGGTCGATGTGGATAATAATTTTGGTTTATGTGTTGCAATAAATCCTAAAAATGCTGAAATTTGCCGTGGTAATGTAGTACGTATGAATGCGGATATTACTTGCGGAAAACCTGTAGGTTATGATTTAGAATATAGTTGGTTGCCAGTTGAGCACTCTGCTTTGTTGGATGCAACGGATAAGGATTCTGTGGCATTCACTCCTGTTCAGTCAGGTGAATATACTTGGGTGGTAGAAGTGAAGAATGGTACGTTGATTGCAGCGGCCCGGACTGTTATCACTGTGAAAGATGCCGATGCTCCGGTATTGTCATTGGATGGACGTTGGGATTGTGTGAATGATACCTTGATTTTGACGAATAGCGGTGAGCCGGCAGAGAAATATGTTTGGAGCGTAGACGGCATTGAAGTAGCTGAGACCGGTGAGCGGTTGGTATTGGTGGATGCCGAAGTGAAGAGAGTTCAGGTATATGCAGTGTCTGCCAATGGTTGTTTGTCTGACAGTATTTCGGTTGAAACGCATTTGGGCGTTGTGCCGGAAGTGGAAATAGCAGGCGATGCATTTGTAAATTATCCGGATAGTGTGAGCGTACTGCAAGTGAAACAAGTAGACGGTTTGACAACGGATGATTATGATTTTGCGTGGACTTCTGTTCCTGATAATAAAATCAACGGGGCGACCAATCTGTTGGCAGCGGTAACCTTGCCGATGACTGAGGACGTTAAGTATACGTTTGTGGCTACCAGTAAAACTAACCCTGTTTGTCAGGCAACAGATACAGCGTGGGCTTATATGATACCGAAGAGTGCCCCTGTGGAAATTGATAAGGACGAAAATTCCGGAGAGTTGTATTTGTCATGGAATAAAGATATCCTGGGATTGGCAGACTCTGTGCGGGTGATGAATATCAAATGGGATGGTTATGCAGTAGAGTCTTTCTATCAGCCTAAAGCCATGGCGGTAGGGGATTTGGAGAAATATACCATTGATACCTCAAAAGATACTTTGGAATTCTTCTATATCAATGCCAGCCGTTATATTCCGGAAATGGGAAGGAGCTATTACTCGTTGAGTAGTGATACAGTGGGATATTTTAAGCAGTGGTTGTATTCAGATGCAGAAAATGTTGATGGTAATAATGTTAATTATATTTCTTATCCTTTTGATATGACGAGTAAAGGTCTTAAAAATTCTCATGATTTGGGAGAATATGTTGGTAGTTATTCAACGGGACTTTATAGTGGGAAGTGTATGATAAATTCATTGTCAAAATTTGTTGGAGATAAGCAAAGTTGGGCTGTTTCTAGAGATTATTATTTGCGTGATTTAGGTATGTGGAATCAGGAAAAGGCTTTGTTTGATTTAGTTCAGGGGGATATTTATGAAATGGTTTTGCAAGATGACGCTGCTGATGTTGTTTTGATATTTTATGGGAAGTTGCCTTCTCGTTTTTCTTATTCTATTTTATCTGCGTCTTCAACAGAGGAAGGTATCAAGGGAGATAATTTTATGGCATTTCCTTTAAGTTTTGTCGGAAAACGTAAATTGACAGATTTGGGAGATGTTATAAATGACATTAATTCTTTGTCTGCATATACATTTAAGACACTTCAGACATGGAGTTCTGATCGTATATATTGGGTTCCCGGGGTTAATTTGTGGTCTGGTAAAGTTGATTTCCATGCCTATCCTTGGATGCCTGTAAATGTAATTGTAAATACGAATACTTTATTTGACAAGTAATGAGGAAGTATTTTCTATTATTAGCATTGATTGCTGTTTTGAATGTTTCTGTTTTGGCGGATTATGATCCCTCAAAAACAGAGTATCCATATCAATATGATGTTGATTCGCAAGAAAATATTAATGGGAATCCGTGGAATGAGGCCTCTACTCATAATGCTAATGCTAATGTTTCGGCTAATGCTGGAGTATATTTGAATTTTACCATAAAAGATGATGGTGCTTATGATTTGAGCAGTTATAAATGGTATGTTGAAGTTTATGGAGAGTATAAGGATGGGCGTAAGACCAAATGGAAAATGGAATCAATAGGAACCATAAATCTTAATAGATTAGCTGATGAATCATATGGTGATATTATAAATCCTGCACCTAAATATACCCAATTCTATGTATTACCTGATCCGAATTATAAGTTTTTGAACATTCACTTTGAAGATTTTGGGGAGGCGGTGACACCTTCATTATCTTTTCGTCTTGTAATGATAAAAGAGGCTGATGCAAATGGAGATGAAGTTATAAAGGAAGTTTTTTATGATGCTGGTGAGTGGAAGTTAAGGGCAACTTATGCACTTGATTTTGCTCCGGAAGCTCCGCCTGCTTCAAAACCTGTATTAAAAGTACAGTCTTTTATTGCCGGTTGTTGGGCGCAAGGAGGAACTTTTGATTTAACTCAGGCTTTAGTGAGCAAGTCTCCGGAGAGTGCTACAGTAGAATATTATACGGATGCAAACGGTACAACAAAAATTGCTGATCCGACCAAGGCACCGATGCCTGCGTCGAATCTGTCGGTATCTACTGAAGTGAAAAAATATTATGCCCGTGCAATTGATAGAGCCGACCAATCGGATATACAGGAAATAGCGGTTACTTTTTATCAGAAACCGGATGTTGCCTTGGCATTGAGCGACAGGAAAACAACAGTTTGCTATAATGTGCCGATTGTCTTGCAGACAGAGAATAAAAATGGTTTTACTCCGGGGAGGTATCATTACGTCAGTAGAGAGGCTGCTTTGGATGTAGATGTAACAACGGCTTCTTATGCCACGACATCTAAAGCATCGACTACGTATTACGTGTATGTTACTTCCGGTAATACAGTTGGAAATTGTAAGGATACGGCTTCTGTGGATATTACGGTTACACCTGCAATAGGGGGAGGCAATATTCAGATTACAGCTAATCCGGATAAATCGGAGATTTGTGCGGGGGAAAGTGTGGAACTGACGGTTTCGCTTTCCGATAATTATGCCGGAACAGTTGTCTATCAGTGGGGAAATATGGTACCTGCTGCTGACCGTTCGAAAACGACGATTACCGTTACTCCTGCTTCTACAACAGAATATACCGTTGATGCGCAATTAAACGGTTGTTCTTCCAGCGGAAGCGGTTCCAAACGCATTGTTGTAAATCCATTGCCAACTTTGACGGTAACCAATCCGGCGGCAGTCTGTGGCGGTACCGTAGATATTACACAGTCAGGAAACGGATTATATCATTATTATACAGACGAAGCATTGACAAATCCGGTTGCAGATGCTACAGCAGTGGCTGCCGGAAGTTATTATGTGACTCTTACCGATAATAAGGGATGTATTTCTACACCGAAACGGGTAACAGCTACGGTGAATACGCCTCCATCTCCAAAAATTTTGGTGAATGGTGCTGTTCCTGTGGGAGGAGATATGTGTGCCGGAACGGAAATTACTTTGAGTTGCGACAATACCGGGTATGCCGGTTATACTTGGACGGGAGGTTCTGCAACAGCCAATGCTTATGAACGGAAAGCTACGATTGTTGCCGGAAGTTCCAATATATTTACCTTGGAGGTCAGAGATGCAAACGGCTGTACAGGAACGGCTACCCAGGTGGCAATTACCGGGAAGGCTGCACCGACCGTGACAATAGACCCTGTATCGGCTGCTTGTGCTGGTAGTGATGTGACACTGACAGCTCATCCGAGTTGGGTGGGTGGGGCCGGAACGGTTTCCTGGACCGGGAGTGTAGCTGATGCAACTGCAGCAACTACAACAGCGACGTTGGCAGGTGGAAAGAATTCTTATTCTGTGGTTGTGACCGATCAGAATAAGTGTACGGCAACTGCTTCAGTAGAAGTGGTCGGAAATACTCTGACGCTTTCTCCAATGACGGTTAATCCGAAATCGTTGAAAGCCGGTAGTACAGTATCGTTGGATATTACTGCATCTTGGAACGGTGTTCCTTTGAGAGCAGATGAAGCCGATTATGATTGGAAGAAAATAGTTTCAGGGACGGAAACAGATTTGGCTACCACGAAATCGGCTAAAGACCAACCGGATGCCAATACAACTTACAAAGTGACTGTAACTAAAGAGGGGTGTGAGGCGACGGCAGAGGACAATGTGACGGTGCTGACAGATCCGTTCAACTTGGCAGGAATAGACGGATATCGTGCTGTCTGTGACGGAGAAGACTTGAGTACTAATCCGGTGAAATTGTTCGTTACTGCGTCCGGAGGACAGAAAAATTATACATATGAGTGGACGGTACCCAATGGAATGACTGTAGAAGCTACCAATACGGATACATTGAAAATTACGGCTATCGATTATAGCATCATCCTTGGGGGAAGCAGTGAAATGATTCGTGTTACGGTAAGTGATGCCAGTACACCTGTCAATACGGCTAACAAGACATTGCAGTTTGAGGTGCGGCAACTTCCGCAGATTACGATTAACGGCAAGAGTGATGGTGAGTCGATAAATGCCTGTAAGGATATAACGACAGCGTTGACAGCTTCTGTTAACGGAGTGGCAAGTGGTGTAACCTATTCGTGGAGTACGGGAGCTACAGGGGCACAAATCAATGCTGCAACCGCTACTGCCGGTACATCTTCTTATACGGTAACAGCGACTTATGCCGGTTGTTCCAGCGAAGCTACCGTTGATGTAACGGTAAATGAATTGCCGGAACTTGCTTTAACCGCAACATTGGGCGGTGTTGATGTGACCCAGGTTTGTCCGGGAGCAGAAATTACGTTGACGGCCAGTGTCACAGGTGTTGATAATCCCAATGTAGTTTGGGGAAAAGGGGCGAACGGATTTTCAGGAACAACGCCGACGACGAATGTTAATGGATTAGCTACTTATGAGGTTAAATATACTGATGCTACGACAGCCTGTACGGCCGTTAAGGAGGTAAGTGTGGATGTTTATTCCGTACAGCCTCTGGCTATTGGTGTAACGCCGGGAACCACTGTATGTGCTGGTTCGCAGGTGGTATTGACAGCTTCGAACGGAGCTTCTTACCAGTGGTCTGCTGATGGAACGGAATTGGCCGGAGAGACAAATGCTGTGTTGACTGTTCGTCCGACTGCTCCGGTGGTTTATACTGCCAGTGGTAAAGATGCCAATGGTTGTGATGCTAAGCCTGTGTCTGCAACTATTTCCATCACACCTGCTCCGACATTAGCTTTGTCGAGTACAACAATGGATGGTTGTGTCGGTTCAACGGTGGATTTGGCGAATGCAGTAAACCGGGGATTGTCGACGCCTTCCATGACTTTGCGGGTGAAAGATGCAGGGGGGAATGTATTAAGCGGAACAACTGTGAATGCGGATGGTGTCTATACTTTGTATTTGGATGGCGGCGGAGATTGTCCTTCCAATGAAGAAACAGTGACCGTGACTTTCCATGCTCTGCCGAATGTTACTTTCCTGGCGAACAAGACGGATGTTTGTAGTGGGGAGACTGTGACGCTAACTGCCGGCAGTGACGCTTCCGGATTGACCTTTACCTATGCGGGAACGACCAATACCACTTGGACGGATGCTCCGACCAATACCGGAAATTCCAATACAACGAAGACATACACCGTAACAGCCAAAGATAGTTATGGTTGTAAGAATACAGCGGATGCCACGGTGACCGTGAAACCGCTACCGGATATACAGATTACAAACCCGGGAGCTGTTTGTGCTTCCAGTGAAGTGACTCTGACCGCTAGTGGTGCTGATTCATATTCCTGGACAGGGGACGTGAATCCGGGTAGCGGAGCTACATATACTGTGCGGCCCACTGCTACCAATAAACAGTTTTTTGTCACTGGAACGAAGGACGGTTGTGAGAATACGGCCGATATTACATTGGAAGTATTAGATGCTCCTGTTTTGGCTGATGCCAGAGAATTAGCTGAGTGTGTTAATGGTGAAGTAGATTTGAAGGATGCTTTCACAACGGGATATACCTTAACTTTCTTTGATGAAAATCAGGATGCATTGACTTCTACAAAAGTCGTAGTTTCTGCTACTACAACTTATTATGTAAAAGCAACTGTAGGTACTTGTTCTACTGATTTTAAACCGATTACAGTGACAGCTAAACCGTTACCTACTGTTAGTATTGTCGGAAACAATGAAGTGTGTGCTGGTGTAGAGACAACATTGACTGCTACCGGAACCGGCGTATCTTATATCTGGAATCCGGGTGCCGGAGAAATTCAGGGAGCATCACTTACGATTAATCCGACAACCCCGACGACATATACGGTTCGTGCAACGGGAGGAAATAATTGTACGGCAGAAGCAGAGATGGATGTAAATGTGAATCCTCGGCCGGTTTTGGGTTGGGATGTCGGTAATCCGTCTTCTTTGATTGCGGGTGAATCAAAAACGTGGAATGTTCGTTTGACAACTCCGACAGTTCAGGCTTATACTTATACCTGGTTGCATAACGGAACGGTGGATGGTGGTTATACGAATGCTAATTATCATTTGACGGGAACGGTTAATCCGGAGTTATTGGAAGTGTTTGTGACGGATGGTAAAGGTTGTGTTAGTGATACAATTTCGACTTCTGTTCCTGTTACACCACAGGGAGGAGAGTTGACAGTCACTTTGGCTGCCGGTTCTGATTCAGAGGAAATTTGTCAGGGAGGTGTACAAATATTAACTGCTACGCCGGCAGGTGGAAAATCGCCTTATAAATATGTTTGGTATAAAGATGATGCAGAGATGGAGATTGCAGATGACATAGCTGTCATCACGGTAAGCGATGCTGCTACTTATAAAGTAGTGGTAAGTGATGCCGGAACACCTCAACAGAGTAAGATGGCAGATGTATCCCTCAGGGTGTCTGCTACTCAAACTGCTCCTGCTGTCGTTGTGCCTGACCTGACGATACCAACAGGTAATTCCACCTTATTGTTGGCAGAAGTAACTCCGGCAAATGGAAGTTACGCGTATCAATGGGCGAAAGCGGCGGATTTGAAAGATGCAGAACAGGTAAATCTGAAAAATCCTGAGACAAAATTATTAACCGGAGATACTCCTTATGAAGTAATTGTAAAAGACGGAAACGGGTGTTATGCTTTGGCTTCCGGAACTGTCCGAGTGGACGATGTAAACGGGTTTATTGTATTGGCTACAGCAGAACAGAATAAGGCTTGTATTGGAAATACGGTTCAACTGAATGCGACGTTGAGTGGAAATGTGCCGGCGAATGTAACTTATGAATGGATTCCGGCGGACGGGCTTTCTGCGACGAATGTGGCTAATCCGAAGTTTGTGTCTTCAGTAGCCGGAGAGCAGGAGTATATAGTTAAAGTAACCAGTGACGGCGGATATGTGGCAGTTGCCAAAGTAAATATTGAAGTTGAAAACAAAACGGCTCCGACCCTGCAGTTGACTCCGACCGAAGACATTGCTTGTGCCGGACAGCAGATTACCGTTACTGCCCAAGGGGGAACAGTTAGCGAGTACCAGTGGATTATTGACGACCGTGCTCCGATTAGTGGTGGCGCAACTCTGGATACGCTGGCTGCCGGTAACCGGAAAGTAAAGGTAACGGCTACGGCACAGAACGGTTGTGTGGTTTCACCGGTAGAAGTAGAATACCGGATTCATGAATTGCCTGTTGTCGACTGGGATGCCAATACGCCGTCTGTTGTTGATAAAGGAACTAATCTTACCGTTACGGCAATTGCGGATAATGGTGCGGTCGGAGATTATACCTATAATTGGAATGTGACCGGAGGGACGGCTAACGGTGCCGCCTATACGGTAGTGATGAATAGTCTGAAGACATTTAAGGTTTCAGTAACGAATGACCAGACCGGATGTACCAGTAGCGAGATTTCAAAAACGATTACAGTACGGAAACCTTCTCCTGATGTAGAGATTGCTGTTAGGGCGGAGAATGTAAATTTGTGTCAGAACGGAATCGGTTTGTTGGAGGTGACCAGTGTAAAAGGAGGCGAAGGAATGGAAGACGATTTTGCGGCATATACTTATGCTTGGACTGTTGCAGGGGATGAGACGGTATTGGCAACGGAGAAGTCTTATGTGGCTACAACTGCCGGAGTTTATACGGTGAAAGTTACAGAACCTAAAACCGGCAAGAGTGCAACAAAAGACATTACGGTGGTTAACAGTTCAATGGAAGCTCCGCAGGTAGCAGATGCTACGTTGACTGTGGCAATAAATACGCAGGCTTATCTGTTTGCTTCGGTAACGGGAGGAACTCCGGAGTATTCTTACAACTGGGCACCTATGAGTGCGTTGGCGACTTCCAATACGAGAGTTAATCCGACAACTTCAGCGTTGAGTGCACCAGAAACCTTCACTTGTTACGTGACGGATGCCAATGGTTGTAGCGGAATGGGCCAAATACAGGTAGATGTGGTTGACTCTTCTGATCCGAAATTATTTACTTTGGCAGCCAGGGCAGACAATACAAATCCTTGTGTCGGAAATACGATACATTTGACAGCGACCCCGTCCCGGACTTTGAATAATCCGACTTATGAATGGACTCCGGCTACTGATTTGTCTGCAACTGATATAGCCAATCCTACATTTACGGCCAATAAGCCGGCAACGGTGATTTATACGGTAAAAGCAACAGAACAGGATGGTTATTCCGTTACTGCTCAGGTGGCTGTTACGGTGAAATCCACTGAAGCTCCTCGTTTGGAATTGGCTGATGCCGGTGAATGTGCCGGTGAAAAGTTGACGGTTGAAAATAAAAATACTACAGTAACAGTGGCCAATTACCATTGGATTATTAACGACGTTCCGGATAATACGGTAACGGGCAGTGAATATCCGTTGGGAGCCGGACAGGACCAAACGGTGAAAGTATACGCCAATGCAACCAATGGTTGTGTTTCGGATACTGTTTCCGGTGTATATAGCCGGAAGCCTGCCCCGACGATTGCCTGGGATCAACAATTGTCTACTGCTACGGAAGGGGACGATTTCACCCTTAGTGTGACAGCTGAAGCAGGTGTTACTTATGTATGGAAGTATGTATACACTTCTCCGGAGGGAACGACCGATGAAGTGGAGGGGGCTGATATGGAGATATTTGAAGTAATTGCAGCTGATAAGGGTTCTTATGCCTTTACGGTATATGTAGAGAAAGACGGCTGCCGGAGCGAAACGCTCGAACATACTGTGAATGTATTGGAAAAAGGAGTTGGTTTGGCTGTGACGACAGATGTCACGAACAAGCAAATTTGTGAAAACGGTAGTGCCGTTGTGACTGCAACCGGACATAACGGAAGCGGAACTTACACTTATACGTGGTATGCCGGAACAAGTGTTAGTGGTACACCCGTGGCTACCGGAGCGACGGCAATACTTAGTCCGACAGTGAACGGTCAGAAATATGTGGTTGAAGTGAATGACGGAGTGACAACAGCTGTTTCTTCACCGATAACCCTGACCTTTAACAGCAATATGGCTCCGGTGATAGCAGGTGGGACACAAAATGTGGCAGCAGGCCATGCTACAATTCTGCTGAGTCAGGTGACTCAAGGCAATGCAACCGGTTACCATTGGTCTTCGCCGAATAATCTTTTGGCAACCGGTGAGGAGACGAAGGCTTATCCGTCAACTATGCCATTGTCTGATAATGAAACATTTACTTATTATGTAACAGATGCTAACGGTTGTGTCAGCAAGCCTGCCGAAGTAAGTGTAGAGGTGGATGAATCTCCTGATGCCTTGGCTATTGAAGTGACAGCCGATATGACTGACCTTTGTCGTGGAAATGTGTCTCATTTGAATGTGGTGGTGACTCAGGGCAGTTTATCCGAAACTGCGGTTTACGAATGGATACCTTCCATTTACCTGACAGATGCCAATACGGCACATCCGGAATTTGCAGCTACGGTTGCCGGTGATTACACTTACCTGGTAAAAGTGACTGAGCAGGGTAAAGTATTTGTTGCCGGTGTGGATTTGACAGTGAAGGCTTTCGAAGCTCCTGAATTTGCGTGGGATCCGACGAATCCGAAATCTTATGAGATAAACGGTTCATTCCTGATGAAAACTACGGTAACGAAAGAAACAACCGGACCGTATAGTTATCATTGGCTGAAACCGCGTGAGCAGATAGTACCTCTTTCACAGTATAGTGTGCAGACTGCCACAGAACCTTATTATGATTTTGCTGTAGTAATGAGTGATGCTAATGGCTGTCAGACAACTGATACGTTGAAAGCTCACATCAGTACGGAATCTGCCGGTGGCGACGAGATTGAAATTAAAGTGGAAGATGTGAACGCTTGTGCTGTGGCGGCGGGCAGAACCGGAACAGCTACATTATCCGTTACGAAAATAGCAGGTCCGGATGCAGTGACTTACGCTTGGAAAGCCAATGGCAATTCATTACCGCTGTCGGATGAAAATACAGCCAATGCAACGGTAGATATCGCCGGAGCTGCAGCAGGTTTATATTCCTTTACCATTACGGTGTCTGATGCGGGTGACAATACAAATAAAGTGGAGGAAAGCGTGTTGTTGACGATTGCCGAAGCTCCGAATGTCAGTCTGGCCGAACATTGCGTGGCACTTCATAAAGATTCGGTATTTGTGTTAACTATTGCAAATTCCGATGAATGTGATTACCTTTGGCAGCAGAGTGTTTATGGAACTGACTGGGAAACTCCGACAGACAAAGGTACCGGTCAGGATTGTGAAGTGACAATGGGTGATCAGGATATGCGTTATATATTGATTGCAACAAATACAGAATCACAGTGTAGTACGAATGATACGGCGATGATTTACCGTATCCCGGATGCTCCTAAGGTGGAAATTGATACCAATCTTACTCATTTGGATATCAAGTTGTCATGGGGTAGTGTGGCTGCTAACGACGGTTATACGGTTTGGAGTCGCAAATGGGACCCGTATTGCCTGACGACTGCCGATGGCGGTGCCTATGAAAACAGAACTTCTACAACCCGATTCGAGTGGGCTGTTGACAATATGGATACGCTTGAATTTTTCTATGTGACTGCCGACAAGAATGTCTGTGGTACGACTTACTACTCACAAACGAGTGATACGGTGGGGTATTATTTGTATGATATTCAGAAAGAGGATGGCAGGACATTGAATGATAATTTTATGGCTGTTTATTTTGATTTTGTTGCAATGGGATGTCCTACTACAAAAGAAGTTTTTGATCGCTTAAAAATTCGTGGAGGTAATACGTTGATGTATTATTGGGATTATGAAAAGCAAGGGACATCTTCTTCTACCCACGTGGGAAGTACAGGTAATTCCATTAAGCCGTTTGAAGTAAAGCAAGGAAGTATTTTACAAATAAGACCTCCAGCGGCTGCGAAGTTTTTGCAGTATGGTAAATTGCCTAAAGAGAACTTTTTTGAAATAAAAAATACTAATTCTACGGCAAACTGGAATTGGTGTTTTGTATTGCCGACGAAAGAAGATAAGTTGGAAGTGTCAGCTTTATTCTCTACAGATTTTAGAGACATTAACTTCATGAACAGATGGAATTTTGGTAGGCAGCAAATGGTATCAACGACTAATACGCCGAGTTATGTGCCTGTGGGTACCGCAGAAGCGAAACAACCTTTAAAACCTTTGATTTTTATAAAAGTGCAACCACGTAAAACTGTGAGTAGTAGTGTGATTTGGAAATAAAAAATAGGAATGTGTTATGAGAAAATTATTAGTTATATTTTTGTTTACATTCTTTTCGGGATTTGTATCGGCTCAAACAATGATACAATTGGCTGTCAATGCTGATGGAGTCCCTGCGACGTGTCTTGGTGAAGGAGACATTACTTGGACTTTACATAACCAGAGAACAAACAAGACTTTTACGCAAGCAGGCTGTAGTGACTGGTATTCATGGGATGATGGTTGGCATTATACTATAAATTTGCAAGAAATGGAGGCGGAGGCGGCGTTTAAGGATGGAGATGTTTTCACTCTAACGGTACAAGTTGTATCCTCGACTTGTTTGAAGAATTATAGCGGAACAGAGACCTATACCTTTGATGGAGGCGGATTTATCCAAACAACTGGTGATCCAGATGGATATGCATTTATAAATGTCGAGGGGGTAAAACCTAAAATATCAGTGGCTAATGCAGCTTTTTGTGCGGGTGCAACTGGTCAAACGGTAAAAGCAACGATTACTGATGCTCCCGCCGATATGACCGGATATACTATTGATTGGGGAATTGCTGGAATTACCACTTCCGGTGCGATTTCTGCAACAGCAGGTGCAACCGGAAGCATTAATCCGGCGCAGGTGACAACTACTAAAACCGGGCAAGCTAAATTGAAAAAAGCAGACGGTACTGTAGTGGCAACTTCTGTCAATTATACGGTAACAGTAGATCCGAAACCGACGCTGACTTTCTCACCGGCCACTCCAAGTGTTTGTAGCGGTAGCGGTACACAAATAACGGCAAGTTTGAATCCAGCCGGAAATACGTATGTCTGGAAAAAAGATGGGGCTCAGGTGGGTACTTCCAATAAATTATCGACAGGGAATTTAACCAGCGATGCGACTTATGAGGTAACCGGAACGTCAGCTGCCGGATGTGCAAGCGATCCCAAGACGGTGACGGTGACGGTAAAACCTCTTCCGACGCTGACTTCCCTGACTGCTTCGAAAAATGATGTCTGTGCCAAAGAGGCAGTAACTTTGACGGCTAATGCGTCCGGAGCAACTTCTTATACCTGGACCAATGCTACAGGAAATGCGGCCACTGCCAGTGTGTCTCCTTCTGCAACGACCACTTATGGGGTTATAGCAGTGAAGGACGGATGTAACAGTAGCAAGAAAGAAGTAACAGTGACTGTACATACCGTATCGGTGAACATCGCTGCCAATCCTCCGACAGCTTCATATGGTGGTTCGGTACAATTGACAGCGACCCCGACTTTCAATCCTGCCGGAAATACGGCTAACAATTATAGCTGGAAAGGAGATATCAACGGTAGTACGAGCGGAGCTACTTTAAATAGAGTTACTACGAATAATATGACCCAAGGAAGTAATTTTGAAGTGGAGGTAACGGATAATATGGGTTGTAAGGGTTCCAAGGCGATTACTGTGAGCGTAACGGGTGATGCTTTGGCGGTGACTCCTCCGGCCAATTCTCCCAATGGTTATGTGAATACTCCTATCAATACGGGGGTAACAGCTTCCGGGGGTGATGGTAATTATACTTACACGTGGACTTCTAATGATCCTACGGTGACTATTCAGGATAAAGGAAACGGTAATGTCTCTATTACGTCATCAACGACCGGAACGAAAGAGGTCTGTGTAGAAGTAAGTAGTGCGGGGGATAACGTGACAAAATGTTTCAGTGTGATTGTTACTGATCCTTCAGTGGTCAGTTTAGTGATGTCGGTGGACAAAAAATGTGCTTATGCCGGAGAGTTCCTGACTATTGAGATTAGAGGAAACGGTGCCAATACTTATTCATTCGTATTGCGTGACCAATCCAATAGTGCAGTAATGACAGTAACCGACAAGGCTTCGTGGGATACTTATAAGGTATATACCAATGCAGCCGGTACTTATAAAATTACAGATTTTAAATATAAAATTGCCGGGATAGAGTCTACCGGTGACATTCCGGCACCTGTAACAGCCATGTTTGATCCCGTTCCGGATGTGAAAGCCAATGCAGATGGTTTAGCCAATATCGACCATTGCGAGGGAGACCAGTTGATTTTGAAAGGAAGCAGTGATGAGAAAGGATTACAGTATACTTGGGATAATGGTGTTACGGACGGTGTGCCTTTTGAACCTACAATGTCCACAACCTATACGGTAACTGGTACGGATCCTGTTACACAATGTGCGGGAACCAGTACAGTAGACGTTACGATACGTCCAAGGCCTACTGTGCAGGCACCGCCTATGCAGGAAGTATGCGCGGGCGAACTGGTGACGCTGACGGCTACCGGTAGTGCGGATGTGGTGGATATTAAGTGGTCCAATAATGTAGATAATGATGTGCCGTTTAAACCGACCCTGACAGCTACTTATGAAGTGACTGTGACTAATGACGGGGGATGTACGGCAACAGATTCGGTAAAAGTGGTTGTAAATCCTGCTCCTGAGATTTGGCGTAGTTCCAAGAATCCGAGAAATATTGCTATTGGAAAAGATGCTTATTTTGCAGTGTCAGTAGAGGGAGAAGACCTGACTTATCAGTGGAAGAAAAAAGAGAATGATGTTTGGGTAGATTTAGACGATGTAACCAACAGTGTACCTATCATTATCGGTAGTCATACGGATTCTATCAGTTTTTTGACTGTTCCTCAGAGTTGGGACGGTTCAGAATTCAGGGTTGTGGTGTCCAGTGATTGTGGAGCGGATAGCATGGATTTCCAGTTGAGTGTCAAAGAATGTTTTGAGATTACTGCGGAATTGGTGATGGATGCAGGAATTATTCCGGATGAAGATCCGGGGAATCTGATTGACGGATGGTTTTGTCGTGGTCAGAAGATTTCTTTGAAAGCGGTTATTACTTCAGAAGAAGGATATGATATAGAGAATCCGCATTATAAATGGACCATTGACGGTCTGGACCTTCCGGAAGAACACGTGGAATTGGTTTCAGACACGGCGATATTAACATGGATTCCGCAATTTACTGAAGATGATATTGTCGTGAAAGTTGCTGCTTATTGTGACGGGGCTTGTGAAGAAGTTTATCCGCAACGTTTGCGATTGAAAGCCCGCGAGTTTGAGGATGTTGCCCTGAAAATTATGACAGATGAAGATCCGGAGGACCGTTTCTGTGCCGGTGATACCGTTAATTTCTGGTTATCAACCCGGAATGCCGGAAAATCCCCTCAATATGCATGGTATAACGATGTATTTGAATTGCCGGAAGAGGAATCTCCTAAGAACGAAGTTGTATATTATGACAGTGCAAAGGTGACCTTGGTGATGGGACAGGAAGATACCTGGATGCGCGTAGTAATGACTCCGTCGGCTGAAATATGTGTAAAAGAGCCTGTGATTATAGATACTCTTTTTATGAAGAAGAAACCTTGGATGGAGCCTGTATTGCATATCGACTGTTCAGACACGCTGGTATGTCGGGGAGACTCTGTTTCGATGCTGGCGGTTCAGTCAAATGCGGGAGCAAATCCGACTTTCCAATGGCAGAGAAGTATTGGAGCACCATTTCCGGACTGGAATTTGGGAACAGATTATTTTGCAACTGTGTTTGTAGATGAAGAGGATGTTTGGGTGAAATGTACCATGACTCCTTCGAATGATATCTGTTGGGACCAGACTAAACCTATTGTAGATGCTATTAAGATAAATGTTTTCAGGGATAGCTCCGAGGTGAGAATCAGTTGTGACATGGAGGATAAGGAATTCGGGGATGAGTTGGTGTTTGAGGCGGAGACAAAGAATCTGTTGGGTGAACCCCGGTATGAGTGGTATGTGGATGAGATGAAAGCTCCGTGTACGGAATCAGAGTATATCGCCAGTTCGGTAGCTCAGGGGGCTGTCGTATATTGTCTGGTAAGCGGTGAAAAGATTTGTCAGACTCGTATCAAATCAAATGAAATCATTGTGGATTATGGCAATGTGAACCGGGATACGATGATTGTCATTTATAAAAATGAAAGAGTGAAAGATTTGAATATGGTGAAGGAGGGGGATGATTTGGCTACGGTATTGTTCAAAATTGACGAGACTGCAAAATTCGGTGTTGGTTCCATCACTACGGACGGTAAGTTTAATTACACGCCGATGGCTGGTTTTGTCGGTACAGATGAGGTGAAATATGTTATCGTAAATAGGAAGGATAAATCGATTGTAGCTGAGGGATATATTTACATCACAGTACAGGAGAACGATCGTTTCTTTGTACCGAACCTGATTACGCCGAACGGTGACGGTATCAACGATACCTGGGAATTGGATTTCCTCAGTGAATATCCGAACCACCTGATACAAGTATTCGACCGTACCGGAAGGATTGTATTTGAAGCCCGGAATTATCAGAATGACTGGGATGGCAAGGGAATGACAAAGAGCGGATATGTCGGACAGATTAATTTGGTGAACGGCGTATATACTTATATCATTGATTTGGGAGACAAGAACAAAACCATATTGAAATCCTGGATTGAAATCCGGGCGAATTTAAACCGAAGAAATTACAGATAAACGAGAGATAAACAATCAGTATATTCAGAATAAAGTTCGGATATCCGGAGTTTTCCGGGTGTCCGGACTTTTGGAGGATATGAAAGGGTTATAAAAATTATGGGTATGAAGAGCGTATTGATTTTGTTTTTAGTGCTGACAACCTGTGTCGGATATGCGCAAAATAGTGTTTTGACATTTACAGATTATGGTGCGGCTCAGCCATTGATCAATCCGGCAGCTATGGGACATGAGAGCGGAGCTAACGGTTTGCTGCTTTACCGTAGCCGTTTTGAAAAAACAGATTATTGGCCCTCTACCGGAGCTTTTAATATT
>CAIGRU010000181.1_pt1 | contig 50362 bp, 63 predicted proteins | sample 7351341 | NCBI WGS metagenome assembly CAIGRU01
GAAAGGGTCCGCTTCTCTTAATCAAAATATTTCTCGTTCATGGGGAAACCCAGCTTCTTCATGGCGTCGATGATAGCGTCGCGATACCCCTGGGCATAGACGTCTCTGGGGTCCTTCAGATTTTCCTTGTTCTCTGCCAGGAGGGCCTCCAGAGCAGAACTCCTGCAGGTGTCCACGGGTTCCATAGGCCCGAAGGTTTCGACAATGTCCTCCTAGGAAATATAGGCCAACAGTACCCGGTCGGCAATCAGAACGCCGCCGACCTTAATAGCCCGAATCTGGTAGTCGGCGTCATCGATGGCCTGCCGGAATTCCAGTTTGGCGCCGGGAAGATACTTAACAACGTCTCCGTACTTTGTGGGGGATGCGACAACCAGGTCTGCCCATTCAGAGCAAAGAGGCATGCGAACCTTTTTGATATTCGTTGCAAAATTCTCCTTTTCAAAATATATCTGATGAGGATTGGGTTCGTTATATACATTCAGAGGAAAAACAAAACTGGGCCGCCCGAAGGCAGCCCAGTTCTGTTTGCTACGCGGCCTCCCGCTCCACCAGCATCCGAGCCGCCTCTTTTAGGAGGCAAACTCCATCCGCACAGCTGGCAGCCGTGATGCCATGTTTCTTGTACAGCTTCCAGATGCCGCCACGCACCAGCAGACACTGATACCCCTGGCGCCAAGCATTTCCCCAGGTGCCGCACTTGAAGCCTGCCGCCTTGTCCCATGTGGACAAGGGTGTGTTATTGAGATTGGGGTCTTCCCTGAGCTTCTCCCGCAGGGTTTCTACAGGGAACGGAACAAACTCCGCCACCTCATCCAGGCCGCCAAGGTACTCGATGGCCCGGCCGTAGATTTCGGAGTAAGACAGCTGTTCTCCGGTCTCAATGTCGATGTTGCACTTTTGAATACCAATGGCTTCCTTAATGTCCATCATTCCCTCCCCTTTCTCGCTTCGGCCATTATTGCCTCCATGTTCTGGTTCACCAAGAACATCATGTCCTGGGTCCGTCCCTTTACCATCTCCGCCAGCTCCGAGTAAACCACCGATGGCGTGATATCCCGGCCACTGCAATGCACCGCCAGAATCAGGTCATCGAAGGTCAGCCCATCCAGCAGGCTATCGCTGGAAACGAGGTCCTCGCCCAACTGCCATTTTCTTTCGCCCATGCTTATCTCTCCTTTTTGAATTAGTCTCTCCGATTGAGATTGTTTGCCTGGATAGTATGCGGAATTGTGGGAGCGTATTCCGGGGACTCGGTTTGGCAAAGGAAGAAGCTGGCTGGTCTGGGGCAACTTCCTGTGGTCCGACACGAGAAGGCTGGCTCCCGTATGGGGCATGATTTGCAACGGATGCAAAAAGAACCGGCCCCCAAGTGGGAGCCGGCATTCTCTCAGCCTCGCCCGAATGGACGCTCACAGAAAAACGGCAGGCCTGGGCCTTTGTCGAAGCCTATGCTGGTGATGACGTATGACTTCTTGTTGACCGATGACCTTTCGCGAGCGCGTTTCGCAACGATTTGGCAGGCGGCCTGCATACGGCGGTATTGAGCAGCCGGTGTGGAATCCATTTTCAGATATGCCATCTCAGGCCGCCACCTTCTCCGCCACAAGCTCGGCGCAGATTTCCTCCACGACATCGAACAGCAGCGGGCTGTCTTGCCAACTGCACATCTTCATGGCGAGCTTCGCCTCCGAAACAGAGACCTCCGCAGCGGGAACCCAGACTCCGGCATAGCGAGCCTGAACGAGTACCCCTTTGCCATCCTGGCTGAGGAACCAGCGGAACTCATCCTGCGCATCGGACCGGGTATTGATTTTGTCGTTTGACATTTCGAAATCCTCCTTGAAAATAGTTGTGGCATTATATGCGACACGCCGGGAATCAATTCCAGTATGTGTCGGGCCTCAGCCAGCACAAACTACCGCCCTTGTCCTTCTTTTGCTAAACCAAAAGCCGGCCCCACAAGGAGACCGGCTTTCCTGATGTTAGTTGGCGATAGAGTATACTCTCCGCACCTCTTCTATGTCCGCAAGCGGATACATCCCCCTGATTTCTGGACAATCGTCATATGTGACGACAATATCCGGGCCAGGCATCCCCACATACAGGGCATTTAGTGTGTCCGCCAGCCGCCGGTGGTCCTCGGCAGAAAATGCGGAGGGATACAGAGCAGGCCCCTTCTGGTAATAGGGTGGGTCGACGAAAAGCGTAGCGTCGGGGTACCAGTAGGCTAGACTCTCCACAAAATCGCAGCAGTCCATTCTGTGAACCTCGATTTTCTCAGCAAGCTTCGCAATCCGGGAGATGCGTTTCTTTAGCGCCTCCGCATTCCAGCGGCTCAAGAAGGCCTCTTTGTCCGCGGCCTTTCCTCCCATGGGTCCGGCCATCACGATGCCCGAGAAACAGGTCCGGTTCAGCAAGAGAAAACTCCAGGCGAGCTCTCTTCTTCCAGAATACGTACCAACCAGCTCATTGGCCGAATTCAGCACCAGCTTAGCGTTCCGGAAATCCTGGTAGGTAGGAGCATCTGCGAAATGCTGGAGAAGAAAGCGCGAATCGCTGACCACTGTGTCCCAGAACGCATACACCGCCGGGTCCAGGTCGTTCAGCACCAACTTGTTGATTTTCCCCGCGTCCAGCAGGGACAATCCCAGCGAGGCGCCGCCCGCAAAGACCTCCGCGAACGTGTCCATCCGATTCTTCCGGAGCCGCTCGTAGATGAAATCAATGAGCTTTGACTTCCCTCCGGGGTACCGGAGCGGAGACAGTCTTTTGCGAAGGCCAGTCGACGCCTTAGTCCCAGGCTCGCGGCATCCTCCTCCCTGTTCCAGCAACAGGAGAATCCGGTGAGCTTTCTGTTCTGCCGGGTCGAAGAAGGTGAAGCCGTCGCAGTCCGGGCACCAGAAGCCTTTGTTATATTGGGTATCCAGCTCAAACTCCTCCGGTGTCCCAGTTGCACCACACCAATGGCAGGTTAATTCTCTCACTCCTTCATCTCCTTCGCAACCATGCCGATTGCCAGCAATCCAGCCACCAGCGGGTCTTTGACGGTCGTCGCAGCATCAAGAGAGTTGAGGAACGGGTCTCCCGGTCCAGCCTCGTTGGCCGGGTCGCATCTCACCGCCTCAGGAATCTTGACGTTAATTTTCCAGGAGCGTTTGATGGCGGAGACAGAATTTGTATCTCCTCTGGCCAAAGCAACCCGGATAGCTTCATTGATAGCTTCGTCCCGCTGGAGGGCATTGAAGTAGCGGTCGCCGGAAATATTGTCGTTGTATTTATGGTCAATCATCAGTGCCGTTTCGGCGTGGTTGCCACCAAGGCCGAACGTGGCGATAACGTACCGGGGCTCACCAGACTTAACCCAGACTTCTCGCCCGTTGAGGATAAGATAGCGGTTTGCCTTTTTGACGGCGTACTGCCGGCCAGCCTCGCAGCTGTCCTGCACCTCAAGCCTGGGGATATATCCATCAGAGAGCCACCGTCGAAACTCCGTCAGAGTCCCCCAACCAGTCTCTTTTGCGGAACGCTTGGTTTCCCGCGAGTACAAACTCCCATTGAACCAACGGAAGACCCGAGTCTGAGGGAACCAGCAATCTTTGTGGGTGAACGCGATGGGCGCGTCTTTGGATGTGGCCGCCGGGATATCTACCTCAATTGTCTCCCGGAGCATCCTGGTGCGGGGTTTGCGGCAGCGGTACGGAACATGCTGCTCGTTGTAGCAATAGGCAACATCAAATTTCATAAAAGTTCTCCTATTTGAAAATTTCTCCTGATTGGTTGGTTGGTTGATTCTATGCAAGCGACAAAAAATCCATTTTGTCCAAAATCGAAATCTGCTCATTCGCATAGCATAATCCAAATCCCACGTAGGAAACTTTTTTGAAAAGGAGAATCAAACATGCTTGGTAAAACACACGCCGCCGCCAGTGTCTGCGCCGGCTTTGGACTTGCAGTGGCCGTGGCCGAAAACCCTCTGACCGGCGCTGTCATCATTGGCGAGTCCTGGTTGGGGTCGCTGCTCCCCGACATCGACCACAAAAACAGCAAAATCTCGAAGAAGCTGAAACTCACCGGATTCATCGTTCGGTTATTCACGGGACATCGGGCATTGTTCCACAACCCGCTTCTTTACGCGGCCGTCTACGCTGCCCTCTGGCATTTTCGTCCGGACCTGGCGAAATTCCTTATTCCACTCTTCATGGGAATTGGAACGCACCTGTTCCTGGACGCCCTGACGCCCATGGGAGTACCCATCCTGCCAAATCGGAGACTGCACATGGGGAATATCCGTACCGGGTCCAGCGTGGAACACGCTATCTATAGCCTTCTCATTGTTGCGGGGTTTGGCATTTCAGTCTGGGGCGCTGGAGTCCGGGGTCTACTCTGAGGGGGGGGGTGTTGGTATGGTTTACCTGGTAGACATGGAGAATGTCGCCCTCAGATGGGTATTCTATCTGCAAACTGCGACGGCGGAGGACGAATTCCTTCTCTTTTACAGCAAGAACACTACCTGCTCCCTGACTTTTCCCGTTGTTCAGATGCTTTTCGACAGTGAGGCGAAAATCCGGTGTGTCCCCTGCTATGTCGGAGAAAATGCCATGGACTTCCAACTTTGCTCAGAACTGGGGTTCTGCATTGCTGGCAACAAAACGGCTAAGTATGCCATTGTGTCAGGAGATACCGGCTACGACCCGGTAGTCAAGCACTGGCAGGATATGGGCGTCTTTGTGGAGAGGATGGTTCCCGGCGGAGATAGCAAAGAAATCATCGATGCCATGACACCGGATGCCACCAAGGCCGCCTTAAAAAGCAAGAAGACAAAGGTGGATACAAAGTCTGCGGGTCCAGAACCCGCTGCGGCCCCACCCCCTGCCATTGCGAAAGCAACAGAGGGAAACATGCATAATGGAAAGCCCATTTCTGCCTACTTCCTCAAGGTTCTCAGGGAGGGGAATACCGGCGTCCCCATACCTGCTTTGCAGGCCATCTCACAAATGATGGAGCTCAGCATGAAGGAGCCGGGAAGCAAGCGGCTCGGCTTTGTGAAGCAGCGGATGTCTCAAAAGTTCAGCGGACTCACAAATCAGTATTGGCGAAAAGTGGAGCCTGTTCTCCGGTATACGCTGTTTGGACAATGCAAAAAGGAGCTAACCGAAGAGTGTCTGAAAACACTTCATGCGGCAAACACCGGCGTTGCGGAAGGCATCCTGAAAGATGTCGCCGCCATCATGGCAGATAGCAAATCGCTGCCGAAAAACAGACGAATGTACAACGTGTACACGGAATTGTACCGGAAATTTAAGGGGCCTGGCCGGGTGTGCTATCAGAAACTTAAACCCGCCATCGAAAAGGCCATGGTTGCCTAAATTTTAGAGAAAATGTGAAGAACAGCGACCCGAATTGGGCCGCTGTTCTTTTGTGAGTATACACTTGCGCGGTTATCCCAGAGCCCCAACGGGTTCACCTCGGGAATCCTTGACAACTTCCACGCTCAGCCCTCCTTTTCTTCTGTGCCAAGAACCAGGAAAAGTCTGTACTTGCAGCAATCCTGGTCACAATTCCCGCAGGACGGGCAGCCATAGCATGGTTCCTCCAGCTCCCCAGTGAGGGAATCAAAAGTGAGACCGGCCGCAATGGCAACAACCTTAACATCCCAACAAATCAGCAGATAAGTGTCGTATTCGTTGTCATACACATCGGTATAGTATCCATTTTTCCCCAAGGCGTTGCGGACACGCTGGACATAGCGTTTGTGCTCTTGCTTATCTTTCGCACCAACCCGAACCTCAGTCCACATTTGGGTATCAACACCCTGAATGCAGAGTGAGTGCATGTTTGTGCCGATGCGGTACTTCTCCAGGGTCTCCTCGCATTCCTTGTACAGAGGGAGCTCTTCCACCGGCGGCTCAGGCTTGATGATTGCTCTGGCCCGCTTCCTTAAATCGTTTGCGGTCATCATTTCAGGCACCTCCCCTCACATCCAACCAGACGGGGCGCAAACCCCGAATTGCTCCAAGACCATCCAAAGGCCATGAGAATCAGAATAACGCCAGTCATGGTCAAAACGGCAGACAGCGGCGGAAGGACGTACTTGCAGAAGAGGCATGCCCTCTCACAGGTGTTGAGGCTGGTCCACTTCTGCTTGGCTTTGATGAAAATGTTCACAAAACTGCTCCTTTTCTGAATTTTTGTTCACTTTTGACGAAATATCCCAATTTCGTGGTGGATAACGGTTGAAAACTTCCTGGTTAATCCTCCTATTGGTGTTTGTCGGTATATTATGCGGGCCCGCAAAATACCATCACGGCGGAGAAGAGTGGCTTGACAAAGGAAACCCGATACCCCTCCCTTGTTGACAGAGGGAAGTCAATGGTCACGCCGTACAGATTGGAATTGATTCCGGCTTTGCCGGCTTCCCGGCGAAATTCGGTTTTCGTCATAATAGCTCCCTCATAATTTTTCGATTTCCTGATATTTGTATTCCATATACTCGATTGCGGCGAGGACAAGCAAAATACCCAGTGGAATCGACACAAAGATGCACGCCGATTTGATATCCATAATGGCCAGCTGGTCGAGGAGCCCCAGCTCGGGATGCAACAGCACGCCGGGGAGCCCAAACTGGGCCAATGCCCACAGAATAGCAATTGACACAGCTGAAAGGAGAGTGGCCGCAATCGACACCTCCAGAATCCAACACGAAAATGCGAGACAAAAGGCCGCACATCGCAGATGTTTGTTTTCGATTTTGTTAATATCTCTGATTTTATCTCTGATTTTCATATTGTCCCCCTTTGGTTTACATTAAGTCCCGGAAAACATCTCTCCGGTGGCAGCCGCCATCTTCGGCAGCGCAGTGATTAGAGCATGCATTGCAGGGGTCTTCGATTCTACCGGAGAAAGTATTGAAGTGCAGGCCGAAACGAACGGCAATCACCCTGGCATCCCAACAAATTCGCAAGGTGTCATGGTTAGTAAATCCAGAAGAAGCCCCGGTTTCCCAAGTGGAATAATAGCCGCTCTCTTCCAACATGTCTTGGACCTGCCGGATGGCAGAGGCGTCTGTCCCTCTTTCGATACGGACATCCTGGAACTCGTTCGTGGGTACCCCGCAGATGATTCTTTCCCGGGAATACCGGCCTGTGCTTTCTGCCAACCGGAACATACACTCTTTGTATAGTGGCAGGTCTGCCAGGCGTGATTCCTGGAGCTCCTGATTTTTTTTGGCCTTTAGGCGCATCTCATGCGCAGTCGGAAGTTTGTTGCTCGTATTATGAGTGCCCATGGCTCAACATCCCTCCTTCTGTTTGGGCAACAGCTTCGGAGTCTCCCAGATGCTTCCAATAATGGTGACGCGGCCATTGCCAATCCAGACGTCGGAAAGACGTTGGACAGAAATAGGCGCGCCAGCATCTTTGTACCAGCTAACGGCAAATTCCATGGTACCGTTCTCCGCGGCTCTGTACTCAACGAGGCCGAAGAAGACGCCGCTTTGAACGATGTCGCCAGACGCCACTTCGTTGCCGTTAGCGTCCAGCATGCCAGAGCAATATTGGATGCTGTCCGGGTCCACCGGGACCAAAACAAAGGGCCTGAGAAACCCCCAATCAATGGCCACGTTCTTTTTCGGGATGGCGATGGTCGTCCAGGGCTTGGGCGCCGGGTCAACACAGCTCATAACTTCCTGAGAAATCAGGTATCCCTTGACACGGGCACCCTCTTGCGTCCTTCCGTATACCTGCATGTATAAATCCTCCTTTTGTTGTTTGGGATATGGTATGCAAGGTAAGAAAATCCCATTCTATGGCAAATGCAGCGTGTCGCTGATTTGCCACGGTGTCAACCCACCAAAACCGTGTCGGACCTCGGTCAAGCACAGGCAAATAATCATGGTGCTCTTCTTGGCAAATCAAAAAGGAAGACTCGTGATGGTTTTCCACCCCTGCGCATACAATATTTCAAACATGAAAAGGAGGAATATTTTATGGTAACTTTTTGCCTTGAGACCAAAATGGGGCAGTTTACTTCCGAAACTGTCGTTTTTAAGGAAGCTATCGACCAGTATAACTGGCTCTACCCTGCCAGTCACATGGACGCAATTTATTTCAACCAGTCTGACTGGGATACCAGTCTTCAAGCTGCTGTAATCGCCAAGTCCAGTGGCGTTGAGAATGTCATCCCTGTCGGCTCCCTTGAGTTTGTCCGGGATTTCTGCACGCAATATTTCGGCGTCGACGGGCCCCAACCCAAAGCTCTCAATGTGCCCCCTGAGCTCCGGCAGCCAAAGTATACGCACCGAGAGGTATGGGACGTTCGTACCTCGGCCGAACTGAAAACCCTTCACGGGCAGCATGGCGACCTTTTGGTAAAGCACGGAAGAACCCCCAAAGCGTTCGAGCTTTCCAAGTATACCGGCAAGGAAACTTACCCTGATGGCGAGCCTCTCTTTGTCTCCGCGCCATTCGAGGATAGAATTCTGTCCGAGTGGCGGGTGTTTTGCCTCAATGGTAAAATCCTTTCCATCCACCCGTATGGGCCCGTGGAAGTGTGGGAGATGCCAAACCGGGACCTGGTCCAGGAAATGGTCGGGTTGGTTACCAAAGATACCTGCCCCGCTTTCGCCATAGATGTAGCCGTACTGGGGAATTACCAGGAAAATAAGACGGCCGTCATCGAGGTCCACCCTTTCATCAGCTGCGGCCTCTATGGCTTTGAAGGCCCCGATGTCCTCAAGATGGCCATGACGGCGTGGCGGCATCTCATCAAGGAGGCTGTTCCCAATGCTTGAGTTCACGCCTGAACAACGGTCGGCGATGAAGACTCTGGAGGAGTACGCCGAGCAAACCATCGCCAGGGAGACCGGCCGGCTGCGGGAGCTGATTGAGATTGTCAATCATGCTGCCAACATCCAGCTTGTTGATGGACATGTTGTGTCCACGCTGAGCCTAACCTCCTCGGAAATGGAGGTCCTGGCGATGAAGATTCCGGCGGAGTGCCTGTATCTCCAGGGATTACTGAATCAGTACAACACAAGAAACGCCTTCCGGGACCTCTTCCTGGATGCAAATATGACTGTTTCTCTCTCCAGCCTTGTCGGCACAAAGGGAACGGCGGAAGAGCGAAAACGTATGGCTGAGTTTGGCCTGCTGGATGAGAAAATCCAGAACGCTGTCAACAAGGTCATTATTAAAGGTATCGAAGGGTGTATCGCCCGGGCTGATAAGGTCTATGAAGGCGTTAAGAAAGTCATGGATTACCGTAGTCGTGAGGGCTGGTTTGATAGAAAGGGGACCTGAGCATGACCATAAGAGAATTTAACAAGGATGTCTGCCCGAAGATTTCTAACGCTTCCGCGTTTCTTCATGCCTTGGACCATGCCCTCGAAAAGGGAGGGTCTGCGGAAGCCCGTCGACAGGTTCAGATTGCAGGGTGGAACGATGCGGTTCGGGATACCTTGCTGGAAGCCCTGGATGCCTACTATCTGGCGCAGAAGCGTCTCATTGGTTGAATTGTCTTCGGCAGATTTGCATATTACAAAACCAAATCCCGTAAGGAAAAATTTCAAAAATTAGGAGGAAATGAATATGGGTATGGCTACCTATCCCATGAACGATGTGGGGTTCTATGTGGACCACGAGGTCGCTGCGTATATCCTGCTCGCCGCTGACCAGGCTGCGGGTGAGGTTCCCTGCGAAATTGCAACGCTTCTGGAGGATGGCACCTTCGCTGCGCGGGCAAAAAAGGGCAATCTTCCTTGCGACTACTCGATTCCATCGGTGGCATACGAGTGTTATGATTGTGCAGACCCCGTTGTCACCTGGGCCAACGAGTTCGATGGTGAGGTCAGTACGCTTTTCCCCGAGCGGGCGAAGTCCCCTATCGAGGAGACACTTTCGGATGAGCCCTTGGTGTATGTTCCGGCTGCTAAGGAGGCCGAGTTGTTCAAGGCGGCATACCAGAGCCCAGAGGAGCTGCTGGAGGAATTCAAGGCTGTGTTCGCCAAGCAGGAGGGAATCGCCTTCCCGGACGATTTCGATTGGTGGCGGCATATTGTCTCCATTTCCGGAACGAATTTCTGCTGACATCAACAGTGAACCCCCGCTGTCCAGCTTGGATGGCGGGGGTTCTTTCCGGAATATGATATTTCTTCTTCGCATACCATCAAAAAAATAATAAGGAAAGGAGAAATTTTATGACGCGGAAAGAGGCAAGCGAAGTCCTGGGGCTATCTGAATACTGCACAGACACCGAGGTTTCCAGCGCCTTCAGACGGCTGGCCATGGCCTGTCACCCGGACATGGGCGGGACAGCCTACCTGTTCCGAAAAATCTCAGAAGCGAGAGATGCTTTGAAAAACAACCAGCCCACGGCAGCAGGAAAAAGCACTGGGGCTCAGAGAAACACTCCGCCGGAGGCGAAAAGGGATGAGAGAAAACCAACATGGAGGGAGATTGTTCTTGACCCGAACTTCTATGTACCCTATGAGCAATTCCTCAAGATTGTGCATGGGCGGGAACAAAGTGTTCGGTTTGGGAAATATACCGTTGTTATCAATGAGCGTGACCTGTCGAGTGCGTTCATTAAAGCCAAAATTCCCGTAACTGTGGAGATTCGTACCTGGGAGAACTGGTTCAAGCGTATTTTCGGGAAGCCGGAGATTGCTACGAAGGAGATGGAAATGAAGAACAAGTTCCCCTTTAGTTACGACTTCATCTTTAACCTGACGGTGCGACTCCACACCAAAAGGTGGAAATACTATAAGCTCACGGTCAAAATTCTCGACCAGGAGTTTATCAAGAGCGGGCGCTGCTTGGCTGCGTGCCAATCCCGCAGCGCAAAGAAGCGCGCTCGTATTTCTGAATTGGACGTAGACCTTTGCGTATCTTTCATGCATGCTGATTGATTTCCCCATGCCAGGCTCCCATTTCGGGAGCCTAGCACTTTTGGGTTTGGCAAAAAGAGAATACGCGGCCGCTCCCGTCGGGTTGTTCGGGGCCCGACACAGACTCATGATGGTTCTTCCCGGCTTCGCATACCATGCAAACAATCACATTGAAAGGAGAAACTTCAAGAATGGTACAAATCACAAAAATGCGCCTTCCTACCTGCGAAGAGTGGGACCGTCTCGTGGGCGTAACGGCTGGGGACAATTCTCTTATGCACTGGCACCACGTATTTTCCTGGTGTCTGGATGTCAGTGAGGCTTTTTCGTCGATGCCGGCATCGGCTCGGGCAGTTCGCGGCTGGACTTCGGCCCGGGAGTGGGCGTATTTCCACCGTTCGACCCACAATGCACTCGTCGGTTTCCGCCCCGCGTTCGAGTTTTCGGGCGGTGATGGGCTGACTAATGGAGACTGCACCGTGGTTGGAAATTTGTGCATGAACGGAAAGCCTGTCAAGGTTCCCGGAGCCCCTTTCAAGGGCGGGGATATCCCTGACTACATTCCCGAGGCCACCCTGGATTTGCGGCATGTGTTGGATGCTCCCGATTACAAGGTGTGGGCGATTAAGGTCGGCGATGTCCTGATTGCCGACCGCGTGCTGCTTGGAAATATCTCGTGGATGGAAGCGAATGTGAATTTCCGGCCGGAACAGACGGGAGAGGCACCCAGCGAGACGTCCCTGTGTGACCGGTTGCTGGCGAAGAAGCTCACTGGCTCCGTTGGTGAGTTCGCCCGTGGATACAACACCGCCATTGATGAGGTTTTGGCTGAGTTGGGGCCTTTGGGTTTCCGGAAAATGTCAGCAGAACATCCGCGTGACCCATAATTGTTTTCTTTCCACCTGCATATAACCAACCAACACTCTATGAGGAGAAACTTTGAAAGGGGAATTCCGAAATGAATAATAATTCCGAACTGGTCCTGACCATGAAGCCTATCACCACCAAGGAACACGCCTGCGCTCCGAACACGCCTATGGACTTGTGGCTGCCATATGAGCACGTTCTTTCCGAGCGGTATATCTGCGAGGAAAACGGCGCTGTGTATGAGCGATTCCAGGAAATCGCGGTTCTGTCCGAGAACGAAGAAAATCCGGACGATGACCTGGAAACCGAGATGCTGAAGCTCCCGGAGGCTCTGGTCGCCTGGAACACCACCGGCACACTGACCGCCGGTGCCACTATCCGGGTCAAAGGCTGCGATGGACACATCATTTTTGAGGAGAAAGTCACCGGCACCCGCCGCCTGGGCCGGCTTCATTACTTCGTGGCTGAGAGGCGTGCTCCCCTGCTGACGGACTCCTACTCCAAGCTGGAACACGAACTGCGGTTCGCGGGCAGCTTCTGGAATAGAGACCCGAAGCGCCTTGCGGAAGACTCCACCGGTCCGGTTGTCCTGAAATCCAACGTGCGGGGAAGCATCTATGTGGTCACTCTCCAGCAGTTGGTGGTTCAGGATTCGTTTTTCGCCTACCCAAGGACGAAGGAGGGTTCCGAGAAACGCACTTTCCGGGTTGGCGAAAGGGTCACTCGCGCGACCGCAAGTATCGGCGGCGGACACATGGTAACCTACATCGTTGCCTGCCCACTGGCTGAGGCAGCTAGGAAGCTCCAGCCTGCACTGATGCGGGGATACGACAACTAAACTAGGAGGCGAAACATGGACAAGGAAGAACTACGAGAAAAATACAAGGACATGCCCAACCGGGAGGATATGACCATCGAGCAGGAGAGAGAATTTGTCTCCGACTGCTTCGACGCCTATGAGCAGGAAGGGTTTGCTCCCGTGTTTTGGAGTCAGGGTGATGACTACCCTCAATATCACGGAATGCCTTTCGCCGTTGTGGAGCGCACGCCGGAGTACGATTCCCAACACACAGGACAGCATACCGCCGATTTGGAGCGCCTGCCCATGTGGAATATCCGGTTTGAAGATGGTACCGTACTGTCTGCATATCCGGATGAAATCATCCCGAGTGAAATGCGAGACAACGGATGCCCGGAGGAGTATTTGGAAAGCAATTGACGACGAGAAGGGGCCTGGGAAACCGGGCCCCCTTCTCTTTGCGCCTCCTCCCCCTGTTACATTGGCTTCCTTTCCGCTTTCCTCATATATAAACCCCCTGTTGTCCTTCCAAAAGGGTAATCCATCTGCAGCTCCGCCTTCATAATATTCTCAATCCCCTGTCATTTCCCTACCATATTCCTTTGGAAAGCCTGGCGTCTGGGCTGGCTGATAAGGCAGGCAGCCGCATGTGGTAGTGGTAAATGATTGCTGGCAGGGTCGCCGCCTCTCCTGTTTAGAATGTCCGCTGGTAGTTCTTGTTAACCGGTGGCTGAAAGATTGCCTCAGCAGTTACGGGAGGCTGGCATACCCTAATCAGGAACCTCTAATTGGCTCTTCGCCGGTAGTGAAGGCCGTATGGCCGGTCCCCCTGTCTGGGGCTGCGTGTTGGCCTGAGCAGCTACGGGAGCCAGGGTCTCTTGTCTGGAGGGCTGAGGAATCCTCACCTGCTGGAAAACCTTGGGCCTGGCCTGGGTTGTTGCGATAGCCGGGCTGCGTTTCCCGCCTGGGACCCCTGCGGAAAGCCCAATTGACCGGGGACCCAACGAGCTGGGGCAGAGAGTCACGGGGTCGTTGGAGCTGGCACGGCTATTACGGAAGCTGGGCATTTCCCATCCGGAAAACCTGTGGAAAGGCTCGATTGACCGGGCCCTAACGAGTTGGCCAGGGCCGTTCATTGAGGACTGGTCCCCTCTATCCAGGGCCGACGAAACACTAACCACAAACCAGGCCGCTCACCCTATCTATGTCGGGCCCCGGGCCGCCGCCACCAACCGGCAACCACTCTCTTTCTTGTCAAACCAAGCCTCTCCACTGCCGCCATCCCGCCTGTAACCTCCCCAGGGGGGCGCACTCCAGCCCGCCAACTACGCATATAAAAGCATATTATCTTCTTATTATTACGATTCCGCTCGAAGATATTACCTTCATATTATTCACATATTACTGTCTTATTTTATGGCTATTGCTGATGGCGAACTACCTCCCAGTCTGGCAGATTTGAGGGTTCCCTAGCGAGAAATGCAGAACGGGAGGCTGAGAGGGCGGGTTTGGGAGTAAGTTTGCGGGTTCATTGTCATATTGAAAGCCTATTAACTGCATATTAACGTCCCATTTATTTCATATATTAAGAACAAAACAGCCCCCCTTCCCTGCTGTCGCAGAGAGGAGGGGCTCTTGCGCTAATAGTCAGTGTGCTGACAAAAGGAAATGGCTCTGGAGGCTACTCGTTTGACACATCCTCGACCTTCACAACAGAAAGGCGGTATGCAACATGACGAGTTTCCGAAGGTTTGTTCTGGAAAACTTCCTCATCCACCTCCAGCGATGTCCAATCGTCTGTATACAAAGTTCCATCTATGAGTTCTGCCCGGATGAAATCTGGCAGCTTGGAAAACTCTTCGGAGTTGCAAGTACGTCGTACGGACATGGGGGCATACCTCCTCTTCCCGAATATGGATTATCCTTTCTTAAAAACATCATCAGTCTCCGCCCGACAGTCAATTACGGCGTCCAAGTACACAATACGGTTAGAGACTGAAAACACTGCCTTATACCATTTTGCAAAGAAAGCGCTCCTATAAACGCCCTCGGGAAGATTCGGGTCCTCGTATGGAGGAAATTGAAACGGGTTTTCGGATAGTTCCTTGAGCACCCCGGCAAACTCCTCCCGGAACCGTTTTGCGGCAGGGGCGCTTACCCTTGCAATGAAAGCAGTGTGCTGCAGCAGCATGGTATGAACACAGTGCGCGGCAACTACCTTATATTTAGACACCGCTCTCTGTCTCCTTGATTATTCGGTCCATATCCGCCAGAAGCTGGCTGGCAGGAACACCCTCAACGCCCTGTTCACGTTCTGCTTTGGCCCGCAGCAAATCCGCATAAAGCGACTGTTCGGAGCTCAAAGAAAGAGAAAGGGGAACGGCTCGGTCCCGAACGATTTGTCGCAAAAACATATTGATAGCACCGGTCATATTCATGCCAAGCTGAGACAGAACCAACTCGGCCTGCGCTTTCAACTCGGAGTCTGTACGGATGCTCATGTTGATACTGCTCATAATAATCACTCCTTGAAATTATTCTACTATATAATGTGCGCAATGTCAATGCAAATGCGGCACACAGAGAGCAGATGACTTCCTGCTCCTCCAATCTCTTTCATGCTCACCATAAACTCACAGCCTTTTGCTCTGACTGCTCCCACGAATAAATTCGTGGGTTTCCAAGTTGGCCGCCTATGAGGCCACCATGGCGCCATTACTTCGCGGCGCTCCGGAGAGCACGGCTATGCTGGAGACCATCTTCCCTGGAATTTATCGCCGCAAGAGATGTATTCATCTCATTAGCGCGGTACGGTATTTCACCGTAAAGTGGCGTATCGCCACATCCTTGGCGGCAGCTATCGCCAAATAGAATATGATTAAGTTCGCCTTTCTAATGAACCATCCTCTCTCACGCGGAAAAACAGCTTATTCCCATGACTTACACGCTTCGTTTTTCGGATTTGTTCAATATTTACGAATGAGGAACCCGGGTCACGGAATTCCCTGTCCTCCTGGTGCCTGCGAACAGCGTCCGCATAATACTTATCCATCAGTTCGTAGCAGCTTTTTCTGGCCATTTCATCACCAACCTATTTCAGAATTTTTCTGCATCATGATATGCTGACTTCGGGTTCTCCATTTGCCGCTGCAGTGCCAAAAGAAAGGGAGCGGGCAACTGCCCGCTCCCTTGTATGTTCAGCTCTCGTTGTCCCAACCGTCTAAAGCCCCTGGCGCCACACGCCTGCGCGTTCCTCGATTTCCTCAAGTGTCCGCGGGGTGTAGTTCATCCAAGGCATCATAGCCCCGATATTGAACATATTGCACTTCCTGCAATACAGCTCTTCCAGGAGCATCTTGTCGTGTTCCACCATATTCCACTCAAAAGAACTGTGGACATGCCCATATAGATGATACCACCCGTGGAAATGATTCTTGAAGCAAGGCATGGGATAGTGGCACAGCACCACGTGCCTGGCGCCATCCACAATTTCCATATAGCTCGCGATTTGGACAAACCGCTTCTTGAACTCGGCGTTCTTGCATCGGTCGTGATTGCCAACGATGAGAACTTTCTTTCCGTTAAGGCTGTCGAGGACAGGAACGGCTTTCGCCTCCCCACCCCAAAACATATCTCCAAGCACATACACCGTATCCGTCGGAGTGACGACGGAGTTCCACCTTTCTACCAGAGCAGTGTTCATCTCCTCTACCGTCTTGAAGGGCCGGTTGTCGTAGGCCAGGATATTGGCGTGATTGTAATGCCAGTCGGCGATGTAGAAAATCATCGGTGTCCCTCTCCCTCAGCAGAATCCCTGCTCGCGGAGGTCCTGTCGGGAGATGTTCCGCAGCAGATTCCTGTCGGCAATGAGTACATCGCCGGCTTTGATAGCCCAAATCTGGTAGGAAGGTTTATCGAGGGGCGGCCCAATTTCCAGTGCAGCCCTGGGGACATAGGACGGGACATCGCAGGCGAAGACATGGTTTGTCCATACAGGGCGTCCGTCCATGTAGAGTGTACCAGCGATGACAGGACTCCCATCTTCAAGTCCAGGGATGTGGCCCACCTCAAAAGCGGGGCGGAACCCGGTGCAGGGCGTCCGAAGCACAGGGTTGCCACGGTGCCAGTGCCCGGGGCTGCAGTATCCGCAGACAACGCAGGTGCGGGAGGCCTCGATATCGTCAGCGCACCAGGAAAACATCTCGCGCCAATGCATTGCATCGTTATCTCCGTTGACAGCAGTCACCAGGCGGTCCCACTCGGCACAGGTAGGGATACGAGTCTTTTTGATTGCCATTTTCGCTCTCTCCTTTTTGTTTTGTTGCTGAAATTGTATGCAGGACTCTGGAAAACAATTCTGGACTGTCCTTTCGACAGTCCAGAATCTCTTCTAGCAAAACCCTTGCTCGTGGAGGTCTTCCCGGGGAAGCAAAGAATATCTTGAAAGAAGGCTTGCGGCTGATGCATCAACCAGCACAGCGGTAGGGTGGGATGTACCCAAACCCATAAGCCTGTGGAGCCCTTGCAAGACCCTGCTCACTCGGGGCAGGGGTCAACGAAGCAGAAATGAATTGGGAGACAACATCAACAACAGAGGCCCTGCTCCGCCAGGTCCCCATAAGAAATTCGTTTGATGAGTACCCGGTCGGCAATGAGAATATTACCAACCTTGATGGCCTTCACCTGGTAAGCGGGGTCAGCAAGGGGTTCTCGCAGTTCCAAAGCGGCTCGGGGAATGTAGTCTGGAACATCTCCACCCCAAGTCGGATGCACAGGAACTTTGATGGGTTCTCCGTCCATATACAGGGTGCCGGTAGTGATGGTGGTCCCATCAGGGATATCGGATTTGTCCGCAACAGCAGGACGGAACCCAACACTTTCATCGCGCATGGTGGTGATAAGCTGCCAGTGGCGCGGCGAGAGGCATCCACGGGCAGCATGCCCGGGGACGTGCCTTATCGTTACATCGGTACACCAGGAGTACATTCCAATCCAATGAATATCTCTTGAACTCATCACCAGCAGGTCCCATTCTGTGGAAGTTGGCAGGCGCATGGATTTGGCTTGCGGCATAGTATAGTCTCTCCTTTTTGGTATTCATTCTTATGATATGCGAGCAGTGAAAAACTAATTTTTCCAGTACCTTTGCCCAGGAACACCAGTGGTGGTACACCTTTGTATATGGTACCCTCTCTTCTCCTGGTACTCGTGGTACTAGCCTTCCTGGTTTTTGGTTTGACAACAAGAGAGCGGCGGCCTGGAGAAAAGTGTCTGCCCACAGCCCGACACATCCCAGAATAGCTTTCCCGCCGTCCGCATATAACGAGGCAACCAACTTCGAAAGGAGAAATATTTTAATGGAGACCTACATCAAAATCAACAACACCAAGATTCCCCTGGAAGATATCGCCGCCAAATTCGGCATTGCGGAACCCATCGTGAAGGCCGCTGTTTGCCAGGAAGTGCCCGCCGGCACACTGGTAGCCTCCGCCACGGGGTTGATGACTGACCCCTACCCCGCCATCGACGTCGACCTCGTTCTGCCCGAGGAGGCGGACAGCTGCCCTATCAGCATCGTCCACGTCGAACAGCCCTACCCTGACGGTAAGCCGGAAGAGGTCACTGCCTACCTGTATGGCCGCGGGGATGAGTATATCGCTTATATGCGTGTTGACGCCCGCCCTGACGCTGAGGAGGAAGAGGACCCGATTCCCCCCAACATCACCATCTCCGGCAACCCCGGCGAGGTCGTTCGCTTCTCCATGGAGAACGGATACGTTCAGTTCTGCGGGAATCCCGCGGTCTGACTCAAAGGCGCCCCAACAAACAAAATCGAAAAGGAGAATAACAAGATGTATACCGTGCTTTGGACTACTTTCAAGAATGGCGAGCCTACGGACCTGTGGGAGCGCTGCGAGTCCCGCGAAGATGTCGCCAGCCTGCTCATCCGTAATCAGCTCATCGACGATGCCGATGTTCTGATTTTCGGGCCGGAAGCTGAGGACTACCTGCTGTGCCCCGAGGAAATCATCGAGTCAACTACTCGGCTACAAGTAGCCGAGCTTGACAAAGAGTAACTCTCTTTGTTGAGCCTACTGCTTGTAGATTAGTTGAGCAGACATCAGCAAGTGCTACGTTACCAATCAGGCGGCCCAGGGTGCTTCTCCAGCCCTGGCGCGGCGATTCGCCACGTGCGGCGCTACGCCGCATGCCGAGGCATGCAGTCTAAACAGGCAATCCGAGTACAATAGCCAGTGCTGCATGCGCGTAACGGTTGATAACATTGTCGAGGAGACGGTGTTCTCTTCTCTCCATTGGGGAGGGGAGAACACCATTACAAGCCCTTAACAGGGACTATTTCTTCAGAAGGGAGCGGCCCAAATGGTTATTACTCTTGATAAGCGCAAAAAGCCTTTGGGCTTTTGCTCTGAGAAACGCGCCCGCACTCTGCTTGAAAAGCGGCGGGCCTGCGTTTACAAGTATTTCCCATTCACCATTATTATCAAGGACGCCGATGTCAGGACCATGGAACCTGTTGCCTCTTACCGGGTAAAAATTGACCCCGGCGCAAAGCACACCGGCCTGGCCATCGTCCGCAATTCGGACAACTGCGTGGTGTATTACCTGCAGGTTGAGCACCGTGCAGAACGCATCGTCAAGAATCTCGAAACCCGCAAAGCTGCCAGGCGAAACCGCCGGCAGCGTGAGACCCGATACCGCCCATGCAAGTGGATTAACCACTACCTGCCGCAGGGCAGCAAATACAAAACAGAGTCTCCCCGCCCGGAAGGGTGGCTTCCGCCGTCTGTAAAATCCATTGGTGATAACATTATCAACTGGGTCATCCGATTGCGGAAGTTAGTAAACATTACCACCTGTTCTTTTGAGGCGGTCCGGTTTGATACCCAGCTGCTGGACAATCCGGATATCAGCGGCGTGGCGTACCAACAGGGGACACTCTTTGGTTACGAAATCAAAGAATACCTACTCGACAAATATGGCCACCAGTGTCAATACTGCGGCGGTGCGTCCAGGGACCCTGTTTTGGAGTGGGAACACATTGTTCCCAAATCCAGGGGCGGCAGCGACAGCATAAAAAACGCCACCCTTGCCTGCCATACCTGCAACCAGGCAAAGGGGAATCTTTCTTTAGAAGAGTGGCTCGCCAAAGAAGCGGCTGCCGCGGACGGCAAAGCCACCAAGGCAAAACAGGAGTTAGCAAAAGCCCGGGTATCAGGTATCGCCCATGTCCTGAAGGGGAAAGCCCCCAGAAAAAGCAATCGCTACTGTGCCTGGGCTAGTTCTTCCCGCCGGTATGTTGAGACTGGGCTGTTCAGCATCTTTGGCAACGTGGAATGCTCCTCTGGCGGCAGGACTAAGTTCAACCGGCAGATGCTGAAGCTGCCCAAGGACCACCACTATGACGCTCTGTGCGTAGGGGAAATTCCAGATGGTGGCTATACGGACCTGACGCATGGGTACTGCCTGTACATCAAGGCTATTGGTCGTGGCACCCGGTTCCGGGGGAAAATCAACAAGTGCGGGGTTATCATCCAAAAGCTCGCAAAAACAACCAAGCGCCCATTCGGGTTCCAGAATGGGGATATTGTTCTGGCAAATGCCCCAGCCGGCAAATACAAAGGACGCCACATTGGGCGTGTTATGACCAGAAAGTCTGGTTGTTTTGATATAAGGACCACAGGTGATAACCTGGTAACTGTAAACCACAAGTATTGCAAACTCTTACAGAGAGACAACGGCTACCAATATCGGTAGTCTGCGCACGGGCCAACTCCTCTCGGCTACAAGTAGCCGAGGCTCCTTGGCCCATTTTGCTGAGAAAGGAAAAAAGAATGTATAAGTTCAACAACATCATTACACATGCCCCCACCGCCTGCCTTATCGAGGACTACCAGACCCTCCAGCGGGCCCTGGATGCCATTGACATCTGCCCCCATGACACCCAGGAGCACATCCGCTGTGTTATGGAGTGTCTGGCCAGCGTCATCGACTCCTGCACGAAAGTCCCCACCGGCCTGGATATCAAACCCAGTCCCTCCTCCCTCATCGCCATGTCCTGTCAGGAAGGCATTCTGACGGATGAGAAGGGCAAGGACTTCCTCTGCGCCGCCGGCAAGCCTGTTTCCGGCGCCATGTCTGGCGGCTGCTGTCAGTGTGATGAGACCTGTGCGTATTTCGGAAAGGAATGCGACCCGGAAAATTGCCACGTCCTGCTGCCGGATGAGTTCATGTACGAGCCTGGTCCCGGAGAAGACGAAAAGCTGCTGAACCATCTGGGTGAAGAGGCTGAGGACGATAAGCCGGAAGCCATGCGCCTGCCCACCTGCGAGGAATACGACCTTCTGGTAACCGCTGTGAAAGAAGACAACAACCGGATGCATTGGAACGACATGCTCTCTTGGTGTCAGGATGTGGACCCGAACTGGACCTCGCATCGTGCGGTTCGGGGGTATCGCTCGGCTCGCTACGGGTGCTACTACTATGCGACGCTTCGGCACGCGCACGTCGGTTTTCGCCCCACTTTCAAAATCCTGAACCCTGACCCCCTGACCCCTGATGGGACCATCATCACAGTTGGCACCCTCTACATGGATGGCAAGCCGGTGAGGGTTTCTACGAACCCCACCAAGGATGGGGCTATCCCTGACTACATCCCCGGCACCAAGCTGGAGCTGGGTGCGCCTATCCAGGATGCCGCATATCAGGTCCAGGCCATCAAGGTTGGTAATATCCTCATTGCTGACCGCGTGCTCATCAAAAACGTCAGCTGGGACGACCTTCATAAGCAGGGAGTCTGCTGAGAACCTTACCAATCTGGGCTGCCTTCGGGCGGCCCAGAATTATTTTCTCCCCATCCGCATACCATGGTCACAAATACCTTCAGGAGAACAAATTTTGAAAGGGGAAATTTCAAACATGCTGCAAATTAAAAAAATGCGTCTCCCTACCTGCGAGGAATACGACCTTCTGGCAACCGCTGTGAAAGAAGACAACAACCGGATGCATTGGAACGACATGTTCTCTTGGTGTCAGGACGCGGACCCGGCTTTGGCGTCGACTCGTGCGGTTCGGGGGTATCACTCGGCCCGCCTCTGGACGCGCGGCAATGCCACGGCTCGGCGCGCGCACGTCGGTTTTCGTCCCGCTGTTGAAATCCCGAACCCTGACTCCCTGACCCCTGATGGAACCATCGTCACAGTTGGCTCCCTCTACATGGACGGCAAACCGGTAAAAGTCCCGCAGAGCCCCACTAAGGATGGTGACATCCCTGATTACATTCCTGGCGCTAAGCTGGAGATGCGGGAGGCCCTCGATGACCCCGATTACCAGGTGAAGGCCATCAAGGCAGGCGACATCCTGATTGCGGACAGGGTTTTGCTAAAGAACATTTCCTGGGATGACGCTCAGGACGCTTTGCGTCCTGAGCAGACGGAAACACATGATACCCAAAAGGCGCTGAATTCCGGCAAAATGCGTCTTCCCACCTGCGAAGAATACGACCTTCTGGTGACAACCACAAAGGGGAATAATGACATCATGCACTGGGCGGGTATATTTTCCTGGTGTCAGGACAAAGGCCCCAATTCGGCGCCGGTTCGTGCGGTTCGGGGGTATCACTCGGCCCGCAACTGGTTCGACAGCAATGCTACGAGTCGGAGCGAGGGCGTCGGCTTCCGCCCCGTCGTTGAAATCCTGAACCCTGACCCTCCGACCCCTGATGGAACCATCGTCACAGTTGGTACCCTCTACATGGACGACAAACCGGTGAAGGTTCCTCAGAACCCCACCAAGGATGGGGGTATTCCTGACTACATCCCCGGTGCCAAGCTGGAGATGCGGGAGGCCCTCGATGACCCCAGCTATCAAGTACGGGCCATCAAAGCAGGCGATGTTTTGATTGCGGACAGGGTGCTGCTGAAGAACATCTCCTGGATGGAAGTGGAAAAGAACATCCAGGCCTCTGCTCAAGTGCCATCGAGCCCCATCCCCAGGGACCAGTGGAAAATCAAAAGCGTGCGTCTGCCAACCAGTTTGGAATGGGACAGGATGATTGACATCATGGTTGGCGTCAATAGCCGGGTCCACTGGGCGGGTTCCTATTCCTGGTGTTCGGATAAGGACCCCAATGACCCCGGCCAGCGAGTTGCTCGCGGCCAACACGCAGGCCGTCACAAGGCGTGCTTCAAAGCTAAGTCCCGATTGAGAGATATTGGCTTCCGGCCTGTGTTTGTCGTCGAGAACTCCGAGGCCATTTCCGAAGGTAAAACTACGGTCATCGGCACTCTTTATATGAATGGGCAACCGGTTTCAACGAGTCACAACGGCGATACGGGTGTGCCGGAATATATCCCTGGCGCCACCCTGGAGTTCCGGGAACCCATGGAGGACTCGCGGTATCAGGTCGAAGCCATCAAAACTGGCTCTGCGCTGATTGCCGACCGGATTCTACTGCGGCATATCTCCTGGGATGACCTGGATAAACTGGGCTTCTGCGGCGATACTCACGAAATTTCGGAAGGAGATACAAAAATGAAACAGAACCAGGCTGTTATCTATATTGGAGACGCAGAGCATGGCTCCTGTATCATCATTTGCTCTCGGCAGAACGAAAAAAGAGTCCGAGCAATCCTGACCAAATGGTACCCTAAGTGGGCCAAGGACTACAAGGGCAGAGAGCTTGCTCTTTGGAGCAAAGTCCATGATACAGTCGATGTCATGAGGGACTTGTTGGAAGATGAGGACATGGAGGTTTTGGGAATGGGTGACAAAGCTGTCATTCGCCTGGAGGATGAGGTGTACGGCACATGTGCCGTCGCTTGTTCTCAAGAAAACGAACAAAAAGTCAAAGCATTCCTGACCACACGTTACCCGAAGTGGGCGGACAAGTGCATTGGTAAAACCGGCATGACGCCCTGGAACGATGTCCTGGATGCCGTTAAGGACATGAAGGAGCTGCTGGGCGATAACAGGCTGGAGTTTCTAGGCGGGTGTGGTGATATCCTCATTCCCGAAATCGCCAGCTAAAACTAAGCAGCAAGAGAGCCACCCATTCGGGGTGGCTCTCTCTCTTTCTGTGTTGGGCCGCGAACGACTCCTTTTGCGAATTTAGTTGCTTTCGTGACGCAGCTGGATGTTAAACTCCTCGGTGAAATCCTCTTCGTCTTCCTCGCCAAAGACCATCACATCAAACTGCTCGTCGTTCCAGACAACTTTGTCGCCGTCGTAGCGGTAGCTGCTTCGAACAATTGCCAAGTCCTGGAGCCATGCGCCGGCTGCATCCTCGATACCAATGAACATTTCCTGGCTGTACTGGGGGTCCGCATTCTGTTCCGCCACCAGTTTGCAGCCATTCGGCAGCATGATTACAACGCGATTTTGTTCCTTTTCCATACAAACACCGCCCTCGAAATATTTCAGCCCATTTAGACTTGGGGCATCCTATGCGAATTTACGAAATTTCATTCTGGCCGCGCAAAACAGCGTGATAAGATTTCTCCGCACAGCATATAACAGGGCAAACAAAAAGGAGGATAACATGGCAGATTTCATTGGTTGCACTCGTACAAACTATTTCCGCGTCAAAGATGAGAAATCATTCCTGGAAATCATGGACAGGGCTGTTTCTGACAGCGATAGCATCGAGGTTTGGGAGGAGGCGGACGAAAACGACGGAAAAGTCTTTGCGTTCGGGCTCTTCGGCTCCATCATCGGACTCCGCCCGCAGGATGCCAATAAAGGAGACGCTCCTTTGGAGCGAGGCGAGTTTTTTGCTAAGTTGCAGACGGTGGTAGAAGACGGCGACGCCATTATCTTTACGGAGGCGGGGCATGAAAACCTTCGTTATATTGGCGCCTGGGCAACCGTTATTACCAGCTCAGACATCAAATATGTGAGTCTGGAGGCCGCCAGCCTAAAACTGGCAAAGGAAACCCTGGGGAATCCTGATTGGAATACGCAAAACAACTACTAAACCTTCCTTCACCATCAAAAAAAGAGGGTCACCAACGGTGACTCTCTTTTGCGGTTCACACTTCCCAAAGCCGGCCCTCTACGCGAATATTCAGCGTTTGACAATCCTCGCTGGTGGCAACAACGGCGTACCTGGTCTCGCACAGCATGGGCTCGCACAGGCGGCTGTCCACCATATCAGCAATCGCCTCCGGGAGAGTATTGGCAAGTTCAGAAAGCGTCACGCTGACGATTCCATGAATGGTGCCTTCCCGCTCCTGCATTTCCTCGGCCTCTCTCTTGTCCATAGCGCAGCCCAAGGGTTCCGTGAGCAGCTTGACCGCATATGCCAGGACCTCTTCCTTGGGCGCATGCATTGGACAGCACTCATCGCCCACAATCAGGTACCACTGCGGATGACGCATACCGTTTGCTTCCGTTTCCTCTCCTGCGTACTCAGCCGTGATTACATCATACCCGTTGGTGACCTCGAAGTCGGTTTCGTTGATGTTTGTGATTTCCATAGGTGCCTCCCCTTCTATTTTACAAAAGTTTGTTATCAAATGCGCCGCAAAGCCCAAGCTTCATTATTGATTTCCAATGTACGTCACATACCAGTCTCCCAAATGTTTTGATATGTGATATGCAAGAAGCCTGTTTTTTATCAAAGGCGCTGTAATACCCCTGCCTTTAGGCATGGGGAGTTGTCAAGAGCGTCACGGAATTGTTTTCTCCTTATCCGCATACCATGACCACAAATACCTTCAGGAGTGCAAATTTTGAAAGGAGAAATTTCAAACATGCTGCGAATTAACAAAATGCGCCTCCCTACCTGCGAGGAATACGACCTTCTGGCAACTACCACGAAAGAGGACAATGACACCATGCACTGGTCATACATGTATTCCTGGTGCCAGGACGAGGACCAGGACTCGATGTTGAAGCGTGCGGTTCGGGGGTATCTCTCGGCCCGCTACTGGAACGGCGACAATGCTACGAATCGGAACGTGCACGTCGGTTTTCGCCCCGCCTTTGAAGTCCTGCACCCTGACCCCCTGACCCCTGATGGGACCATCATCACAGTTGGCACCCTCTACATGGATGGCAAGCCGGTGAGGGTTTCTAAGGACCCCACCAAGGATGGGACTGTGCCTGACTACATCCCCGGCGCCAGCCTGGAGATGCGGGAAGCCCTTGATGACCCCGACTATCAGGTGCAAGCCATCAAGGCAGGCGATGTCCTGATTGCGGATAGGGTTTTGCTGAAGAACATCTCCTGGAATGACACCCAGGACGCTTTGCGTCCTGAGCAGACGGAAACACAGGATACCCAAAAGGCGCTGAATCCCGGCAAAATGCGTCTTCCCACCTGCGAGGAATACGACCTTCTGGTAACCGCTGTGAAAGAAGACAACAGCATCATGCATTGGGAGAAGATTTCTTCCTGGTGTCAGGATGTGGACCAGGACCGGGCGTCGTATCGTGCAATTCGGGGGTATCATTCGGCCCGCGTCTGGGACAACTACTATGCCACGAATCGGAGCGCGGTCGCCGGCTTCCGCCCCGTCATTGAAATTCTGAACCCTAAGCCCCTGGTCCCTGATGGAGTCATCATCACAGTTGGCACTCTTTACATGGACGGTAAGCCGGTGAAGGTTCCTCAGAATCCCACTCAGGATGGAGATATTCCTAACTACATCCACGGTGCCAAGCTGGAGATGCGGGAAGCCCTCGATGACCCCAGCTATCAGGTGCAGGCCATCAAGATTGGCAATGTTCTTATTGCCGACAGGGTTTTGCTGAAGAAAATTTCCTGGGATGATACTCAGAATGCATTGAGCAGCCTGGCTCTCGGCAAAATGCGTCTCCCTACATGCGGGGAATACAACCTTCTGGCAACCGCCACAAAAGAAGACAACAGTCTCTTGCATTGGAAGAAAATGTATTCCTGGTGTCAGGACGTAGACCCGGACCGGGCACCGCACCGTGTAATTTGGGGAAATCACTCAGCCCATTACTGGAGCAACAACCCCGTCAAGTTTCGGCACACAGGTGTCGGCTTCCGGCCCGCCTTTGAAATCCTGAACCCTGATTCCCTGACCCCTGATGGGACCATCATCACGGTTGGCACTCTTTACATGGACGGTAAGCCGGTGAAGGTTCCTCAGAACCCCACCCAAAATGGGGATGTCTCCGATTACATCCCTGGCGCTAAGCTGGAGATGCGGGAGGCCCTCGATGACCCCAGCTATCAGGTGAAGGCCATCAAAGCAGACGATGTTCTGGTTGCGGACAGGGTTTTGCTGAAGAACATCTCCTGGAATGACACCCAGGACGCTTTGCGTCCTGAGCAGACGGAAACACAGGATACCCAAAAGGCGCTGAATCCCGGCAAAATGCGTCTTCCCACCTGCGAGGAATACGACTTTCTGGCAACCGCTGTGAAAGAGGACAATGACACCATGCATTGGGCAGGTATATTTTCCTTGTGCCAGGATGCGAACCCGGACTGGACATTGACTCGTGCAGTTCGAGGGTATCGCTCAGCTCGTCATTGGAGCAGCAGCTATGCGGCGCATCGGAACGTAAGCGCCGGCTTCCGTCCCGCCATTGAAAACCTGACCCCTGGCCCTCTGCCCCCTGATGGGACCATCATCACGGTTGGAACCTTCTACATGAACGGTCAGCCAGTGAAGGTCCCTCAGAATCCCACTCGGGACGGAGATATTCCTGACTACATCCCCGGCGCCAAGCTGGAGATGCGGGAAGCCCTCGATGACCCCAGCTATCAGGTGCAGGCCATCAAGGCAGGCGATGTCCTGATTGTGGATAGGGTTTTGCTGAAGAACATCTCCTGGGACGACTTGAACGACAAAATTTTGGAAGGAGAATCGACTATGAAAACCAATACCTCCGTCATCTGCCTGGACGATGAAGTGTTCGGTGCTTGCGCCATTGCCTGCTCCCAGGCGAACGAGGATAAGGTTCGCAGCTTTTTCGTCAAACGGTACCCGGTGTGGGCCGCAAAATGTAAAGGAAAGGTCGGCATGACGCCTTGGAACAACATCGTGGACGCCCTTCGGGACATGAAGGAACTGCTCGACGACGAGAACTTGCGGTTTCTCGGCGGCTGTGCCATCACCCGCTTTCCCAACCAAGGCTAAAACAGCAAAAGCCATCCCGATTGGGCAATGTCATTAAGTTAAGCACAAATTCCAAAAATTAGCCTATAAAAAAGTTCGGATATTCCAATAATTCAAATCTATACCAGAACTTTATGGCGGCCCATAATTTGGAAGATTTTCTTAACTTAATGACATTGCCCGATTGGGGTGGCTTTTCTCCTTCTGTGTCGGGCAGAGAGCGGTTTCTCAATCTCCAATGGCCACTCTCTTCTTGCTAAACCAAAAAAGAATTCCAGTAAGGATGCGGCGATTTAACAAAAAGAGATGTGGGCTTTGGCAGTTAGCTTTCCGCAGCCCGACACAACTTGGATTATCGAACGCGCCGCAATACCCTCTTTTTACTGTCGCGGACTGCAAACCTTGCAATATTTCCGTCACCATCCTGCGGATGGTTCCTCCTTAGGCATGGGGAGACAACGTCAACGCACGCTCACGCCAGAAAACCACGAGCTGTTTTCGGACCGAGTGTGGATACGCCAAATCTGGAAGAATCACTTTCTAAAGCACCGCATAACATAAGCTCAAACAAACAGAAAGGAGATTCTACAAATGCTGGGAACCGCAAAATTCAGGAACATTGACCATCTGGAAGAATGGTTCAAAACCCTCACAATGGAAGATGGCCGCCAGTTCTTCCAGTCCTGCGTGGAGAATGTCGCAGACCGCGATGTCCGCGTTTTCCTCAAATCCACCTTGGAGCCGGACTATACATTCGCCTATTCCATCGGGGACGCCTTCGTGCGGGAACGCTGGCAAAAGCAAAAGGAAACCGCCATGGGCAACATCCGTAAGACCGTGGAGTACAGCGAGAAGTATGGCCAGCCCCTTTGCGTGCGGGAGTGGCATGACGGCAAGTTCGCTCTCCTCCACACCGGCAACCCCGACAAGTGCGTTGTTGTTCCCCTCCCAGAACGGTTTCTCGACTTCACCCCCATCAAGGATTATTCTGGTATCACACCAGCCGCCCTGCGGGCACAGCTGAACGCTTCTGGCGATGTCGCCGCAATCGTCCCTGCTGACGCCGATGGTGAGCTGACGCAGCGGGGAATCCAGTCCGACCTGGACGCCAAAATAGCTGAGCTCAACGAGCTTGAACAGGAAATGGAGGACGTCAGGAACGCCAACGTTGGCGAGCTTGCGGAACTGAAGCGCCAAATGGAAGACCTTCGGGCCCAAATGGATAAAAAACAGCAGGAGATGATGGCTGAGTTGGAAACCCGCAAAGCGGAGATGGAACGGGTCAAGGAGCAGATGGAGGGACAAATCTACCTCCTGAGCTCCCAAATCTACGCCATCCAGTGCTACGCCGGGGAGGTCGTTAAATTCACAAAAATCCGCGAGGGCAAAAACGCCCCGGACACCGAGCCCATTGTCATTCATCAGAAGCTGCGTTTTCTGGATGAGGACCTGGGCCGGCTGGCGTCTCTCTATGAAATCCAGTGGGAGAAGCTGGACCTGTTCGAGGAGTTTCTCAAGCACTCCCCCGCTGCCCTGGACACCTTCGCTCCCAACGAACGATGCGTCATGCTGGTCCGTCTCAGCCGGACCGGGAAGCAGCAGGGCCGCGATGACAGCCTTCCTTACTCCAATCTCCTGACGGACTATGAGTATTTCCACGGGAGGACCGTGGGCATCATCATCCGAAACGGGGAAAATCTCTACCTTGGCTGGACTGACGAGGATAAGGTCCATATCAGCGACGACCTCATCATCAGTCAGGTTATCGAGGATACCTCTGCGGCTCCGGAATTTCGCTCTGAGATGGAAAAGGAGCGTTGGGAAAAGGAGCAAAAGGCAGGAAAGATGAGAGTGTTGGACGGGCTGATTTCCCGCTCGTTTATCTACAATATTCTTCAGGGAGTCGTCGACAACTCTTCCATTCTGCCGCTGCCGGAGGGCGTCAAGCTGAACAAGCAGTCGGAGTATGTCATCTACTCTGTCGCCGACAAGTGGCTGGCAGACTCCAGGTTTGACTCCTTTACCAGCCTTATAGAGCGGTGCAATGAGAAGGTAACGAAGGGAGATATGTTGCTGTCTGTGCAGCACTTGGTCCCGGAGCTGGCTTATGGGCGGTTCTATTCCAGGACTTGGGAGAATCCCAGGGGCCGGGGAGAGCGGAACCGCACCCATGACTGTTATGTCTCCGACTGCACCATCTATCCAGCCAATCTCATCGAATATGATGAGCCGGTAACAATGCTGCGGTATGAATACGGCCACGGATGTACAACGATAACAGAGAAAGAAGGCAGCAACCTGTCTCCAAGCTGCAAAATCCTGGAGGAGTTTGTGCAGCGGACCCGCCACATCTACGTCTCTGTCGAAAAGTCGGAAAGCGGATACTATGGCCACACCCCCACCAGGGCGAACTTTGAAATGCATGACCATGAATTCATCAACCTCACTTACATGAACAGCGTATGGCTGGAGTGGGTTATCACCAACAAGTCTCTGGGCGGGTGGACCATCAAAGGCCATCCGGTGGATTACGCCTATGCCATCCGCTATCTGAAAACCGCTTTGGATTTCGTCCGCAAGCGGGAGGCTCGGGAAAAGGAGCTACTGGATGCGGTAGATTCCTCCATCTGTCAGGACTCCGACTGGCCTGTACATCTGAGCGAATGGAAGCTGAAGAGCGGAGTGAGAAACCTGACGGAATACCAGGCGAAACGATTTGTCACGGCGGCAAAAAAGGGAGGCTGATTTCATGTCCATTCCAGGCCTCATTGAACAGCAATTCGAGGAGGGCTATCTGGGCATGGAAGATGTCCCGGTTGCCAGGATGGTAGATTCCAAAACAGAAATCCTGAAAGCCTTCCTTGGCAGGAATCCCGACAAGCCCTATTTGGGCAGCATCCTCACTGTGGTGCGGCATGACAGCCGGTTCTTCGTTCTAATTTATCATGTTTGGCGAGCAGGGCAAAAGCCCGCCGAGGCCAACCGTTTGTTGGAAATCCAGGAGCTCAATGTCAGAGAGTATTTGGGTATAGAGTTTTTGGAACGGGTCAACACGGATTTTGGACTGCGGGCGTTCTGGCTCCATACGCCAGACTCCGACTTGGATGCCCATGCGCTGGCCCTTCGAACTGTAGCTGGCGTTTTGAAACAGTACAGCGTCAGCCATCAGCTTTGTGCCCGTTTTCGCAGGGAAAACAAAATCGCGTGATGTCATAACAGCATGGACGCCGCCCTTAAAAGGGTGGCGTCCGTTTTCCGGAATCGGATTCTTTCGGTACGCATAAGATTTCACAATCATTCACGCCGGAAAAAATAACGAAGACCAAAGGAGGGCTTCATGTCTATCAAAATCTATACGGGGTTCTACCTCGATACCCCCATCGAAGAGGCTATTCCTGTTCTCAAGGGCATTAAGGCTGCTCTGGAGCCCGTGATGAAGGAGCGGGCCAAAATCGCTATGTGCAGCCAGTTGGCAACGCTGTGTCTCAACCATTTGAATGGGGAATCGGAGAAATCCATGCTTCCAGCATCCTGTTCCAAGGGCGACGAGGAGTATCTGAATTATCTTTTCTATAGCAAGAAACGCTTCCTGGGCTGGGCCGCAAAGTTGGTGGATGTCTGGGCCAACGTATCGGAGAGTTCCTTCTCCCCGGCGACAGACTATTCCGAGGATTGCTGTGTTTTGGGCAAGGTTATTCTTTTCCCGTGTGAAAAGAGAACCTATGGCATTTCCCGCGGCCCGCTTGGCTTCACCAACGCCTTTGAAGCCTTGCCCCAGGTACACGATTTCTGCTATTGGAACACTACCGATAAACCGCCTGCCGTTTCTGATGCAGATTGGGCTGCAAGGAAACAAGTTTGGAATAATTTGCTCCCCAGCTTCTGGAGCGAGGACGATGGCCTTTCTTACACTCTGTTCACTGCCCGGCGATTTGATTTCATTGCGCCGGAAGCAGAGGCCATGGATGCCTGGCTCGCAGAGAACCGGACTCACCTCACTGCCCGACGGATGGGGTTTTTGCTGCGGGAAAAAATTTCTGAAACCACTCCGCAAGGAGAACTGTCGGACATCAGCTATGTCCTCAAACTTCATGATTTGGCCCTGATGGAGGCTCGGCGCAAAACCAGCCGGAGCGCCTGGGCATCCAGCAAAGCGGAAAAGGAAGTCCCCGCCTCCTATGACGACATCCTGGCACTATTGAGTTAACCACACTCCCCTTCCCATTTCGCGAGGAGGGGAGTCTTTTAGCCCGGTGTCTCCGATTCCGACCGTGTTCGTTTTCCCATTCTTTGCATACTACAAAGCAAAATTGATATAGGAGGATAGCAAAAAAGGAGGGCTTACCATGTTTGTCTATCATGTCGAACGGGATATCGAGCATCGCTATATCAGCGTTTTCGATGCCCTGGAATCCCTGGAGAATCCTCGGCCCTGGGCCCCACACGTCAGCCGCAACACAATGCCCGGGGAGGACACGACAACACCACGAATTTGTGTCGCTGGCAGCATCGAAGAGTGCTTCATGGGCTGCACACTGTCCCCTTTCCTCCGTTGCTGTGCAAATGTTCTGGGCATGAGCCGGTATGCGGGCCCGAATGGGGAAGCGTATCCCATCATCGTCAACACCTTCGACGTTGATAATCCGTATGCCCCGTCGGCCTACGAGGTGCCGGATGCGCCATATACAGGGGAATTGTGGCTGGTGGAGGAATCTATCCCTATTCGCCGGGAACTGCTCTGGCTCACGCCTGATGCCATCGAGGCATATGGCCAGAAAGAATATCCCCATGAGGTGTGGCCGGAGTGGGAAGACTTTTACATCGTCAACCACGTGAACTTGCTCACAACAGAAGAAGTCATGCGGATGAAACTAAACCACCCATGGCTTAACCGCCAAGGCCACACGCTAGACAGCCGCCGCAATGCCTCTCTCTTTTGGTCTCGTGAGCTTCGATGTCTGGCGGATGTCTGGCGAAAAGTCGCATAAAGGATAGAGCCACCATGGGCACAAGGAGATATTATAATGTTCAAGAATACAACACTTGTAGAACAATCGGCAAGTAAGGCTGGCGGATACACCACCATCAGCTACCGCTGCTCTAACTGCCGGAAAATCATCAGCTTCCCTGAGCAGCAGGGTTTTGGCTATTGCTATCTCTGTGGGGCAAGAGTTCGGGAAATCAAGTCCTCTAGCCTCACTTGGAATCCAATCAGCTACTAGACAAAACCAGGAGGAATATCACAATGATTCTGTACACAAAAAACGTAGTCCAGTTTTCCAGAGATGTGCCCGAGGAGAAGCTCCAGGAACTTCTCTCCAGGGCCCAGGTTACCGGCAAAGTCGGGAAACCCAGCTTCGACCTCCGCTCCATGGTTCTCTGGCCGGAATGCGGCAGGCACCGCGAGGCATTCTGGAATACCGTCACTCGCAGCATCAGCGACGTTGCCTACGACGCCAATTCCCGAAAATTGTCCTTCACAACGAAGTGGGGCCCTCCCATGTTTGCCCTGGAAACCCTGGCCAGGGTATTCCCCGAGGTGAGCTTCACCTGGTATAATGCCAGCGATGATTGCAGCATTGTCGGATACGGCGTCGCTAAGCAGGGCGTTTTCACCGTTGATGCGCCCGGCGCCCCGGTCCCTGTGCAAATCTGCAAGATTTGCCACGGAGGCTGTATTCTGGACGGCATGCAGTACCAGTGCGAGCACTGTCCCCGGATTAGGCTGCGGAACAACTAACTACAACGGCGGCCCCGAAAAAATCGGGGCCGCCGCTGCTTTGGTTTTAGGATGCAAATGGTTTATTATACAACTATTATATGCAGATGGAAAGAATTCCTTTTGCCAAAACAAAAGAGCGCATTCTTGCTGGCCTGGTTAACAAGAGTGCGCTCTATCAGTTAAATTGAAACGATGGCCGTGCCGCGCCCTGGACCATTAGCCGCAAGAGATACTAACTATGGGCAAGTTTCCGAGTGTCTAGCGCATATCCGCACGGAATCAAATTCCCGTACCCCGCATAGAATGTCACAATCACATCAAAGGTATCACACAAAAAAGGAGATTTCTATGAAGATTCTTTACATCTGCGAAAAGCCCTCTGCCGGCAAATTGCTTGCCAAAAACATGGTTGCGCTCAACCTTTCCGGCGAGTTTGAGGACCACGACGATTATTTGGAGTCCAACAAGTTCATTATCGGCTGGTCCTGCGCCCATCTCTTTCAGCTGCGCAGTACCCCGGGGACGACGGATAATGTCGCTCTGATGGAATCAAAGCTGGAGGCCCTGCAGCGCGATGGGGGCCTTTGCCCCGATTGGCCGTTTGAGTTCATTTCCCCGGTGTTTTTCTCGCACCCCGAGGACTTGTTCCAGGTGCTCAAGGCCCTCATCCACCGGGAGGACGTAAGCTATATCGTCCACGCGGGGGACACGGGTCCGGACGGCGAAATCATCATCCGCATCATCCTGCACATGGCTGAGGCCGACAAGCCGGTTTACCGCATGCTTCTTTCCACCACTCGGGAAGACGAGCTGAAAGAAAAAATGAGTAAGCGCCTTTCTCCTGCCGACATCGGCGCGGAAAACGCCATGAAGGGTTTCCGGAACATGTATTTCAACTTCCGCCGTGGCAACGTTCAGCTCCACCTGGGAAACTCTCCGGAAGACCAGGCGCCGACGTCCACTAAAGAAGGCCTTGCCCAGACGCTTCGACTTCTCACTTCCGGCGACTGCTGCAAATTCTGCAGGCAGCGTGACGTCTGCCTGGACGCTGAGGTTGAACTGTGTCCGGCATTTTCGCCCAGCGAGAGATTCATGAAAACACTCAATTACTGGCTCTAAACAGAAGCGACCGCTTCCAACGGGGCGGTTCTTTGCCGTTACGAAAGGAGGTTGATGTATGAGCGTGGCGTTAGAAGTAGAACAGGCGGTCGCTGGTTTTGTCAACACAAGCCCAGACGGAAGGCAGTTTGCAATTGAGGATGTGAACACGTATATCATGTCTCTTTGGAATGCCGGATGCGGGCCTGTGCGACTCAATTTCACGCAACCAGAACTCCATAGTTTTCTGGACAAATGCTGTGATATTTGTTTGGTTAAGACTGCAACCGGGTACAAAGTCGAAAAGTCCAAGATTGATATTGGACGACTGACCCAGCAGGAGTGGGAAGTATTGGGTGGAGACGAAAGACGGGCACGGAGCTTCGTCCTGTTTTGCGACCTGCGAGTGGATTTGAAAACACCGGACCTCCTGTTGGATGCCATGGGATTCCGATTCATGCACTAAAGACCTGCAGACTATCACTGGCTGAACAAACGAGAGCCACCCCCTATTGGGGTGGCTCTTTTCTCATACAAACAGCTCCAATTTTTCTATTCCGAGAGGATGCGGACCCCTTTTGTCCATCTCCTCCCCGGTGGCCTCACTCAATGCAAGTCACCCCGGCGACGTTCGGTCTTTCCCCAGCCGCATACAGAAAATTCGGTTTGAACATGCGGATTTCGAACTTCTGGTAGGGCTTCTCTTCCGCATTAAGGGCAAACCAGATTTCGGCAGCCTGACTAATGTCGAAGAATGCGCCCACCAGATATGCCTGCATGCTAACACCGTACTCGCCTTCCGGCAGCTCATCGCGCACTTGCAGAACGGCATACATCATCCCCTCCTCGGGAACGATGAAGTACCGTGCCACATCGGCCGCGGTAAAAGTGACCATCTCTCCCTTGATGATGATGTCCCCAGGTGCGGCCGTTACAGTTGCAGATGGCTTTGTAGGGCATATGGGCCTCGATTTCTGTAATATCTAACTCCTTATGTCCCCGTTCGTGGGGCTTCGTGTTCTTTCGCATTTAATATTACAACCTGCGATGGGGAGGTAACATCAATTTCCCTCTTGCATAAGTCAGAAAGGCTATGCTATAATAAGCGTAGCCAAGGATTCGACCAGGATTCAACAGGCTCACACAAAAGCGGACCGCCGGGGAGCAGCCACTCCTCGGCGGTCCTTTTGTGCTTGCTTGCCCTTGCCGTGCCGCTCAAGCCACCTGCTCACGTAGTCGCCAGCTACGCTCGCTACAAACGACACAAGGAAATTGACCAGGATTTCCAACAGGTCCACCCCTCCTTCTGTTGCCAGTGTGGGGAAGGGTAGCGAACGCATTATAACAAAATTCGATAAAAGCGCAAGAGTGGAAGTAACTGGGGGGAGTGTCCTCTCGCGCATTTTATAATAGTAATGATTTGTGGGGGGGCGATTCCCTGTGCCTACCCATTCATCAGGGTCCTGGAAGAGAAGCCAAAACAGGGCACCTACAAAAAATCTTCGAATGGGACACTCCCTTTTTCGTTTTCCCCTTGACATCTGCTCTGTCTGGTTGTATAATAGCTACATAAATAATCCCCCTCGAAATGGCGCACTGTTTTTTTGCGCCCATTTTAAGGAGGTTATTTTTATGTCTATCTCTAATAAAATTCCCTGCACATTCGCCGAGTACGACCTGGCCCAGAGGTCCATCACCTCTCTCCGCGCTACCTTGGAGAAGGCAGTCGCTGCTCCTGCCGGCAGCAAGCTGCATCGCGGCATCGCCTACTTCCAGCAGGGCATCGCCCACTGGGATGCGTTTCTCTCCTCTCACGCGCCGGTCGAGGGCTATGTCCCTGCAGACAGGCCTTATATGGCGGAGGATGGCATCATCCACACCTGAGATATGCGCAGCCCCGGAGGATTTCCCCCGGGGCTGCATTTTTGATGTTTAGATTTTCTCTACTGCGGAGCTAGGCCGAATGCGCAACACGTAGTCCTGTCCATTGACGCGGAAGGCGCCGTTGGCAGTCCAGTTATCCCAGACGGTTTTCAGCAAAACGTACTGATACCCTGCCTCGAAGCAGAGCGTGTAGCCCTCTTCTTCCAGGATGACCACGATGGAGTCCTTACCGTCCTCGTTGAGGGTGGTGATTTTTTTGTCCTCAAGACCCACAGGATGGTCGTAGACAACGCTGCCTACCAGGGGGTTTTCGAGGGTTTTGACCGCCAGCTCCAGAAGCCGGTCCGGAGACGCGCAATACAGCCGCTTACTGCCGCGGCATACTGCGTGCCCACCTAAAACCACCGCTCTTCTTTCGCCGGCGACCTTCGCGGTACCCACCACGAAGTTGTCGGGGTCCAGTTCCTGCTGATGAAGCAGGTGCTGATTGAACTTTGCCGGATTCATTTCCTCTTCCGCGCGAGCCAGAAACAGGCTCATGTTCTGTGCTTCGTATCCCTTAACCTTCATGGTATGTACTCTCCCTCTTTTGAATTCTGCCGTTTTCCAAATTGAGTTGTTCTTTTGTATGCAAACGGCAAAAAATCAATTCCCCAAGGGCGTTCGAAACCTTAAGCAGGGGTATCCGCCTTCCATTGGGCGGCTCTTCTTTTGCCACCGTGTCAAACGTTGATGCTGGGGAACCAGGTTTAGGACCTTTGCTCTGCCCGCCACCCGAACTGTGTCGGGCTATGGCAAAATATTTCACTCCATCCGCCCATTTCTTCTTGTCAAATCAAAAAAGCCGGAATAATTTTTCTTCCGATTGCATATAAACACATAGCCCCTTTGGGGGAAGGTTAGTACCACAAATCTAAAGGAGGACCACTGCATGTCTCATCAGAAGTGTGGCTTCGGTCATAGCATTCTGGCTTCGGCCAGTCGTACCTCGACTGGCGAGGCAACCCCTGCATGTACCCTGAAATGTGGAGACAAAACCATCGGCGATACATATTGCTGACAAATTTACAAAATGGGGGGCGGCTTTTAAGCCGCTCCCCCCCTTTTCTGCCATGCGGACAAGCCTTCCTCAAAATGGCTTTCTCTCTCCGGCGTTCGCCCTCCCATTCTCTTCGAGGTCAGCCAGATTTCTGTCCAGAATTACTTTCTCCACATCCGCATACCATAGCCATAAATACCTTCAGGAGAGCAAATTTTGAAAGGAGAACTCAATTATGCTGCAAACTACAAAAATGCGGCTTCCCACCTGTAAGGAGTGGGACAGCCTGTCCAGAATCACCGGCGGGAATAACAAAATCCTCAACTGGGCAGAGATGTATTCCTGGTGCCAGGACAGCGATTTACTTGGTATGCGCATGGTAAAGGGCCGCAGTGACTGCCGCTTTATGCGCCGCATCGTCGAGACTGAGCGTTCTAATGTGGTCGGTTTTCGACCTGTTTTCGAGGCAGACCCCAGGCAGCAGGATGGCGACATTGTATTGGTAGGTACCCTGTATATGAACGATGAACCGGTCAAAGTTCCCAAGCAGCCGTTACCGAACGGGGACATCCAGGATTACGTTCCTGGTGCTACTCTGAGGCTCGGACAGCCCATGGTAGACCCGGACTATCAAATCAGGGCCATTAAAGTTGGGGACATCCTTATCGCCGACCGGGTACTGCTCAAAAACATTTCCTGGCCTGAGACCGGCGGCGCCCTCCCCCTGTTTTTTGTCACCGAGGCAAACGACGTGGACGCAACCAGTGAGGTCATCGCTGTGGCCAGAACCCGGGATGAAGCCTGGCTGGAAATGTATCGGGCCTTCGTTTGCCGCATCGAGTTGTTGAACTCCATCGATGAGGCCCCGGATGGCCCGCACCCCCTGCCCATCCCCTCCAAGGAGGAGGCCCGCGCTGGCTGGGGCAGGACATTAGACGGTGTGTGGGGGTATATTTCGCTGGACCATGCCAGCATTGTGGATGACGGCGGGACAACCGGTTTCTCTATCTCCGAGTTCGCCCTCGACCGGAACCTGCTTCTCTAACCCAATCCGGACAGCCAAAAATCGTTTCCAATGCCCTCGCATGCCATGGGCACAAAACCAACAAAGTGATATTTTGGAAGGAGACCTCAGATATGCTGCAAATCACGAAAACACGCCTCCCCTTCAGCCGTGAGTGGGATTTGCTGGGGGATGCCGTCAACTGGAACAACGATATAATGCATTGGGAAGGCGTTTGGACCCTTTGCCAGGACAAAGCCCCGCTTTTCCCCTCCTGCCGCAAGATGCGCGGCGCGGCGTCCCGCAAGGCTGGGTCCACTTACAGTGCTGACCGTCGGTACGATAATATCGGCTTCCGCCCTGTTTTTGAGGCCAAAACAGACCTCCCGGATGGCGCCATCGTCACGGTGGGCACGCTGTATTTGGATGGGAAGCCTGTCAAAGTGCCCACAAATCCCGTTTGGAATGGAGACATCCCCAGCTACCCCGTCCAGCATTCCAACAATCCTCATCAGCCCGCCCCTATGGAGTTCCGGGATGCCCTGAGCAACCCTGCGTACCAGGTGCAGACCATCAAGGTTGGCAGCTTTCTGTTTGCCGACCGGGTACTCATTCGCGGTATCTCGTTCGACGACCTGCACGCGCTTGGATTTTGTTGAGAGGAGTGGGCGAAAATGTACCTAGAGAGGGAGATTGCCGTCATCGGTTGTACAAATGAAATCCTGCTGCAGGGTCTGGAGCCCTATATCAACGCAGAAATTGTTCACCAGTACATTCGCATGTTAGAAGTTCGCAGTGGCTATGCAGTCATACCTGGCTTCTCATGGGATGTCTTGGAAGGGCTGCTTTCCCGGTATGAGAGCCTGTTCCAATACGACCTCCGGAAGTCTGGGGAAATGAGGCAGGAGACCTACCGCATCCTCTTTGAGGGCGAACGGAATGAGCAGGCAATCGGGCGGTTCATCCAGGAGATGATTGACATCCTGGACCCCGCCGTCAACTATCCACTGTCCCTTCTGAAAGACATGCGGCTGCTGCCGGCGCTGCAAGGAGACTTCTATTGATTTTCTATTCACCCATCTGGGCTGCCTTCGGGCGGCCCAGAATTGTTTCCTCTCCATCCGCATACCATGGACACAAACACCTTCAGGAGTGCAAATTTTGAAAGGAGAAAATTCAAGCATGCTGCAGATTAAGAAAATGCGTCTCCCCACCTGCGAGGAATACGACCTTCTGGCAACCACCGCGAAAGAGGACAATGACACCATGCACTGGTCATACATGCTTTCCTGGTGCCAGGATGTGGACCCAGGCTCGACATCGCATCGTGCGGTTCGCGGCTGGGTGTCGGCCCGCTACTGGAACAACGACAATGCCACGTATCGGTACGTGGACGTCGGTTTTCGCCCTGTCGTTGAAATCCTGAACCCTGACATTCTGGGCCCTGATGGGGCCACCATCATGATTGGCACCCTTTACATGGACGACAAGCCGGTGAAGGTTCCTCAGAATCCCGTCTTTAATGGCGACATTCCCGACTATATCCCCGGCGCCAAGCTGGAGCTGCGGGAAGCTCTCGATGACCCCAGCTATCAGGTGAAGGCCATCAAAGTAGGTGATGTTCTGGTTGCGGACAGGGTTTTGCTAAAGAACCTTTCCTGGGATGACCTGATGTCTTCTATCGCCGCAAAAATTTCCGAAAGAGGACAGATTTTCTATTTTGCTTTAACTGCCGACAACACCAGTACCAACGCTGGCATCGTGGCTGCCGCTGTTACCAAGAAGGGCGCTTTCGCCGCCATGTACGACCGGTTCGCGGCCATTGTGAGCGAACTTTTCCCCAATGCCGATATCCCCACTGCCGAGGCAGCCTGGGAAGGCTGGGAGTTCCGATTCGAGGAGCCCGGCTACGCGGTCAGCATCACAGAGGATGGCTACTCCATCGACTATGGCGGGGGCGACCTGTCCTACTGCTCCATCGTGGAGTTCGAGCTGCCCCTGTTTGGGCTGTATTCCGACTTCTCCGATGGCCGCACTCTTGACTCCAGCATCAGGCTTTTCCTGGGCGAGCGTTCCGCGAAAGCCGCTATGGAAGCGGAAATCAAGCGGACCAAGTGCGACACAGGTGTGCCTGGCAAGCGGACGGCAAACGGTGCCTGGTTCGACGATGGCACCGGGATTCTTGGACTGGAAGTCAAGCCGGTTAAGGTCTACGAGTGATGTGCTTCGAGGCCGCGCTCTTCGGCAGCGGAGTCTCCGAAAGCTAACTGGCCCGTCTTTCATAAAACACACGAGGAGGAAAACATATGCGCTGTGTGAAAATTTTGAGTTATACCATTCCTATGTATGGCAACAAGCACGCCATCCCCTATGGGAAGATGCTCGTGGAACATGAGGGAAAGGAGAAGACCGTCCCGTTTGGCGGCTTTGACATGGGGGCCGGACTGCAGTTCATCACGTTCGAAAGAAAGAGATTTTTCTTCCGGAACGTTGGCGGCCTGTATAGCCCGAGGTTCGTGTTCGATGGAGAGGAGACTGCCCAGTGAAATACACGGTCTGCTTTCTTTTCACCGACAACGGTGAAAGGGTTCTCCTGCAAAAGAAGAACCGGACGCAGTATTCCGGCCAGTTCAACGGCGTAGGCGGCAAAATTGAACCTGGTGAGACTCCCCTGGAGGGAGCCCGCCGGGAAATCCGGGGGGGAACAGGTGCGGATGTCCAGGACCTTATCTGGCTGGGCACGCTCTCTCTTCCCAAGGACAGCTGCCGGCCAGCAGGCGGGGATAACATGGGCTGCGAGCTAAATTTCTTCGCCGGGACAGTTGAGGATACCAAAGCGGTCTCCCAACAGCCCGGGGAAACGGAGCCTCTGCTCTGGCTGCTCACGCGGCACGTCATTGGGGGTCTCGTAGACACCGCCGGAGGTGGTGATGTGGAGTATTTTGTGTCCAAGGGTCTCCGGGCCGTGGCGGAGAGGGCTCCGGCATCCGGCAAAACGCTGGACCCGGATTTGGTTAAGCTGTACCAGGCGATTGCAAACAATCTGGCCCGCGAGGCCGAGTTTCTTCACCGCTCATCCTTCTACGCACATCCCTCTATGACCAGCGCCATGAATGAAGCCATCACCGTCATTCGGAACCTTGCCACAAACAGATTTGACGAGGACCTGCTTGCGCACTACAAGATGGTTGCCACCAACCTTGCTGAAGAGGCGAAGGTCTTCGAAGGAAAGGCCATCAACAGCTGCGCTGACAGATATGCCTTTTCTTCAGCCGTTAGCGCCATGAAAAGGGCTGCCGCCGCCATCTGGGAACTCATCAAATTCGTCAACTAGCGCGAAGGCCACCCCAAACCGGGTGGCCTTTTTGCTCAGCCGGCCAGTCTCGCTAAAAATGGAACATCATTTGAAATCCTTCTTAAGTTCTTGTTAGAGTAATCGCAGCAAAATCCCTCTTCCCCAAACAGCTGATTTGGACAAGGAGTCGGGTTTTCACATTGCCATTAAGGAGGTGTCAAATAGATGCATTGTAACACACAGCAACAAGTGCTTAATCAAACGTCTTCCTCGTGGGGAGAAACGGAAAAGAGATACTACAAACGCATGCAGAAGAGGATTGCTGGCAAGCCGCCGCCCACCCAAATCATCATGGAGCGGACCTTCAATACCGCCTGTCTGGTATTGAAAGCCGTTCATTCAATGCCTTTTTCTCAGTTGACTAGGGGACTCTTTTTCCTCTGCAAAGCCCTTCCATCCAAGGACTTGGCCCATGATTTCGAGGCCCAGCTTGAACTGGCCGGCGCTAATCCCGAGCGGTTTGTATTCGGACTACACCCATTCTACAATGATTTTATTGCAAAAATCCGACGAGAGAATCGTTTTTCGGAACTTTTCGGTTTCATAGGTTCTATGGTTCGTATCTGCATAGAAAATCCCTCACTGGTTGACGCCTGTGTCATGGATGCATATATGAACCTACTCCTGCAGGTTACGGAATATCTCCGTCCAAATAAGCTCAACCTGGAGTCCTTCGTGTATGGAATCAGCACAGATGGAGAATTGTTGACGGGGCCAGTTCCCCACGCTTTTTCCGATGTTCCAGGGATTCAACTAAGACGCATGGAAACTCTTAGATGCTCGCAAGCAGCTTCCATTCTGAATATGTATGGGCGTCAGGAGCCTCAGATACAATCTCTATCCTCCATTATGAGATTGACGGAGGTTTTGCGCATGCATACTAATATGACAGCCGCTATGCTTCCCTTCATCAATGAGTTTACGTGGGACATTGTGCCGGCCAAGGTGTATGGCTCCAATATTGCTCCTCTGATGGAACTGACGCACCAGCCCTTCGATTTTGATGCACTATCCCACAGCCTGACCCGGCGGAAACGAACCCTGCCATCAAATGGAGTAACTTTCAAAGTGGACGACCCGACCGGGGAGCTGCAGGCCCTGTTATTAAAAGAAATGATGTATGAAGGACGAATTCATCTTCTTTACCGCATTGATTTTCAAACCGGAAGTCTTTCTGGCTATTATGATACATCTGATAAATTTTTCTACTCTGCCCTCAAGAAGGCGACCGGGCAGGAGTTCGCGCAAAAACTGGAGGGGCTGGTTTTGACCGCCTATGCGTCGCAGGTTCTTTCCCCTGACAATTCGCCCGATATATATTCTTTCTTTCTGCAAAATGGTCAGTCCCTGCGCATTTCACCCTATGCCCGAGGCGGCCGGCTCCGGGATGCGTATCACGGCAGCCTTGAGCCCGAAAGGCGTCATGCGTTCAAACGGCAGGGCGAATACAGGCGGGAAGACAGAAGCATCAACGGGTTTATCCGGCGGCTTCCAGCAGGGCAAACCGCATCTCCTGCCGCCGTGGCAATGGCTGCGAAATATGGCTATGATTTAGCGCCTAACGAAACCTATGTTCGCCCATTTGTAAGAGCATCGGTCTTGAAAATCCCCATTTCCAAGGAAAAACCGCCCACTGGATGAATGGCCTGAGGAAGGGCAAAACCCAGCCCACTCACCGAAAGGTGTATGGGCTGGGTTTTTTCAGAATGGCAGCGGCCTTGCTGCTTCCCATTGCAAAGCCGCCCAACGAAGAGAGACTCTTCTCTCAGATGAATCGGTGCAAGGTGGGGCGGACTGGCTCAACAGTGAAGCCTTGGGAATCTAAGATGTCAGCCACATCATGGAGTTGCTGCAGCAAGTCCTGCGGAGTGGGGACTTCCTGCACCGGGAAATGCAAGGCTGGGGCTCCATTGCCAAGCACCCCGGCGACATAATAGGTGATGTTATCATCGTTCACCCGGAACGGGTCGGCAACGATTTTCTCTTCCCTGTCCAGGAGGAAAACGCAGGGATGCACTCGCAGCGGTTCCGCATACGAGTGCCAGTACCCAGCGGCAATCACAAGATTGGGCAGGCACGCGGCAACAGAGGTGAGCCCTCTCTCCCCTTCCTGAAGCATTTCCTGGGCCAGCTGGCTGGCAGCGGCGCTCTTTCTATAAGCAAGCATGATAATATTCCCCTTCCGAATATATATTCCTTGGTTTAGTTGGAGTATTATATGCGAGTTGGTGGGGATTGATTTTGCTGGTTTAGCAAAAGGAGGCCGCGGGCCAGCAGGAAATCTCGGCCGACGCCTGACACAAGGAACGGCAGACCGCTGGCAAAACCGGCGATAACCAGCCATTCTCCAACGCACACCATGGCGCCCATCCTGGCTATGTCGAGCTTCGAGAGAAACCTCCTCCATAGGACTGTATTCTTTTGTTGCTAAACCACTTTGATTTTTCAACAAGGAAAAGCGGGTGTCAGAACTCTGGCTTTCCAGCAGCCCGACACAGGTGAGTTTGGCTTTCAGATATACAAAAATGTAACGAGCCCCGTTAGGATTGTAATATTTTTGTAATCCCTGAAAGCCCTGCGGCACAAGGAATTCCCCCTTATAATTACAAAATTACAATATTACAATTAAATTTTTATAAAACCTAATTCTTACCTCAAGAGCTTGTAGCAAAAGGGACGCCCAACGCCTGCTACGATTTCCACGCATACGCCCTGTAATTTTGTAATTCTGTAATTTGGCAGTCATACCCATTGTGCCGCAAGGACTTCAAGGATTACAACTTTCAGCATGGAATTTGTAATCGGCATGGGCAGCCTGTAATTCCTCCCTGGCCATGTCGGGCCGCCGCAAGAAATTCCTCCCTGCCACTCCTTCTCTTTTTGCCAAACCAACTCCCCCCGCCGTATTGCGGCCGCTTCCCCTCCGTGGTACAGTGGAACATAGCATCTCTGTATAGGTATATACACATAAGACCACAACGCACGGTTGAGATAGGGGTGGGGGCATGAAAATCATCTCCTGGAATGTGAACGGGCTGGAGGCCTGCAAGCGTCATGGCTTCCTGAAGTTCCTCAAGAACACGAATGCGGATGTCTTCTGCTGTCAGGAAATCAAAAAGCAATGCCCCTTGGCCACCCCAGACTATCTTCAATTCTGGAACCCCGCCTCCCAGCCGGGGTACTCCGGCACGCTCCTTCTCTCAAAACGCCAGCCGTTGTCCATCCGCTACGGCATGGGTATCGAACAGTTTGACATGGAAGGCCGGCTTATCACTGCCGAATATGAGGATTACTATGTGGTCAACGCCTATGTCCCAAATTCCCAGGCATCCCTGGAGAGGCTGGCGTACCGCGTTGCGTGGGACGAGGCCCTCTATGAATACATCACCGAACTCTCTAAGCCCGCTGTTATATGCGGGGATTTCAACGTGGCCAGGGACTATATCGATGTCTATCCCGAGAACCTGCGCAACGAAGAAAATCCTCCCGGGTTCATCTCGGATGAACGGGAGGGATTGAAAAAACTTCTGGACGCCGGGTTCCTGGATGTATTCCGCACCTTGTACCCAGACACGGAAGGCGCCTATACCTGGTGGTCCAACCGCCTGAAAAAACGGCTGGAGAACCGGGGATGGCGCCTTGACTATTTTGTTGTCTCCCAAATCCTGTTTGGAAATATATACGGCATCAAACACCACACAGACGTTCTGGGCTCAGACCACTGCCCAATATCCCTCATCCTGAACTCCATCACTCCCAGGAAGGAAGTGTCCGGCGAGGATATGGCCGTCATGTGGCGCAGCGCCGACTGGGATAAGATGGAGGACCAGCTGCTCAAAAAGCAAAAGAAAATTTCCATTGCTGCCGCAAAGCATAACTGGCAGATGGTGGAGTGGCTGCAAAAGGAGCTGGTAAATACCCTATACGCCAGAATGCTCGCTGTTCGCCACGTTGTAAAGAACGCCTCAGAGCCCGGCATTGACGGTGTCCGATGGCGTACGGATGAGGAGTGTATGCGGGCAGCTCTGTCACTGCGTTCATATGGCTATCACGCCGCCCCCTACCGGGACCTTGAGCTTGCAGAAGATGAGGTCACCCGGCATATCCGCATCCCCATCTCCCGCGACAAGGCCATGCAGGCGCTGCACGCGTATTCCCTGGACCCTGTTGCGGAGGCGACGGCCGACAAAAAGTCCTTCTCCGCCAGGAAAGGCAGGTCTACACTTGACGCCTTTGCGCATCTACAAAAGATGTTAAGCCGCCCAGACCCACCGGAGTGGATTTTACGGGCCGATGTAGAATCGTGCTACGACAGCATCAGCCAGAAATGGCTCGTAGAGCATATCCCAATGGACGCACATGTCCTGCGGGAATGTCTGCGGGCAGGCCTGGTCAGCAGCGAGGAGTTTTTCCCAACAGACCGGGGCATCTCATTGGGCGCAAGCCTCTCCCCCATTCTTGGGAATATGGTTCTGGACGGCCTCCAGGCGGAAATCAGGCAGAGATTCTTCCCAAACAGGGATGGCGAAATTGACTACGCGAACGGAGATGTTCTCCGCTACGCCGACGACATCATCATCACAACCAGGTCTTACGAGGAGGCAGAAAGAGCATGGGAAATTCTGGAGGAGTTTCTTCTTCCCCGGGGGTTGCGCCTGAATACCTCCAAAACATACATCTCCAACATACACATAGGATTTGAATTTCTATCCCGATTTTACCAGATAAGGCAGGGCGTTCTGACCGTGCGGCCGTCGGACAAGGCTGTCGCCCGGTTCGAGCATCGCCTGGAATCTTTTATCATGGGGTTTCGTGGCTCACAGCGAACACTCATCGCAAAGTTGAACAAGCGGCTTACAGGCTGGGGCACATACCATCGTGTGACAGACTCCTATATGGAGTTCCGCCGAATCGACTCGACCGTCCAGACGCTGCTGCTCAGAAAGATGGGCCTTCTCCACCCCAAAAGCAACCGGAAAAGAATCCTGGCGAAGTATTGGACTACCGGGGCCGGCGGACATCATTATTTCTCCCTGACCACAGACCACACGGTCAAAGTCATCCGGCTCGCATCCCTTGACATCACAAAGCACCCTCCTTGCCGGGTCAATCTAAATCCATATCTGGATGAAGAGTATCTTCTGGTTCTCCAGCGGCGGAGGGACATTCAAAAGGTCAGTGGTCAAAAATACAAAGCCATCTGGAACCGGCAGGGAGGCAGGTGTGCCTACTGTGGGCAGGAGATGCTTCCAGACCAGGACCTGGACGTTGTTGAGAGGAATATCGGCCAGGGCCAAGGCCTACGCAATCTCTGTTACATCCATAGGCGCTGCATTCACGATGTTTTGGTGGATGTGGATGGTCTGCCGGATGAACACCTGGACCTGATTTCCATGCTTGCGGAGTTCACAAATGATGAATCAGATGCGGAATCTCCCTATTTAGAGCTATCGGAGTTTTTCCGGACCTGCGATAAGACCCCGGTTAGTCTCACCTTCTCCCAAATAGAGGGGATTTTGGGCGATAAGCTGAGCTGGGAAGCGTATTTCTATGATGCGTTCTGGCTCGATGATTTCCCTGGGCATGAGGAGATGTGGCTGGGTTATCCATTCCACTTCTTCATCCCGGAGGACCGTCCATACTGCATTTCAGACACCTGGATAAAACAGGGATACGCAATCAAAGCCCTCTATGTGGATGAGCGAAGGATTGTCTTTCGCAGAGTGCGTCAGAATACTTCCAGTCTGAAAATTCCGAAAGCACTCACCTCAAAGCGGCTTCCGGATGCCGCCGTGCAGGAGTTAACTCGTTGCTTTGATGTTATCATCAGAAAGTATGGGCTGTGATTTTGGCAAAAGAGAAAGGCGCGGGGGACTCCATACGACCCGGCACAGATACAGCTCATCCATTGGGAATGGAGAAGGGCACACCTTGCCATGTCGGGCAAAGACCGAATTTCCCCTTCCCCGCCGTCGCTCTCTTGTTGCCAAACCAGAAGACAGTCAGCAATGCCCGTACTAATTAGGAGGAATCCCCCCAATTTCCTCGGGAGCCTGGAAGCATTCCAGACAGAGTGCCCTCGTGAGCCCGCATACACTTTGCCAGTATAAGCAAGACAAAAAGAAGGCCCTCCTGATGGCGGACCTTCTCACATTTGATTCCTCCCATACCTAGAGGCCGGAAGCATTTTCCCTGCTTCACAGGACCTTGCTACCCATGGGCGTTTGCTAATCAATCGGGTGGGCCATTTTGAAGAAGCCATTGATAGTCCTGTCTGCAGTCCACCACATAGTCCACATACACAACATCATCCGCAATCTGGAAAATCAACATATACCTCTTCTCAAAAAGCGCAAAGCGATATGTGCTCTTTGGGATATAGTCTCCTCTGAGCCACGGATGCTTCTTAGGCGTATTCCTCAGAGAGTTTGCCGTTTCTACAAATTCCGATGTCAGCCGTTCTGCCGCCTCGCTGCTAACTCTCGCGAGAAATGCTGCATGGGAGACCAGCATTTGTGCAGCTCTCTCTGAAATGACGACCCGATAGCTATTTTCCATTCGCATCCCCCGACACCTCAGCGATTGCTTTTCGCATCATTTCAGCAACCACATCGACGGAATACCCCTTGCTGCCTCGCACTCTGTCTTCCTCCACAGCAAGAAGTTCCTCACGCAGATTTAACATAGCTTCCCTACGCTCATAAGTGGCAATATCCATTACTACCAGGTCGCCTTCCCCGTTCTTGGTCAGGAATACAGGCTGTGCTGTCTTCCTGCACATGTCAGCAACCTCATTGTAATTCTGGCGAATCGCAGCAGATGGTCGAATATTCATAATGCCTCCTTGTTGTGCCCATAGCAATATTTTAGCTATATTATAACCGTTTCTTGCGATTGAGTCAATTATTTTCCACCATTTTCACGGAAGCCCATTACATCCCCTGTTTGCGGGTCACTGATACTTCGACGCAGTCAAAAGGCCCGCCGAATGGCGGGCCCTTCTCTTACGCATAGAACTCCCTCATATCGTCCAGCCGCAAACCGGCCAGCAGCCGATTCGGGTCATCATGCCCGCAGCCGCAGTCAATGTCCAATATCCCGGGGCCATGCCAAATGAATGACTTACCCGTCAGGTGCTGCGTGGGCGTATGACCAACAATGACTGTTTTCCCGGGCAGCGGCCGGCGGGTCATCCCAGCCTCTGGCCTTCCCCACAGCATGTCTTCCTCTGTTTCACCGGGGAAGCCATGAACCAGCCGGAACGCTTTCCCCCTCACTTCAATGTCCAGGAAGAGAGGCAATTTTGATAAATACGCAAGTAAGGCGTCCCGGTCCGGATGCTCCGCCAAATCCATATGGGTAGGCCCACCACCGTTCAGCTCCCAATGCTTGCAGGCTCTGGGATGGCTGTCCTTTCCCAAGGCGTCCAAACACATCTTCTCATGGTTCCCCATCAGTAAGACCATGTTCTCTTGTTCCCGGATAAACTCCAAAACCTTCACTCCATCCAGGCCACGGTCAATCACATCGCCCAGGATGTAAAGGGTATCTTCCTCAGAAAAACGAATCAGTTCCAGCAGCCGCCGGAACCGCTCGAATTCTCCATGTATGTCCGCGGTGCAGTATATCAATCCGCCGCACCCCCTTTCAAAATTTTGGTCTGTACGCCTAGTCTTCCTCGCAGCCAGCCTCAATCGTGGCTATAATATCTCTTCCCACAACGATGTACGTCAAATCCGCCAGCACGGCCCGGATGGGCTCCCCATGCTTCTCTGAGATATTCACCAGTACGTCGTTGACCTTCGTCACCTCGCTCAGGTAGTCCTCCCGCTCATCCGTTGCGGGGCCAAACAGCTGGACCACCTTGGAATCTTTCTGACTCAACAGAACCACGCTCCTTTCAGGATTCACTGTTATGATATGCCCTTTTCGTGGCTCGAATCAGCCAAAACTTGCCAGATGGGGTGGCCGGCGTTTCTCTTGAAATCTAAAAAGATGATGATAATATGCAGCTAATATGTTTTCAATATGAAGTTAATCGGCCTTCTAATATGCTCTCAAACCCGCAACCTACCCTTCCAGCGAGCTTGCCCGGGTCATTTTCCGGCCTGCTTTGCCCCAAATCGGCCCTTCGGCAAATGGCCGGGACTCTCCCGGCCTATCCGGTCAGTCCAAATCAGAAAAAATATGTCGCCAATATGATAGTAATATGCTGTTTATATCTCTATCGGACATCCAAATCAGAAAATAATATGAAAATAATATGCTTTGAAAGACGAACGAAGGAGTGAGAATACGCGTTGAAATGAGTGTTGGGGAGCAGCCTTGGTTTGGCAAGAAGAGAGCGGACCGTCGATAGGCGGTGGCGGCCCGGGGCCCCGACACAGTCTCGCTGCCTCCCCGAGATTCTTTGTCACAGGTTTCAGGGCGTGGGCGTGGGCTTCCCAAACACGTTTCGGTGGTTTTCCATTTGCGAAAGCCCTCGAAAGTAGTCTCCCAGTTCCAGAAACACCGGCTCCCGGCCCAGAAATGCCTCAGGAGGCGGTTCCCGGTCACAGGGCATCCCGGGGGCTGCCCAAGCCATAAAAGCCCACAGG
>CAIGRU010000212.1_pt1 | contig 44613 bp, 45 predicted proteins | sample 7351341 | NCBI WGS metagenome assembly CAIGRU01
AATCCCCATTTATTATAGCAGATTTATGAAGACTTAGCCAAAAGACTTATTGAAGTTGTTTTTTTATTTGAACTGGACATTTCGGCTGAAAATAGGTATAATACACAATGGTGGAAATATCCAGACACCTGTAAAACGGTTTACGGCGGGCGGTGCGGCATGAAGAGAGACAAAGGCGACAATCGGATTGTATACCAGTCACTTGCGATGATCACGCAGTTCGGGCTGAATATGATAGTACCCATCTGTGCAATGTCCGCATTGGGGGTCTGGCTTGACGGGAAGCTTGGCACTTCCTGGCTTACGATTCTTTTTTTTGCGGTAGGGGCCGTTGCGGGAGGACAGAATGTATACCGCATGGCCAGGCATATGTGCGGAGAGGAAGCACAGGATAAGGGGCAGGGTGGTTCCGATGAGGATAATTGAGGCATTGCGGAAGGGCAACAGGACGCTTCTGGAAATGCATTTGGGCATGCTGTTTTTCGGCATTGTGTGCCAGGCCGTGGGGGCGCTGGCTATAGGGAACAGATGGAACTATGCCGCAAGCCTGTGGTTTGGGGTTGCATTTGCCGTGGCAGCCAGCATACATATGTGCCGTACCCTGGAGAGGGCGCTTTTTGCCGGCAGTGACGCTTCCGGGATTGTCACAAGGGGGTATCTGTTCCGGTATGTAATCGTGGCGGCGGTTTTGATTGTCGTTTCCTTGACGGAGGCAATGAACCCGCTTGTTTTTTTCCTGGGTTATATGAGTCTGAAGGTAACGGCGTATTTTCAGCCGATTACTCATAAACTGTGTAACAGGCTGTTCAATGAAACGGATCCGGTTGCGGAGCCGCTGGAGGAGGACGGCGCACAGGAGGGAGAGATCCCGGTCGGACAGTGAGTCCGTATTTCTGCATGATTCCTGCATTTCTGAAGGAATGCCGTCCTGTTCGCGGGAAGGGGCAGGCTGCAGGAGGGCTGCTGTCCGGCATTATCAGCAATACAAAATATTGAAGAAAGTGAGGTGAGAGTATGGGACATGGAATTTTGCTGTCCGGCGGGTCAGAAGTCGACTTTATGATCCATGGCGTGTTTCAGTATAACTTTTTCGGGCATCCCGTGTGGATTACCACTTCGCATGTGTGTATCCTGATTGTCATGCTGTTGCTGATTGCATTTGCCATTGCGGCTAACAGATGCATGGCGAAAGCGTCGGAAGTGCCGGGCAGTCTCCAGAATGTGGTGGAAATGATCGTTGAGATGCTGGATAATATGGTAGGCGGCTCCATGGGGCAGTCCGCTCCGAGATTTTATAATTATATCGGAACCATTTTTATCTTTATTCTGGTCAGCAATATTTCCGGCCTGCTGGGCTTACGGCCCCCCACGGCGGATTACGGTGTCACATTGCCGCTGGCAATTCTGACATTTTCAATGATCCACTATAACAAGTGGAAGTATCAGAAGCCTGCAACGATTTGGGCAGATCTCTGTTCGCCCCTGCCGCCCTGGCTGCCTATCTGGATGCCGATTAATGTCGTCAGTGCGGTTGCAGTGCCGATATCCCTGTCATTGCGTTTGTTTGCAAACGTCCTGTCAGGAACGGCTATGATGGCATTGCTGTACGGGCTGCTCGGATGGATCGCCACAGCCTGGCCTGCAGCGCTTCATGTGTACTTTGATTTGTTCTCCGGGGCCATTCAGACGTATGTATTCTGCATGCTGACCATGACATACATTTCGAATGAGATTGGCGATGGAACCCGCAGATAAAAGGGCAAAGATCTTTTCCGGGCGGTGATGGTACGCCCGTTGAGAAAGAGCGCGGTTCGCGTGCGAAACTAATTTATTTATTTTTTAATTCATTCAGGAGGAAAAACAAATGGATTTCAATGAAAACTTTATCTTAGGTTGTTCCGCAATTGGTGCAGGTCTGGCAGTTATCGCCGGTATCGGGCCTGGTGTAGGACAGGGTATTGCGGCAGGACATGCGGCAGCGGCAGTGGGACGTAATCCCGGCGCACAGCCCAAGGTTATGCAGACCATGCTTCTTGGTCAGGCAGTAGCGGAGACCACCGGTCTGTACGGCCTGCTGGTTGCGATCCTGCTGATGTTCGTAAAACCCCTTCTGCCTTAAGAGTGTGAGATGAATTTCCGGGCGGCCAGGGGGAGGCACAGCCTGCCTCTATCGTACATCCGCCGGGAATTTGATATCCCGGAAGTATTGTAAAAAGGCAGAAAGGAGGCTAAGAATGATACTTTTAACAGAGGGAGAGTCCATGTCAAGGCTGTTTGACCTGGACTGGCAGCTGCTGGCTGATTCCACACTGATGATCATAGCCATCTTTTTCCTGTTCCTTATTTTGAGTTATTTTCTGTTCAATCCTGCGAGGAAGATGCTGAACGCCCGTAAGGACAAAATCCGGCTTGAACTGGATACGGCGAGACAGTCTATGGAGAATGCGCAGGCTTTAAAAAAGGAATACGAGACGAAGCTGCAGGGCATTGACAAGGAAGCGGAAGCCATCTTAAGCGAAGCGCGCAGGAAAGGGCTGGCAAATGAGAACCAGATTGTTGCCCAGGCCAAGGAAGAGGCCGCACGGATTCTGGAGAGGGCCCGTGTGGAGGCAGAGCTTGAGAAGCAGAAGATGTCCGATGATGTGAAGAGGGAGATCATTGTGGTGGCATCCCTTATGGCAGGCAAGTTTGTGGCCGCATCCATGGACACGAAGCAGCAGAATCAGCTGATTGACGAGACCATAAAGGAAATGGGTGATAAGACATGGCTAAATTAGTATCCAAGACATACGGCGAAGCTCTGTATGAAGTGGCCATGGAATCAGGCGTGGACAGGGCTGTCAGTCTGATGGAAGAAATCCGCTGTGTGGAACAGATACTTAAGGAAAATCCCCAGTTTGATGAGCTGATGAAGCATCCGGGGGTACCGAAGCAGGATAAACTCCAGGTGATGGAGACGGCTTTCAGGGGACGGGCCAGCGATGAACTGGCAGGCCTGCTGGAGGTTGTGGTGTCCAAGGAGCGTTACAGGGAGCTGCACGCTATTTTTGCGTATTTTACCGACAGGGTGAAGGAAGCGTGCGGGATTGGCGTGGTTTATGTGACCACTGCGGTGGAACTGGACGAGGGACAGAAGAAAGCGGTGGAAGATAAGCTTCTCAAGACCAGCGGATATAAGAAAGTGGAAATTTATTACGAGGTGGACGCCTCGATTATTGGCGGGATGATTATCCGCATCAATGACAGGGTGGTGGATAGCAGTGTCCGTACAAAACTGGACGGTTTAACGAAACAATTATTACAAATTCAGCTGGGATGACCGGCTGAAAGAAAGGTGCGACAGATCCATGAATTTAAGGCCAGAAGAAATAAGTTCTGTAATTAAGGATCAGATCAAGCGGTATGCTTCCACACTTGATGTATCCGATGTGGGTACGGTCATTCAGGTGGCGGACGGCATTGCCCGTGTACATGGACTGGAAAATGCCATGCAGGGTGAATTGCTGGAATTTCCCGGTGAAGTGTACGGCATGGTATTGAATCTGGAAGAAGATAACGTGGGTGTGGTATTGCTGGGCAGCGCCAGAAACATCAATGAGGGCGATACGGTTAAGACAACCGGCCGTGTGGTTGAGGTTCCTGTGGGCGATGCGCTCACCGGGCGCGTGGTCAATGCGCTGGGACAGCCAATCGACGGCAAGGGGCCTGTTCAGACAGACAAATACCGCAAGATCGAACGCGTGGCAAGCGGTGTTATCACCAGGAAGAGCGTGGATACGCCCCTCCAGACAGGTATCAAGGCTATCGATGCCATGATTCCCATCGGGCGCGGCCAGCGTGAGTTGATTATCGGCGACAGGCAGACAGGTAAGACAGCCATTGCCATCGATACCATCATCAATCAAAAAGGGCAGAACGTAAAATGTATTTATGTGGCAATCGGCCAGAAGGCATCCACGATTGCGAATATTGTTAAGACTCTGGAAGAGTATGGCGCCATGGCGTACACTACGGTAGTAGTATCTACGGCAAGCGACCTTGCGCCGCTTCAGTACATTGCTCCTTACTCGGGCTGTGCCATCGGTGAGGAATGGATGGAAAAGGGAGAAGACGTGCTTGTAGTGTATGACGATTTGAGTAAGCACGCAACGGCATACCGCACACTCTCCCTGCTTCTCCGTCGTCCGCCCGGACGTGAGGCTTATCCCGGAGATGTATTCTATCTGCACTCCAGGCTGCTGGAACGTGCGGCCAGGATGAATGAGGAGTACGGCGGGGGTTCCCTGACGGCGCTTCCCATTATCGAGACCCAGGCAGGAGACGTATCCGCATATATTCCCACCAACGTTATTTCCATTACCGACGGCCAGATTTATCTGGAGACCGAGATGTTCAATTCCGGTTTCCGTCCGGCTATCAATGCGGGTCTTTCCGTGTCCCGAGTGGGCGGTGCGGCGCAGATTAAGGCGATGAAGAAGATTGCCGCTCCCATCCGTACAGAGCTGGCGCAGTTCAGAGAGCTGGCAAGCTTTGCGCAGTTCGGATCCGAGCTGGACAATGACACCAAGGAAAAGCTGGCACAGGGCGAGCGCATCCGCGAGGTACTCAAGCAGCCCCAGTATGCGCCCATGCCGGTTCAGTACCAGGTTATCATTATCTATGCGGTGACGCACAAGTACCTGCTGGATATTCCTGCCGACGACGTGACAAGGTTCGAGAAGGAGTTCTTCGAGTTCCTGGATACGAAATACGCGGAGGTTCCGGGCAATATCGCGTCAGAGAAAGTGATTTCCGACGAGACCGAGAAGACGCTTCAGAAGGCCATCGAGGAATTCAAGAAGCAGTTTGTACACGCAAAATGAAATGTTTTCTGAATGCAGTGTATAACGAGTGGGCATGAAAGCGGCAGATTCATATGCTCACGAGCCTAAATAGAAAGAGGATATAAATATGGCATCAATGCGTGATATAAAGCGCCGCAAGAGCAGTATTCAGGGGACACAGCAGATTACGAAAGCCATGAAGCTGGTGTCCACCGTGAAGCTGCAGCGCGCCAGGGCAAGCGCAGAACGCTCCAAGGGATATTTTACCTGCATGTATGATACTGTGAACAGTATTCTGCAGCGGGTGGGGCATATTGACCACAAATATCTGGCTTCCGGTGCTTCCTCCAAAAAAGCCGTCATTGTGATAACAGCCAACAGGGGCCTGGCCGGCGGCTACAACTCCAATGTGATCAAGCTGGTGACCAGGCATCCGGAGTGGAGGAAAGAGGATTTGGAGATTTACTGCCTGGGTACCAAGGGCAGGGACGCTTTTGTGCGCGGCGGCTATTTCGTGAGGGAATGCGATGCCGAGGTTGTGGAGAGTCCTTTGTATAAGGACGCGGCAGCACTGTGCGACAGGCTTCTGACATCCTTTGCGGAAGGGGAGATCGGCGAGATCTATCTGGCATATACCAATTTCAAGAATACGGTGAGCCATATCCCCACCCTGCTGCAGCTGCTTCCGGTGGAAACCCCTGAAGCAGAATACACGGAAAAAGAAACTTCCGCAATCATGAATTTCGAGCCGGAAGACTCGGAAGCGCTGGATATGCTGATTCCGAAATATATGACCAGCCTGATCTACGGGGCGCTGCGTGAGTCGGTTGCCAGTGAAAACGGCGCGCGTATGCAGGCAATGGATAATGCCACCAGCAATGCGGAAGAAATTATAAGCGATCTGACATTGAAATATAACAGGGCACGTCAGGGTTCCATTACGCAGGAGCTGACAGAGATTATTGCCGGTGCGGAAGCCCTCGGCTGAGCGTGAACGGAATGAGATGTTCTCTTGTGCCCTGCCCGCAGCAGTTTGGCAATGCGGCAGGCTATCAGAATAAAAGATGTCGGATATGCGTGAAGAAATTTACGTAATAAAGAAATTATCCCGTGAAAGCGGGAGGAAAGAGGTAGAAATGGCAGGAGAAAACAAGGGCAAGGTTACCCAGGTCATCGGCGCGGTGCTGGACATCCGCTTTGACGAGGGAAGCCTGCCTGAGATTAACGAAGCAATTCGCATTCCTACCGGAGAGGGCAACGGGCTGACAGTGGAAGTTTCTCAGCATCTGGGAGACGATACGGTCAGATGCATCGCCATGGGAAGCACCGATGGCCTGGTGCGGGGAATGGATGCGGTTGCAACCGGCGCCCCGATTTCCGTTCCGGTAGGTGAGAAGACATTAGGGCGAATCTTCAATGTTTTGGGTCAGCCAATTGACAATAAACCGGCTCCGGAAGGGGTATCCTACGAGCCGATCCACAGGCCTGCGCCGAAGTTCGAGGAACAGGCTACGGAGAAGGAACTGCTGGAGACAGGCATCAAGGTAGTTGATTTGCTCTGCCCCTATCAGAAGGGCGGTAAGATCGGCCTGTTCGGCGGAGCAGGCGTGGGCAAGACGGTATTGATTCAGGAGCTGATCCGTAATATCGCTACGGAACACAGCGGTTATTCCGTGTTCACCGGTGTAGGCGAGCGTACCCGTGAGGGAAATGACCTTTACCATGAAATGATGGAGTCAGGGGTTATCGACAAGACCACCATGGTGTTCGGACAGATGAACGAACCCCCCGGAGCCAGAATGCGTGTGGGTCTGACAGGCCTCACCATGGCGGAGTATTTCCGTGACAAGGGCGGCAAGGACGTGCTGCTGTTCATTGACAATATCTTCCGTTTCACACAGGCAGGCAGCGAGGTTTCCGCATTGCTTGGGCGTATGCCTTCCGCAGTTGGTTACCAGCCTACCCTGCAGACGGAGATGGGTGCTCTCCAGGAGAGAATTACATCCACAAAGAACGGTTCCATCACTTCCGTACAGGCCGTATATGTGCCTGCGGATGACCTGACGGACCCGGCGCCTGCTACCACATTTGCACACCTGGATGCGACGACCACGCTTTCACGTTCCATCGTGGAGCTTGGTATCTACCCGGCCGTGGATCCCCTGGAATCCTCTTCCCGTATTCTGGATCCCAGAATCGTAGGTGAGGAGCATTACCGGACGGCCCGCGGTGTGCAGGAGATCCTGCAGCGATATAAGGAACTGCAGGATATCATCGCCATCCTTGGTATGGATGAACTGTCCGAGGAAGATAAGCTTGTAGTATCCCGTGCCCGTAAGGTACAGAGATTCCTGTCACAGCCCTTCTTCGTTGCGGGACAGTTTACGGGCCTGGAAGGAAAGTACGTGCCTATCAACGAAACCATCCGCGGCTTCAAGGAGATACTGGAAGGCAAGCATGACGATATTCCCGAAAGCTATTTCCTGAACGCCGGCAGCATCGACGACGTATTGGCAAAATTATAATATAAACAGCATACTCCCGGACAGGATCCCATAGGATTTAGAGACGCAGGCACTTGGCGTCGCGAAATCCTGTGTCGATACCGGATACTGGAAGGGAGGATGCGGAACTGGAATGAGGGAAACATATGGCAGATAAGAACGAATTCCTTCTGCGCATCATTACACCTGACAGGGTTTTCTATGAGAACCGTGTGGACATGGTGGAATTCAATACAACAGAAGGTGAAATTGGCGTGCTGCCGGGCCATATTCCGATGACGGTGATTGTGAAGCCGGGCATTCTGCATATCAGCGAGCCGGAAGATGAGAAGAAGGCGGCCTTGCATTCCGGGTTTGCCGAGATTCTGCCGGAAGGCGTGACGATTCTGGCTGAAATCATCGAGTGGCCGGGAGAAATCGACGAAGATCGTGCAAAGTCGGCCAGGGAGCGTGCAGAGAAACGTTTGAGCGGCAAAGCGCCGAACACGGATATCGCCAAAGCAGAGACTGCTTTGCAGAGGGCGTTGGCACGTATCGAAGTATTGAAGTAGGATCTGAGAACGGAATTTTGATATTTTCCGGTAACAATTAGATGAAAACGCGCATATGCTGTTAAAAAACAGAGAGAAAAACGTATGGAATTTCATTCTAAGCTGTTGCAGCCGTTGCCGGAAAATGAGGCGAGGGGCTGGAAAGGGCCCCTTCCTTTTTATATGACGTATCCGGGATATCTGGGACCGGGCAAAGAGAGGGAACTGATACAGGATTTGGAGTACCTGCAGCAGATGTACCCGGGTGATGTGAAACGCTATCAGAAGAGGATAGCGGACGTTTTGGATAAAGCGGACTATGAGGGCAGTATGATCTATGACGAATATCCGGACAGATACAGCCTGCTTGCCCTGGTAAAATCAATCTGTAAGATTTTGGAAAAGGAAGAAGAACAGGCGCCTGGGGAGGAGATGATACAGGTGCTGCTGTTTAATGAGGTATATAAGCGCCGCCATGGGGGGCGCAGGGGAAATTATTGTCTGTTACAGTAAAGCCCATAAGATAAAGGATACTGGTTCAGGAATTTCTTTTGGGATGAAACGATATGGTGAATCAGAACGGGAAACGATTTGAAGACAGAGACGGAATATATGGATGAACTAAGAGAACTCTTCCGGCAGATGCTGGATCAGGATTTAATACAGATAGTACTCAGTAATACAAGAGATGCCGCAAGGGCAGCGAAGGTAAAGGTGCGCCCCGTACTGATCAGAGGGGAACTTTATTTTCAGGAGACACTTTATCGGGAGAATAAGGTATATCATTCAAACCATGCGCAGGAAGAAATGCTGGGACGCCTGGCAGATTATATGGAAAACTGCTTTCGCCAGGCGCAGATGGGCAGCGGTACAAGGGAAGCCACCGTGCTGGTGAGTAAAAAAGGAAAGATTGCCATAAAATACAGGAACTGCAAACATACAGAAGAACAGAGGAAAAAGACCGCCGACTTGTCTCACAACCGCACAAAGCAGTATATTCTGCAGGAGGGACAGCCGGTGGATTTTCTGGTGGAACTGGGAGTACAGACACCGGACGGTCGGATCGTCAGGGCAAAATATGATAAATTTCGTCAGATTAACCGCTACCTGGAATTTATCAGGGATATTTTGGACAGGCTTCCCTCCGGCCGCACAATCCGCATCGTGGATTTCGGCTGCGGGAAGTCATATCTGACCTTTGCCATGTACTATTATCTGGGGCGGCTGGAGGGCAGGGACATCCAGGTTACCGGCCTGGACCTGAAGGCGGATGTGATAAAGCATTGCAGTGAGCTGGCGGAGAAGCTGCATTATGACGGTCTGGACTTTCAGGAGGGGGATATCAGCAGCTACAGCGGTGCGGACAGCGTGGACATGGTGGTTTCCCTCCATGCCTGTGACAGGGCGACGGATTATGCCCTGGAAAAGGCGGTAAAATGGGGAGCTTCCGTTATCTTGGCGGTTCCCTGCTGCCAGCACGAGCTGAACGGGCAGATTCGATGTGATATGCTGCAGCCGGTATTGAAATACGGGATACTCAAGGAACGCATGGCAGCGTTGATTACAGATGCCCTGCGTGCCGATTTGCTGGAGGAAAAAGGATACGAAGTCCAGGTACTGGAATTTATCGATATGGAACACACGCCGAAGAATCTGATGATCCGCGGGGTAAAAAAGGCAGGGATGCGTCCCGGGAAAAATGTATACAATGAGGAAAATCGTCTGGCGGCTGACAGGCTGATGGAATTTTTGCAGGTAAATCCCACTTTGAAGGAGCTTCTATGAAAAAAAGCGTCATCAAACTAACCGTTTTTTGCCTGGTCTTTTTGATCTCTCTGGTGGTAGTCAGTAAGCTGATGAACCAGGGACATGACAACCTGACCATGGAGATGCCGCCGGCCAGCCTTCCCCTGGTGACCATGGTACTGGAAGGGACGGAATACAACCGGCTGCACGGGTATCTGGCGGATACGGATATCGCCTTTCAGAGGGAATCGGTGACTGTTCTGGGAGAGGGACGGGACACCGGTTTTGTGGTGGACACATACGGGGAAATCGTGGAAGGGGTTTCCGTGGAGGTGCGCAGTGCGGACGGCTCCAGGCTGATTGAGAATACGGAGATCAAGGAACTGCAGGTTGAAACGGGGCGGATCAGAGGAACGATTGTTCTGAAAGACCTGATTGAGCGGGATACGGATTATGCACTGAAAATCATCCTGAGCCTTGCAGACGGCAGAGAAGCCTCTTATTATACCAGGGTGCGCTGGAGCAGTGAGCTGTATGCGGCGGAAAAACTGGCATTCTGCCGGGATTTTCACGAGAAGCTCTATGACAGGGAGGCGGCCAGGGAGCTGACAAAATATTTGGAAACCAATTCCAGGCTGGAGGATAACAGCTCTTTCCACAAAGTCAATATTCACAGCAGTTTCCGCCAGATTACCTGGGGAGATCTGGATGTGCAGGAGGCAGGAAGCCCTACAATACGTCTGACGGAAATTTCTTCCCAGACGGCTTCCCTTCTTTTGGATTACATTGTATACACTTCGGAAGGGAAAAATATAGTTTATTATAATGTAGAAGAATACTATCGTGTCCGATACACCGCCGACAGAATGTATCTGCTGGACTACGAGCGTACCATGTCCCAGATTCCTGATGTGGAGCAGATTTGCTTCAACGATAAGATATTGCTGGGAATCACGGGGACGGATGTGCAGATGACAGAGAGCGAAGACGGAAATATAATTGTGTTTGAGGCGGAGGGAAGGCTGCTCAGCTACAATGTAACCACCAATAAGCTGACTCTGATTTTCAGTTTTTATGACGAAGAAAACGCAGATGCCCGGGCCATGTACGGGCGGCACGGGATACGGATTCTGGATGTGGATGAGGGGGGAAATGTGCAGTTTGCCGTCTATGGTTACATGAACCGGGGACGGCATGAGGGAGAAGTGGGAATCCAGCTTTATACGCATAACAGTGCGCAGAATACCATAGAAGAACTGCTCTATATACCTTATGACAGGATATATTCGGTCCTGGATGCCGAGATGAGCCGGCTTTTGTACCTGAACCGGGAACAGAAGCTGTATTTGGTACTGAATAACTGCGTGTACGGGGTAGACCTGGCAGGGCGGACCTATTCCAGGATGCTGGAGATCGTCCAGGATGACGGGCTTCAGGTTTCGGAGAGCCAGAGGATTGCGGTGTGGACCCAGGGGGATGACATATATCACAGTAAGGCGCTGGAGATCAGAAATCTGGGCAATGATACCCGCAAGACCATATCCGCGGGAGATGGGGAGGTTATCAGGCCGCTGGGTTTTATGGATGAGGACATTATATATGGTGTGGCATATGAAGCGGATGTGCGCAAGGAGAGTTCCGGCAGCGTTTTTTTCCCCATGTATAAAATCTGTATCTGCAATGCCGCCGGCGAGCTGCTGGAGGAATACGGACAGGCGGATATCTATGTGACGGAATGCATCGTGGAGGACAACCAGATTACCCTGGAACGGGTGAGGCGCCTGGAATCGGGGGAATATCAGGAGACGGCGCAGGAACACATCACCAATAATATGGAACCCGAAACCGGAGAAAACGTAATCGTGGCAGTGGATACGGAACGTTACGAGCGATATGTGGAAATACAGCTTCGCAAGACGATAGACAGCAAGACGGTCCAAATCCTGACCCCCATGGAAGTGGTGTATGAGGGGGGAAGAAGAATACAGCTTCCGGACGACAGGGAGAATGCCGCGTATTATGTGTTTGGACCTTATGGTGTTGCGGGGATTTTCGTGTCTCCGGGAGGCGCGGTGAGCCTGGCCGATGCCGTGGCAGGCACTGTGGTGGACGAAAACGGGGAACGTGTCTGGGCGAGAGGAATCAGGGCGGCCAGAAACCAGATTATGGCCATTCAGGAAGCGGCGGCAACGGAGGAGAAAAGCGCGCTGGCAGTGTGTCTTGATACCATGCTGGAATATGAAGGTATCAGCAGGAACACCCAGTTTCTTCTGGACAGAGGAGAAGATGTCATTCAGATTCTGGAAGAAAATCTGATGGATGCCGCCGTACTGGACCTGAAGGGATGCCGCCTGGATACGGTGCTGTATTATGTAAATATGGACATTCCTGTTCTGGCGCTGCTGGAGGACGGATCCGCCGTGCTGCTGGTGGGATTTAACGAATACAATACGGGTATTCTGGACCCGCGGACCGGGACAATTGACAAAATGGGAATGAATGACTCCGCGGAATGGTTTGAAGAAAATGGAAACCAGTTTATTACGTACAGAAAGGCAGGATAGGGAATACTGTAGGAAACGAAAGCCACGTGTCTTTTTAAGGTGGACGGATATGGAAAAATATGGTATAATATCTAAAAATTTGCCAAATTAAAAAACTTCGGCGTTAGAGTCCCTGCGCGGCGGCTTAATTAGGAGGTTAAACGTGAAAGCAGAGAAAGTACCCGTACTGTTGGGAATTGTATTGATTATCCTGTTGGGATTTTTGATTGTATGGCAGGCAGATGTGCTGGGGGTATCGGCAGGCAGGCTGGAAGAGGATGCCAGGGAGAATCAGGAGATTAAGAACGGCTGGGAAGTGGCGCAGGCTGTCAATGACGACATGTGTGCCATGCTTTTCTATGATGAGGAGAAGGATGACTGTGCCTATTCCATTTATCTGAGCAGGGAAGGCTTTTCTTTCGGCTATTTTTACCGTCAGGGCGGCTGTGACCCTTATGTGACAGACAGCGTGAAGGGAATCGTATTTGAGGACAAGGGGATTGCGCTGCTCTCCATGAACGAGGACGGCGTGTGCAAAATTGTGGTTGACAACAATGAGGGAGAGAAGGTCATCAGCGTGGATCCGGAGGAACCATTTGCGGTAGTACTCCCGGCAGACTGCGGAGCCATTACCATGTATGACGCCCAGGAGAATATCATTACACTTTATGACACTTACGGAATCTGACCGGCTGCGTGAAAAGCGGCGCGGTCAGGAGCAGGGGACCGTACCGTAAGGGCGCGGGTCAGGTACTCGACTATGCCGAAATTGGAGGAACGTAAATGACGGGTATGTTCTTTGCCTTTTTACTTGCGCTTTTATATAGTATTGCGTATACGGTAGCTGGACCTGCGACGGCGGCTCAGGAGATGGGATTTGATTCCTCTATGTTTTTTGCTTTTGTGCTGTGTTTCATCGTATGCGCGGCAGTTAATTTTTTGATTTTTTTCCTTATGCCGCGGCTGCAATTATGCGCGGGAAAGGGACGCATATCCCGGCATCTTAACCGGTATCTTGACAGGGTTGGGAGCCGTCGGCTTTTTTTTTCTGTCTGGGCGTTCATTTTTGCGGCATGGATGCCTGCCTGGCTTGTCTTATATCCGGGCGTTCTGTCTTATGATATGATTTCGCAGGTGGGCAGCGCGCTCGGCGAGATTACGAATAATCATCATCCTGTCTTACATACATGGCTCATACGATTCTTTATGGAAGCGGGAGATACCTTATTTTCCGGTTATGAGTATGGAATCGGTCTGCTGACGCTTCTGCAGATGCTGATTTTGAGCTATGCTCTTACCCGACTTGTCTTTTTGCTGAAGAAAAAGAAAGTTCCCATTCTGTTGGTCATACTTACCGCACTGCTCTCTGCGTTTTGGTATATGAATGCATGCCTGTCCGTAACCATTATAAAGGACAACCTGCATGCTGCGTTCCTGGTATTGTTTGTCTGTCATTTTACGGAAATTGCAGTGAATCCGGCAGAATATTCCCGGCGAAAGGTGAATTTTATTTTTCTGCCGCTTATCGGTTTCCTGATGTGCGCGTTCAGGAATAACGGCATTCACATCTATGTATTTTGTTTTGCCGGCCTGCTTGTACTCAAGAGCGGGCAAATTTGCCGCGGTTTCAAGGCGCTTTCTGCCGGTGAGCCGGGGGAAACGGCAAACCTTGGCTGGTATAAGCAGGTATGGGGCCGCCGGACGAAGGAGCAGAAAGCGTATCTTGCGCTTACTGCGGCAATTTTGCTGCCGGTCGTTCTGTTCAAAATTTATACCGGACCTGTCTTTGACGCGTTTGGGATAGCCCAGGGGCAGGTACGGGAGGCGCTGAGCGTACCCATTCAGCAGCTGCAGCGTGTTGCCGTCATGAGAGCGGATGTACTGACAGAGGAACAAACGGAACGGATGTCATATTATATTGACAACCTGGAATGGAGGGAACCGCCCTCCGGCCGCGCATATTTACCGTTCTGTGCGGATCCCGCCAAAGCCTGTTTCTATTCGGAGCGCTATGAGGAGGATCCCATTGCTTTCTGGAAATTCTATCTGCAGACAGGAAAACAGTTTTCAAAAGAGTATTTGGCGGCTTTTTTGTCGAACTCTCTGGGGTATTGGTATCCCGGTTATTATGAATTCTCATATGTGATGTACGAGAATTATCCGCCGGAGATGTTTGCGGAACCCCTGGAGCGTAAAACCATATGGGATTCCCAAATCCTGAAAAAGTATTACGAGAGTGTCTGCAATTCCGGTTTCTGGCGTAAAACACCTGTTTTGAGATTGTTTTTTGTCCCCGGATTCACGCTTTGGTTTTTGCTCTACGGGTTGGCACTGGCATGGAAAAAGCGGGGATTTTTTACCAAAGTGCTGCCTCTTTTTTTGCCTTTGACAGCACAATACGGTATCATGATACTTTCACCCATATCTTCGTTTCGGTATGCATGGCCTTTTTATTTGATGCTGCCGCTTACCTTTATCTGCATTTGGGGAAACTTGGAGTCGTGAAGACTGACATGCGTGCCGGAGCGCGCAGGAGGTGCCAATGAAACTTACAGCGTTTAAAGAGAAAGCCGGCCGCCTGTACTTTATTATGCCGGTTCTGATAATAGCCCTGGCTTTGCTGCTGCGTATTGTAGGTGCGGACTGGGGAATGCCGCATAGTGACCTGCATCCGGACGAGGGGCTTATTTTCTCGCAGGCGTATCAGTGTGCCTTGAACCGTGACTTTGAGGTGCATGACTACTACAGGCCAAACCATGTTTCGATTAAAATAAATACGCTTTTATATGTAGGGATACAGGAGCTGTATTTTGCACCCCGGGGAGAAGACGATTTTTCACATAATTATTATGGGAATTTCGCATTATTTACCACGGCATCCCGTGTCCTGACTGCCCTTTTTGGGGTGGGGACGGTTATTCTGGCCTACCTGATCGGCCTTTTCTGGGGCAGGAAGCAGGCTTTGTTCGCGGCGCTGCTCTTTGCGGTATTCCCGTCCTTCATTGAGCATTCGCATTATATCACACCGGATATGCCGCTTCTGTTTTTTATGATGGGCGTGTTGTGGGCGGCGCTTTGCTATCAGAAAAAACCGTCGGTATCATGGCTGTTCTGGATGTCTTTCTTTGCGGCGCTGGCTGCCTGTGAAAAGTATCCGGGGGCTTATGGCTGTGTGGTTATCGCTATAGCCGTATGCGCAGTACACATGAAAAAACCCGTTATGATTGTAAAAAACGGATGCCTGGCCATCCTCTTTTTTGTACTTGGGATCCTGGCTGTCTCGCCTGTATTGCTGCTTGATCTCAGAACCGTCCTGGAGGTAATGGCAGGACAGAATAAACAATATCATCTGGGGGCTGACGGCCTTAACTTTGGGGAAACGCTGTTTTTTTATCTCAAAACCACGGCAGTGGGTATGGGCTTGCTGCTGACGGTGAGCAGTCTATACGGGGTTGTGAAATCGTTTCTGAAGAATAGAAGGCCGACGATTATCCTGCTGACTTTTTTTGCGTATATAGTACCTGTCTCTACGTTAAAAATTCACTGGGAACGCTATACTCTGCCGATTTATGCGGTAGGACTCCTGTTTGGGGCAGTGGGAGCCTTTTATCTCCTGGAGGATGTACAGGGATTTCTGAAGGACAAAGCCTCCGCTTATTTGCTCGCAGCATATTCCCTGTTCTTTTTGCTGCCGGCGTGCAGCCTGCTGGCCGGGGCAGCCGCGGTTACCGGAAGCTTCCTGGCGCCGGACAGCCGCATTATCCTGCAGGATGTATTTGCGGAAATGGGCATAACGGATGAGAATACCGTAAACGATTGCAATACGCCTTTGGATCCGGGCGGATACTACGGGGCGTTCGGGGAGTTTGAGGAAGGGGACCCGGGGAGGTACAAATACGGTGGTTCACCTACGTTCGTAATGACATCGTCCGCACAACGCGACCTTTACCTGGAGTCCGACCGTGAAATACGAGGATGGATTGCCGACTTTTATGAGCAGCTGGACGAACGCTATGATTTGGTATATTTGTTTCCGGTGGAAAAGCCAAGCAGCCATTTTCTGGAGCTGCAGAACATCTGGTATGCGGCGAGAAGCGTCTACAGATACCTGCGCGGAGCGGCAGTGGGCTATGAGATCAGAGTATACCAGCTGCACCCGTGAGGGGCGCGGTGGGCTATGAGATGAGGGGCTGTCGGCTGCACCTGTAGGGGGCAGTGGGCTATGAGTCCAGGGTCAGTTGCTGCAGTGAGGGGCGATATGGGAGAGGCGTATGAAAAAGGGGTTATCTGTCAGAATCTATCTGAAGCAAATGAGAATAAAAAGCTGGCTGAAAAATCTGTTTGTTTTTTTCCCGATTGTGTTTTCTCTGGAATTGTTCGAATGGAACAGGTTGATTCAGGCTGTCATTCTGGCGCTGGCCTTTTGCCTGGTATCTTCGGCGATCTATGTGCTGAATGACCTCAGTGACGTTGAAAATGACAGGAACCATGCGGTGAAAAAGAATCGTCCCATTGCTTCGGGACAAATATCGATTCCCCAGGCATGGGGGTTGCTGATATGTCTGACGATAGCGGGAGCCGGGCTGGCTCTTTCGGTGAACGCATCTTCTTTTTTGCTGATATTGGCTTATGTATTGATTAACATTTTGTATTCAAAATGGCTGAAGTCCAAGGTAGTGATTGACTGCTTCTGCATTGCGGCAGGATTTGTATTGCGTGTGATGGTGGGAGGAACGATAGTCAGGGACGGTGTCTCGGACTGGATGTTTTTGACGGTGGTATCCCTGTCCCTGTTTATGGCCTTCGGAAAGCGCAGGGGGGAACTGCACAGCCATGGGTCCGGAAAAACCCGGGGAGTTCTGGAAATATACGAGATGAATTTTCTGAACGGGATCGTTTTCATGTGCGCCGGACTGACGATGGTATTCTATTCCCTGTGGTCCATATCGCATGAAGCGAACCTGGTTTACACGGTGCCGATTGTCCTGTTCATAGTGACAAGGTATCTGCTGCTGGTCTTTTCGGGACGTTCGGAAGGGGACCCGACCACTTTGATTTTATCCGACAAAACGCTGCTGACATCATGCGGGCTATGTGCGCTTATAATGCTTGCACTGTTGTATGGAGGGCGGATATTTTGATTTTGTTTTTTGATAATATATTATCTTTTTATCGGTTATATATTTTTCTATGAAACTTCTATGAAACAAAGTCCCGTTGATCCGACGTTCATCCGGAGCAGCGGGACTTTGTTTCAAATGAGAAAAAAGGCGAATTAGAGCAAACCTGCTTTCAGCAGCCGGGCGCGGACCTGCCTGCCGACCACCAGGGCGATTGCCAGCTTGGCTGCGTCTACGGGAATGTAGGGAAGCACGCCCGCAGCCAGCGCCTGGAAAAAGGTATAGGAGGCCTGGTAAGCCAGCCAAACCGTTCCGAACAGGTAGCAGACGGCAGTGCCCAATACCATTCCGAGGATTTCCGGGAGAAGCCGATGTCCCCACTTATCCACAAAAAAGCCGCAGATGAGCGCCATGAATATGTAGCCGATAATGTACCCGCCGGTAGGACCCAGAAGCTTGCCGGCGCCTCCGGTGAAGCCTGTGAACACCGGAAGGCCCGCCAGTCCCAGGAGTATGTATGCCAGTACGCTCAGTGTGCCCAGTTTCATTCCGAGAACGGATGTCACGAAATAAATTGCCAGCATTCCCAGGGAGACGGGAACGGGGCTGATGGGGATATTCAGGGATAAGGGACCCAACAGGCAGAAGACGGCGGCCATCAGGCCCGACAGGGTGAGCTGCTTCAGCGTGAGCAGCGGTTTTTTTGGGTTGGGCGATGTGGAGGTTATGTTTGTCATATTGGTTTTCCTCTCTGTGTATAATGTTAACCTATGTAAGATAAAGGGTTACAATCGGATTATACATGGCATATATACAATTGTCAACCCTAAAATAAAAAGGTTATCTAATTTTCGGAGAGGTCGTGAGAAGCGGAATTTTTAAGCAGGAATAAAAAAAGTTTCCCTGCCGCAAAATTCATGTTATAATGGTGTCATGATGCTGATGCCGGGATGCTTTGACAGCATCCCGCCGGCCGCATAAAAGCTGCCGGAGCGTGTTTGAAAATTGATTTCCGCCAAATGCGGTAACGCGGTTTACCGCGGCAGACGACGGGGATGATATTCAGACACGCTGAGACAGAGGAGGCTAGGAGGATGGAAAACATGGAAAAGGATAAAATCATATTGACAGGAGACAGGCCTACGGGAAGGCTTCATGTAGGGCATTATATAGGTTCGCTGCTCAGGCGGGTGGAATTGCAGGACTCGGGTGAGTACAGGAAGCTTTTCATTATGATTGCCGACGCCCAGGCGCTCACGGACAATATCGAAAATCCGGAGAAAGTCAGGCAGAATATCATAGAGGTGGCGCTGGATTACATTTCCTGCGGCCTGGACCCCGCAAAATCCACTTTGCTTATCCAGTCCCAGATTCCGGAGTTGTGCGAACTGACTTTTTACTATATGGATTTGGTGACAGTGGCCAGGCTGCAGAGGAATCCCACTGTAAAGAGCGAGATACAGATGCGCAATTTTGAATCCAGCATTCCGGTGGGATTTTTCACCTATCCCATCAGCCAGGCTGCGGATATCACGGCGTTTAAGGCGACTACGGTTCCCGTGGGGGATGACCAGCTGCCCATGATCGAGCAGACGAGGGAGATTGTACACAAATTCAATACAGTGTACGCGCCGGTTCTGGTGGAGCCTGCCGCACTGCTGCAGGAAAATGAAGCCCGCAGGAGGCTGCCGGGTACGGACGGGAAGGCGAAAATGAGCAAATCGCTGGGGAACTGCATTTACCTGGCGGATTCCGCGGATGATGTGCGTACCAAAATCATGAGTATGTATACGGATCCCCTCCACCTGCAGGTCAGCGATCCGGGGCATCTGGAGGGAAATACGGTATTTACGTATCTGGACGCCTTCTGCAGGCCGGAGCACTTTGACAGGTATCTGCCTGACTATGCAGATCTGGACGAACTGAAGGCACATTACCAGAGAGGCGGCCTGGGAGATGTGAAGGTGAAGCGGTTCCTGATCAATATCATGCAGGAGTTTTTGGAACCCATCCGCAACCGTAGGAAGGAGCTGGAGAAGGATATCCCCGCTATTTATGAGATACTCAGAAAAGGCAGCGAGGAGGCCAGAGAGACTGCGGCACGGACACTGGCGGAGGTCAAGAGCGCCATGCGGATTCAGTATTTTGACGACACAGAACTGATACGTGCGCAGAGCGAGAGATACGAAGGATAAGCACGGGAGAAGGGGGGCTTATGAAAGGCGGAAAGAAAGAGAGAAGGCTGGGCCTTTTGGGCAAGTTTATGGCATTTATGCGCGTCGACGAAGAAGACGATTATGAGGATTATGAGGATGATCCGGAATTGGAGGAAGACGTTGGACCCAGATTGTATACCGGCGGGAAGAAGTCCAATCCCAACCTGCGTCTGGTGAAAGGGACTGCGCAGGGAGAAGGAAGCGGAAAAAGGAAAGCGGGCGAAAGGCTTCGCCTGACGGATGATTTGGAGCCGGATGATGATGCAATGGAAGACATACTGGCTGATGAGGAAGATGACGGTCAAGAGCGCCCATGGGTGACTGTGATGACCTTTTTGGGGCTTGCGGTGCTTGCGGCTGTTATCTGTGCCATTCTGTGGCATTTTACGCATAAATCGGATGGCGACGGACAGAATCTTCCTTCGGATGCGTCTGCCTCATTTGAAGCCGGAAACGGAGAGCAGACGGGGAATGGAGAAAACCCGGATTCCGGGCAGGCTCCGGAGGATGAGGCGGGAAATGGGGACAGTGAGACATCCGGGGTCCAGGACATGGAGCCGGATGACGATTCCCAGCCTGCAGAGGAATCACGGGACCACCAGACGGATCAGGTACCCGGGGAGCAGGAGGAGCCGTCAGAGTGGGACAATCCGGAATCGGAGACAGATTCCGACGGACCGGTTCAGGAGCAGGAGGACGGAACCACTGCCATGAATTTCACGGAACAACAGGAATCCGTGACCCCTAAGGACGTGGTGAATCTGCGTTCCGTTCCCACAACGGCAGATGACGGGAATATTGTAGTACAATGCAAAAACGGCGAAGTTCTGACGCGTACCGGCATCAATAAAGATACAGGCTGGTCACAGCTGGACTACAACGGCCAGACGGTTTATGCGGTAACGCAGTATCTGACCTCGAACCTGGATTATAAGCCTCCCGTGCAGGCGGCCAACCCCAACCGTGTGAGTACTGCCGGCGGCAGAGTCATTATTTTCTCGGACTGCGATGATTGGATTTCGCCCAAGGAGTATGTGAATCTGCGGCTGGAACCCAGCACGGACGGGGGAAACGATACGGTGAGCTGCCAGCTGAATTACGGGGAAAAGGCACATCGCACAGGCTACAGCACGGATTCCGGCTGGTCCAGGGTGGAGTATGACGGCAAGGTGCTGTATGTGGTCACCAGCCTGATGTATGTAGTGGAACCGGATTAAAACCGGGCTTTCGGCGGCCGTGCATATATTTTTTCTCTCCGGAAATACTATTATAACAGCGAGTGCCGATTGCCAAAGCATGAATGCAATGGGGTACTGGATGCAGTATAAAGACGACTTACCGGAGGGAAATTTATGAATCGGAAATTGGGAAGAGCCAGCATAAAACTGGAACGGCCGGTCTATATTTTAAACAGTGCCAGTGTTGTGGGCACCAAGGAGAACGAGGGACCGCTGGGGCTGCTGTTTGACAAAGCGGGCAAAGACGATATGTTCGGGTGCAAGACATGGGAGGAGGCGGAGAGTACGCTTCAGAAGGAGGCGGTGGGGCTGGCGCTGGACAAAGCGGGCCTGGCGCCGGAGGATATCTCTTTCCTCTTTGCGGGAGACCTTCTGGGACAGTCCATAGCCACTTCTTTCGGCGTTTCCGCGTATGGGATACCCCTGTTGGGAATGTATGGGGCATGCTCCACCTGCGGCGAGGCACTGGCACTGGGAGCAATGAGCATTGCGGGCGGATTTGCAGACAAGGTTGTCTGCACTACTTCCAGCCATTTTGCCAGTGCGGAGAAGGAATTCCGCTTTCCGTTGGATTACGGGAACCAGCGTCCGCTTTCCGCCTGCTGGACGGTGACGGGAAGCGGCGCCTTTGTGCTGGGGCAGGACATGTTCTGCAGCAGCGGGAAAGCGCGGGCGCAGATCACGGGGATGACGCTGGGGAAGATTGTAGACTATGGGCTGAAGGATTCCATGAACATGGGAGCCTGTATGGCGCCGGCTGCGGCATCCACTCTGGAGCAGCATTTTACGGATTTTGCGGATAAGCCGGAAGATTTTGACAAAATCATCACGGGCGACCTGGGGAAGGTAGGGCAGAGGGTTCTGATTGATTTGCTCAGGGAAAGGGGATTTGATATTTCGGAGCAGCATATGGACTGCGGAATGGAAATCTACGACGGGCAGACCCAGGATACCCATGCAGGAGGAAGCGGCTGCGGCTGCAGCGCAGTGACATTGTCCGCCTTTATCCTGAAGCAGCTTCAGGAGGGCAGTTGGAAAAAGGTACTCTTTATGCCTACCGGCGCGCTTTTGAGCAAGACCAGCTTTAACGAGGGGATGAGCGTTCCGGGAATTGCGCACGCGGTGGTAATCGAAGCGGTTTCTTAGCCGGCTTCCGACGCCTGTCAGATAACGGCGACAGACTGTCTTCTTTTCCCGCTTCACCGGGGCGACTGCTCCGGTGTCGGGAAACGGTGCCGCTTCATGTAACAGCTCGGCGCCCTGTCTGAACTGTTACCGCTTCATAAAGATTTCATAAAGAATACGGTTCTTATTTCTTTTAAAAAAGGAGCGGATATAGTATAATAGTAGATATTCCTGTAACGGAAGCGTTCCCGACAGGAGAACGGTGCCGCTGCAGTTGGTCCAGATACATAATAAAATAAGAAAAGAGGTAGAAAAATGGCAAGTTGGAGCGAAAAATTGAACCAGATGACACAGAAGACGATTTCCAAGAGCAAAGAGGTTGCGGGCATTGCCAAGCTGAACCTGGAGATCAGCACACTGAATCAGAATATAAAAAATATTCAGAACGAAGTGGGGGCATATGTCCTGGAGAAGGGCCTGCTGACGGAGGATGCTTCCGTGTCTGAGTGGGCGGCGAAAGTAGCTTCCCTGAAAGCGGAGATCGAGTCCAATACGGAGAAAATACACGACCTGAAAAATGTAAGCATCTGCCCCGGCTGCGGCGCAGAGGTATCCAAAAACAGTAAATTCTGCGACAAATGCGGTACTGCAATTGTGATTAAGGTATCGGACCCGGTGGAGTCTGACGAAGTGGTAGTGGATGCAAACTACAGCGATGCGGAGCCGGCGTGTGAGACCTGCTGTGGGGAGTCACAGAAGGAAACGTGTGAGACCTGCTGTGGGGAAGAGGGCGCGGAGTCCACATGCGGGACTCAGGAAGCGTCTGCGGGATGCGCCGAATGCGGTTCCGAAACCAAAGCGGAATAAGCCATCATTCGGAGGCAGTCCCAGGGGGATTTTGCTGTCCGGAAAGTGTCTAAGGGGGCGGATATTTTGCGGAAAATGGAATTTAAAATGGAAAGGACGGGGCTGCTGAAGGAGGGCGACAGGGTTACGATAACGGAAGGGCTTCTTCCCAGCAATTACTATTATGTGATAGACCCGTCGCTTGCAATGTCTGCCAATATTCCCTTCAGGTATCGGCTGAAAAGCCGGGAGGGCGTAGTCACGGAAGTGATTGAAAACGCGAGAGGATTTTATGTGACGGCCGAATTTGACGAGCCGGAAGTCGACATGGCTTAGAGTCCTGACGAAGGCGGTGTGTCGGCTGTTTCGGCGGCAGGGTATCGAATTGTACGGCAGGATCCGGGTCTGGCTGTTTACACTGAATGCCGCAGACGGAAATTTGTTCAGACAGGGCGCTGAACTGTTACGAGAATGCACACAAAACGCGAAAAGAATGCGTTTTGGCGCCCGCAAGTCTCGCAAAATTGCACAGAGCGCAATTTTGACTTCGCGAGAGGGGCTGTCTGAACTGTTACAGAAATTTACAGGAAAAGAGGAAAAGGATATGTTAAAGAAGATTTCGACGGATAAGGCGCCGGCGGCGATCGGCCCTTACTCCCAGGGTATTATTGTAAACGGAATGCTGTTTGCGTCCGGGCAGATTCCCATCAACCCGGCTACGGGCAATGTGGAGGGAGAAGACATCACCGCGCAGGCGGAGCTGGTAATGAAGAATGTGGGTGCGTTGCTGGCCGAAGCCGGGAGCGATTACACGAGGGTGTTTAAGACAACCTGTTTTCTGGCGGATATGGACGATTTTGCGGCATTTAATGAAGTTTACGCCAGATATTTTACGGAGAAGCCGGCCAGGAGCTGTGTGGCCGTGAAGACGCTGCCGAAGAACGTGCTGTGCGAAGTCGAGGTTATGGCGGAGGTATGAGCAGAGACAATATCGTGTTGATCGGCATGCCCGGGGCAGGCAAGAGTACAGTGGGCGTGGTTCTGGCGAAACGTCTGGGATACCGCTTTGTGGACTCTGACCTGGTGATTCAGGAACAATACGGAAAGCTGCTCCATATGCTTATCGAGGAGCATGGCGTGGAAGGCTTCTGGAAGATTGAAAATGATGTGAATGCCTCCCTGAACCAGCGCAGAAGCGTTATCGCCACAGGCGGAAGCGTCATCTATGGCAGCGGTGCCATGGAACACCTGCGGGAGACAGGCATAGTCATCTACCTGAAGCTACCCTATGAGGAAGTGGCGGACCGGCTGGGAGACTTAAATGCCAGAGGTGTGACACTGAAGGAGGGCCAGACGCTTCGGGAAGTATATGAGGAGCGTGTTCCTCTGTATGAAAAATATGCCCACAGGACAATAGAATGCCATGGTAAGAGCCTTCGGCAGGTTGTCCACGAAGCGGCGGACGTTATTTAAGCAGCGGGACTTTCGAAAAACGGCATCTGTACCGGAGGCTGTTTTCCGAAAGTCTTTTTTCGGGTGTGGAGAAGGTTTTGCCCGCCCCAGGGCTTTACATAATTTGCGGAAATTTGCGGATACTATTTCTACACAATTCCAAAGGATGTGTAAGGATTGCGTTCCGGTTCTGGCGCTTTCGCCCGAAGGCAGAGCGTGCGGGGCGGAAAGATAAGGAGTAAAGCAGATGACGGACTATGTAAACGCCTTTTTGGTGGGAGGGCTGATATGTGCCCTTGTGCAGATTTTGATGGAGAAAACCAAAATGATGCCGGGGCGCATCATGGTTTTGCTGGTAGTGACGGGAGCGGTCCTGGGGGCGTTGGGATGGTATGAACCTTTCCAGGAATTTGCGGGTGCCGGAGCCAGCGTGCCGCTGTTGGGATTCGGCAATGTGCTGATGAAAGGAGTCAAAGAGGCGGTGGACGAACAGGGATTTCTGGGAGTGTTCGCCGGAGGCCTTAAGGCCGGGGCGGTCGGAACCTCTGCGGCGCTTATTTTCGGATACCTGGCCAGCCTGATCTTTCGTCCCAAAATGAAGAGCTGACAATGGTATGTTTAAAGCTCTTCGTAAGAGATGCCCTTTCCGTCCAGATATTTTCGAAAAGCCCTGTCCCAGATGGCATCCGGTTCCCTGGACAGGAGAAAGGTGTGATAAGCCGTCCCGGTGGTGAGCATGGCCTTGGAGCCGTCATAGCGGATATTGACTACAAGCGCCTTGACATCGGAAGGGGATACGCCGCAGTTTTCCTTTTCCAGCAATGCGGCGGCTTTCTGGGGGATCAGATGCAGAACGAAGCGGAAGAAGAGGGGGGTGCGCTTTCCTTTGATGAGGTCAAAGCACAGCCCCTTCAGCTCGCTCCAGGGGCGGAATTCGTTGTCGGGCAGGGACGGCGAGTTCTCGTCATTTTCGTAAAATTCCCGATTGACATGTCCGTCGATGGTAAAGTTGCTGGCAGTGCTGATAACGGCTTCCTCCAACAGGAAGGGTTCAAAGGTGTCTGCCACCAGCAGGTGGTTCATAAATTGTTTCATGGAAGTAATCTGTAATGCGATCATAACATTTCCCTTCTATACGCGCTATAAGCTTTTATCGTACAACGTACAATCCGGACAAAACGGGATCTGAATTGTGCCATATTACGCAGGATTTGATTTCGGTGTCAGGCGTTTCTGGATACCCAAATTATATCAGAGGTTGCCGGAATGGTCAATCTCTGCAAAGCGGCTTTTTGACTGCCGACCGGATGCCGCGGAAACCTCCCCATGGAAGCACTGTCTGCCTGTACTGCAAAGCGGCATGTCAGGGGCTGCACATGGGACCAGCGGGGAAGAAAGGCTTGATACGGTGAAAGAGGTGTGCTATAATGAATCCAGATTCCATAAGCAGGATATTCAGGCCGCGGCGGGCTGCGCGGGACTTAACTTCTGACACTCTATTATCCGGAACCCCCTGCTTAAAACCAGTGATGCGACAACAGCAGGGACAGGTCTTTCTGCGATGACATGAAAAGTCGGGATGCCGCCGGGCATCGTGGTCTGATGGCAGCAGTGCGGCGGTATTTGGAAGAACCGCAAAGTCATTCAGCAAGGAGGAGCAGATATGATCAACCCACAAAATCAAAGAATTACCAAAGTCATTGAGACGCTGGAACAGATGAATTTGTTCGCGGCGGAGGAAATCACCCAGATGGAGGATTTCCTGAACGGGACGGCGGACGAATCGGCAGTGGAAAAGCTGGCCTTTCGGGATTTGTCCGAGGTGTCCGATGATATTGCCGGCAAAATGAGTGCCCTGGTGCAGGAACTGATGAACAGGGGAAGGAATGAGGAGGCGCTCAGACTGGGCAAAATCCTGTTTACCGTGGGACAGTCAACCTGTTACGAAGTACTGCCCATACGAAGCTATTATTCCTTTAACGAGAACATGGTACCCCTGGAAGAACCGGAGAAAAAGGCTGCCGTCTATGCCGCGAAAATCGGGATGAACGAATACCAGATCAGCCGCCAGGCGATAACCAATCTGATAAAGGTGGCGAAGGAAGACCCGGAAAATATAAAAAAGGCCATCGGCTACCAGAAGAACAAGTATGATAACGGCAAACTGATTTTGATGATAGCTTATTTCCGGATGAAATACCGCAATGTGAGGCTGGCGGAACAAGGGACGGAAGGCAAATCCGGCGGCATTCTGGCAGGTGTGGGCAGGCTGCTGGGGAAGGAAGAGGCGGAGAACGGGCCTGTGACGGAAATCAGCACGGAAGATGCCGCCCTTCTGAAGGAGTACGGAGATATCCTGGTGAGCAGCCTTGGCAATCTCTACAGGAACCAGATGCCCAGGTTGGAAATGGACGAAATTGCAAGCGCAATAAATCGTGATAATGTAGATGAAAGAATTCTGAAGATGGCGCATTCCAATCGCTCGGTGGATCGGTTTATGCTTCGCCTTCTGGGCGGTGCTGCCTTTGTAAACTATGCCCAGTCTTACAGGCTGAAAAATATGGTGAAAATCTGCCTGGCGGCCGGCAGGGAAAATATGCTGGACATGATGGACAATCTGGACCTGCGGGGAACTCTCGGCGAAAAGGGCGGGAGCTTTGACGAGATATTCAATCTGGATTGCAACGTGCTTATAAAATGGGCTGCCCAGAAGGGGAAGACAGGCATATTGAAGGGGCAGTTTGGAAGAAACAGGGACGCCTACCTGAAATATATGAACGGGGCGGATTTCGATACATACAACCGGATGAACGGTATCCTGATGACGGAGGACCCCCAGCTGTACAAGGAGCGGATGGGAAAGGAGATCTACAGGCAGCAGTCCAAGGTGGTCCAGGCATTTGTGGAGATTGTGGACAGCCAGCTGGGCAGCACGGTGCGGGATTACCTGAACGGGGAGGCAAAGCTGGATACGCTTTATGCCTGCGAGGATAAACTGGCAGCCTGCGGCAACCGGTGGGCCGGCAAGCCGCTGAACATTCTGCAGAGTTATCAGAAGGGTTATGGCTATGATGCGCTAAGCAACCGCTGTGAAACCTTCTGGATGCTCTATCGGGGAAGCAATTTCAACCATCTGAGGGAGGGCAGTGAAATTAAGGCGGCTACCGTAAAGCGCCTGTTCAAGGCCGTGGATTCGGAGGGACTGGATTTGAAGCATCAGCTGTACGGATATTCGGATATTTATGACTCCTTCTATTCGGATAAATCGAAAGAGGAGTTCCTGGCAGCGGCAAAACCTGTATTCCTGGAATACCTGGAGACAAGGCGGGAGGAGACGCTTACGGCATTCCAGGAGACGGGCAGCGGCGGGAGATGTCTGGGAATTCAGGTTCTGGGAGAGCATCCCGAGGAGAATAAAGCGGAGCTTCTGGGGTATGCTCAGGACAGCTCCAAGGCAGTGAAGGAGGAATTGCTGAATGTTCTCTATGGGCGGAAAGGCTGGGAGGAGGACATGCTGAAGCTTCTTTCCTCTAAAAAGGCTGCGGAACGGGAGACTGCCATCCGTGTACTGCTAAAATGGGATGAGGAGAAATATCATTCCGTTCTGGCAGAGGCATTGGAAAAGGAAAAGAACGGCAAGGTGAGGACGCTGCTGGAAACGGCATTGCATGTGAGCGGAGAGGGCAGCACCGGAGGCGGAAAAGCCGTCACCTGCGAAGACATGGTGAAGGAGCTTCACAAGGGCAATAAAAAGCGCAGCCTGGCATGGGCTTATGAGACGCCTTTTTCCACAGTACATAAAAAGAACGGAGAGGAAGCGGGCGAAGACTATCTGCAGGCGGTTTTCCTGTGTTATGCGGGGATGAGTCCCTGCGGCGTCAGTCCCAGCGGAGCCATGCTTGCGGAGGCGTTGGACGAAAGGGAATTTGCCGTGTATGCCAATGAACTGTTCGACAAATGGATGGAGGCGGGAGCGGAATCCAAGAAACGCTGGGTACTCTATGCGGCATCAATTCACGGCGGTGCCGATATCGTGAAGAAGCTTCACCACCAGATTCAGGAGTGGCCCAACGCCGCCAGGGGAGCCATCGCCTCGGAAGCGGTACAGGCGCTTGCCCTGAATCCCCAGCCCCAGGCGCTTCTCATTGTGGACGGCATATCCCGCAAGTTTAAATTTAAGCAGGTGAAGGCTGCGGCAGGGAAAGCATTGGAGTTTGCGGCGGCACAGCTTGGTATTACCACAGAAGAGCTGGCGGACAGGATAGTGCCGGATCTGGGATTCAATGAGAATATGGAGCGGGTGTTTGACTATGGCGAGCGTAAATTTACCGTGTCCATCACCACTGCCCTGGAAATAGAAGTTTTCGACGAGAGCGGTAAGAAGCTGAAGAATCTTCCTTCTCCCGGGAAGCGGGACGACGAGGCGAAGGCAGCGGCGGCATACGATGCGTTCAAACAGATGAAGAAGCAGATGAAGACTACCGTGAGCAGCCAGAAGATGCGCCTGGAGATGGCACTCTCCACCGGGAGGCAGTGGAGCGTGGAGGCATGGAAGCGCCTTTTCGTAAAGAATCCCATCATGCATCAGTTTGCAACAGGGCTGATCTGGGGTGTCTATGAGGACCGGAAACTGCTGTCTACCTTCCGTTACATGGAAGACGGCTCCTTCAATACAGAGGATGAGGATGAATTTGAACTGCCGGAGGAGAGCGGGCAGAACACGGCGGCAGGCCAGGACGGAGCAGGCGCCGAAAATGCAGGGCAGTCCCGGGGGGACGGGGCAGAAGTTTCGGATGCAGACGGCCAGGGAAAAGCAGCCGGGAAGTCCCGCGTGCTGATAGGCCTGGTACATCCCATAGAACTCTCCGAAGATTCCCTGAAAACATGGAAAGAGCAGCTGGAGGATTACGAGATTGTACAGCCTGTCGAACAGCTTGACAGGCCGGTTTACTACAGGACCAAAGAGGAAGAGGGACAGAAGGCCCTGGAGCGCTTCGGCGGCTGTATCGTCAACGATCTGTCCCTGGGCGGAAAGCTGCAGACTCTGGGATGGTACAGAGGTTCCGTTCAGGATGCCGGCGGTTTCTACAGCTATTACAGGGAGGACAAGGAGCTTGGCCTGGGCGTGGAGCTTCACTTCTCCGGCAGCTACGTGGGCGGTGAGAATGAGGAAGTGACCGTATACGAAGCCCGATTCTACAATGCCGGGGGCATATTGCTCTCCGAGAATGCCGGTGTGATGACAGGCAACATCAGGCGGGGAAGCTATGTGTACGACGAAGCCAATGACAGCAATTCCTACTACCTGAAGGAAGTGCCGGAGCGGTATTTCAGCGAAATTGTGCTGCAGCTTGCAAAGGCGACGGCGTCCAGCAAGGAGAAGAACGTGAACTGGAAGGATCAGAGGTAAGAAGTATGGGCATGGCGTTTTTGCAGGTGAACAGGCAGAGACGCTATGCCCTGTTTAAAATCCGATATACATGCGGTGCAGGGGGAAACGGCTGCGGAAACCTATATCTGTCCGAAGACTTCCCCGATGGGAGCCTGAATCAGCAGATCCGCATGGGAATCCCTGGGGGTGGGAGCCTTGTTAATCACCACCAGTTTATCGCCGCGAAAATAGTCAATCAGCCCGGCGGCCGGGTACACGGCAAGAGAAGTACCCCCGATAATCAGCACCTGTGCATCATGTATATACCGCACTGCGGCATTGATGGTTTTCTGGTCAAGGCCTTCTTCGTAGAGGACCACGTCAGGCTTTACGGAACCGCCGCACTTTTCGCATTCAGGCACACCGGCGGCATTCCTGACATAATGGACATCATAAAACTGTCCGCATTTTTCGCAGTAATTGCGCAGTACCGAGCCGTGCAGCTCCAGCACTGTCCTGTTTCCCGCGGCCTGATGGAGCCCGTCGATGTTCTGGGTGATGACTGCGCGAAGCTTCCCCCGGGCTTCCAGCTCTGCAAGCTTTATATGCGCCGCATTGGGCTTCGCATCCAGAAAAAGCATTTTATTGCGGTAAAAGCGGAAGAATTCACCGGGATTGCGGCGGTAAAAGGTATGGCTTAGAATGGTTTCCGGCGGATAATCATACTGCTGGTGATACAGTCCGTCCACGCTTCTGAAATCAGGGATTCCGCTTTCCGTGGATACGCCTGCGCCTCCAAAAAATACAATGTTATCGTAATTCATGACAATATTTCTCAACTCGTCAATTAAGTCTTTATTTTTATCCATAAATTTGCCATACCTTTCCTGCATTTTATATGCGCTATTGAAATGTGTGTCAAAGATAATCCGCTGTAACGGTTCGGAAAGGGCTTTGGCGCCGAAGCCGAAATAAGCGGGCGAAGGATGAAGCCTCTGCCAGTGTGTGAAAAAATCCGGCAGAAACTGCCTGAACGTGTGATATGCTGATAAAACAAATATAATCCATTTGAGGGAAAAAGTCAACAGGAAAATACAAAACGTATAGGCGTATTTGGATTCGGAAAACTTAAGAAATGAAAAGCGTAATTCTATTGAGTACGGCCCGATGTATATGTTATAATAAACTCGGCTATTTATCTGCATTTTATGCGGGGGTTGCGGGTACTCTTATTATAAAATGTAATGTTGGACAGAAAAACAGAGGTGCTGCTTTGAATATACGTAGAAAGAATCGCGGAGATAAACTGGTTCCCCTGGAGAGGAGCCGAAGAACGATACAATTGGAGAAACGAGGCCGCAGGTTGAAACGCTATGTCGTTCCTGCCCGCATTTTCGCCGTTTTGGGCGTTGGGTCCATTTTTTATTGCGCAGGTATTGCCGTGGCGGGATTCGGCACTCTGTTTTTCCTGATCTGGGGAGGAATCGGCGTATTTTTCCTGATTTTGAGCGCGGCATTTTATAACGAGAAACTGATGAAAGCCATACCGGGATGGATGAAGGGGATTTGCATCGGCGTCTTTTGCATGGGACTGCTTTTGTTCGGCATAGTGGAAGGCCTGATTCTGAGTCAATACCATGCCACGGCCGGTCCGGGGGCGGATTATGTGATTGTACTGGGGGCACAGTGGAAGACGACGGGACCCAGCGAAGTGCTGCGCAGGCGGCTGATTCAGGCTGCAAACTACCTGGCCGGCAACCCGGATACGAAAGTCATCGTGTCCGGAGGCCAGGGAGGCAATGAAGTCATGCCCGAGGCTGCCGGGATGAAGGATTATCTGGTGACGATCGGGATTGATGAGGAGCGGATTCTGGTGGAGGACCAGTCTTCCAATACTTACGAAAATCTGGTGTTCAGCGGCCGTTACCTGGACAGGCAGCAGGACAGAGTGGTGATTGTAACCAACAATTTTCACATGTTTCGTGCGATCAGTATTGCGAAGAAGCAGGGGTATGCCAATGTGGAAGGAGAGTCCGCAGGTTCGCTTTTTGGAATGGGACCCAATAACCTGCTGCGGGAATTCCTGGGCGTGCTGAAGGATTTCTGGGTGGGAAATCTGTGAGAGGCGTGTCGGCCGATACCGGGAAAACGCTGCACAGTGCGTCTGTCCTAGTGTATAAAGCCGGGTTCAACAGCGAGTGGGCATCCGCTGAAATAAAGGAAAACGAAACCCTGAGAGAAAGCCGGTTCGGGCGAGCCGGATTATTATGGAGGAGAAGCTATGGATATCAATGTGGGAGACGTAGTGAGATTAAAAAAACAGCACCCCTGCGGGAGCAGGGAATGGGAGGTGCTGCGTTCCGGTGCTGATTTCCGGCTGAAATGCAAAGGATGCGGACATCAGATCATGATATCGCGCCAGCTCCTGGAGAAGAGCGTCAGGGAAATTTTATAATGTAATCTCGATGCCGGAATGCAACAGTTCAGACAGGGCGCTGAACTGTTACGCCGGAATCCCATTGAAAGCGGAAAACAGGCGGAAAACAGTCAAAAAAGGACTTGAAATTACAGGAAATTTATGCTATCATATGTATTCGTGATGAATCAAATTCCTTGCTCGCACGGGATGCGGGCCAGAGACCAAAAGGAGGTAACAAGCATGAACAAGTATGAATTGGCCGTAGTCGTGTCTGCCAGAATTGAAGATGAAGAGAGAGCGGCTGTTGTTGACAGATGCAAAGCTCTTGTTGAGAGATTTGGCGGCGTCATCACAGAGGTGGACGATTGGGGCAAGAAGAGGCTTGCCTATGAAGTCCAGAAGATGAAAGAAGCTTTCTACTACTTCATCAGATTCGATGCAGAGAGTACTGCTCCCATCGAAATCGAGAGCCGTATCCGTATCATGGATAATGTCATCAGATATCTGATTGTCAGACAGGATGAGGCGTAATTAGAAAGCGAGAAGTGTAATATGAATAAAGTGATTCTTATGGGACGTTTAACAAGGGATCCGGAGGTGCGGTATTCACAGGGAGCAACCCAGACCGCGGTAGCGCGTTTTTCCATCGCGGTGGACAGGCGCTTCAAGCGTGACGGAGAGCCGGACGCGGATTTCTTTAACTGTACCGCATTTGGCAAACAGGCCGAATTTGTTGAGAGATATCTGCACAAGGGAATCAAGATTGTCTTAAGCGGCAGAGTTCAGAACGATAATTACACCAATAAGGACGGACAGATGGTATACAGTGTCCGTGTCATGGTGGATGAGATTGAGTTTGCCGAGAGCAAGAACGCATCCGGTGGTGGAAATACGTACGGAGGTAATGCCGGAGGTTACAACAATAACGGTGGCGGCTTTGGAGGCGGTTATCAGGGAGGCGGCAGCGCGCCTGCAGCATCCGGTGCCGGGGATGGCTTTATGAATATCCCGGACGGCATCGACGAGGAATTGCCGTTCAATTAAGTTTCCGGTTAGGTGAGAGTAAATTTGATTATGTATGACAGGAGGCAGCGTTATGGCTTATAATAAAGCAGAGAAACCCGATGGCCCTATCAGGAAGAGGGGCGGGGTCCGCAGAAAGAGGAAGGTTTGCGTATTCTGCGGCAAAGATAATGTAATTGATTACAAGGATACCAACAAGCTGAAGAGATACGTTTCCGAGAGGGGTAAGATTCTTCCCCGCCGTATCACCGGTAACTGCGCAAAGCATCAGAGAGCCCTTACGGTTGCAATCAAGAGGGCGCGCCACGTTGCATTGATGCCTTATGTTCAGGATTAAACGCTGAACAATGCATAAGGAAGTGCCTGAGGCAATTTTCCGAACCAAAAGAGAAGGCCAGCTGTCTGGAAAGGCAGTTGGCCTTGTGTGCAATATCGTTTCTGTAATCTGAAAAATTTTGTTTCTACAAAACATTTCCACTTTAGACAAATTAAATTGTGGCATAGTGTAAAAGAGTATGTTATAATGTATCTGTGGGCGGATTCTATCTGCGCGCCGGTTTTATTGCAATCTGAAATTAGGAAGAAACAGCGGGGTGAAATCTGGAACTCCGCGAGGTATCCATATGAAAAAGAGAATAAAGTTGAAGGGCCGCATCAAGACGTATATACAGTTTTGTATTTATCTGGGCGTGCTTCTTGGTGTCGTGGATGCAGCCGTATTCATGATTGATGTGCGGGCGGGGGTATTCCTGGCCGGCTATATTATATTTTATTTTGCCATTACATTGTCCTTGTATTTTTATAACAAGCCTGTTATAATGAACGAACTCATCAGTTTTGCCACCGAATACGGACAGATTCAGCGCAAGCTGCTGCGTGAGCTGGACCTGCCCTATGCTTTGTTGGATGACAACGGCAAGGTGCTCTGGACTAATGCTGCCTTTGAGAACATTGTTCATCAGCCCAAGGGCTATAAGAAGTCGATCACGTCACTTTTTCCCACCATTACAAGGGACAGGCTGCCGGATAACTGCGGAGTGGACGAGGCACAGTACGAACTTGAGTACGAGGGAAACGAGTATGTGGCGAAGTTCAGGAAGATTTCCCTGGAGGAAATGGCAGAACGCAGCGATATGATAGATGCGGAGGGATATAACGGGTATCTGACGGCCGTTTATCTGTATGATGAGACTGCTCTCCGTATTGCGCTGCGGGAGGTGGATGATCAGAGCCTTGCAGTCGGAATGATTTATCTGGATAACTACGACGAGGCTCTGGACGGAGTGGAAGAGGTACGCCGTTCGCTGCTGATCGCCCTGATTGACCGAAAGGTGAATAAATATATCTCCGCCCTTGACGGCATCTGCAAGAAGCTGGAGAAGGACAAGTACCTGATTATTATGCGTAAGCGTATGGTAGCGCAGCTTCAGGAATCCCGTTTTGACCTCTTGGAAGAGGTTAAGATGGTCAATATCGGCAATGAGATGGCGGTGACTATCAGCATTGGAGTAGGGCTTGACGGACTGTCCTACGCGCAGAACTATGAATTTTCCCGCAATGCCATAGATCTTGCACTGGGACGGGGCGGCGACCAGGCCGTGATCAAGACGCCGGAGAGTATTACATACTACGGCGGCAAGAGCCAGCAGGTGGAGAAGAATACCCGTGTGAAGGCCAGGGTAAAGGCACAGGCGCTGCGGGAGATTATCACCAGCAAGGATCAGGTGCTGGTGATGGGGCACAGAATGCCGGACGCAGACAGCTTCGGCGCTGCTGTGGGAATATACAGGATTGCACTGACGCTGGGACGGAAGGCCCACATTGTGCTGAATGAGGTCATACCGTCCATACAGCCCACGGTGGAACTGTTTGGAAGCAATCAGGAATACGGGGATATGATTATCGGGAACCAGCAGGCCATAGAGGCAGCGGGAAGCAACACTGTGCTGGTGGTGGTGGACGTCAATAAGCCGTCCATAACGGAATGCCCGGACCTTCTGAAATATTGTAAATCCGTGGTGGTATTGGATCATCACAGACAAAGTACCGAGACCATTGAGAATGCAACGCTTTCCTATGTGGAGCCGTATGCTTCTTCCACATGTGAGATGGTATCTGAGATACTGCAGTACATTTATGATAATATCAGGATTCGTCCAGAGGAAGCCGACTGCATGTATTCAGGCATTATGATAGATACGAATAATTTTATGATAAAGACAGGTGTGCGTACCTTTGAGGCAGCGGCTTTCCTCCGCCGCAGCGGCGCAGACGTGACACGGGTAAGGAAGCTGTTCCGTGAGGATGCGCAGGGGTATAAGGCGAAGGCGGATGCGGTCAGTCAGGCGGAGATTTATAAACAATATTTCGCCATTTCTATTTGTACGGCAGATGATCTGCCCAGTCCTACTATTATCGGTGCCCAGGCGGCGAATGAACTGCTGAATATCAGAGGGATTAAGGCGAGTTTCGTTTTGACGGATTATCAGGGGAAGATTTATATCAGCGCCCGTTCCATAGACGAAGTGAATGTGCAGCTGATTATGGAGCGTATGGGCGGCGGAGGACATCTGAACACTGCCGCGTGCCAGATGGAGGGGACAGGCATTATAGAGGCTATCGGCGTACTGAAGCGAACCATTGACAGTATGTCGGAAATGGGCGAAATCTGAAAGGGATTTCATGCGCGGTCCCGGCAGCCAGGTATGAGAGGCTGCGGGATTGGCAGGAGGGATGCGGAAGTTCACGCGTAAAAAGGAAAGAAGGGATAAATGTTATGAAAATTATATTGTTACAGGACGAAAAAAAACTGGGCAAGAAGGGTGACGTCATCGAGGCCAGTGAGGGATTCGCAAGAAATTATATCCTCCCGAAAAAAATCGGTGTGGAAGCCACTGCCAAAAATCTGAATGACCTGAAGCTTCATAAAGCCAATGAGGACAAGCTTGCAAAGGAGCAGCTGGACGCCGCGAAGGCATTGGCGGCGGAGCTGGAGCAGAAACAGGTGACAGTAAAGATAAAGGCAGGAGAAGGCGGCAGGGCATTCGGCTCCGTTTCCAGCAAGGAGATTGCGGCGGCGTGTAAGGAGCAGCACAACATAGAAATAGACAAGAAAAAAATACAGCTGGCTGAAAACCTGAAGAATTTCGGAGCCTATGAGGTAGGCATTAAGCTGCATCCGCAGGTGACGGCAAAGCTGACTGTGAAAGTAGCGGAGAGTTAGGAAGCGGGGAGCCGGCCGGGAAGCATTCCCTGTCCGCAGAAAATGGCGGTCGACGATGAGTTGAAGGTGTGATTTCATGGAAGAAAATGTACTGAAAAGGATATTGCCCCATAGCCTGGAGGCTGAACAGTCCGTAATCGGCTCCATGCTGATGGACAGGGATGCCATTGCGGCAGCTTCAGAGGCGCTGGCAGGAGAGGACTTTTATAATAAACAGTACGGAATTCTGTTTGATACGATATGTGAGTTAAACGACAGCGGAAGTGCGGTGGATCTGGTCACGCTGCAGGAGCGCCTGCGCATGAAGGAGGTACCACCTGAGGTCAGCGGTCTGGAATTTATCAGGGAAATTCTCACCGCGCCAATTACCTCCGCCAACATTAAGCAATATGTTAAAATAGTATCGGAAAAGTCCATATTGCGGAAGCTGATCCGATTGAATGAAGAGATTGCCAATACCTGCTACAGCGGCAAGGAAACGCTGGAATACATATTGGAGGATACGGAAAAGCGTATTTTCCAGCTGGTACAGAGGCGCAGCACGGATGCTTATGTCCCCATTCGCCAGGTCGTCATGAACGCCATGGACAAGATTGAGTTTGCCGCGAAGAATAAGGGCAGCGTCACGGGGATTCCGACGGGATTTCTGGATCTTGATTACCGTACGGCGGGAATGCAGCCTTCCGACCTGATTCTGATTGCTGCCCGCCCTTCCATGGGTAAAACGGCCTTTGAGCTGAATATTGCTCACCATGTGGCATTTCGGAAGAATCTTACGCTGGCTATTTTCAGTCTGGAAATGAGCAAGGAGCAGCTGGTAAACCGTATGTTTTCCATGGAATCCAACGTGGATTCACAGAAGCTGAGAACAGGCCAGATGAATGACCAGGAGTGGGAGCGGCTGATAGAAAGCGCCGGTGTCATAGGGAAATCTTCCCTGATTATCGATGATACGCCGGGTATCAGCATTGCGGAACTGCGTTCCAAGTGCCGTAAATATAAGCTGGAGCATGACTTGTCCATGATAATCATAGATTATTTGCAGCTGATGACAGGCAGCGGCAAGGGCGACTCAAGACAGCAGGAGATTTCGGATATTTCCCGTTCGCTGAAAGCATTGGCGAGAGAACTCAGCGTGCCGGTGATTGCCCTGTCGCAGCTTTCCCGGGCAGTGGAACAGCGGCCGGACCATCGTCCCATGCTTTCGGACCTGCGTGAGTCGGGAGCGATTGAGCAGGATGCCGACGTTGTAATGTTTATCTATCGAGACGAATACTACAATCATGACTCGGAAAAGAAAGGAATTGCCGAGATTATTATTGCAAAACAAAGGAATGGTCCTATCGGTACGGTGGAACTGGCTTGGCTGCCGGAATACCAGCGATTTGTCAATCTGGAACACAGACAGACGGATTGAGAGAACAGGAAAATTACGAAAGAGAATGGGTGTATTTGCTCATTCTTTTTTTACTTTATAGGAAAGGGGCTGCGCATTATGAAATCCTACACAAGATACAGAATGTCCGGTAATCAGGCATGCCTATATCTGGTGGCCTTAATGTGACAGCCCTATGGAATAAGTAAGGCGAGTTTGCTTGCTTTTCGCAGGCCCAGATGGTGGAGGTTTGCCGTTAAAGCGGCATATGGGCCTATCTATCAGGCGGAAACAGGAATGACGGTAGAAAGGAGAAGAAATGGAAAATTATCTGCTTATTTCGGATGCTGCAAAAGAGGTCAGGGTGGAGAGCCATGTGCTGCGGTACTGGGAGGATGAACTGCACCTTCCTATAAAGCGCAATGAGCTGGGACATCGTTATTATACGGCGGAGGATGTGGAACGTTTTAAACAGATTAAGGGAATGAAGGAAAGGGGATTGCAGTTGAAAGCGATTAAGATGATTTTAAGAGACGGAAAGCTGGATGTATTGCCTACAGAGGACATGGGAGCGGCAAGGACGGGACAGCGGGAGGATATGGGACAAAGTACAACAGAAACCGAGTCTTGGCACGGCAGACAGGACGGCGGTGCAAACCGGGGGATGGGGACCGCATGGCAGGGCAGTACAGGGCAAAATACACAGGATCGGGATACCGCAGGCAGAATGTATCAGGATGCCATGGGACGGAATTTGACGGAAGGCGTGGGGGCAGTATCCGACAGCAGGGACAGAATAACAGGCCATATGGCGATTGATATTATACCGAACAAAAATATGCGTCAGGAGGTGTCCCAGGAGTCCCGGGAGGACAAATCCAGAAGGCTGCAGTGGCTTTTACAGCAGCTCATCAGACAGACACTGCAGGAAAACAATAAAGAACTGTGCCAGGAGATACGGGAGAGTGTGGTTAAGGAGCTTGACTATCAGTTTCGGATGCAGGAAGAGCGGGAAGAAGCCAGAGATAAGATGCTTGCCGAGCGTGATGAGGAGCATTTCAAGAAAATGGATGAAATCCTGCGCAAAAAGGCGAAACGTCCCGGAAAGGTAAAAAAAGAAAAAATTCCCAAAAACCAGACTACAGAAGAGGGTGTGGAGGAACTGCCGGAGGAAGGGCAGAAGGTTGTTCCCGAGAAAAAGAAGCGGCGCTTCCTGTGAAGAAGCGCCGGCTCCGCAAACATCCCAATTCATGGGGAACATGTATTTTCCCTGCTTTGCCGGGGCTTTAGCCCTGAGAAATAGCTCCGGTAGGGCACTGTCCCGCACATGCGCCACACTCGATGCACTTATCGGGATCGATCTCGAATTTGCCGTCTCCCATGCTGATTGCGCCAACAGGACACTGAGACTCACAAGCTCCACATGCTACACAAGCATCGCTGATTACGTATGCCATAATAAAATCCTCCTTATGATGTCATAAAAGTTTGTTATTTAGATAGATTTTGAAGTTCATTTCTTCGTTTTCTGATTCCGTCCAGGATTGCTTTTTTCTTGTCAAGCAGTTTATCCTTATCCATGGCCGGAACCCCCTTCAGCCTGTACTCCAGACCCAGGCTATCGTATTTCTTCTCCCCCATGGTGTGATAGGGCAGGACATCAAGGGCCTTCAGATTGCTGAACTGCCCGATGAAATAACCCAGTTCAAACAGGTATTTCTCTTCGTCCGTTATCCCGGGAACCACCACATGGCGGATCCACATATCCACATGCTTTTCATTCAGATATGCGGCAAATTTCAAAATATTTTCGTTGGGCTGCAGAGTGAGTTCCCTGTGCTTTGCCGGATCGATGTGTTTGATGTCCAGCATCACCAGGTCGGTGAGGGTCATCAGGTGATCCAGTTTCTCCAAAAGCGGAGCATTGTCCGGATTGAAAGAGATTCCGGAACTGTCTATGCAGGTATGAATCCCTTTCGCCTTGGCAAGGGTAAACAGTTCGGTTACGAAATCCACCTGCATCAGGGGTTCACCGCCGGTTACGGTCAATCCGCCCCCATTGGCGTAAAAGGCTTCATTTTTCTCATACTGCTCGATGATATGGGAAGGCTCCATAAGCGTGCCGCCATTCAATTCCCAGGTATCGGGATTGTGACAGTAGGCACAGCGCATGGGACAGCCCTGCACAAATACTACAAAGCGTGTACCGGGGCCGTCAACGGTTCCGAAGCTTTCCAATGAATGAATTCTTCCCTGCATAAGATTACCACACTTTCTACAGTTTGGGACTGTGCAGTCCTCTACGGAAATCCCCGGGAAGTATTTCTCCCCGGGGTTTCATGTAACTAACTCGTTGGCTTATACTGACTCGTGGAAGGTACGGGAGATAACGTCAGCCTGCTGCTCGGGAGTCAGCTTGATGAAGTTAACTGCGTATCCGGATACACGGATGGTCAGCTGAGGATAGTTCTCCGGATGCTTCTGTGCATCGAGGAGCATATCTCTGTTGAGAACATTTACATTTAGATGATGGCCGCCCTTTGTTGCATAGCCGTCAAGTAAGTTAACAAGGTTGTCAACCTGTGCAGTATTTGTTGCCATAATGATTTTCCTCCTTAAATGATATTAATATATTTTTAAATGGTTGAAAAAATGCAGCTTTCAGGAAAACGGATGATTAGTGGTAATCGTCCAGTCCCTGTTCAAGAGTAGGTACACTGCAGGCCAACGGTGTCCTGGAACAATCCGTGCAGCCCATTGTCTGAACGTTTTTCGACTCGACATCCTGGTCGTAATCCACATTTACATGGCCTACGCCCTCTGTCATGCCGGAATCCAGCATTTTTACCAGGTCATCTATCATCTTATCTTCGTCCATGGTGCCTCCTTCTTTTTCCCGGTGGCAGTATGGAGTAAGCTGGAAGTAAATTGCTTTCCGCGTGCCGCCAGGTTCTGCAGGTCCGTGCCGCCCGGGGGAAGCAGCAGACCGTTACAATTTTACCAAAACATATACAGGTCAGAACCGGTTTAAGGACCACAGATATTGTTGCAAACCCGATATGTTGCCGAAGAACTCGTTGTGAATTTTACATTAAATCCGCTTCAATGTCAGTGACATTTCGGTGTACGTAAGTCTTATTTCAGATCCAACTCGATGTCAGTGACATCTCGGTGTACGTAAGTCTTATTTCAGATCCAACTCGATGTCAGTGACATCTCGGTGTGCACGAGTCTTATTTCAGATCTAATTCGATGTCACCGGAGAATACTTTGTCTTCCTTGCCCAGAGCGCCGGGGATGATGGTGAAGGTATTGGAGATACCGTCCTGTGCATCATTGAAAGGCAGCTTGGATACGGAAGCCAGGGATGCTACTGCACCATGGGTATCGCGGCCGTGCATCGGGTTGGCGCCGGGTGCGAAAGGCTGGCCCTTCTTACGTCCGTCAGGTGTATTACCGGTAGCCTTACCATAGGTAACGTTAGAGGTAATGGTCAGGATGGAGGTGGTAGGGATACCATTCCTGTAGGTATGATGTCTCCTGATGGCGGTCATGAAGGTATGAACAACCAGCTGTGCAATTTCGTCTACGCGGTCATCGTCATTACCGTACTTCGGGAAGTCTCCGGTGGTCTTGAAATCAACGATTACGCCGTCTTCGTCGCGAACCACTTCAACCTTGGCGTACTTGATAGCGGAGAGGGAGTCAGCCACGATGGACAGACCAGCTACACCGGTAGCAAAGTAACGCTTTACATCTCTGTCATGAAGAGCCATCTCTGCTCTCTCATAGCAGTATTTGTCATGCATATAGTGGATGATGTTCAGGGTGTTAACATAAACATCTGCCTGCCACTCCAGCATATCAACGAATTTGCTCCATACATCATTGTACTCAAGCACATCGCCGGCAACAGGACGGTACTTGGGACCTACCTGCTTCTTGGTCACTTCGTCCACGCCGCCGTTCAGAGCGTAAAGCAGACATTTTGCAACGTTTGCGCGTGCACCGAAGAACTGCATTTCCTTACCGATTACCATGGAGGATACGCAGCATGCGATACCGTAGTCATCGCCGTGGTCGATTCTCATCAGGTCATCGTTCTCATACTGAATGGAAGAGGTCTGGATGGACATCTTCGCGCAGTATTTCTTCCAGCCTGCCGGCAGCCTGGTGGACCACAGTACGGTCAGGTTCGGCTCGGGAGAAGGTCCAAGGTTGGTCAGGGTGTTCAGATAACGGAAGCTCATCCTGGTAACCATGGGCCTGCCGTCCACACCTACACCGCCCAGAGACTCGGTTACCCATACGGGGTCGCCTGCGAAAATCTGGTTGTACTCAGGTGTACGTGCAAACTTGATGCAGCGCAGCTTCATGATGAAGTGGTCAACGAACTCCTGAATCTGCTCCTCGGTGAAGGTACCGTTCTTTAAGTCTCTCTCTGCGTAAATGTCAAGGAAGGTGGAGGTACGTCCAAGGGACATGGCTGCACCGTTCTGCTCCTTAACCGCACACAGATATCCGAAATAAACTGCCTGGATGGCTTCCTGCACATTGGCAGCAGGTCTGGAGATATCGCAGCCGTAGGAAGCAGCCATCTCCTTCATCATCTTCAGGGCAACGATCTGCTCGGAAATCTCTTCGCGGAGACGGATGATGTCATCGGTCATCACCTTGCCGGTAGAATCCTTCTGGTTCTGCTTGTCCTCGATGAGCCTGTCGATACCGTACAGAGCTACACGTCTGTAGTCGCCGATGATACGTCCGCGGCCGTAAGCATCGGGAAGGCCTGTGATGATATGGGAAGAACGGCAGGCTCTCATCTCCTGGTTGTAAGCGTCAAAGCAGCCTGCATTGTGTGTCTTTCTGTGGGTGGAGAAGAACTCGGAAATCTCGGGGTCAACTTCGTAACCGTTGTCTGAGCATGCCTTCTCTGCCATACGGATACCGCCGTAAGGCTGCAGGGACCTCTTGAAAGGCTTGTCGGTCTGGAAGCCTACGATGGTCTCCTTGCTCTTGTCAAGATATCCGGGGCCATGGGAGGTGATGGTGGAAACAACCTTGGTATCCATATCCAGGACGCCGCCGGCTTCCCTTTCCTTCTTCTGCAGGTCAAGAACCTGTGCCCACAAATCCTTTGTGTTCTGTGTAGGACCTGCCAGGAATGCCTCATCGCCGTCATAGGGATGATAGTTCCTCTGGATAAAGTCGCGGACATTGACTTCTTTGTCCCATTTACCTGCTACAAAATCTGTCCATTCTGGTCTCATTTTGAAATACCCTCCTGTAAAATTTTGAATTAGTTGTAAAGTAGGTTAACTGCTTCTAATTCCATAGCTTTATTATATGGAAAACCGCACTGAGAGTCAAGGAAAGTTGTGTACTTTTTTCTGTACACAGCTTTAAAAACTCTAAATTTTACAATAATTTTATAAATAATTCCGTCAGACTTTCGTCAGCGTCCCGACAGTTCGTCTAAAGCATCAGTGAACATGTCTGAAGTAAAGAATTCTTTGGCATATTTCAGACCAGGGCATGTTCAAAAATTGCTTTCTGGCAGATGGCAGGAATGAATTTACAAACACGTTCCAAGAATATCTTGTCAGATTTTGCGGAATGATATATAATGAAGAATGTCGTCGGAGAGGTCCGATGATATCCGCTGCTTCGTACGAAGCAGAATGCGAAGAGGAGACAGCAGAGAGGAGAAAGGTTCATGGCAGGAATAACGAAAGAGATGACAATCGGAGAAATCCTGAATGCCAATCCGAATGTGGCACCTGTATTAATGGAGGCAGGAATGCATTGCCTGGGATGTCCGTCGGCGCAGGGAGAATCCCTGGAGGAGGCCGCAATGGTGCATGGAATTGACATTGACGCTCTGATGAAAGCGATTGAAGAAGTCTGAATTATGCGTATAATAAAACACCCTCTTGTGCCCATAGGATACAGAGGGTGTTTTATTATGTGCAGATCTGTACAGAGGAAATACGCCCCGGAAGCGCCGCATAAACGGTCTGATGCAGGAGCGTGTTTGAGTTTGAAAGTGCTTTCCGGGAGAGGCAAAAGTCCGGCAAAACGATCAGGAGACGTTTCCTGCCAGGGCATGGACTGCGTTGCCGCTGATCAGGGCCTCATAATGCTCTGCCAGGAATGCACCGCCTCCGGACACGGGGCGCTGGGGGATTCCGTATTCCGAAACGATATTGCAGAACCTGTCGAATGCCGCCGCATCTTCTTCACCCTGTGTCAGGAGCAGCAGAAACCCGTTGGTGCTTCCGTCGGGAAGCTCGTCTTTATACAGGGAACTGTAACCGTGATAGTTGTCTGCAATGATTGCGGATACATCCATTACCTGCCGGAGCGTATTCATCCGGAAAATCCGTGTGCGAGTTTTGCCCTCAGAGTCGGCGGGGGCAGGAGAAGCGTTTGTGTCCGCGTTTTCCTGCTGCGTCTGTATCTGGCGGAATAAATCGAGTATCTCGTCGGATGCGTTCTCCGTGAGCTGAAAATCCGCATCTTCGTTCTCCGCGTCTTCTGTCACGGACGGGGCAAAGCGCGAGAAACGGGTATCCAGCTCTTCCGGGTCTTCAACCTTTGTAATGATCAGGACAATACATTCGGTATTCAGGGGGATTGCCTCTATCATAAGGGGAATGTCTTCCGCTTCAAAGCCGAATTCAGAATTTGCCTGCCTCATCATATCACGGAACAAAGTCTTGGCCTTCTCGGTTCCGTAAGCCAGTTCGCTGATCTTCAGCTCGCGGCTTGCCAGGTCTTCTCTTGTCAGAGTGCAGCGAATCTGGTTCTCATTTACTTTTTCGATTTTCATGGGACAACCTTTCCTTTCTGCATGGCTGAACTGTAATATAGCTTATCGAAAATATGCTTTTACTTCCGAAAAATGGTATATATCGTACCGCATACGTATTGCAGGATTTATAAGGAGCTTCCTGAGATGCGTATACTTTGTTATGCCATAATATACTTTCAGCGCATTTTAGTCAATAGCAGATTATGAGTTTAATATTTTTTTATATTTAAAAATTTACTTGCCAA
>CAIGRU010000224.1_pt1 | contig 43332 bp, 54 predicted proteins | sample 7351341 | NCBI WGS metagenome assembly CAIGRU01
TTCGGGTCCGCTTCTCTTAATCAAATACGTCGTAATATTCCTGCCTTTAGGCACAGGGAAGCAACGCCAACAGCATTAAATCCCGAGGATATCATGAAAATATGATAAAGTCGAATATTGGAACAGCCGCCTGTATTCTCGGTCGTGCAATATGCAAGACTTGTTTGCATGTTGGACGTATGTATCAATATATTTCACGGCGCCAGCAACAATTGCGTCGAGATTGTCCCGAACCTCTTTGAACTCGTCTACGTCTATTATGGCCGCGGTTCCGTCTACATATCGTGCATCCTTAATTAGGACCATTTTCTTGTAGTCCAGCCCGGATGGGGTTTTCGATGACCGGACAGTGTTCGAGAAATGAAATCCTTCCGTGTGAACCATCCGGGAGCGGAACGGCAGGCAAATCAAGTAGTCTGTGTGGAGGTCGATGAGCAGACAAGTATAGGCACGCGCATCCTTTCGCAAGATTTCTGGAAACAAACCCTCCGGATAGTCAGCGTAAAAAGAATTCGATAGCCTGCGAATTTCGGCAAGATACTCCATATTTCGACACTCCCTGGCTAAAAGAAAGGGCTGGCTCCAATGGAACCAGTCCTATCAAATGCTTCGCTCGGCCAATTTTATTTTACCGACGTGTCAGAGCCGTCACACGTCTCCATCGCTCGGCCAATTTTATTTTACCGACGTGTCAGAGCCGTCACACGTCTCCATCTAGCGAAGGAACAGACTTCTCTGTTCACCACTATTATATGCGATATTTCTCAAAAAAACAACCATTAGTTTATGACTATTTTGACGAAAATGTGGGCCGGGTTTGCACCATTTGACTATTGCAAAGTTGCATGCCGAGAGGAGTAGAATCATCAAAAAGATATGGGGCCTTGAGTCTGTGTTCTCCGGGTCCCGACACAGATGGGGGGACGCGCTCGCAAAAGCGACCTTGAACCCTCTTCTTGTGCCAATTATAACAAGAAGAAACCAATCCGTCAATCCATTTACAAGGTGTTTTTCGCAGCGCAGAGGGGGGCAGTTGGCCCGGACCTTAGCCTAGGCTGCATTTTGTGCCCCGTATTTTTTTAACAACCCCGCTCGACTGGTGACGGCGAGGTTTTCAAGCTCTTTTCAGATAAAGTCTCCGCTGCCTGAGACTTCCAGCGTCCAATAACAAAAGAATCTGGCCCGAAGGACACCGGAGGACAAACTGGCAACTGACTGCTCCCACGAATAAATTCGTGGGGTTCCAAGTTGGTGACCTGTAAGACCACCATGGTGCCATTGCTTCGCGGTATTCTGGAGAGCACGGCTAAGCTGGAGACCATCTTTCTTAGAATTTATCGCCGCAAGAGATGCATTCATCTCATTAACGCGGTACGGTATATCACCGCAAAGTAGCGTATCGCCACATCTTTGGCGGCAGCCATCGCCAAATAGAATATGATTAACTTCCCCGGTTTTGGGATTCACCTTGACAGGCGGTTCACCCTCCAGTATCAGCTGAACGAAGTATTTCCAGCCGGCGGGATACCACCTTCGGGTAATGCGGCAATATTTTACCTTGTGGGAAAGGGCTTCCTGCTCGTATGTATAGGAAGGAGAAGGCTATATTATATGAAAAATCCTCACAGGCAATTCTTCCCAATTTATGTCGGGCCACCTGCGACCTTATGAATCCTTCGGTCCGCTCTTCTCTTGTTGAATCCAGCCCCCGCTCTGCAAATAGCGTCCAGCGCCCCCGCATATAATAAAGGTACATACATAGGAGGTGTTTTTACTTTGCAGAGGCCCAAAAGCAAAAAGCCCGGCCAGCAGTACATCAAGAAAGAACTCTTAGAGCGTGGCTGGACAGTTGAAATGATAGAAGCACATTTGACACGGCGGCAAAAGGGCGGCAAGTTCTACTATCGTGCTAAGGAAGTCATTGAGCAGGAAACCAACCCGGACATCGCCGCAGAGCTCGCCCAGAACTGCGAACGGCTGGATGAGTTGAATAAATACAAGTCCCTGCTTTCCAAGACTCGCCGGGAGTCCGCCGAAAGAGCCGTTTCTCTGTTGACGAAAGCCTATGAGCAGGCCGACATCCCCGATTATCTAAAATTGATGTGCCGCATGATGCATGAGTATTTCCTGCGGCCCATCAAGAAAATCGGTATTTCCTGCGACCCCATGTTTTTGACCGTAAAGGAGCTGCGGGCTGCGTATCTCACCGTCGCCCGGGAAGGCATCCAGACCTGCAAGAAGGCGGCCTATGCTTCCTGGTTGCTGGGGTACAAAGACCCGCCCCAGGATATTCTGGATTTCTACCCACAAATGCTCGTTTCTGCTGCCTGCCACGAAATCACTGGCTTGGAGGAACACGGTGTCACCGACAGCGCCAACAGCGTTCTGGCAGTCCCGGCGGCACAGAAAGATTTCCCCGAAAACTCCCTGTACTACTGCTACTTGGTCCACTACGTCCCTGAGAGCATTTCCCGCCAGCTCTCCGAAATCCTGGAGGTGGACCCCAAGAACGAATATCCGGGCGCCCGGTGCATGGACCGTAAGTTCTTCATCCATGTTGGAGGCACGAACACGGGAAAGACCTATCAGGGGATTCAGCGGCTAAAAGAGGCTAAGACTGGTGTCTACCTGGCGCCTCTGCGCCTTCTCGCCCTGGAAATTCAGGAAACACTTCTGGATAGCGGGGTGGTCTGCTCTATGCTGACTGGAGAAGAAGAGGATATTCGCCCTGGCGCCACACATATTTCCAGTACCGTTGAAAAGCTGGATGTGAACCGCCGGTACGATGTGGCGGTTATCGACGAGTGTCAGATGATTGGTGACGCCCAACGAGGCTTTGCCTGGACCCGGGCCATCCTTGGTGTGCAAGCGGAGGAAATCCACCTGTGCGTTGCCCCCGAGGGCCTGAAAATCCTCAAGGTGGTCCTGAAAGACTTGAAAGAACCATACGAGGTAATCGAGCACGAGCGAAAAGTTCCCTTGCTCTGGCAAAATCAGAGTGTTCCTCTAAAGCGGGCTCAGCCCGGGGATGCTTTTGTGGCGTTTTCCAAGAGGGAAGTGCTCCACATGGCTGAGTTTCTGCGGCAAAGGGGCACCCCAGCCTCCGTTATCTATGGCGACCTTCCGTATTCCACCCGGCGTCAGCAGATGCAACGGTTTTTGGATGGGGAGACAAAACTCCTGGTTGCCACGGACGCAATTGGGATGGGCTTAAACCTGCCTATCCAGCGAGTGATTTTTACGGCCGATGAGAAGTTCGATGGAATTGAGAAGCGACCCCTGCTGACGTCCGAGGTCCGGCAGATTGCCGGGCGGGCCGGGCGGTTCGGGAAATACGATAAGGGCTATGCGGCAGCCTTCCCAGGCTGTTCCGGGCTGGAGGAGAAGCTCCAGACGATACCCAACCCGGTTGGACACGCGTCCCTCGGCTTCTCTGACCTCGTGCTCCGCATTGACCATCCGCTTTCTGAGGTGCTGCGCGCGTGGAACCGGATGTCCGTGAAACGGCCCTATGTCCGCATGGATATCAGCCGGTACATCTACATCATTTCAATTATTGAAGGGGAATTGAAATTGCAGCTCAGCAAGGAAGACTTGTTGCGGGCTGGCAACATCCCCTTCGACGAGCAAAGCGAGGCTTTGCTGAACCAGTTCCGAAAGTACATCAAAGCGTACGCCCGGGGTGACGGCGATGTTGAAAAACCCGTCAAGGCTGGCAACTACCTCCCTAAGCTGGAGATGTACTATAAGATGCTGGACTTGTACTACTCCTTCTCCAAGACATACGGCCTGGTGTATGACAAAGAGTGGTTGTCAGAAGAAAAGCTCAATATTTCTGACAAAATCAATGAGCTGCTCATTCATGATTTGAGCACCAAGGGCAGCTGCTGCCGGAAATGCGGCGCCCACATTCCCATTGATTCCGGCTACGGTATTTGCCAGAGTTGCTACGAAAAGCAGCGCACGGAAAGGAGGCATGCGTTTGATGGTGAATTCTGAGAAAACGTTCCCCGGCCTGAAAGGGATGCTGATAGCATCTCTGGTGGTATTCATCTTAGTTGTGGCTTGGATTACCGTCTCCTTGATGGGGGTCCAAACTCCCATTCTCAATCTTGTGGATGTCGAACCCATAATGGGCCTGCTTGCCATGCTTGCTCTGATGGTGGTGTTTGCCGCCTCAGTCTATGGCGGTGCCGGGGTTTTGATTGTCATATGGGTTGTGTACGGGATTTTCCTGTTGGCGAGGAACTTCCGAAAGAAGGCTCCGGAAGGGGAAGCGGTCTCCGATGCCCTACGTGATGTGTCAACTACTCGGCTACAAGTAGTCGAGCTTGACAAAGAGTAACTCTCTTTGTTGAGCCTACTGCTTGTAGATTAAAAATCGTGAACACATAATAAAAGAGACGGCCGGTACTCCCCGGCCGTCTCTTTTGCTATGTATTGTTCCTCGCCATCGATTGAGCTGACTCGCTTGGAGCCAGGCCAAAACTTACCGCAATTGCCAAGTCGATTTCCCCCATCGTCTGCTCGTCCACATGACCCACGTGTTTCCGCAGCCGCTGTTTATCCAGCGTTCGCACCTGCTCTAAAAGTACCATGGATTTTTTGGGCAATCCAAGACTGCCCGTCATTGGGAGGGCGACATGGGTTGGAAGCCGAGCCTTACCCCTTCGGGAGGTCGTTGCCGCCACGATGACGGTGGGGCTATGTTGGTTCCCGATGTCGTTTTGGATAATCAGGACCGGCCTGATGCCACCCTGTTCACTTCCCACTGTCGGGGACAGGTCGGCATAATAAATATCTCCACGTTTTATGCCTGCGTTTGCGAGTCTTTCTTTACTGGACATCCTGCGGTCTCCTTTCGAAAATGTTTTCCTTTGTGAAATTGGGTTATGCTATGCGATACTCAGGAATTTCATCACGATGGGATTTGGCAAAAGGAGATGCGCGGGACTGCTTTGTTGGGTTATTCGGGACTCGACACAGCCTGGGAAGACGGCCAGGGCAGAAAAAAGCTGGCCCAGGGAATCTCCCAGGCCAGCTTGCCGAAGTCCGCGCCATAAAGCCCCTGCCTTTAGGCATGGGATGGCCCTGGGCCATTCGATACAGGGCGCGGCACGGCTATCGTTGCTCTCATTTCTGCTCCATTTCCATATCCATAACCCGCACTGGGATATTCAAGTCATACTTTTTTAATTCTTCGATACTCCGGAATACCGCATGACAGCCGTTCATGAGCATCAGACTCATCAGTTTGACTCCGGGCATCTCGACCACCAGGACGGGCTTGCCGATACCATGGGCGTATCCGGCCTCCCAGTTTGTTCCGGCGGTAGACTGCCGGCCGTAGCTCAAGCAGACCACGAAGTCGGCGCTCTGGATAGCCTGAATGTCATACTCAAACACAGCGCGGCCCCAGTCAGGATTCGACATATCGTATGCGTTCGGGAACTTGTGCTCCAGGGGCAGGACAACCGAGTGTCCAAGGCTCCGGAAGTGCTCGCAGACATCGATGGCCGCCCTGCGTTCGTTCTCCCCAAAGAAGGGGGAGGCAAGGTATAGCTTCTTGCTGGGAAGCCGGTGGTCCGGCACGTCATAAATATAATCCCAGCCTTCGTCCATCCGGGGAAACTCGTTAATCTCGAAATAATGAGAGAGCTTCTCAATATCGAAATTACGCCCACGGCCCGCATGGTTCAGTAAGCAGGTCTCTCTCGTCGTATTGAGCCGTACGAGCGTCTTGTAGCACTGGATACCCGCCTCCTCAATCGGGGTAAGGTAGTCCATGCGGAACTGCCGATATAGGTTGCAGGCATCGTAGACAACGCTGTGCCCCTGACGAAGATGCTTCATCATCCGGGAAAGGAGAACTGTGTAGATTTCCTCCGGATTTCCAAAATGGTCCTGGCTACCATACAGCTCCCGCCGGATGTCATCCGCCGCCAGGTAGATGTAGTTGGGATTTGCCGCCACGAGGGCCTTTGCGTATGTGGTCTTCCCAGATGCGGGAAAACCGTATATGAATACAAGCTCAGTCATGTTCCTCCTCCTTTTCTGTCCCAGAGAGCCACTCTTTCAGCATTGTTTGCCGTTTTGTGGCCGCTTCGTGCTCAACTGCCCGGCACATGGCGCGTCTTGAGCTGACAACAACCAGGAGCCGCTTGGCCCGGGAGAAGCCGGTATACACCAGATGCCGCTCCAGCATGCCGTAGTTTGTGGTGTGTAGCGGGATGATGACGATAGGGTACTCCGAACCCTGAGATTTGTGGATGGTGATGGCATACGCCAGAGCCAGCTCGTTGAGCTCAGTATCGGCGTATTTTACCTCCCGGCCCTCGACGTCCACCGTGATTTCCCGGTCAGTCACATCGACGGACGTTACAAGCCCGACATCGCCGTTGAAAACTTCCTTATCATAGTTATTTACCATTTGGATAACCTTATCTCCCTCCCGGAAAGTGTAATCCCCGCAGATAATGGACGGACCAACCGGGTTCAGCGCCGCCTGGAGAGCCTCGTTGAGGGCGCGGGTACCAATAGCGGAGGTCTTTTGCGGAGCAAGGACCTGTATGTCCGTTGGGGAAACAGAGTATGCCGCCGGCAGCCGTTTCCTGGTCAGCTCCACAATTTGCTGGGAAATATGTCCTGCATCGTCATCCCGGATGAAAAAGAAATTAGAATCTTTCCCGTACTTGAATTCGGGACACTCACCGTTGTTGACACGGTGGCAATTGGTGATGATATTGCTGCCCTGAGTCTGCCGGAAGATTTTCGTCAGCCGAATGACGGGGACAGCACCGGAATCGATAATGTCCCGAAGCACCGTGCCGGGGCCAACGGAAGGGAGCTGGTCCACATCGCCAGCCAGAATCAGGCGCATGCTGGTGGGGATTGCCCGCAGCAGCGCGTTCATCAACACAGTGTCAATCATAGAGGACTCATCCACAATGAGAACGTCTCCATCAATGGGATTATCGGCATTTCGGGTGAATCCGCCCTCCCTGGAGCTTTCCAGCAGGCGATGAATAGTCCGTGATTCCATCCCGGCAGCCTCTTCCATGCGTTTGGCCGCTCTGCCAGTGGGGGCGGCGAGCTGAATATCCAGGCCGTTCTCCTCCAGTGCGGCGATGATGCCCCTGGTGACTGTCGTTTTCCCGGTTCCGGGGCCGCCAGTGAGAACCATAACCTTGCTGCTCATTGCCAGCTGAATCGCATCCGCTTGGGCGTCATCATAAAAAACTCCCGTTTTGTCTTGGATGGAATCAATATCAACCGGCAGAGGTTCGCTGGCGTTCAGCAGCCGTTTCAGGTTTCCGGCAATGCCTTTCTCGGCATAGTAGAGTGGCTTGAGATATAGGTTATCTCTGCCTTCTCTTACGATTTCCTCAGTGGCAACCATGTCGTCCAGAGTTGCCTGGAGGCGCACCTCATCCACGTTCAGCAGCTCCATAGCCCTGTCCACAATTTGCCTTCTGGTAGCGTAGACATGGCCGCTGTTCGTGATTTCGTGCATGACGTACAGGGCGCCGCCGCGAAGGCGGACATAGCTGTTTTCATCAATTCCCATACTCATAGCCAGCTTGTCGGCGGTCAGGAAGCCCACGCCGGATACCTCGTCGGCCAGGCGGTAGGGATTCTCCTTTATGACCGCAATACTGGTTTCTTTGTACTTCCGGTAGATGCGGCGGACAATGGAACCTGAAATCCCGTACGGCAGCAGGAAAAGGGACAGGTCGCGAACCTCGTTCTGCTGGGCCCAGGAGGCTTTGATTTTTGAGAGGGTCTTCTTTCCGATGCCGCGGACTTCAATCAGGCGCTCCGGGGTCTTATCCATAATTTCGATGGAGTCCACCCCAAAATGGGCAACAATACGCGCCGCATATTTCGGCCCTATGCCGCTGGTGTAATCGCTGATGTACAGTTTGATGCTTTCGAGGTCCCGGGGAGCGGATTCACTCCATGATAAGACAGCGAACTGCCGCCCGTATTTGTGGTGTTCCTTCCAGTCTCCCTGCGCCTCCAAAACGCAGCCCTTTGTGGCTGACGCAAGGTCGCCAACCAGGGTGACATGGCCGGTTTCTGTGCTACACGAAAGAACCGCGTAGCCGGTTTCCTGATTCCGATATACAAAATCGGAGATTATTCCTTTTAACAATTCAATGATAGTCATCTCCTTTTGCCTGATTTCCCATCAATATGAGATTGCCGTATTATATGCAGATTGCCAAGAAAACAATTCAGCCCCCTCCAGCGTTTACTGGAAGGGGCTGCTTGTCGCGTGCTCAGATGACCTTCGACTGCTCATTAAGACCAGCAATCCACGAATCGCCATCGGCGACGCTTGTGTACTCGCCCAACTTCTGCATGGGCACCTCGCAGGCATCAAACCCGCTGTCGCAGTGTCCAAACTCATTTCCGCTACCGCAGCCACAGAGGTCGAGACCATAGTGGTTGACGCAGTGATTGCAGCTATAAGTTGTCTCGAAGCGGGGAATCTTTCGCGGGTCCAGGCCGGGGAAGAACTTTTTCCGCCGGTATGCCAGACAGGAATAATCCTGCCCGTCCACCGTGACGGTAATAGCGCCGCAAGCGCAGCGAGAATATTTTTCGTAGTTCATGCCGCAGCCTCCTTTTCAATAGTTCCTTCCTTGGCAATACACACCGCCACGCAGTCCCGACTGCCAGGGCAGCGGTAACGCATGGTGGAACCAGGTTCATCCAGCGGGGCAAACCCCAAGCTGTGCAGGGTGTTGGTGACGGTCTCTGCCACCTTCATGGGAACGCCGCCCTTAATGGGCTCTGCGGCTGGGAAGTGGCCCTCAAACACACGGACAAGGATTCCGCCCGGCAGCACACGGCTGTCCTCCTCTACGGTAATGGCTTCACCCCGCCAAAACTGGTCCAGGATAGAAAGAACCATGCCAGTGTAGCTTCCGCAGACATTGATGTCGAAATCACTCATCGCCGGGCACCCCCTTGGCGAAGTTATCTCTGTATTCCCCCGCAATATTGTCCATGTTGTCCAAGGCGGCCTGGGTAATGAGCAGGAAGAACTCCTTCTCCGGCATGCCCAAGAGGCGCTCGGGACCCTCATCCAGCAGGGTGAGGGTCATGGCGTTGATGATGTCGTCCATCATCAGCGGCGTACCCGCGGTAGGGTTGCTCTCGGTGTAGTCCCAATAACGGATTACCAGTCGGAAAGCAATGGCCGGGTCAACATCCGACCAGGAAGAGAGCTTGAGTGCTCCCAAAGCAACATCGCAGCTGCGAACAAATTCCTCCTTGGTACAGCTTCCATCGCGAATCTCTGCCTGGCAGCCGCTTAGAAAGCCGTCGTAGATACGTTCGGTAAGATTCATAATCCTTCCCCCTTGAAAATTTAATTCTGCTTCAACCCAGTGCCTTTGCAGACGGGACAGGAAACAGTTTCCGTTTGGCCGGCGGCATCCGGACGGCGGAGTTCGCCATCCCCGCCGCACTTGGGGCAAAGATAGCTGGCAGCCGCAGCATTGATGGTCTGAATGGCTTTGTCGAGGGCATCGCTCTCGGCATCCAGGGCGGCAATACGCTGCTCATAGTCCGCTTGCAGATGACTCTTCTCGGCCGAGATTGCAGCGCGGCGCCGGAGCGCGGCGTGAAGTGTGGCATTGGCTTTTCCATTCGTTGTCATAATGAAATCTCCTTTTTTAGATTTTTTCAAACATTTCGCGCGCCCAGTCCTCAGTGGCTTCTTCAGATTGGAGATGGGTGGGGTACTCGCTCTCCGGGAGGAAGATGTTGCAGTCCAGGCCCAGGTGGCGGATTTCATGGAGGAGGGTGGTCAGAAAACCAGTCTCCATCTCGCTATCATAATGGAAGAACACGGGGTCTCCTTCGACAACTGCCCTCGCCGCAGCTCTGAGGGCGGAGACATATACGAAGACGCAGTTCTCCTGGAGCCAGAGTTGACCGATAAGGTCCTCGTTTTCCTCGGGCAAATTGTCCTCGTCCACCCCAAGCAGGGTAGCTATCGCTTTGCGGTCCGCAGAATCGTCAATCACGATAATGCGGTTCAAGCAAACGAACATGTTGGGGTCGACGCGGTACAGGTAGTCCGCCAGGTATGCTGTCCAGGCGGGGATGGCGTCGCAGGTAAGCGAAGGGCCCCAGACAATACGGGAGGCCAGCCATTCCCTGGTGGGAGGAATCATGTGGAAGTTGATTTCCTTGCTGTCATTGTAATCGAAGACCAAAATATCAGTCCCAGATTCGGACAGAATTTCCAGGGTTCCGTTGGTAGCTTCCTCATGGATGCCTTGACGCAGAGCGTTATAATCCATGTTGCTTTCTCCTTTCCTGTTTCAGAGGGGGGACAGGTATTTGGGGCAATTGCCGCAGCTGAGACTGTTGCATTCGCCGCAGGGAATATCCCCGGGCCGCCAGCCGCATCCGCCTTCGTGACGTCCGCCGACTTCATCGTACAGGGGGCAGTCGGGGCAATGCAGGGACAGGTTCAAATCATCCCGGATGTCCATGAGGATAAGCCCGAGATGGTTCTCTCCGATGCCGTTGCAGACTCCCCAGATTTTATCGCCCCAGGTATTACCCTCAATCAGTCCGGCACTCCCGGTCTCGACAAGCTTCCAGGCCAGGTCGGGGTTCTGCAAGAACTTGGCCTTGCAAATTTGGTCCATGATGTTGAACTTTACCGTTTCCCAGTCGGGGCGGAGGTTCACCCGGCGGCCAAGGCGCTTGGCGTCAGGGGCCGAGAGCTTGCAGAACTCCCTCATCCGCCCGGGGCACTTGGCAGCCTGGAAGGCGGCCTCGTTGTTCTCGAACCGGATGCCCTGGTAGTAGACAGGGGCGGAGTAGAAGTTACTCAAGAATGCGTACTTATCCCTGAATTGAGTAATTCTTTCCATGAATTTTGTTTCTCCTTTCAAATAATATTGGACCATTATATGCAAAACGGGGGAAACCCATTCTTTGATTTGGCAAGACAAGAAATCTGATGGGTTTGGGGGGGTTCCCGCATGCTGTTCGACATAGAGGGGGAGGGCTTCCGAGCTGTGTCGGGCAAAGGGCCACCAAACGGATTGGGTCTAGCTTTCTTATTGCCAAATCAAAATTCCGTTGACCATCCAGCCGGCGGTCTGGTATGATAGAGGCATCTCATCCAAAGGGGAGGAATACCCATGCGAACGTATACAGCAGAGGAGTTCAACAGGCTGCCTGGCTTCATCAGGGCGGAGCTTGTCGGTGGAGCGATATACACCGACGACTGGACTACCTTAGAGGTCGACGATGCTGTTTTCCAGCATGAGCCGTCGGAAAAGTGCCACGTTTCATATCGGCTCTCTGTGGTGAAGGCGGAGCAGGAATGAACCTCGGATAGATGGCATACCATCGGACAAAAATACAAGGAGGGAAGAAACATGTCCAGGCTGATTTGGTATTTTGTGGCCCCGTTTGTTCGGGGACCCACTCGCCGCATATCTTTCCCCGCCGGCATCCTTGGCAATCCCAACCTCCACTTTGCCCTCTATGATGGAGAAGGCATCTGCAGGGATGGCGCCAGAACGCTCCGCGAGGCGCTCCGGCGCCGGAAGGAGGATAGACTGTATATTGCACGTCTTATCTGGTAATTCCCCACAAAAAGAGTCCGCCAAATTTCTGGCGGGCTCTTCTATTTTGCGTAATAAAATTTCGAGAACTTGCATAGGATGAGCCAACATAAGTTTTGGAGAGTTGGAGAACTTTTCGGAAAATCCCAGGCGTGCGCCTGTGCATATAGATGTTGCCAGAATGGCTTCACTTCATTGTCCAGCAGTTAAGAGCTGCTGAAACGATATATTGCATCAAGCGGGAGCCGGCCAGGGAGAGAGGGTTGATAAATACCCCTCTCTGGCCGCTCAATCAAGCGGAAATTCCAGACGCTTTGTCTGTTTTGAATAGATTCTTGCCGGGTCGGCCTACTTGTTTTCCAGGCCAGACCCATGCGGGGCTGCCTGTCAACATACAGCCCCATAAGACCTCACCGCAAGGGAGGCTGGGCAAGGAGAACCACCATGGAGAACAACAACATCAAGAAAAATTTCATCGCTTTGGTTAATGCCTGTGGAACACGGGATGACATTCTCAAGATGATTGAGAACAACATGAATCTCCTGTTGGCCTATGTTTGTGCGGTCTACAACATGGAGACGCAGCTTCCCATCCTCCGCTTCCGTCTGGAGGGTGAGGACTACCGGGACGCCGTGATGGAACTGGACCTCCGGCGGCGCCGTGCTCACAACGCGGCCATCTCTGGCACAGCTGCCCTTTGCCGTATAGCCGCCATGAGAAATGTGGCCCCGATGTTCGATGGTGTTTTCGACATGGGCGATTGCACCTTCGACCGCAACATCATTGGCGACTTCTGCGTGGCTGCTGTCAACGCGCTGGTGATGGACCGCAAAAAGCCGGTCACCATCCAGAGCATGCTTGAAGCGGCGAACAACTGAGAAGCTACCCCGCCTGGGAGGGATACGGAAAAATTCCGTGTGCCTTTCTTGGCGGGGTAGTTTGCGTTCGGGAATACTTTCCTCCAGGGGTGCATAAGATACCACCAAACCCAAAGAGGAAAGTACCGATACATTTTCGCAGTGTGTTGACATGTGGTTTGGTTTCAGCTACCATGTAGGAAATGCCTGTACTGTTTGATAAAGAAGAGGAGGCGCTATGTATCTGGCAATCATCAGCAGCAATAGCAGTCACCAGCACACTCACAAAACCATCAGCAAGGGGGCTCTCAAAGCCGCCCTGGATTTTGGCCGCTGTGAGGGTGGTGAAGTGGTTCGCGTATACAGCAGGGCGGGCCGCCTACTTTCTGAGGCCCGGTGGACGCCCGAAGACGGTGGCAAATACTACCGCTGCGCGGTTTGAAAGGAGGGAGCGCCGTGATTTATGAGGAAACTCCCGTGGACGGCTTCCCTGGCTGGAGTGTTCGCGAGTACCGCGAGGGCCCTTGTGTTCTCATCGTTAACTGCGACGAAAATGGCCCCATGTCGTATTGTTTCAGGCACGACAATCCGCTGGGTCCCAGGGCAATCGTTGACCCTACCCCCGGCCAGCCCGGAAGCCTGTATGTCTGCGTAACGTTTGCGGATGTGGCTGCAGAGGTTGATAAGTTAGATAGGGTCCATCGTATGGTGGATGATGTCCAGAGGTTTTTCAGGAGCCTGGAGGAATCTGGAGCCTTCAAAATTGAAAGAAAAGCGAAATAAAAAGGAGGAAAATCCCTTGAAGTATGATGTTACATTCTCTCACGTTGGATACGCCAGCATTGAGGCGAATTCGCCGGAAGAAGCGTGGGAAAAGGGTCAGGCTCTGGGGCATAACGATATTGAGTGGGCCGATGATTTCTTGCCCACAGATGTTCAGGAAATGTGAGCCGAGATGCAAAAGGACACCCCAACGAGGGTGTCCTTTTTGTTTAGGCGTCGTCGACGATGTGCTGAACCCGGCCCACCTGGCCATCCTCCAGCATTACTTTAATACCCCGGGGGTGGTAGGATTTGTTGGTGAGCAGCCGCCCCACTACGCCGCGGGTCAGCCTGCCTGTGGGCTGGTCTTTTTTCAAGACAATATCCACTGTCATGCCGGGCATAATACAGCTCCGGCGGCAATTACTGTTCTGCAAGGCTAATCGCCTCCTTTCTTGGACATGGTATGCGGGAATTTCAGGCTTGATTTGCCGTGATGGTTTTCTATCATTCCGCATACAATATGCCTAACAATTCAAACTGGGAGGCTTAGTCATGGCGACTTGGAAACATGAATTTATCAAAAAACAACACAACAAAGTTCGTTGCGCTTACTGCGGCATCGAGTTTGATGCCACCGACAATCCGGAAATCATTGCCGCGTATGTGACGGGGAAGTGCCCCGAAGCCACCTTTAACCCGCGGCAGGCCGTCCGTCTCACGGCGTCCATCGCTGAGAATCGTCCCTGGATTCGGTATGAAGCGAACAACGCCAAGGATGACGCCTGCTATTACCGCGACTACATTGATAAAAACGGCGACCTCTGCTACTGCGACGGCGAGATGTGCCTGATTCATCCCTGGCTGCACCCGGAGCAACATCCGGATGAGGTGCTGATGTCCAACCCGGACAGCACAATTCCTTGTTTCATCATCCCGATGGAACAGTTTCTGGCCGATTTTGGCGAAGAAAACGGCCGGGAGGCGCTGGAACTGCTATACGAGGACTATGAACCGAAGCCTCCGCTGAAAGAGCGGGTTGCAGGCTGCTGGTACGTACCCGATTGGGATGGTCCGGGCAATTTCGACGTTAACTCCGTTCCCGAAAGCTGCAAGGCCGCAGACTAAAAAACGAAGGAGGGCTCTATGCGTTTCAATATATGCCTGGAAAGAATTACCGACCTGTCTGGCTGGGACATTCGGTTCCACATTCTTGCGGAAGGCAGCGGAGGTCGTCGCTGGCCTGTGCCATTTTGCGATAGTGCGGAGCGGATGCTGCGGGCGTGGTATTCCGGCGGAGAGGATATGCGCATCCCGGAGAACGGGGACAACATTCATGGCCTTCTCTTTGTCAACGGGATTGATGGGAGCATCATGTCCGTCTGTGAGGCCGACCTGGAGAGTCTCAATTTCGGGGAGCTCATGCGGCATCTGCAGGAGAAGGAGAAATAACGCGAAGGACGGCTGGTTTTCCAGCCGTCCTTCTGTTATCAAATTTTTCCGGTCCGCATACCATAAAGAAAATCCACGCGGAGAAATTATTTTGAAGAGGAGAAGCTTTCATGAAACTCACATTTCGGGATTCTTTTATCAAGCATCTGCAGGCGAACCTGCTTGCAATCAGCGGCATGTTTCCCAGCAGCATCTCTTTTGAACGGAACTCTGCCGAAGTCATCGTAGATGGGATGGAAAGGTCCACCAACAAGCGTGTCACGGCAAAAAGTCCCAACTGGCAGTTTGACCGCCTTGTCGCGCGGCTTGACCGGGACCTTACCGTCTCTTCCGGCCGGTTGGATAAAGAGTTTTTGGCAATCGTGCAGCGCTCCCGCATGGCCGCCTACAACGAGATTCGTGGAATCGACACCCCGCCTGACAGCGAGGGGCCCGCACAGGCTGTCATTCTGGGAAGGGATTTCACCCGGTTGATGGACGCTCTGAAGAACTTTGTCAATAAGCAGAATGAGCCCGCTCAGCCTTCCGCGAAACTGTTCCAGCTGGAGTTCGAGCGGGACGAAAGCGGGCGGGGCATCGTCAAAGCATACGCCTGCAATGGCTTCATGCTGGTGGAGAACGAGGCTCCTTGTGCCCTGGCAGGAGAGCCTTTTAAGGCATACATCAGCATCCCCCGGTTAAAGCCCCAAAAGACAGACCGGGTGGAGATTTTCCTGGACGGCGGCTGCGCCCGCATCTCTTTTGGTGATGTGGAGTTCAAGACCCGCCAGCCTAATAATCCCATGAACTTGAGAGAGACCAAGAAGAACGTTTCGTTCTCCGGGGAGTCGAAGACTATCTTCCTGAACCCGCAGTATCTCAAGACGGTGGCCGCAGCCATGAGCTGCGCAGCTGATAGGGGAGAGCGGCTCGAAATCACCCTGCGCGGGATGACGGAGATGGTTTCCTTTAAGTGCGAGGGGACCGAAGCCCTGCTCTGCCCCATGCGCCCGCCCAAGGAGTACCTGGATGTGCAGGCGAAGAAGGTAGAGACCAAGGCGGGCTGAGCCATGGGTAAAACCACACATATGTCGGCAAAGGAGTATCAGGAAATGCTCCGGCGGAAGAAGCCGTCCAAGTACCGTAATGAGAAGGTTTATGTGTACGAGGATGGGTTTCTGTCAGATTCTCCAAAACTCACCACGCATGGGAGAGTCATTGAAAAGTATGACAGCCGGAAAGAATACGACCGTAGCCGGGAGCTTCTGCTGCTAAAAAAGGCTGGGAAGATTTCCAATTTGAAGAGACAGGCGGAACTGGTCATCCAGGAGGCATTTACTACACCGGATGGAAAAAAGCACCGCCCAGTCACATACAAGGCAGATTTCGCATATGAGAGAGACGGCGAAAAGATTATCGAGGACGTGAAGGGGGAGGATGAAAAAACCGGAAAGTACCAAATGACGGAAGCTTTCCGGCTGAAATGGAAACTTCTCCAGGCCAAATATCCGGGCGTCAAGTTCGAGATATACTAACAAGAAACCGGAGCAGCATTTAGCTGCTCCGGTTTTGCTTACGCAGACATGCGCAAACACTTATCCAGATAGACCCGGACGCCCCTTGCCAGGAAGAAGGCCCTGCTGGAAGGGGTATACCGGATAATGGCATGGTGAAGCTTGTGTTGCTTCTCAGACCCGCTGTCAAAGTACCAGCTGACGGACTCGCAGTCCTCGTTGACCTTGACTACGTAGCCGCACAGCCCCAAAGAATACACTCCCCAGTTACTCATCACGCAGCCTCCTCACTGGAATTGTCAGAGTCCCCGGCCAGAAGCATCGCCAGCTCCCGGTCATGTCGGGCCCACTTGTCCTCGCGGTTCTCCCCTTTTCTCTTGTGCTTAGCCCACTGTTTGCGGGCCTTGGTCTGGTCCTTCCAGCTCTTGGACCGCCAATGGCAGTGGTGGCCATCGTAGTAACTCCACACGTCATCCGTCCCATTGAAAGGAAACCGCACATCAGAGCAGTCCCGAATGGGGAGGGGAAGGGCCTCATCGAGCAGCTCGGACTCATCCAAAACGTTCATGGAGGCCCGGTAGGTGCCCCGCCACATAGAGGGACCAGAGATGCGGTGATAATTGCTCTTGAACCCGCAGGGCCAGTAGCAAGGCGGATAGGTCGGAGTCCATTCCCAAACAGATTTGGGCCAGGTGCGAATATCGACGGACCGCCCGTCCTCATCCAGCACCTGGTACCGGCGGAGATAGATGACTTTCTTATAGGTGGGGATAACATAGCTCCTTCCGTTCTCCTGGATATGCAGCCAGCTGCCATCCTTCTCCATCGCGGTGTGAGTGTCCTTTCCCGTGACATTGAGCTGGAAGAAGTCCCGGCCAACTTTACGGTGCCACCAGTAGGCGATGTCAGTCATGGAGCCGGCCTTGGCACAGGTATCGTTATACAAGTCGTTGACAAAATACATATGCATTCCTCCTGAGTGATATTGCTTGTATAGTATGCCAAACATTAGAAGGTTATTCCGGCCTTGGGTTTGGCAGAAGGAGAGCGGGATGAGGTTTGCCAGACTGCGTTATGCCCGACAAAGCTCGGGCAGGCCAACGGTTCTGCGTCGGGCCTCAAGCAAGCTCAACGAAACGCAAACAGCCATTCTCTTCCTGTTAAACCAAAATCGGAAAATCCTCACTTGCATAATATGTACCAACACCCATATAGGAGAACATTTCGGAAGGAGAATTTTCATGAGTTATACCATTCTGTACAATACCATGTTCCTGCGGTCTGGTGAGGGCATTACCCCCTGTGTTTTATCTGGCAGCAACAACTGTTATGACGCATCGAACCGGAGGCGGGACCGCAGCTGGTCTGTCTTTCTCAACAAGCCCGGCACCACTGAAAAAGAGATGCTTGCGGCTGTTGAACCCTGGCTGGGCGGATATCAGGAGCATTGGATGCGCGGTGGTAAGTGGGTCGATGACGCCGGTCTCCTTCGCTGGGTCAAAAGCAATGCCCACAATGCTTATCTGCTGGAGGACGTGCTGACAGAAAACCATCTTCGCAGCGTCAATTGCTGCGTCAGTGTCTGGGGCACTGGATATTCTTACCGGAGAGAGGCGGAGGCTATTTGCTCTACGACCCAGGAGCTGGACAATTGGATTCGCCTGTCCCGGAAGGTCATCGTGGACCGGAAAGCTGCGGGCGAGCAGGCGTTCCCAGCAATCATTTTCCCCCGCGAGAACATCCGCCGGCCCCAAAAGTTCATGCTGCCGGATGCCCCCAAGGTCCTGCTCAAACACGGGAATTCTTATTTGAGGAGTTACCAGGCGGATGGCGTTTCCTGGTCCCGCTCCATCAAGGACGCCCAGGTATTCACCCGCGAGGAGGCGGATGCCATCATGGATACCTGCTCCATCTTCAGCAGCATTCGAAACGCCAGGGTTATCGACGCCGCCCGGAAAGAACTGCCTTACAACGCCGTCATTCACATCAAAAGCGGGCGCAATGCCGGGGCATACCTTGTCCGGCGAGTTCGCGGCCGCATTCGGCTGGCAAACAATATTCGGAGCGCGTACCACTACGCGGACGAGAAAACCGCCATTGCCGCCATGAAGAAAATCCAGCCGTCATATCCCTTTTGCGAGCTGGAAGTTCTTTTTGACAACTAAATTTTTTTCAGTTGCACTTTTCCATACACGTTTTCCCGCATGGGACCCGTAATTAAAACCCACCTTTTCGCATAGAATATTGCAACTTACCAAGGGAGGTCGATTGCGGATGAAGAAAGCGAAGGCGGTCTGCGTGAATGGAAACTGGGGCATTGAGTTCGACAGTGAGGGAAACAGGGCTACTGAGGAGCGGTTCATGAAAGCGTGCCGCACGTATCTGCGGAAGCGGATGTTCCCCACGGCCCAATGGTGTCTCGGCGGCCCAGATAAAGAGGGTAATGTTTTACGGGTTATCTGCCATGGACCCAGTGCCAAAAGGGATGCCCGGGACGCAGCGGTTATTTTGTCGGCCGCAACCCATATGGATATCAAGAAGGGAGCTTAATGTGGACAAGAAGAATCAGGAAAAATTCAAGAAAATCCGCAAAATGGTTGCGGACTATATCACGAAATACCTCAAAGAGGACTGCGGCCACAAGTCTTATGAGGGAACTTGGGAGTTCCTGGCGAGCTACCCCAGCTACTTCGAGGATGAGACTGCTACGGCGGCCCCGGATTCCTATCAGGTCACGCTTCACTGCTATGTCCTGGGGCCTGGCCGGCATTACGATTGGAAGGGCAGCTCCCTGGAGAAGGTTCTGGAGGACTGTGAGCGGGATATCCGCAGGTGGATTCGTGCGGAGGACTGAGGGTATGGAGCTGTTTCATCTAACTACCCGGCACCTCATTTCCAAAATTCTACAGGAGGGACTCCTCCCCGAACTGGGTAAGCGGTCTAGCCAGTGCGAGGAAGAGGAAGCCATCTTTCTCTTCACCAGCATGGAAGCCGTGGAGGATGCCGTGCTTAACTGGTTTGGGGATGAAGTGGGCGAAGAAGTTCCCTTGGGAGTCCTGAAGGTCACACTTCCGGATTCCTGGGAGGAAAACATATTCGTCGACCCCAATGTAGGGTATGAGGCTGTCTGCAAGGCCCCCATTCCGCCAGAGTTCATTCAGGAATATTATACAGAAATCGATTTTTGAGCAAGAAACCCGGTCTGCCTCTCGGTGAGCCGGGTTGCGCTATTGGATTCCTCTTGTTCACTCATGATGTCCTAATATCTTTTTGGGAAGGATTTTGCTGTGGAGTTTACACCAAAAACAAATGCCCCGGCCGTTGGCCAGGGCATTTGTTTTATTTGTGAAAGAACTGTTCGGTCATTTGGACAAGACAATCACCGCAAATGATATTGACCGTTTTTGTTGCCCTTACAGATTGCCCGCAACACGGGCAAGACACCTTCCGGGTACTCGTTGGACGGGCAAGATTGGCGTTTTCGTTCTGGCACAAAACAAAATCGTCCCAGCCGTTTGCCACGATAGTGTTAGTTACCCTTTCTGCCGGCGTTGTGACGCCCCAACCAATTCGCGGGTCATACTCAACATCCAAGCCATGTACTCTTGCCGTATCCCGAAACCGCTTATTGTGATATGCCATGCCGCGGCTTGTGTCTTTGATGTGAATCTGAGAATTGTGTTGATGGACCATGGCATGCAGGAGTGTTGCAACCACGTTTTCGATAGGCTGCGATAGAAGGTTTGCCGAAATCCTGAACTCCGGTTTTGTTTCACCATTGAGCCGCACCCAGGTGTCCTCCTGGGTGATGTAGGAGAGCGGCTTGATTGATGCGCAGACGGAGACAACAGGCTCAACGACCTCGCCGCCAAAATACTCCTCGTTAAGGGTGTGGAACATGATTTCGAGCCGGCGAACTGTCTTGCTTGCATCAGTTGTTTCTTTCGCTGGCATGATATTCACCCCTCTGCGGGGATGTTTGGCGTCTTGGGCCGGCTATGCGACTTTCCAATAACGTAGCAACCGCACCCGATAGCGAGCCCGCCGCAGCAGACAGCAATCACCATAGGAGTCCGGGGCTTCTTGTTGACGTTCTTATAATCCACCACAACGGACGCTCCTGCCCCTTTGTTGCTGAGCCGGATTACTTCGTTCTTCGGAACAACCTTTTCTTCATCGTCCTTATCTTTCGGCTCCGTCTCGTTCATCACCATCTTGAGCTTCCCGGAGTTATCCCTTTCGAGGTCGAGAGAAAGCACAATGGGAGCCGTGGTGGCGTTATAGTAGTCCACCGGAGCTTCCTCCTCCGCGAGATAATACGTCCCAGCCCGGAGGCCTTTCATAGTTAGAGTACCGGAGGTATCCGCCTTCATAACCTGGGTAGTACCGTCCGTTCCGTCGGAGCAGACCGTGTAAGAGCGGAAGTCCTCCTTGAAAGAGACAGGATTTTTCAATTCCTTATCCCGATACAAAACGAAGGACGCGCCTTCCACATGCTGCCCGTTGTAGGTGATGATGCCCTGGTCCTGCATGGGTGTCTCCTCTTCATGCAGATGTGTGTCAACCGTCTGGATGGTCGCAGAGAGAGAGTAGACAGCAGGGCTTTCGCTGGTCGTCAGGGTTTTACCTTCAGCATCGGAGACGATTACCTTGCCGGACATCCCAACCAGGCCGGTGCTCAGGACGTCGGATGCAGAAACAACATAAGTAAAGAACCCCGTGCCGCCGCCAGCGGGCATGTCGGAAATATCGTAGAAGAACCCGTCCGTACTGGTGTATCCAAGGTTCTGGGTGTAGACGACTTCCTCTTTCTCATTCATGACATACAGTGTTCCTCCGCTGACAAAGTTCATTGAGGAATGGGGCTGGATGCTGATGAGGGCCGCCGTGTCAGGCAGCTCCAGGGAAGCGCTGTACTGGATGGGGTCGCCGGGGGAAACCGTATACTCGCCGGAGGAGGTCTGGCTGCCTGCGGGCGCCGCCGCAATCACTTGGTCCTCTGCGTAATCCGGGGTAATCGCCGCCACGGGTGAGCAGAGAAAGAAAAGGGAGAGAAGAGAGGAAATGATTGAGATAATTACCTTTTTCATTGTAAAAATGCTCCTTTCGGTACTGATGACAGTGTTGTCAGGTGATATTTCCAGGTGGTTTGAGAGCCACATCGATGGGTTATTATATGCAAGGGGGCTGGAAACAATCACGGGAAAGAAATATCCCCGCCCGATTGGGCAGGGATATTTCTGTGTGGACTTAAGCGCCAATCAACTCTTCGCTGAGAGCGGCGAAGTCCAGAGGGGAGGACACCTTGGCGGGCATGTGGCCCGTTGTGGCACGTTGCCAGTTCCGGGTGCGGCCCGGGTTATCCTTCCAGGACCGAGAAACACCACGAATGCGCTTGCCCGTCATGGCGCTGCCACGGGGCTTGCGGGTGAGACGGGAGGGGACATTCCCCACCAGCTCGTGCCAATCCTCATCCGGCTGGAGAGGCGTGGACAGAGCCTGCCGGAAGCCAGCAGTCTTTCGATAAACGGTCTTATCCAGCTTGACCTTCCCCAGGGCGGCAGCGGGCTCGGGAACTCCACAACGAAGCATCCGCCGGCAGTCATACAGCCAGTCGCGGACATCGACCACCCGGCCATCCTCATCCAGCACCATGTACTGACGGGGAACCTGGCCAGGCGGGAAGCAGCCCAGGGGCTTGGTTTGAATCACGGTGTACCGCATAGCGGTCAGGGACCGCTTGTCGTTGGTGTTCATGGCCAGGCGGTCGAAAACCGTGGGCACATACTCGTCCGGGGAGTATCCCTGGGTATCGTTCCCCTGAATCTTGTCCACGCGATTCGGGGTGAACCGGGTGCGCCAGGCATCCTTGCGGACCATCCAGGCAATCAGCTCTTCCTTCGGGACGTTGGCGAGAACGGTGGCGGCGGGCACCTTGGAGATATCTCTCAGCGTGTACAGCATAAATCATTCCTCCCAAAAATATTTCCAAAGAACATTTGCTTTGTTATATGCAAGATGCTCCATTACAATCACAGCGGCCCTCCCAGAAGGGGAGGGCCGCATGGTTAGGATTCCGGGCCGAGGATTTCCAAAGCTTCGCGGTAACGGTTCTGCCGCTTGATGTCCAAGTCCGTGGGCGGATGCCCCAGGCGGGAGAGGTCCATATTGTGTCCCAAATCAGCCCTCTTGACGGTAGCCGCAATTGGGTTACAGCCGAGAGTTCGGATGTAGTCCAAATAAGGCTCCCTAAGATGATGCGTTAGAAGGGAAACCGCTCGGACGATTCCAACGGGGATTCCCTGCGCGTGGAGGTCGTCCGCCGTCATGTCGCTGTCCTCCAGTACATCATGGAGCAGGGCAACGGCTGTAGTTTCCTCGGTTGGCATCTGGGCCGCCAGGGTGCAAGGGTGGATGATGTAGGGATTTCCGCCCTTATCCACCTGGCCGCAGTGTGCATGGCAGGCGATGAGATACGCCTTTTTGGTTAGCTCTGTCCAAATCATTCCGGTGCCTCCTCAGCCCAGGTAAGCGCAGACGGAAATGTTCTGGTGCTTATTTTCAACGAGTCCGTCATCGTTGACCGCGCTATGAGGAAACGTTGTAAGCCGGTCCAGCAAGCCGCCCTGGATATCCTGAGAGGTCAGGCGCTGGGAGAGCTCGCTGCGCAGCTCCTCCAGGCTGGAGAAGCTGTTGTAATAGTCCCCCTGGTCGCCGCCACGCCGGATGTGCAGGGCGTAGTCAGTGATGTGCAGCTCATCATCGTGCGGGATACCGAAAACGTCCCTCAAGGCGTCACGGGCGGCCCAGTCCGGGTCGCAGTCGTATTCCTGCACAGACTTCTGGTAGAGGCACCAGAGCTGCTCCATGACGGCATCATCATTCAGGACATCTTTTTTCCTGTGCCCCTTGAGAGAGAACAGAAAGTTGGGCATGGCGTTGATTTCTTCGCGCAGGTCCCCAAGAAAACTCATTTCCATAATCATAATTTTGCCTCCTTTTTTGGAATTATCTCGTTATATGCAGAGCAAGCGAAAATCATCATGGGCAAAAGGAAAGCCACCGAATTTTACCACGGTGGCACAAAATTTCCCGGCGATGTCGTGCGGCGCGAACCATCACAGAAGGGGGTGCCGATTCTCTTGTTGTTAAATCAGCTTTAGAAGGCAAAACGGGGCAACCTGATGGTCACCCCGTTATACTATACAGCCCGGCCATACCTATATATGGTATCACTAGGCAAGTCTATCTGGTTATTCCAAAACACGCAGGTTCTGCTTGGGTCCAATTGAACTTGGTCAAACAATCCCTTAATTGAACGTAAATCACGGTAGCTTTCTATCTGTGCCATGTCTTCCTTTACATCATAGACAACCGACTTCCCATCATCAAATACAACCCGGAGGCAAAAATCCGGAAGGGGAGTGATGCCCTTAATTTTCGGAATCACGCTAATACCTCCTTTACTGAAGCGGTGGTAATTTTCCTAGCTTCTGGGTGTCCCACATCTCTTGTAGTTTGTCCCGGTTGGCCTCCAGCCACTCTTTCACAAGCTCTTGAGCTTTGCCGGGAAGGTCTCCCTCGGTCATAGTCATTGTGCCCAAATCAAAAACCCCAACGTACTCTCCATATAGAGCATGGATATGGCTGGGTTCATGCTCCTTGGGCTTGAAAAACATTTTGATGACTATACCATAAAATCGGCAAATTTCCGGCATGTTTACACCTCCTCACTCGGGATATAAAGTTCTTTTCCCCATTATATCAGGAGTTTAGCCAGTACGCAATCGGATTCTGGCAGGGATGCAGGAAAATAACTCCCATAGGACCCCTCCAGCAGATGCTGAAGGGGTCCCATGTTAGTAACTGCTCGCTCGGTCGAAGATATCCTCAGCCAGCTGGGAAATCATCTGATAGTATGCCAACTGCTGCTTGCTTTCCACTCCACTCTGCCCACCTGCACCGCTCCCGGGAATGAAACGCAGCCGGTGATTTTGCAACATATGCGCAGCTGCTGCCAGGGAAGCCGGGTTATAGCCATGGCGAATAGCACGCATGAGAAACGCATCTACAAGCCCATTGTCGAAGATGGCATAACGCAGGTTCTCCTCACGCTGCAAGATGCGGGGCGACAGGGGCCCTTCCTTCTTCACAGAGGCGAAAAGTTTGTGCAGCATGTCTTCTGCGTGCTGCTGGTACCTATGATATTCTGCCTCTGCAAAGGTGAGGATTCTGCCATGCAGAAGCCCCATTTCCACGACGCGATTCCCGTCGTACTTACCCCGTATAGGGGCGGTGATGGGGAAGTAGCGGCCATTGGTGAAGGTGTTGTTGGTTGAACTGTAGGGATTCTTTACCATCAGAATGGCTGCACAGTCTTCTCCCGCAAAAATGGGGAGACTGCTGGCAAAGCATGTTCCGTGAAAATCGCCCATTGAATGTTCTCCTTTCTTTTGAGCCGGCGCTTAACCCTGTTCTTTTCTCCGGCTGGGGGAGGATAGGTACAGGGAACAGGAGCCGCAGCTCAGACTGCTGCATTCGCCGCAAGGTGTGCCTCCCGGGCGCCAGCCGAAATAGCCCTCGTGACGCCCGCCAACTTCGTCGACCAGAGGGCAATCCGGGTCACGCATAAACAGGCGGATGTCGTCTCGGATATCCATAAGGATATGGCCAAGATGGTTTTCTCCGACGCCGTTGCATACGCCCCAAAGTTTGTCGCCCCAGGTATTGCCCTCAACCAATTCCGCTGTTCCGGTTTCGACGAGTTTCCAGGCCAGGTCAGGGTTTTGCAGGAACTTGGCCATGCAGACCTGATTCATGACGTTAAATTTTGCCGTCTCCCAGTCCGGGCGAAGCTTCACTTGGCGGCCAAGCCGTTTAGCATCCCGGGGCGCGAGCGTGCTAAACTCCCGCATCCGCTCAGGGCACTTGGCAGCCTGAAAGGCAGCCTCATTGTTCTCAAATCGGATACCCCGATAATAGACAGGAGCTGAAAAGAAGTTGCTCAGAAAAAAATATTTCCCTCGGAATTGCGTGATTGCATCCATTTGCTTTGTTTCCCCTTTCAGATTGTATTGACTGGTTATATGCAATGCAGAAGAAACTCATTCTTTGGCTTGACAAGAAAAAGGCAGGGGATATTGAATTATCAAAAACACCGCCATCCTTAAAAAGGACAGCGGTGTTTGTTTACTCCTTTGTTGAGAGTATCCACGCATCGAGCGTGTCGCATACATTCCGTATATCTTGCTCGTGACCTGTGGTGTACAAGGACAAAAGTCGCTGTATGGGTATTTTCTGGAGAATCTCGTGGAAAATAAGATTCCTCGTACACTGGAAGTAGGCTAAAACCCAGCCAGCCCAATATTCCGGGGATTTGTCCATGAAGAACTCGTGCGGCTCCTGATATTCGGGCAGATGGAGGTCCTCCATCACAAAGTTGACAAGCTCCGCGCCATTGCATCCGGCGACGAACTTCGGATGCCCCTGGGCGAAAAGCTGCCCTGTTTTCGATTTTGCCAGACGTTCGCAAAAGAGGGAGAGGTCATCATTGCATGTATTCGCGACCCAATCGAAAGCCTGACCCAAAATATCCTGGGATGATTCCAGGTACACCTCATCGTAAGCGGGGGTCATCGGCGGTCATCTCCTCTCTCATGATATCCAGCATATATAAATCGTCTGCAAAAGCGTCTTCTCTGACCATTTCCCGGTACATTTTCCGGGCTTCTTTGTCTCTGGCCATTGCTTGTTCCGCATAGACGGCTGCTTTAGCCGGAATGTTCCCCTGATATTCGATTTGACGGAAGGCCGCTTTGCTTTTGAGAACAACTTGTTCGCCAAGTGCGCCCAAATGCATTGCGTGCTTCAGCTGGGAAAGCGAGATGCCGTTGCTCACAAAGTTTTTTGCAAACGTGAAATAGGAGTCGTCGGCGCGATAACCGCGAATCACATCGTAGTCTTCAGGAGACACGAAAAAATGCTTCTCCAGATACTTTTTCGCTTGGCCGGAAATACTGCCTCTTTCCCAATAGGAGCGATAGTGCGCGAGAATTGCCAACCAGGTGAGAATTCCATATTTCGGAGAATTCAGGTCGAGAATGGCAAGACCCGAAGTGTCGAACTCGTATATGTTAGCGAATCCATCCATGGCGCGGGAGCATGCCCATTCTTTTGCCAATTCCAGGTCCTGGGTACAGTAAAACCCTCGGCCATAGTCGTTTGTCGTCTTCCCCTTACCCCAAATAGGTGGGTCAACGATTAACGAAGAGCCGTGGTAAAGTATCATGAGATTCACCCCCCTCTTTTCAGTATACCACGTTCTTGCTTGCGAGCAAACTGTTTTTTGATGTGAATATTGCCCCTGCTAGGCCATCTCCACCAGATTGCCCTTCAGAGTCAGTCCGCACTGTTTGAGAACCCTCAACAGCTCCTTGCGAGACTCGAAGAGCGTCTGATTTGTTGGGCCAATGCCGATGATATTGTTAGCCGAATCCATGATACCCCAAGCCTGATTGGCCTGGAGAAAAACAGCACGCAGCATAAGCATCCTCCTTTACATGCTGTGCGCGGAGATTTTCCGCAGCTTGCCCTTCTTGAACAGAAAAATATTGATGTTGCCAACGTGCCGCAATTCCTCCAAGGCCGTCAATACACGCTCTGTACGCTTTTGCTCAAAGAGACTGCGTTGGGCAGGGTATTTCGGCTGATACAGGAACATGGAGCCGCTGGCCCTGTCCTGATATACAATGCTGGTCACGCTTCCACCTCCTTCGACAGATATTTGAGGCTGACATTCATGGTGTGCCCAGTCCGGAGCAGGTACGAAAAGTACCCGTTGCCAGAGTCGTCCGGACCGCGAGGAATTTTGCCTCAGCGACACCGCGGGGGTTATCCAGAATACGGACGATTTTTACGGTGCAGTCCGACTTGTTCTTGCCGACAAAGGAATACCGGCAGATGTCGCCAGCTTTGAAATTAGACATTTTCTTCTCCTTTTTCCAGGCTCCGAAGCATTTCGGAGACCCGCCGTAGTTCTTTTTGGGCGTGAGGCGTGCCGCCGGAGTTCATTTCCAGGTACCATGTCAGAACCTCTTTCTTAGTTTTGAGGTCATTGATGTGGACCCGGATGAAGTCCTGGTTCATTCTAGGCCGGCCCTTGAACTCGCCGTACAGTCGCCCAAACACTCGTAGTTCATTATTCACAAACCGGGTGATGGCAGTCAGGCGCTGAAGCCCATCGACACACACGTAGTCGTTGTAGGCTCCGTTGTCTACCGGCTGGTTCCAGCTAGGGCAGTTGAAATACAGGTCCCGACCGGTTTTGCCGCCCCGCAGCAGGAAGGTGATGTAATCCTCCTGCTGTTTCTCCGTCCAAACGTGTCCTCTCTGGAAGTCTGGACAAAGAATCAGGCCGGATTTTTCCACTTCTTTTTGAACCCAGCTTACCAGGTCCCGCAGGGAGTAGTCAGCGGCATAGTTACCTCCGGAGGTAAAGGCCGGGATGTCCCGGAACGAGATAACTCCATCTGCCGGCGGCTGCGTCTCCACAACTAGGCTAGGATTGGCCAAATCCGGCGGAATGAGGGTGAAGGGCATATCCAGGGCTTTCATTGCCCCAATCAGCGCCATCTGAATATCTGCCTCCTGAGTAATGGAAGCGGGGTCCTCCTCGCACTGGACAACAAAAAGCAATTTTCCCATAGTTTTTATTCTCCTTGCTTGTTTTGAATCTTTTGCCGAAGCCGGCGGCAATTCTCTACCACCTGAGCCTGGTTTCGGATAATTCGCAGGATGGATGCCAGCTCGCCCCAAGGGTTTACAACGTTGATGTCTCCGGATTCATCAGCCCGGAAACAGGCGCAAACCTCCCCCTTGATTCTGCCAGGGTCCTTGGCTTCAATGGCCCACTCAATACCACAGAGGTATTTCCCCCCGAACTGATACCAGCGGGAGAGGGCGTTCCGCATGTTTCGGAACGCCTTCTCCTCGGAGTCAGCCAGGGAGGCCAGCCCTTCCTGCACCGTCATAGGGATAACAGGCAGTCCAGGTACTTGGACGCCTCCTCCAGGCCATTTTCCTGCAGCTTACCCGACAGGAAATCAGTGTACGCCAGCATGGCGTTCTCGTCCAGACCATAACCAAAGATGAACGGGTCATCCAGGCCATCGCGGTACTCGAAGGCAAAGGCGCCATGCAGGATTGCCTCTCCCATAAGGCCCTCAATGGTGTCGTAGGTGTAGTCGCCGAAGAAGTCCTCCAAAGAGACGTATTCGGGCTTTATCCACTCCTCCAGGAAATCTTTCTTGACGGCAATAACAGCCGTGGGCGTCTCATCGGTGTCCCGCAGTGCCTTGGCCTCCTCATCGGACAGCGTGGCATAGGTAGAAACCAGGATATATCCTCCGGCCAGCGTGTTATCCCGCAGGTCCGGCTTTTCAGCATCCATGCCCTTCTCGTTCCTTAGCTTCTCCAGGGTTGCGACAGCATTGGAAAGCTTGCTGGCCAGGGGAGAAAACGGGTTAAGTTTGGTTCTCCTCTCATTCAGTATTCTGATGGCGAAGCCAATATCACTGATGTTGTTCAGGTCTTTAATAGTCCAACGTTCCATAGAACCCTCCGTTTTTGATAAATTCCTCAAGGTATTTGATTTGATGGTATGCGACTTGAGAAAAAACCATTCCTGGGGGTTGGTTTGGCAAGAAAGAATGCGGTATTGGGAGGAATATTTTTCATAGCCCGGCACAGCTGGCATAGTCTTGCGGAAATGGCCACCTCATCCAGGTGGCCATTCTCGTTTTGCCGCGGTATCAGATAGCTCTTTCCAGCCGGCGTTTCAGCTCCTCCAGGTTCGCGGAATGTTGGAGCAGGAAGGATTGATTGAGGTCATAGTTGAAATAGTGCAGAAAAATCACTTGGGAATAAAATCGCATCTGTTCATCCTGGGTTATTTGCTGGAGCATGGCTGCGAGCTTCGGAAGCATGCGGTACTCTGTGAGCAGAAATGCCTGGGCTTCCTCGTTGAAGTTCTCTCTCATCCACTCCTCCACAGAAATCAGAGGTCCCGTAAAGTGCGCTTCGTGCTGGTCCCAGTTTTGGAAGGTGCGGAATGAACCATCCAAAACATTGGGGTTTATGGAGAACGGATATATCCGGCAGGTCCGCGGGCGGGCCTCATAGATGGAGCATTGCCCACCCTCCAGAAAAACGCAGGCGTCATCAGGTCCCTTGACCTGCATGAGGAACACCGGATACAGCCCCTGGAGCAGGGTGGGGCAGGTATAGTTGTCGTACAGCTCCCCCATGTCTTTACACCCAAGATGCCTTGCCATATAAAAAGCATCCATCGGCTCCACCAGGATTTGTTCCTTGACGTGCCGGCAGCAGTTTCCGCAGCGGCAACACTGAAAATGGACCTTTGCGTTTTCAAATACTTGTTCTACCATGAGAATCACTCCTCCCAGTCACAGCCGGCGGCCCGGCAAAACCCATCCTCGTATAAAGTACCCTCCTGCCCATATGGCTGTTTGAGGGCGGCAATGCGGATGATGAGGACGCCTCTCTCCCGGCTCTTCGGGCCCGGCTCCACCAGCAGGGAGGGCGCAGAGGAGGGCCGAGGCGGGAACCCCAGGCAAAGCCGGGCGCCGCTGCCCGCAATCTCCAGGGCATCCCGCAGACACCGAGGGTCAAACTGGCCGCTCACCTGGAGCTTCCCCCTGCGTGTAACCGTCAACTCCACGGGGTCACCTTCCAGGGTGGGGGCTTCCAGCAGGTAGTAGCTGCCGCTGCCGCACTCCCGTGAGACAGCGCGGGCCAGGGAATCCATACGGCCTCCTGCCGGAAGATTCTCCGGGCTCCGATTCAAGATAACCGATACCTGGCCATCTGTAATCAGGCAGCCCAGCCCACAGGGATGAATTCCGGGACGACAGAACATTTTCTGGGGGTCATACGCCTTTTCCTCCCTCCTCATGATTTTCCGTAGGGTGCCCATCTGTTTCTTTGTTAGTTCCATTATTGTGACCCTCCTCTTCCCCACAATCTATACGTCTGAACCAATCAATCACAACCCGGTCCGACCATGGCGGCAGGTAGTAAATCGGGGTGTACCAGATTTGCTGGTCCTCCTGTTCGATAGGACGCAGGAGACTCAGACCAATAAGAGGGCTCGATAGTGTATTTCCGACTATCACATATCCACCGCAGCCCAGCAGGCTCAGCTGAACAAAACACATTCCGGCGACAGTCCAGCTAATATCCTGACCAACAAAGAGAACCTGCCTCTGAAAATCTATCCCTCTTTGGATACACTCATTCGCAAACGCAATCAGCGTAGCCCCCGCACCGCAGACTGGGTCATGCACGGATGCCCAGCCGCGTTTCTGGATGCATTCTTCGACGTCATCGATGGTTAAGGAACTCATCATCTGGCATACCGCGTACGGCGTAAATGTCTCTCCCCGTGAATGGTTCGATAGCTTGAGCTCCATGTACAGATTTCCCAGGAAATCCTGGGCAGGATTTCGCTCCAAAGCTTCCATGGTCAAATCAAACATATGCCCAAAGCATTCCCACTCATCGTCATGGTAAAAGCCCGTTATGTGCGTTGGAAGCGGCTCATTCTTCAGGTGTTTGTTGATATCCAGGGTACGCTGAGAAATGGTGATGAAGTCCTCCCATGCTATTCTGCGGTCTCGCCTGTTTGTGAGACACTCAAAGTTCCTGCAAAATTCCTTCTGTAAATGCATGATATTTTTGGACATAGGCACCTCCTTCGCGAAACATCATACAGACAGGAGAACTGGATTTCAAAAGATGTTCCTTTTTGATTTCACAAAAAAAGCAGCCGCCCGATATGGACGGCTGCTTTTCACAGCTCTGGCAAATGAACCTGGAGAGGCCGGCCAGCCCGTTTGAAAAGAATGGGCAGAGGCGGCACAGCCTCTTTTGGGAGGGCCAGGGATGAGTACGTGGCAAGAAGAAGTGCGGTTAGGTTCTGATGGGGGAGTTGGGAGAGACCTTCTTTCAAAACGGAATACAAAAACGCGTCAGAAATGTCATAATATCCAGATAAATCTCCATCGGCAAAACTAATTTTGTATAAGACATATGGCCGGTTTTTGTACTGTGTATCCATCAGGAGGAGACTCCGAATTTCCCCGGTTGGGTCATCAAACCGAATACACACACCCTCCTCTGGCAAGGGGCGTCTATTGGATGCCAATTGCCTTTGCGCACCCTCCAGGTCGAACAGACTGTATGTCAGGTTGGTGAGCGGGGCATAGCGAGAATCATATGTTTTAGTGGGGGCGATGCTCTGTGTGCGCTCGTTGATAAAGGGGAGGAGGGCGGCGGCCATGTTGCAGTGTCCCCTCTGGGTCTGCTCCAGTCTGGCGAAATCCTGTGGGGACTTGATGGAAATTCCGTATTTGGCATATAGAAGCTGGGGATTCTCCCAATCTTCATCCAAACATACATCCTCGCCATCAGACGAGAGTTTCCGCCGCATCAAAATGGTTGGTACGTCTGAAAATGGGTAAGGGCAGGGACCAGCCAGTGGTTCCCCTTTGACACTCACCCCTTGGATGTAGGTATCCAATGCGTCCTTATCAGGCCGCAGATACTCCATTGTCTGCAACGATAAGTCGAGATAGGCGTTGACAATATTATCTCCGGCGATTTTCCGCTTTTCCGATTGGACCCGCAGGGTTGCACCAAGGAAATCCGCAATTAGGGGGAATTTTCTCTTCCTGCGAATTTCATTGGAGAGCGCAGAATAGAAATCATGCAGGTTCGCAGCAAACTTATCCGGGTCGGTAAAGGCGAGGCCGAGTTGGGAATTATACTGCTGGGAGAACTCACTTGAGAGGGCGCCGTGGCAAAACTGGAGGATACCTATGGCCAATTCCGTGACAGAGACTCCTTCGAGTTCGTCCAGGACCATGCAGGCGGTGGAGAAGGTGCGCTCCATGATAAGCTGCTCATTAGGCGGGGCGGCCTGAATCCTCTTGGAGTTTGCCTTATAGCGAGACATCATCTGGTCCATACTTTTTTTGAGAGTAGACATTGGGACCTCCTTTCCTGTTCGCTATTGTAGCAGGGGAGAAGGGAGGGAGGCAAAAGATGTTCCAAAAAGGATTGGTTTGACGAAAGGAAGGTGGCAAAAGGCGGCCGCGGGCTGCACCTGGCCCAATGCAGAAAAACAGGGCAGCCTAGGCTGCCCTGTCGTAGGTAAAGAACCGAATATTCAATTAAACTTATATTGTATACAAGGGAAACGATTATTCGCCCGGTTTGGATATCAGGAATCGCTTGCCATTTGAGTGAAATCTAAGAAGGGTATGTGAACAGTAGCGAAGGGACTGGCATCGGTTATTTGCACAACATGCGGGCGAATATAACTGAGCAGCAAAGACGGGGCGTTTTGCGATAAAAGTTTTTCTACCATGTCATCTGAGTAGTCGTTGCCCCATTGGAAGGTTGCCTGCATGGTTATAGAGAGTCGGAAAGGGGAAGATTGTTCTTCGTCTCCCAATATGCATTCTAAGATTACATCAGACTCGTGTGCTTGCTGGTTGCTGCGGGCTACATTGAGGGCCACCGGAAAATTGAATTCGGCGAGCTCTTTTTTTACATCAAAAGATGGGTTAATATCATAGGTGAGCTTCACCAGGAATGGATTCGTAAACCTAAATCCGCTCAGTGGAACCATGCTTTACCACCTCTCATGCCGCCAGTAGTATCATTGTGTCGGCAGCTACAGTATTTTGTTGCGGCGCTGTCTCTTTTGTGCTTTTTAGGGTAATATTTTCTAGCTGGCAGTCTTCGCGTTCACAGACCTTATTATAGGTGGTTGAAAGTATTTCCTTGTATTCCACCGACTGAGATACAGGCGCCGCGGCTTTTGCGATGCGTTGCATATCAAGATTAGATAATGTGTTAACAACATTTGAGATGCGCTGTACATCAATTTTGGATACAAGGGTAAACGCCGTAATTGCTTGCGTAAGTTGGTTAGGAAGCGAAGATGACCTAACGATAGCCTGTTGCACATCTATCCTAGATGCCAGGGCCGCTGATTTCGCAATCTGCTCTGTAATTGTAGACAAGGTAGGACCGAAAGAATTCAAGACACACATACTTTTTACTACATGACGCTGTCTGCTCAATATGTCCGTAGCAGCCACTCCAATTCGTTTTTGCAAAGCGGCTTTTTCCAGCATGACTGTCCGAAGGTGCGCTTTGTATTGCAGAGAATCTTCTTCCTCTGACAACTCCAATAGAGCGCCCGCCATCGGGTACATGTCCTGTTCAATATCTGGGAGAATTGTAAGGTGTTTCCCATCCCATGAAAGAGGAAAGACGACATCGCTTTTTTTCTTGAACACTTCATCCAATGCGATGTTGTCCTCTATCATCAAGATAAGAGTGTCCTCTGAAACCCGTCCCACCAACCACTCTTCGCCCAATTTACAGCAAGCGCATAAATACCGGCGTTGGGTGTCGTCTGTGCATACAAACAGCGTTGGAATCTCGTATTCATAAAAAACATGTTCAATTTTCACAGAACCAATTCTGGGAATGCTTTTGAAGAACCCTCTCACAAAACCACCTCTATTTCTTCAAAATCGCTGGAAGGGTCAACATTTTTATAGAGCCACCAGTCCACATGCGAAGATTTGGTACCGGTACGGTACTTGGTTTCTTGAAGCGGCCCATAATCAGAAGTGGATACTCCAAACGCAACAATAGCAGGGGGATGATGGCGCCGCATAATCTTTAAGTTGTTCACGATATCGCTTTTTTTCTTATAGCAGGATGTAGAATATGTTCCTGGGTCACTTAGGCGTCTTTCCCAATCTTCGTCCTTAGGCCTTAATCCTAGGTGAACAAGCTCATAAGTGCTAAGAAATGCTTTTCGATTTAGTGTACCCTCCAGGCAAAGTCGATAAACAGGGATTTTTGCTGGAGGGAGGGCCTGTGGCAGAATATCTTCTTGAAAATTATCAGGGAAGCAATCGGGAAACTTTTTTTCAATCGTTGTCGACATTGTATCAGCCCTTTATGTGGCTTGTCACAGTTTATCAGAACAAACCTTTTCTCTGGGAAAATGATACCACGTTCACCACGATAACACAAGGGGATATATTGTTACATTTTTCTTACTTGTTTCCATTATATGCACGACGAAGCGAAGTGATTCAATGAGCCTATTATTCGCCATTCTTCCCATGTCGAGCTGGGAGAAGCCCCACACCTACCAACAGCCGCCTTTTCTTGCCAAATCAAAGAGGGTATCCCAAAACTGGAAAAAATGAGCACTTTCTGTTTGTAAACCTCTGATTTAGCAACAGGAAAACGAGCCTATGTGAGATGGACGTTCTCGTAGCCCGACACAGAACAACAGCCCCCGCAGGAAAATTCCCGCAGGGGCTATTCTTATATCACGCAGCGTCTCCACCGTCTTCCGGCATCTTGGAGTATTCCTCCATGACCTGGCTGTACAGCTTCTGGTACGCCTCGGGGGTCAGCCTGTAATAGCTTGCGTAGGCGCCGGACTGCGCGATGTCGTGATTGGGCATCGTCAGCTTCAACGCCTTGGTGTCCATATCCAGAATCACCGCGATGCGGTGGATGGCAATGTCTCCGCCCACCAGACAGGAGACGAATGCCTTCAACTGCCGGTTGTTGGGAAAACGGCGGATGCGGAGCCCGGAAAACTCAGCTTCGCCAGGCTCGATATCGAACGTGAGCTCCGCCTCATTCTTGTCATCGTCAATGGCCTGCTGGAGGCACTTAACAACAGCCTCCGTCATGGCCTGCCGGGCCTCGGCGCTGATGGGATTGTAGATATCCCGGTACACGCCGGATTTGGACTGCTTGGTGGGCATTTTCAGCCAGGGCGCCCCGCCTTCCTCGGAGGAACGGAGCAGCCGCATGTCGCGGAGGGTAACACTCCCATTGAGCTCCACATTGGCAAAGGCAAGCACAGGAGAGGTTCTATCCTTGGGTCGAATGACCCGGACTTTGGTGATTGTCATAGTTGAAAAACTTCCTTTCTGTTCGAATCCGGATGTACCGGTCATATTTTGTGAAGAAACCCATATCGGGAGCCGCCTGGCCCCCGGGGAGAACCCCAGGAGCCGTCACGCGGCTGTCTGGCCGGAATCAATACCCGGTCGTAGGAAGACGATTGGGCGTGCCGGTCGCCCGGGGAGCCTTGCCGGCAGAGCCGCCAGAGGCAACCGCGGTCGTCCACAGAGCGGAGGAGGTAGCCCACGCTCCGTTGTACTTGCCGCCACACTCGCTGCGAAGGATAACCTTGTAGCCGGGAACCACGCCAGGAATGACGTACCCGAAGAAGATGGGGGCCTGAGTAGGCTTAAAGCCAGCGGGCACCGTGCCAAATTCAAACCGGATATGCGTCACATACTCGCCACCGTTGACGTTGATAGCCAGAGAGCTAAGGTCGTACTGGTAGGGAGTAGCGGAGTTCAGGCCGGAGGCCAGGGGGCGGTAGTCGTTCTGGTTCGTCTTATACTGGATGCTGTAATAGACAGAAGACGACCAGGTGCCAGTGAAGAGAGTACCGGCCCGCATCGCGTCGGTGGGGACCGTGATGGTCCAGTAGTAGTTATCCAGGCGCTCAGCGGAGTCGTTGTTGACCGCAGTGAACAGGTACTTCATGGAAGAACCCGCCGCCACGCTGTTGTTGCCAGTGACCTTGTGGGTCACCTTGAGGTCCATGGGGCTGTTCTGATACTCCGTCCGAACCACGTCATTGTTGATTTTGATGTAGACCTCAGTCTCCTTGACAGGCCCGTTGTTATCAGTCATGCCGAAGTAGGCGGGAGCGGTCTTCTGGCGGATGATATACCGGCCGATAGGCAGGACGCCGCTGGCGGCCACGCCGTAGGAATCAGTGGTAATCGTCGCCATAACCGCGAAGGTGAAGGGGTCATAAATCTCGAAGACGCCGCCCTGCAGGTTGGAACCCGCGGCAAGGTCCAGAGTGGAGTTGTAAGCAGTAGACGTCAGGTGGACCTGAATCTGGCCGCCCTCAGTGAACATCTTCCATGTGATTTCGGTGGTCTCGCCATTGAGCACGTCAATAACCTTGGGAACCTTATCCACGGTGTAGCCGCTGGGGACGGAAATCTGCTCCAGAGTGTAGGAGCCATTGGTCACGCTCTGTTTCAGCGTGATGTAGCCCTCGTTGTTGCTGGTGTATTCGTCGACAATTTTGCCGGTGCTGTCTTTCAGCATGACCCGCACTCCGTAGATGGCGGCGCCGGTGGTGCCGTTCACGAACTTCACGCGGATGCTGGACAGCTGGGTCAGCTGGAAGTCGATGATGGTGGGGGCGTCAGCCTTAACCTCAACCCTGCGCTCGGCGCAGAGCGTGAAGTTCTTATACCCCTCCGGCAGCTCCGTCATCTTGATGACATACCAGCCGGGTTCCAGGGTGGCATAGGCGATGCCCACGGTATCGGAAGTGAAGGTGCCAACGATGGTCCCTTCCAGGGTGGTGATTTGGTACTTGACGCCAGCGACCATCTCCCCGGTCTGCTTCACGGAGGTGCGAATCTGCACGCCGTAAGTCTTGCCGTGGTAGAACTTCACGACCGCTGTGCCGTTGCTGGTGATTTCGACGGACTGGGAGTCCTCAGAGCCGATGGTATAACCGCTGGGAGGATTTGTCTCCTTCACAACGTACCAACCGGGCTCCAGGCCCTCGACCGTCAGCAGACCGTTGGAGTCGGTGGTGTAGTTGCCAACCAGCTCGCCGTTCTGCTTTGTGATGGTGACCTTCATGCCCGGCAGAGCAACTTCCTTGTTGTCAAGGGAGTAGACCTGGAGGAGCCCTCTGGCCACGAACTCAAACTTCACAGTGACAGCGACTCCGTCCTTGATTTCGACGGTTTGCTCGGTGGTCACGGCGGTATAGCCGTTCTCAGCCTTGATAACCTTCAAAACGTAGAAGCCAGCGGTCAGCTTATCAGTCTGAATCACTCCAGTGGTATCGGATGTGTAGGTGTTCACAAGCACGCCATTCTGCTGCCAGACCTCGATAACGACGCCGGACAGGGGAGCCTGGGTGTCCTTGTCGACCGTCTGGATGGTGATGCCCGCGTTGGGCGTATCCTGGAAGGTGACGTGGGCCTCAGTGCCAACCTTGACATGGACGAGCTTGGCTTCTTCGTCAATGGCGTAGCCGGTGGGAGCTTTCAGCTCCTCGACGGAGTACATGCCCTCAGTCAGCCCGGAAACCAAGGCCAGACCGTTGGAATCAGTCTCGTATTCGCCGATGACGATGTTATCGGAATTGCGGGTGACCTGGAATCTCGCGCCGGCCAGCGTCTCGCCGGTCAGACGGTCCACCTTCTCGATGACGAGTCCGGCCGTGTAGTCCTTGAACACCACGATAGTGGTCTCCCCAGAAACAACAATGCCTTCCTTCTCGGCGTCGACGATGGTGTATTTGTCAGGCGCGTAGGTCTGTTTAATGATGTACCGGCCCGGGAGCAGGCTGCCCCAGACAATGGAGCCGGAATTGTCGGTGACGCCCTCGCTAATCAGCTTGCCGGTCTCGGCGAAGTACAGCTGGAACCGTCCGCCTTCGAGCTTGTGGCCGTCGGCCTGGTCCTCCAGGCGGATAACCAGGGAGCCCATGGCCGCGTCAACGAACTCGACACGGTTAATGACTCCAACCTTGACCGTGATGGTCTTGGGGGTCTCGCTGACGGAGTAGCCCTCCGGGGCGGACATCTCAGTCACAATGTAGTGTCCGGGAGGGATGGGGCGGACAATTGCCTCGCCCTGGGCGTCGGTGGTATAGGTGCCGATGAAGTCTCTGTCCGCCGTCTCAACCTTGAAGACCGCTCCGGCGATTCCCCTCTTGTTGCCAGCGTCACCCTTGAAGATAACCAACTCGCAGGCAGGCTCGTCGCGGACCACGAGGGGAACAATCTTTCCGGCGGTCACTTCCACACGGAACACTTCGTCGTTGAGGAGGTAATTGTCGGGGGCTTTGGTTTCTTTGACGTAGTACACACCGGGCTCCACAGCAAAGATGGGGTCGCCTGCAGTATCGGTGGTGAACTCGCCAACGACCTTGCCCTCGGCGGTCCGAATCTCGAACTTAGCGCCCATCAGGGGAGTATCGTCCACGGCGGACAGCTTGGTAATCATGATGCCCGTCAGCGGGACGTTCTCGACCTTGAGCTTCGCGGGGTGGTCGTAGAGGACCTGAACATGGTGATGGGTCTCGTCCAGGATGTACCCCTCCGGCGCTTTCGATTCTTTGACAATGTAGTTTCCAGCCGGCAGGGGCTCCGTAAAAGCGATGCCCGTCTTGTCGGTGGTATACACGCCCAGGAGCTTCTCGCAGTTCAGGGTGTACAGCTCAAACTCAGCTCCGGCCAGGTACTTTCCGGTCACGGAATCGGTTTTGAGGATTTCGATAGAGGTTCCTTTGTGGTTCTCAATCGTCACAACGGGATACTCGCCCACGGGGACGATAACCTTGGTGTCTTCCGTGCAGATAGCGTAGCCGGTGGGGGCTTTCTTCTCGACCAGGAAGTACACGCCGGGCTCCACATTGGTGGTGACGAAGGAACCGCTGACGTCGGTGGTGTAGGTGTCAATCAGCTTGTTGTCGGCCGTCCGCAGCTCGAACTCCGCGCCGGCCAGGGGCTCACGGGAGGTCGCATCCACCTTATGGACCGTGATACCGCTCTGCTTGGTGTTGGAAACGGTGACAGAGGCAGGTTTGCCCTCGACAATCTCCACGAGGTTTTCCTTCTCGTTGAGGACGTAGCCATCCGGGGCCTTGGTCTCGACGACCTTGTACCATCCAGGGGCGATGTCGGTGAGAGTCGCCACGCCGCTACTGTTGGTGGTAATGGTTTTCAGCACGGAGTTCTTCATGTCGCGGACCTCGAACTCGGCGCCGGCCAGAGGCAGCTTGGACTCGGAGTCAATCTTGTTGACCGTCAATCCAGCCTTCTGGTAGTTGTCCAGGTAGACGTAGGTGACCTTGAAGTCCTCCACGAAAACCCGGTGGTCAGTGCTGTCCAGGAGGTAGCCCTCGGGGGCTTTTGTCTCCCGGAGGATGTACCAACCGGAGTCCAAATCCGGAACCCGGATGTAGCCGTCCAGGCCAGTGGTAAGGGGCTCTTTGCCAATCAGCTCGCCGTCCAGCGTCCGAAGCTCGAATACTGCGCCAGCCAGAGGCAGTCCACTGATAGCGTCCCGTTTCAGGACCGCGATTCCGCCGGGCTTGTTGTTGCGGAACAGCATAGTCTCGGTCCGGCCCTCATCCAGATAAACGTTCTGGGGAGTGGAGTTCAGCAGGTAGCCCGGGGGCGCCTCAATCTCAGTAACCACGTAGGTACCGGGAAGGAGGTCGGTAAGGGATGCCAGACCGTCCTCGCCAGTCACAAGGCGCTCCTTAATGACCCTTCCGTCACTCAGGGTGACCTTGTAAACAGCGTTGGCCAAACCGATGTGGGTCTGGGCGTCCTCCTTGCGGATGAAGAGGTTCGTCTTTCCGTCATTGTAGAAGACCTTGAAAACAGGCTCCGTCTGACCGCGGCGAATCTCGAAGGTCTGGGGAACGGGGTCGATGATGTGGCCATCCGGGGCCTCGACCTCGGTGATGACATACGCGCCGGGCTCCAAACCAGCCAGCGTGCCAATGCCGTTGGGGCCGGTCTCAACCGTCGCGATGTAGTTACCGCCAGCCGTGGTAATCTCGAAGAGAGCACCGGGCAGGGGCAGGCCAGTCTGAGCATCCTTTTTCAGGATAATCAGCTGGGTATCCTGATAGTTCTCATAGGTGACGGTGACAGGCTCGTGCTTGTTCACAATTTGAACCAGCCGGGGCTCGCTGTCGATGATGTAGCCGTCGGGAACGGCGGTTTCGGTGATTTGGTACCAGCCGGGCTCGCAGTCAGGCAGGTAAATGAGGCCGTTTGCGTCGGTGACGTAGGTACGGGGGTCATTCGTGGTGCCGTTAGGACTGTCGGCGGTACCGAGGAAGCGGACATCGAAGGAAACACCGGCCAGCGGCTGGCGGGTGGTGGCATCCAGCTTCCGAATCAAAAGTCCCTGCTCGGGAGCGTTGAGGAACTCGATGTCGATAACCCGGTCACTGTAAGATGTGATGGTCACATCCTGCCAGTTGGGGTCCGCGAGGCTATATCCAGTCGGCGGAACGGACTCCGTGACGCGGTAGGTGCCGTTGGGCAGGTCCTTGAACGTCAGCTGGCCGTTGGCATCCGTCTTGCCTTCCCGGTGGATGGGACCGCCCTTGGGATTCTCCAGGTTAATGGAGTCCAGCGTGAAGGTGGCGTCCGCCAGGGTCCAGGTGTTGGAACTGTCTCGCTTGGTGATGCGCAGGTCGCGGAAGTGGGTGTCCTTGAATACAAACTCCGCGTAGGACTGGCCCCATTTCAGGGTCTGCGTCTGGGTGTAGTCGCCGGTCGCGTCCTGCTTATCCTTGTTGTACTTGTCGGGCATCTCCTCTTCCTGAACCGTAATGGTCCAGTTATCGAAGTTGTTCTCGTCAAGGAACCGGGCATAGGTATCGTAGTCAATGGTGATAACACCAAAGTCGTCCGTAACCTTGGTTCCGATGTCCTTACCGTCAATCCAAATCTTGAATGTGGTGTTGGGAAGGGGCTCGCCCGTCTCCCGGTCACGCTTCAAGATACGGATATAGGGATACTTGGTATCCGTGAAGGTGAAGGTTTTGAGCGTCTCGCCCTGGTGCAGTTCAGCCTCCTGCCAGTTGTCATCGTCCAGCAGGTAGCCGTCAGGGGCGGTGATTTCCCGAACGGAAACGGTCCAGGACTCAGCATCCTTGGGATTCAGGAACTCGCCGTACTCGGCGTAGGTGAGGTGAATCTTGCCGTTGGCGTCCGTCTTGAAGGTGTCAATGGTCTGCGCGTTAATCCGAACCTCGAACGTAGCGCCGGCCAGGCCGTCGCCGGTCTCTTTGGAAATCTTCTGAATTTCAATGTCCGGGTACTCGTAGTTGGTCACGGCCAGCACGTACTGCTCAACCGTGTCGCCTTCCTCGAACAGCCAAAGGTTGTGAACGGGGTTGGCGGGGAGCAGGTAACCAGCCGGTGCATTTGTTTCGGTAAAGGTGTACAGGCCGGGCAGGATACCAGTGCCGTTTTCGCCCTCCAAAACAACGGAGCCATCAGGGCCAGTGGTTACGGAACCCAGGTCCTGGCCGTCGCGCTCTACCTTGAACACGGCGCCCTCAAGGCCCTTGCCGCTGGGGTCCTGCTTAATGAGCTTGATGGTACGGAACTTCTCGTTGACGAACACGAGGTCGCCGGAGCAGTCGCCGTTTTCGTACAGGTCAATATGCCGGGTTTCGTCAACAGGACGATAGCCAGCAGGGGCCTGAATCTCCCGAATGGTGTAGTGACCGGGGGGAATGTAGTTGGGGAGGTCAGGACTGACCCACTGAATGGGAATCTCGCCATTGGACTGGCTGGTCCGCTCCTCGTGGACCCGCTGGCCGCCACCTTCCTCGCCGCCGTCAGCCTCGCCTTCAATAAGGAATACGGCACCAGGGATGCCCTTACCATATTGGTCGACTTTGCGGAAGGAGCCATCGCCAGGGTCGGGGTCATCCTTGAGGTTCACGATGGCTTTTCCGGAAACTAAGAGAGCTCTGGACTTGGCATTGTTGGCGGTCGTAGGTTCAGCAGGGTAGGGTGTGGAGTCGAGCTCGCAGCCAGGGGGAGGCGTGAGTTCCTTGACGATGACGGGGAAAGAGGACTTGCCGTTGTCCAGCTTTGTGTTCCAGTATGCGAACCCATCGGAACCAGTTGTGATACTGTCCATGGGCTCGCCATCGGTTCCGGCAGCTGGGTCAAAAATGCCAAAAACGGCACTAGCCAAAGGTCTACCTTTACTGTCAACCTTCTGAACCTTGAGCCAAACCTCATCATCCCCCGGAGGGTCACTTGGTTGAAGAGGCATAATCAGAGGCTGATATACGTTATCCCGGTAATATAGGACATAGTCTAGGTGTGGAATGTCCTTCTTAATCCATGGGATGATAACTGCCTCCTTGATGCTTGAAAGCATCTCGACTGGGGTTCTGCTGTAGGAGGGATTAACAGTTTTGGCAGCTTTTACAGCCTCCTCCGCAACTCCCATGAGGAAGTCGTCGCGGGTCCCGCTTTCAATTTCCTCAACTGTGGAGTTCATCAGGAAGTCGTATTTGCTGTTTTCGCCGCGCATCAGCCAAATAGCTGCCTGTACCCATGCGTTGCGTACAGGGTCATCGTTGCCTTGGGCGTAATAATAGTCGGCAAAAATCATGTACGGCGCTCGCATGGGGCCATCGGCCTTAGCGTAATTACTGCCGTCAATCAGAGTCTGGACTTTCCAGGTGCCGGCTTTTAGGGCTTTACCATGTTCTCCGCAGAAAACCGTTTGGTATTTGCCATTGCCGACGTTTACTCGAATGTCATGGATGGTGCAGTTTGTTCCCAGCAGTGGGGAATAATAGGAGCCGTGCTTGGTGTAACTCCCACCGTCTACCCTCACCGTTTCGGGAAAGTCAGTTCTAATGTCGGCTGCAGCCGCAGGGATTGGCAGTATGCCGAACATCAGGATAAAGGCCATGATAAGGGAAAGCACTCTCGTAGAAAGAGGATTCGCGGTGGAGGGACGATGCCCTCCGGTTGCAGTTCTCATGTTTTAGGTTCCTCCTTTTTTGGTCATAGATTTGTTGAGGTTCTTGGGGGTAACGGTAAAATCCGCCTTGCAATGATTGACCAAGGGCCAAAGGTGGCCAGTGGCCAAGTGTATCAACCGGGGTCAATAGGCATTTGTCACACCTCCTCACATTATTGAGTCGCCATACCAACCCGCCAGAGCAGAAGCTGGATGCGAATGTTATATGATATGCAGACCCGGGGAAAACGATTTCTGTCTTTCTGGCAACCATTGGTCGCCGATGGTCCTTTGTTTCCCGGGGTGGCTGAAATCCACCTCATCGGTTGATGATTTATGATATGCGAACCGGCAAAAAGCTATAACAACTCTTGGGGGAACCAGTTGGATGTGGTAAAATACAGTGGTTAACAAAAGTGAAAGGGACTGGTGCGGAAGTAGACGTTGAACCCGGGATA
>CAIGRU010000236.1_pt1 | contig 41246 bp, 36 predicted proteins | sample 7351341 | NCBI WGS metagenome assembly CAIGRU01
GGGGATTCGGCCTTTTTTAGATTTAAGGAACTATAAAGGTGTTACAGCCCCTTTTTCTAGATTCAGGAAATGTTATACTTGAGGCATATTTGTCACAATAGGAGAGATACATATGAAACGAATACTGGGAACAGCTGCAGCAGTCACAATCGGAATACTTGCAGCAAACACCGTGACTGTTGCTGCGGAAGAACTGGAACAGCCAGGTCAGGATGCCGCAGTGACACCATTGGATTCTGCTGGAGAAATATCCCCTGAAATGACTTTGCAAGATGATGATGGAGTTTCCGGTAATCCAGGTGAAGGCAGTATGCCTGCTGGTTCCGGGTTTTCGGACACGGAAACAGATTCAACCACAGACAAAGAAGATGGGAAATCAGATGAAATACGACCAGATTCCAGTCTGGAAGGGACTGGAGTACAGAATCAGCCGGATGATGAAGCGAAGGAAACAGAAGACCTGCAGACTGAAGAATCCAGTCATGATACAGCCAGTAATTCAGAAAACTCCCGTCAGGAAGAAGCCCTGACAATTCAGAGGCAGAATATGGTGACTGCAGCTGCTGTTCATAATTCGGATCAGCAGCGGACAAGTTTCTCTCAGGAAAAAAAGGAACTGGATGGTATTGATGTGTCTCATTGGCAGCATGATATTGATCTGAACAAAGTGGAGGCAGATTTTATTCTCTGCAAGGCCAGCGGTGGAAAAGGATATACAGATCCGGATTTCAGAAGATTTGCAGATACAATTCTCAACAGTGGACGGCTGCTGGGATTCTATCATTTTGCTCAGGACAGAGGCTATGCCGGGAATGCGCTGGAAGAAGCTGAACATTTTTATTCTGTTACCAGGGATTACATCGGAAAGGGAATACCGGTGCTCGACTGGGAGGGGTCGGCCATGAACAACGGACCTTCCTGGGCCAAATCATTTCTGGACCGTTATTATGCTCTGACTGGTGTTAAATGTCTGATTTATATGTCTGCTTCGGCGACCCGCAGCTGGAACTGGCAGGAAGTGTCAGAAGCCGGCTACAGGCTTTGGCTGGCACAATATGCTTACGACGGAAATCATGTCCAGGATGGGTATGCTGATGACCCCTGGTCAGATGGCAAAGGGACGGGGTCATTTGATACTGTGCAGATGCATCAGTACAGCTCCGGGGGCAAACTGTCCGGATACAGCGGTCGTCTGGACATGAACAAATTCTATGGCGCCAGACAGGACTGGATTGATCTGTGTCAAAGTACGAAAGGAGATGTCCTCCTTTACCGTTTGTATAACAGAGTAACCGGGGAGCACCTGTATACGCTCAGTGCTTATGAACGGGATGCTCTGAAGCGTGGAGACTGGAATTATGAAGGAATCGCCTGGCGGGCACCGTATTATTCCGGTCAGTCCGTGTACCGAATGTATAACAGAATCACCGGAGATCATCACTATACGACATCTGTTCTGGAGCGTGACAGCCTCAGAAAAGGAGACTGGAACTATGAAGGCATCGCATGGTATTCATCCCAGGAAGCTGTTCCGGTATATCGCCTGTATAACCCGGCATTCTGGGTTGGAAGTCACCATTTTACGACCTCTCTCTATGAATACCAGGCTCTGACAAATCATGGCTGGAAACAGGAAGGCATTGCCTGGTTTGGGTGTCCGGAATTGCAGACAAAAACAGCAGGGAAACGCCGGACATCCAGGCAGCAGGTGACCGATGCCTCCGTTTCAAGTCAGAATAACAGTTCAGGATATTTCAGACAGCTTATGCTTCGCATCCCGTTAACGCAGACCCTCCCGGTTTCGGATGCAATCGGGTCTGACTCGAAAGTCCTATCAGACTGGTCGGTGCTTCTGCAGGCTGTTTGAGCAGGTTCCAAAATGAGCTGATGAAAAACAAATGCCTATGGTTTGCAGACTGTCCAATTAAAGATGCAAATGTTTCATAATCTTCTGCAGTCGTATGAAGAGGAACGGTTAATGGAACGATTGATGGATATCCAGTGACAGATAAGGGTAAAATGTAAAGAAATGAAACCAAATGAAAGGGAGAGAGCACATGAATAAAGGAATCATCGCATTTGGTGTACTGGCAGCCGCAGGGCTGACAGGAGCAGTCACACAGGCAGAGATCCAGGCTGCAGATGCAGATGCTCTTGTCACTCCGGCACCGGCGGGTGTGACAGAGGAAGTGTCACAGGATACCGCGATTTACGAATCTCCGTCAGATGCAACCGCTGCAGATATAGAGAAAGCCACAAGTGCAGCCAATGCGACTACCGGTACTGAGACCGCCGGAGAGGACAGTCAGGAAACTGGCAAGGGTACCGGTTCGGCAATTCCAGGTACTGTGACAGATCAGAGTACAGAAAGCGGACCTTTGACCGGGAAAGCTGAAGGCCAAACCGATTCAGAGGTGAAGACATCTGAAGAACAGCCGGAAGAGTCTGAAACCCTGACATATACAGCTCCGGCAGCAACTGAAGTGTTCCAGGTACCGGCAGCCAAAGCCGCGGCGCCACAGGCAGCACAGATGCAGGGAAGTGCCGTGGAAAATGCAGCGGTCACGCAGAACCAGCTTGCATCCGATTATGTCCTGGTCCATGCCACGACAGGAGAATCGGGACAGGACAGATACCTGAAGAACAATGCCCAGACCGTGCTCAATGGAAAAAAGCTGCTGGGGATCTATCACAACGGAACCGGAGGAACAGCATCAAAGGAAGCGGAAAACTTCTACCTTTCCACGAAAGACTACATCGGGAAAGCCGTGTTCATTCTGAATGCCAACGGGTCTCTGGCAAAGGGAGGCACAGCCTGGGTGAGAGACTTCCTGGATTTCTTTCATCAGTTCTCCGGCGTCAAAGCGATCTGTTATGAGACAGGGCATTCACCGCAGAGTTACGACTGGACCCTGGTGAAACCGGCTTATGAAGTATGGTCGGATCAGGGAACAGTGAACAGCGGAATGTTCACGGGCAGCGTTTCAGGCAGCACATTCAAAGGGAACGCCGCAGAATGGAATGCGAAGGCAAAACCGGACAAGAAGCAGGAATACAGTGTGGACATGTACCGGCTGTACAACGTGTTTTCCAGTGAGCATCTGTATACGGCCAGTTCGCTAGAACGTGATGTTCTGAAGAAAAGCGGCGCATGGAACTATGAAGGGGTCGCATGGAGAAATCCGCTGGCAGGAGGAAACAACGTATTCCGGCTGTATAATCCGGCCAACAGTGAACATCACTATACGACCAGTCCGCTGGAGAGAGACTCGCTGCGCAGGGCAGGATGGAACTACGAAGGCGTGGGCTGGCTGACAGATGCAGCGAAGAGCACAGCCGTATACCGGCTGTACAACCCGTATCTGAAATCGGGGTATCATCTGTTCACGACATCGAAACTGGAATATGATGCCTTAACGAAGATGGGCTGGAGACAGGAAGGGATCGCCTGGTATGCATCGAAGGACTTCTCGACAGCAAAGGGAAGTCACTACCTGTATGGCAACTACGCCTATGACGAAAGCGGAAGGCAGTCAGGCGGGATCCAGAAAGTCGGAAATGACTTCTATTATGCGAATCCGGACAATGGACTGAAGGTGGAAAAAAGGGAAGGACTGTACAAGACAGCTCAGGGACAGATCTATGTGACAGGAAGCGGAAAACTGGTGAAAGGACAGAAACAGATCGGGACCAGCTGGAAGTGGTTCCGTCCGGAGAACGCTTTGATGGCAGTGAACAGCTTCATAGACATTCCGGCAGCGTACAACAGCGGAACCGCCAAGACCTGTTACTACGATGCCAGCGGCAATATGGTCAAAGGAGTTCGAACCATTAATGGACTGAATTACAGTTTCGATAACGGCAGTGGGGCCTGGAATAACCGGGTAGATGTGGACATTCAGAAACTATGCCAAAATGTCTACAATCAGGTTGGTCGCGATCTGAAAGCTGTATATGACTGGTGTGTAAGAAATATCCGCTATCAGTCGCTGCCCATTCCCCTGAATCCGCCTGCAGGTTATACAGCGGAGCAGAATTATGCCATCCGCGGTCTCAGGGATAAAAGGGGCAACTGTTACTGTTACGCAGCGGCTGTTACCAGTCTTGCCAGGAATCTGGGGTATCAGGCCCGATATGCTACAGGCGGAGTGCTCCTCAGTAATGGTTCTTACAGCAATCATGGCTGGTGTGTGGTGACTATCAATGGCGCACGATATATTTTGGACGCTGAAGCTGAAATAGATTTCCCTGGTATGAGCTTCTACATGCAGCCTGCCGGAAGCCCGAAGCTGAACTATAAGGAATACTAGAATGGTATTCAGTTCTCTGGTCTTTCTGTGTGTCTTTCTGCCCGTTGTTCTGTTTCTGTATTACAGCATCCAGAACAATACATGGAGAAACGGCTTGCTCATCGCAGCAAGCCTTCTCTTTTATGCCTATGGAGAGCCGCGTTACATTCTGCTGATGCTTTTCAGTATATTCATGAATTATGGATTTGGTCTGCTGGCAGCATCCAGATATAGGAAATCAGCAGTATGGCTCGCAGTTGCAGCTAACATAGGACTGCTGTTTGTTTTCAAATATCTGGATATGGTGATTTTATGGATAAACGCCATAACTGGCATGGGGATTCCGCCTGCTCAGATTCCGCTGCCGATTGGCATTTCGTTTTTCACCTTTCAGGCTTTGTCCTATGTGATTGACGTATACAGAAAGGAAGTAAAACCGCAGCATAATCTTTTTTATATCATGTTATACATTTCATTCTTTCCGCAGCTGATTGCTGGACCAATCGTGAAATATCATGATATTGATCGTCAAATTGTCAGCCGGACAATTGATGCAGAAGAAATTGCGCTTGGCTTTAGACGATTCATTACAGGGCTTGCCAAAAAGGTGTTGATTGCCAACACCATGGCATTTGCCTGTGATCAGCTTATGGCAGCCCAGCCGGTGGGAGGGCTGAATATGGCTGGGGCTTGGACTCTGGCATTGACGTATCTGTTTCAAATCTATTTTGACTTTTCCGGATACAGCGATATGGCCATTGGATTGGGGCAAATGTTCGGTTTCCACTTCAAAGAGAACTTCAACTATCCATATATATCCTGCTCCATACAGGAGTTCTGGAGACGATGGCATATTTCTCTCTCAACCTGGTTTAAGGAATACTTGTATATTCCACTGGGCGGCAACAGGAAGGGAAAGCTGCGGACATCGCTGAACAAACTGATCGTATTTATGGCAACAGGAATATGGCATGGTGCCAATCTGACGTTTCTGGTCTGGGGCCTGTGGCACGGTCTCTTCATTATGCTTGAGCAGTGGGTTCCATTGAAAAGAGTCCCGGTGGTTCTTCGGTGGCTGGCAACTATGCTGATTGTTATTTTGGGTTTCGTCATCTTCCGTGCTGATACTTTGCATCAGGGGATACAAATCATCCAAACTATGTTTACTGGTTTTTCTGCAGAACCATCGCAGGTGAATCTCCTGCACCGTATCTGGACTCCAGTACTGGTCTTTGCCATTTTCCTGGCTGCTGTGTTCAGTTTTCCAGTTGTACCTGCGATAAAAAAGCTGGACATTCCCTGTATCCAGGCAGGATCCTTCGGCCTGAGCATTGTTATGCTGGTTCTGATTATGCTTAACCTGGCAGGGGGTTCATACAATCCATTTATTTATTTCCGGTTCTGACTTATGAAAAACAGACTATATCAAATATATGCAGTGACTGTATGTATCGTTCTGATGATTCCTGCTGTCGGAATGATGTTCTGGCCAACAAATGAAACAACAGAGAATACACCAATGGTTGAAAAACCTTCATTCATTGTGGATGGTTCCCCGAATACCAACTGGCTTGCAGACTGGGGGGCATGGTTTGAAAACCACTATGCGTTTCGTCAGCAGCTCATCACTGCCAATTCTCTGCTCTATACAGAGCTGTTTAATACGAGTCCGGTTGAAAAAGTACTGCCAGGTCAGGATGACTGGCTGTTTTATCGGGAAACTCTTGCTGATTACACAGGAGAAAACCTGCTGTCAGAACGGGAGCTTTTCAACATAGTCCATAATCTGAAGCTGATGCAGTGGTCTGCTGAAACGCAGGGAGCTTCATTCATGGTGACGGTATGTCCAAACAAAAGTACGATTTATCCCGAAAAAATGGACAGTGGGTATATCGCAGGCAGCCGGAAAAACCTGGACCTGTTCGCTGAAGCCATGGAAGCCAATGGCATTCCCTACACTGATTTGTCATCTGTTTTGACGGATAACAAAGAGGAAATGATTTACTATCAGAGGGATTCTCACTGGAACCAGACAGGCGCTTTGTTCGGATATACACAGCTGATGAATTCTCTGGGACTGGCTCCAAAAGAATACACAGCTACAGGAAGCGCTGTACATAAAGGCGATCTTGACGAAATGCTGCTTCCCAAAGTCTGGCACGAAGAACAGGAAGATGATTATTCTGGAAACTTCACATATCAGAGTAGTACAGAAGACAATATGGAGGAGTTCATTCATACGTCCAATCCACAGGGGCAGGGGACACTGCTGATGTTTCGGGATTCATTTGGAACAAATATCATCCCTTATCTGGCGGACACCTGGGCCCAGGCTTACTTTTCCAGACTGGTTCCCTATAACTTAGTTCAAATTCAGTCGCTGAAACCAGATACTGTGATTGTTGAACGGGTGGAAAGAAGAATTCGCTCCTTTGAAGAAAGTGCTCCGGTGATGATTATGCCCGGCTTGAGCAAAATTAACGCAGTAGAGACAGGAGAGACCCTGCGTGCTGAAATGGTTAAGCAGGGCGACTTTGTACGGATTCACGGACAGGTCCCTGTTAAAGATCCGAATGATGAATTTTATCTGCAAATCAGTGATACCAGCGAAAATCTTACGCAAACGGTGCCTGTCTTTTATACCGTGGATGGGAATCGAAACAATGGATTTGACGTATATCTCCTGAAAAACCAGATAAACAGTAATGATAGAATAGAAATTGTGAAAACAAACCAGGATACGGCGGTGTCTTATGCGGTCCGTATCGCAGAAGGAGAAGAAAAATGAGAAAAGAATTATTCCTGGCAGCTCTGCTTGGCCTGTGCCCGTTTGCAGCCGGATGCTCCAGCCAGGAACAACCGGCTGCAAAAGAAACGGTGAAAGAGCCTGAAACCACAAAAGCATACGATGTCACAATTGGGCGAAAGACCGATAAAACAGTGGATACTGTACTGAAGAACACACTCAGTCAGACCATTACATCTGTAAAAATCAGGGAACAGGGATCGGACAGCTTCTCAGACAATCTTCTGGGTGCAGATCAGTCATTTGATACGGGGCAGACACTGCACTGGTTTTATGAACCTGCAGAACCTGCAGAAGCAGAAGATCCTGAAACCAAAAAACTGAATCCTGTTTATATCGTGGAGTTTGGACTGAAAAATGGTGAAATCAGAACATTGAACGAGTTCAGTTTTCCTTCTGTCAAGGGTACAGCTGATCTCTGTGAAAAGGATGGGATTGTATATCTGACATATACCTCATCTGACGGAGAAAAAGTTGATACATTCGAGCAGGAAAAAGCTGCAGCGGATAAACAGAAGGAAGCGCAGGAAGCAGCAGCTGAAACGGAGACCTCTGAACCGGCTGCTGAGACTGTACCTGAACAGTCCGTTGCTCAACAGCCTGTGGTGCAGGAGCCTGTATACCAGGAACCTGTGTATCAGGAACCAGTTGTTGAACAGCCGGCTGTAACCGAACCTGCACCTGCTCCGACAGTGCCAGACGTGGGATCTCAGGGTTCTGAAGGCTGCCTCGGCGGAGATGTGGTGTTTAACTGATTCTAAAAATATGGCTGTAATCGGAGTTTCCGGCTGCATCCATATTTTGTTTATTATCAGACAGACTCAGGATGCGTTTCTATGTCTGGGTTCCTTTAGACATTCAGAACTGGCTGACATATTCTCTGCAGCTGCATATTAAAACTGGTTTCTGTTCTGGCATGTTGTATTCTATAAATAACAAAACGAACTTTAATCATCGGAAAATTCATACTGGACAATGAAAGGCGGGACACATGAATAAAGGAATCATCGCATTTGGTGTACTGGCAGCCGCAGGGCTGACAGGAGCAGTCACACAGGCAGAGATCCAGGCTGCAGATGCAGATGCTCTTGTCACTCCGGCACCGGCGGGTGTGACAGAGGAAGTGTCACAGGATACCGCGATTTACGAATCTCCGTCAGATGCAACCGCTGCAGATATAGAGAAAGCCACAAGTGCAGCCAATGCGACTACCGGTACTGAGACCGCCGGAGAGGACAGTCAGGAAACTGGCAAGGGTACCGGTTCGGCAATTCCAGGTACTGTGACAGATCAGAGTACAGAAAGCGGACCTTTGACCGGGAAAGCTGAAGGCCAAACCGATTCAGAGGTGAAGACATCTGAAGAACAGCCGGAAGAGTCTGAAACCCTGACATATACAGCTCCGGCAGCAACTGAAGTGTTCCAGGTACCGGCAGCCAAAGCCGCGGCGCCACAGGCAGCACAGATGCAGGGAAGTGCCGTGGAAAATGCAGCGGTCACGCAGAACCAGCTTGCATCCGATTATGTCCTGGTCCATGCCACGACAGGAGAATCGGGACAGGACAGATACCTGAAGAACAATGCCCAGACCGTGCTCAATGGAAAAAAGCTGCTGGGGATCTATCACAACGGAACCGGAGGAACAGCATCAAAGGAAGCGGAAAACTTCTACCTTTCCACGAAAGACTACATCGGGAAAGCCGTGTTCATTCTGAATGCCAACGGGTCTCTGGCAAAGGGAGGCACAGCCTGGGTGAGAGACTTCCTGGATTTCTTTCATCAGTTCTCCGGCGTCAAAGCGATCTGTTATGAGACAGGGCATTCACCGCAGAGTTACGACTGGACCCTGGTGAAACCGGCTTATGAAGTATGGTCGGATCAGGGAACAGTGAACAGCGGAATGTTCACGGGCAGCGTTTCAGGCAGCACATTCAAAGGGAACGCCGCAGAATGGAATGCGAAGGCAAAACCGGACAAGAAGCAGGAATACAGTGTGGACATGTACCGGCTGTACAACGTGTTTTCCAGTGAGCATCTGTATACGGCCAGTTCGCTAGAACGTGATGTTCTGAAGAAAAGCGGCGCATGGAACTATGAAGGGGTCGCATGGAGAAATCCGCTGGCAGGAGGAAACAACGTATTCCGGCTGTATAATCCGGCCAACAGTGAACATCACTATACGACCAGTCCGCTGGAGAGAGACTCGCTGCGCAGGGCAGGATGGAACTACGAAGGCGTGGGCTGGCTGACAGATGCAGCGAAGAGCACAGCCGTATACCGGCTGTACAACCCGTATCTGAAATCGGGGTATCATCTGTTCACGACATCGAAACTGGAATATGATGCCTTAACGAAGATGGGCTGGAGACAGGAAGGGATCGCCTGGTATGCATCGAAGGACTTCTCGACAGCAAAGGGAAGTCACTACCTGTATGGCAACTACGCCTATGACGAAAGCGGAAGGCAGTCAGGCGGGATCCAGAAAGTCGGAAATGACTTCTATTATGCGAATCCGGACAATGGACTGAAGGTGGAAAAAAGGGAAGGACTGTACAAGACAGCTCAGGGACAGATCTATGTGACAGGAAGCGGGAAACTGGTGAAAGGACAGAAACAGATCGGGACCAGCTGGAAGTGGTTCCGTCCTGAGAATGCACTGATGGCAGTGAACAGCTTCATAGACATCCCGGCAGCATATAATGGCAGTGGTCCGAAGACCTGTTACTACGATGCCAATGGCAATATGGTCAAGGGCGAAGCCGTGATCAATGGCATTCATTATAAATTTGATGCGGCCTCGGGAGCGCTTCTTCGTGATATAGGAAAACTGCAGCGGGAAGTGGAGGCCTATATAAACAGTCATAAGGCAGCAGGCGAAATCTGGTCTGCAGCTCTGAACGTGCTGGATGGAACAGGCTCTTTTCTGATACACAATACATCTCAGCAGTCTGCCAGCTCCATCAAGCTGTTTGTCATGGGCGCTGTCTACGAGAGTTATGAATCCCTCTGTGGGCGATATGGATCAGGAGTCATCAACAGCAATCTTTTTAATATGATTGTCTACAGTGATAACAATGCCTGGAAGTATCTCGTTGAGTGTCTGGGCGGAAACGGCGGCTATGGCAGCGGATGCAATGTGCTTTCATCCTGGTGCCGCTCAAAAGGATACATGGATACCTACAGCACAGGTGGCTATGGTCAGAACTACACATCGGTCAAGGACACTGCGAGTATCGTCAGTGATATGTACCGGGGGACACTCCGATATTCACAAAACATGCTGGATTTGATGAAAAAGCAGACCCGAACATGGAAAATCCCGGCCGGACTGCCCGCAGGTGTGATATCTGGTAATAAAACCGGGGAACTTGGAGATACAGAGAATGATACAGCAATCGTTTATTCCCAGGGGGCTCCGTACGTGCTCAGCGTGATGTCGACTTCGCTGACAAGCACCTACCGGGCCCAGATGATGATTCGGGAAATTTCCTCCATGGTCTATCGTGCAATCAATGCGTGAACAGAACCGGGTCACAATTCTGCACCGTTTGAGTAAAAGCAGAGGATATCCTCCGGCTTCAGTCTTCGTGCGTCAGCTTTTGCAGGCTGTATCCGGATAACATTGTGTTCACGAAGCAAGTGATTCATAATGGCTGTATTCTTGTCATCGGGAATACAGCTTTTTTGCGCCGGTTCCGGAAACAATGCCCGGCAGGCTGTTTTGACAGGTGACAAGCATAAGGACAGACCGTCAGCGGTATTCGGATGATGGCTGTAAGAGAGGAAAAATGAACAAATTAAAACCAGATCTATATGATTGTGATCAGGACCGGATCATCAGAAACGGGACTTTCTGGAATTTGTGTGCCAGCAGTCTGAATTCACTGATGACGGCATTCATCCTTTTTTTTGTGATGCGGCTCAATGGAGTGGAAGATGCCGGCCTTTTCTCCATCGCCTCTGCGCTGGCTTATCAGGCGCTGACCATTGGACTGTTTGGTGTGCGCAATTATCAGGCTGCAGATGTAAGGTTCAGGTATTCATTCAAGGAGTATTACGTCCTTCGGATTTTGACATCTGCACTGATGTGTGGAGTGGTTGTTTACTATGCTTTTTTTCAAGGGTATTCGCCGGAGAAAGCCGCAGTCATATTTTCCTTCAGCCTGTTCAAAAGCATTGATGCCCTGGAAGACGTATATCAGGGAGAATATCAGCGAAAGGGACGTCTGGATCTGGGCGCCTATCTCCAGACCATCCGGTATGGGATTTCACTTGCAGTCCTTATTCTTTTGCTGTTCTGTGTCCATGATCTTTCCGTATGTTTTCTGGCAGCTTCTGTGGTTTCTCTTGGGATTTTTTATTTCCAGAACCGCCACCTTATAAAAGAGTTTACGAACCGCAAAAGCAAACTCAGAATGGACAGATTGAAAGATCTGCTGATTGCCACCCTGCCTCTTTGTCTGGCCACCTGGCTGAACATCTACATTCTGAATGCTTCAAAATATTCCATTGACAAAGTCCTCTCTCCGGAAATGCAGGCGTACTATGGAACTCTGGTCCTTCCTGTATTCACCATCAACCTGCTGGCCAGTGTTATGTATCGTCCTTATATTTCCGGGCTGGCAGAAGACTGGAAATCCGGAAACAGAGACAGATTTCTGAAAGGGTGCTTTCAGCAGCTTGTGGTCATTGTTCTGCTGACCGCTGGCATTTCCCTGTTTGGCTGGCTGATAGGGCTCAGACTGCTGTCCTGGCTGTACGGAATAAATCTCAGCTCTTATATGGTTCCGTTTCTGCTTCTGCTGTTTGGAGGCGGTCTCAACACACTGGCTGTGTTTCTGACAGTTGTGCTGACCATACTGGACAGGCAGAATGTGATCTTTCTGGGATATGTCCTCAGTTTTCTGTTTTGTGCTGCATTCAGTGATTCCATCGTTGCAGCCTCCGGACTGACTGGAGCAGGGCTGGTTTATGCCGCAGCTTCCGGGATTCTCTGCATTGTCTATGTCGGTTTCCTCATGCATTTTCTTGGAAAAACAAAGAGTGCTTTAAAGTGAAGAAGGGCTCAATGCACCAGAGTCTGTCTGCAATTTGAACAAGGATCTCTGAACAAATGCAAAGCAGGAAAGAATCATCTGGGCATAAAAAGAGCATATGTGACAGTACATGCCTGCAGCAGCCGGCGTATTGAATCCGTGAAAACCGGACTGTATTATTACTGCATTGATATCTGGAAGGAATGATTGATTATGTGGATATTTCTGATGACAGCAGCATGGCTGATATTCCTGCTGCTGAATGTGATTCAATACGCTTCTTACTATTTTTCGTCGAAACTGGCTGTCGGCGGGTTCTCACAGATTCTGTATACTCTCCAGAATTCCATGAGCGGATCTGAAGGAACCTGGAAAGAGGTAATTGGAGACTTCTTTCTTCGACAGTGGCCGCTGCTGATTGCAGGAACAACGGTGTTCGTGTTCATGATCTGGTACTACAGACAGCTGAAAAAAGGAAGTAATGATATAAAAATCGGCAAGTTCACTCTGCCGGTCATTCAGATGAAGTGGGTAAAATCGGCTGCATCCTTGCTGGCTGTTTCCGTTCTGTTCGTTGCAGGTCTTGAAGGGCAGCATTTTTATAAAGTTCTTGGCATAGATGAATATCAGAAAAGCCTGACTGACACCTCGGATCTGTTTGATCAGTATTATGCCGATCCAGGCTCTGCTGATATCAGGTTTCCAGGAAAGAAGAAAAACCTGATTTATATTCTTTGTGAATCAATGGAACAGACCTATGCAGGAAAGGAAACTGGTGGCGGGATGAAGAAAAGCCTGATTCCTGAACTGACGAAGCTGGCCAAGGAAAACAATGATTTCTCTATGGATAAAGAAGTGCTGAATGGGGCCTATACACCAGGCAATACCACATGGACAATTGCCGGAATTTCCGCACAAACCATGGGAATTCCTCTGAATCTGGAGAATGCGACACAGGTCTGGAACCGTAATTTTGACAAGACTTCTCAATTCCTGCCTTATGTCACAGCCCTGGGAGATATATTGAAGTCCAATGGATACCATAACTACTTTATGTGTGGCTCAGATGCGGCTTTTGCAGGCCGCGCCAATTTATTTAACCAGCATGGAGAGTATCGGGTCTTTGATTACCATACCGCTATTGAAGACAAAATCATTGACCCGGATCATTACGTCTGGTGGGGGTACGAAGACCTGTATCTGTTCAAGTACGCCCAGAAAGAGCTGACAGAGATTGCGAAACAGGATGAACCGTTCAACTTCATGATGCTGACAGTGGATACGCACTTTCCGTCCGGGTATCCTTGTGATGAATGTCCAAGCGAATTTAAGAGCCAGTATGAAAATGTCATCCGATGCTCCGATCATCAGATTGCCAGATTTGTAAAATGGATTCAGCAGCAGGATTTTTATAAAGACACGACCATTGTCATTGCCGGGGATCACCTCAGCATGGATGCAGATGTTCCCGACTGGATTGATGAGGACTATCGGAGAAAAACGTTTTTCACGGTCATCAATGGCCCGGAATATTCCATTGAAGCCACCCGCGAATTTGCCACAATTGATATTTATCCGACAATTATTGAATCGCTGGGGGCACAGATTGATGGTGGCCGTCTTGGTCTGGGAACAAGTCTTTACAGCAATCAGCCCACACTGGTTGAAAGAATGGGGTACGAGGATTTGAGCCGGGAAATGAATGCCAAGTCGGAGTTCTATGAGTCTGTCATTCTGAATGGAGACCAGTCAAAACTCCCTGAGAAACCAGAGGACAGCGAATCTGCTGAAGGCTCCGATCCGGAACCACAGGCTGTGACAACCGTTACGCCACAGGAATACCAGCAGAATCGGGATGATTTTGCAGATCCGGAATATGTCTGGTCGCCTCCTGTCACATATCCTTCGTATCCGGATCCGGCTCCTGTACTTCCGGTTCAGCCTTCGCCCGATCCTGTTCCGGAGAATCCTGATCAGAATACCGGGGAGACACCGCAGCCCACCACACCTCCTGATACGGGTGGCACTCCGGATGAAACACCTGATGGCGGCAATAACGGAGGGGGACAGGATCCTGATAAGAATCCATCCGGCGGCACCGGTTCCGGGTCTGAATCAGAAGTTCCGCCTGCATCGGGAGACAACACAGGAACAACTGTTCCCGAGACACCCCCTGCTGCCTCAGACCAGTCAGGCTCAATCTCATCTCAATAAAATACAACAACAGAATGACTCAGGAGCCCCTTTTTAATCTGTCATATAAGGAAACATAATAGAAAACTCCTCTTGAGGAGGCGTATGTTACACTGTTGAAAGAGGGGTAACGAACGTGAAAAAACGCAGAGTGAATTATAGAAATCTGGCCATCCTAGCCGGAATAATGCTGCTGGTCCTGCTTCTTGTCATATTCCTGTTTTCCATGCTGTTCAGGGGCTGCTCCGGCAAGGGGAATGCCGAAGCAGGGAAAACTGTGGAGACCACACAAAACAAGGATTCGGCCATTGTGACGTTTGGTGACAAGGCTGGCGGGACCGAGATCAATCTGGACAACCAGTGCGGTCAGGCCATTGTTTCCTTTAAAGTCCGCGGATCGGACAGCGGTGACTTTGGTGACAATCTGCTGGGGGATTCCAGAATCAAAAACAAATCCACGGCGAAATGGTACGCAAAATCAGATGATGCTTCCATGAATGTGGAGGTCAAGCTGGCAAACTACACCAGTTTTGTCCTCCATGAAATTCCAGTGAACAAATTTAACGGACTGGTCACCATCAAATACAAAGATGGTGTGGGATATCTCGAATACAAGCCAAAGGATTCGGAAAACACCATCAGCACCTATCAGGATGAGCTTAAATATAAGGATCAGTCAGATCCGTCCGCTACCGGTTCCTCAACGCAAACAACTCCGGAGGCTGCACAGACAGATCAGACAGCAAATGATTCAGCAGCCTTCGAAGAGATTCCTGAAGATCCGGGTCAGTATGTTGATGGATATACAGATCAGGAAATCTATGATGATGGATCCTATACGGAAACCCCTTCAGATGAGGGATATCTGGATGATGGAATCTCGTACGATGAATATTACGCTGAGTGAAACTATGACTATTGACCGGATCTGACCGATCCGGTTTTCTATTGCCAGCCCGAGCCAGTCCTCTGGCAGAAAAAGTTCTAAGCCTGGGCAGCAAACCTTTTCCTCGGGCTGTGAACCCAAATGCAGAAAATCTGTACTCATTTGTGTCAAGGAACGGTTCACTGTTTCTACCGGTTGTACCAACAGATGTTATAATTTCTCTTAGAGAGATTAATTTTTGAGAGAGTTTTTATGAAGAGAGTGATCATCATTTCTGACGAACCGGCTATCCGAAATCAGCTGGCTGCACGCGTGAAGGCCATATTGGGTAACCAGACACACATCAGACTGCAGACAGGCAAAGATGCCTCCCTGCAGACAAGGGATGCCGATTTGATTCTGATTCACACCCGGATGTCTCGGGCTTCGTCTCTGGAAGTCGCAAAACGAATGAAGAAGGAAAATCCGGCTGCACTGCTGGTCTTTTTCTCTGAAAACCAGGAAGATGTGGATTTTATCTTGGGGTCAGAATTTGACAGCTTTCTGTGGCTGAATGACACAAAAGACCGTCTGCCTGCCATGCTGCAGACTTTCTCCGAACGGTATGCAGCCAGACTCAGCCATTTCGTCAGAGTAAAACGCCGCAACCGCCGGCAGCTGCTGCCTAAATGCAGGATTCTGTATGTGGAGCGGGATTACCGCAAAATCATTTTCCATATGGATGACGGAGAACAGGTTTCCGTGTATTCGACCATGGATGAAGTGCTGAAGGATCTGGATGATTCATATCTTCGGATCCACAACAGTTATGTGGTACAAGAAAAAGCCATTCGGGAACTCCACCGCGATTTCCTGAAGCTGAAAGACGGTTCCCTGATCCCGGTCAGCCGGACCTATGCAGCCAAAGCCAAGGAGCGGATTTTTCCGGCAATGAAGGCCTGAGTTTGAAAAGGGCCTTTTTCTTTTTCCACACTGTCTCTCTTCGTGAAAGAATTTTCAGAAACACCATGCTATACTGAATACCATGATTACAGGAGTGTGAAACCATGACAGCAACCCATGCGTTTGAATATACAACAGGATCTGCAGCTGGTCTGGCTGCGGTTGAACCCTGGCAAAACGGACAGCTGGTCTCGGCGGGAAGCACACCGGAGAACCGGGAAACCATCGCTTCCCTGCTGAAGGACTGCCTGGAACAGAATGTATTTGCAATCGAACCCGCGTGCGAAAATGCAGCGGCGATTTACCGGCAGCAGGATGAACTGTTCATGCTGGCAAGTCCATCAGGGCAGTGTATCGTGGTGTATGAAGACGGTCTGATCGACCGGGCGGTGGATGGCAGAGACAGGGAAGTCATCCACAATATTCCCTCGGCTGCGGTGACGGTGGCCAAGGCGGTGATCATGGCAGTGCCTGATGGGCAGAGTCTCACAGATCTGCAGATTCGGCAGTTCATCTACCACCTCGCAAAGCCCGGGGAAGAAACACCGGCGGCATTCACCTGTGCCGGTGTGTATGATCCTGACCTGCTGCCGGAGCTAGTGAAACGGCTGCGGTGGCGGGATGCTTTGCAGGAAAGAAAACCCGGGGCAGAGCAGGAAGTCGCGAAACTGGAGTACCAGGTAAGCCGCAATACCGCAGAAAAGGAACGGCTGGATGCAAGGAAGCGCTCGATCCAGAACCAGTTGCGGGAACTGGAGCGTCAGCGGGATGAACTGGATGACAGGCGGGAAGAACTCTATCGCCAGCTGGAGCAGCTCTCCGGCGGCTATTCCCGGCTGGTGAGTGAAGAAAAACGGGCGGAATCCCGGCTCCGGGAAACGATCCAGAACCTGGTACGGGAACAGATGTCGGCCAACCACGATTTGCGAAAGAAGCCGGAGTGAGACTATAATCTGTCTGATACCTGCTCTGGCAGGAAAAAGGAATTGTTTGATATGAAATGCAAAGTATGCGGAAAAGAAAATGAAGCCGGTGCCACCGTGTGCGCCGACTGCGGGTCCCCTCTGGAGGAGGCCCTGTATGAAGAAACCACAGCGGAAACACCGGATTCTTCGTGGTATTACGTAAGTGACGGACAGAGCCTGGGCCCTTATACCGAGGCTGACATGCGGGGATTCCTCGCCGGGAATGTCATTGACCGTTCCACCTATGTCTGGAAAAACGGAATGCCCGACTGGAAGCACCTGGAAGACACCGAACTGGCGGTCTACCTGCAGCGGCAGTCGGCCTATGATCAGCAGGCGCAGTATGGCGGCCAGAATCAGACCGGCGGCAACACCTACAATACGTACAACACCTACAACAATTACAGCAGCACGCTGGTTCCGCGTTCGGTCAAGGAACGGGGGCTGCTCACCTGCGTCCTGCTGTCCTTCGTGACCTGCAGCATCTACCAGTGGTACTGGATCTATGCCATGGCCAAGGACATCAACGATCTCGCTGCCGCGCAGGACAAGCCCCGGGGCTGCGATCCCATGGTGGCGCTGCTCATGAGCATCATTTCCTGCGGCCTGTACACGATTTACTTCTTCTGGAGAGAAGGCCGTGTCCTGGCCTCACTGGATTATCCCAACTACAAGCCGTCCAACGATACGACAGTTCTGACGATCCTGGCACTCTTCACACCGCTGATTTCCAGTGTGATCCTGCAGAGCGACATCAACGACATCGTCCGCTACGGTGAATAGGCGCCTGGCGCAAACCGCAGGACTGTGCATCGCCGCAGTCCTGCTTCTGTTTTTCTTCGGCTGGCTCTGTCCTTTCCAGGCACTGACCGGCCTGCCGTGCCCCGGATGCAACATGACCACAGCCCTGTACTGGCTCCTTCGAGGGCAGCTCAGCCGCAGTCTGTGGTACCACCCCATGCTCCTGCCGACGATGGGCGCCGCCTTGCTGGCGCTGGTCTTCCGGAAGAAGCCCGGGGCTGTGAAAGGCATTCTTCTTTCCTGGGCTGTCCTGATGCTGATCTGTTATGTGTGGCGGATGATCACCGTGTTTCCGGATCCGCCCATGGAACCGGAAGGCGGCCTGGCTTCACTGTTGATGAATTGGAGATTTCAATGATGTACAAAACCAAAGACCTGTTTTCTCTGGAACACTCTCTGGCGGGTGAATACCTGCGTGAATTCGAATACCCCTGGCAGGCGCTGGCGGGAATCAAATCCTATATCCAGACACTGGGACCCAAGCTCAAGGGCTACCGGGAAGTCAGCCCGCAGGTATGGGTGCATGAAACCGCTGTGATTGCCCCGACGGCGTTCCTGGGCGCCCCGTGCATCATAGGCCCGGGCACAGAGGTCCGTCACTGTGCGTTCATCCGCGGCAGTGCGCTGGTGGGGGCCGACTGTGTGGTGGGCAACAGCGTGGAGCTGAAGAATGTGATCCTGTTCGACAATGTACAGACCCCGCATTACAACTACGTCGGGGATTCGATCCTGGGCTACAAGTCCCACATGGGCGCGGGATCCATCACATCGAATGTGAAATCCGACAAGTCGGATGTGGTGGTGAAATCCGGCAAGGAAAAAATCGAGACGGGGCTGCGGAAAATGGGCGCCATGCTGGGGGACCATGTGGAAGTGGGCTGCAACTCGGTGCTGAATCCCGGCACGGTGATCGGTCCGAACTCCAATGTCTATCCGGTGTCCTGTGTACGCGGGGTGATTCCGGCGGATTCGGTTTTCAAGGATAAGGATCATGTGGTCCTGAAGAAAAAAGACAGAGACTGAAAAGGTTACAATTGTTCCTTTTTGGGAATTTGCGGCCATTTCGTTGACTTCTGTCACTGAGCATCTACAATAAAGGCATTAAGTAAATCGGATGAAGATAAAGGCAGCGGTGCAGATGAGTACTTTCGGGAGCCGGCAGGCAGGGAATGAAAGGAAAGGCAATCATCGCCGAACGGGCGCGCCGGCGGGCGTGGATCGTGGGATGTCAGGGAAAACCTGCCAGACTCCTTCAGGTATGAAGAGGCGTTATCACAGAGGACCAATGACGGTCATGCGGATTGCGCATGACCGTTTTCTTTACTCCGGTTTCTAAAGGAGATTGAATATGAAAAAAGCACTCATCGCAGCGGGTGTCACAGCCCTGCTTCTGGCCGGTTGCGGCAGCTCTGCAGAGTCCGGTACAGCGGATTCCGGCAAGGAAACATTCACCGTGGGCATGGAATGCGGCTATGCACCCTTCAACTGGCAGACCAGCTCCGAAACGGAGACCTCCGTGGCTCTGGACCAGGCTGGTGCCGGATATTGCGACGGCTATGACGTCATGATGTCCAAGGCCATTGCGGACAACCTGGGCAAGGATGTGGTCATCAAGAAGATTTCCTGGGACGGCCTGCAGCCTGCTCTGGAATCCGGTGAGATCGATGCGATCATTGCCGGCATGACCGCCAATGAAGAGCGCGAGGAAGGCATCGACTTCACCACACCGTACTACGAGTCCGAGGGCATGGTCATGATCGTGAAGAAGGATTCCGACCAGGCTTCCTACACGGACATCCAGCAGTTCTCGGGACAGCCGGTCATTGGGCAGAAAAACACCAACTACGACACGGTCATTGACCAGATCGAGGGTGTGGAACACGTGACTCCGAAAGGGACCTACCCGGAACTGGTTGTGGCGCTGCAGAACGGCGATGCCGTGGGCATCACGGCGGAAATGCCGGTGGCCGAAGGCATTGTGGCCGCCAACCCGGATCTGGCAATCGTGAAGTTCGAAGACGGCAAGGGATTCGATGTGGATACGACGGTTTCCATTGGCCTGAAAAACAACACCCGGGATACCCAGGAGTTCAAGGACATCCAGGCGGCACTGGACAAGATCACCACAGACACCCGGAATGAATACATGAAAAACGCGGTGGAAAACGCACCTGCCGGGGAATAATCGATGAGTCTTGATTTCTCATATGCGTGGAAGACCCTGACGGATTCCTGGCCGATGTACTGGTACGGCATCAAGATCACGGTGCTGCTGGCCATTGTGGGCACGGTCTTCGGTCTGCTGATTGGACTGGTGGTCGGTGCCATCCGGGGGATTCCCGAAGATCCGCTGGATACTCCATTCAGGCGGGGGCTGAAGAAAGCCGGACAGGCCATTTCCTGGTTCTATATCTGGATTTTCCGCGGCACACCCATGATGGTGCAGGCTGTGTTCTTCTACTACCTGCTGCGTTCACTCCTGCACTGGACACCGCTGACGGCGGGCATGATCATCATTTCAGTGAACACCGGCGCCTATATGTCGGAGATCATCCGCTCGGGGATCCAGTCGGTGGACCGCGGTCAGATTGAGGCGGCGAAGTCCATTGGCATGACGAACTTCCAGACGATGATTCACGTGATCTTCCCCCAGGCGCTGAAAAACACGCTGCCGTCCATTGGCAACCAGCTGATTGTCAACATCAAGGATTCCTGTATGCTGAATGCGATTGGCGTGACGGAACTGTATTTCCAGGCGACATCCATTGCCGGGAGCACAATGCGGTATATCGAGGTGTATTTTGTGACGGCGCTGATCTACCTGACGCTGACAACGCTGGCCACGCTGCTGCTGGACTGGATCGAGAAGAGGTTCTCCGGTGTGAAGTCCTACAAGGAATTCGCGTAAGGAGGTCATATGGCAGAAAAAATCATAGACATCAAGCACCTGCAGAAGCACTTTGGTGACCTGCAGGTCCTGAATGATGTGGATTTCAACGTGGACAAAGGCGAAGTGGTGACGGTGATCGGGTCTTCCGGGTCCGGTAAAAGCACGCTGCTTCGGTGCATCAACCTGCTGGAAATCCCGGATGGTGGGGAAATCGTGTTCGAGGGACAGGACATCCGGAGTCTGGGAAACAAAGTAAGCAAGTACCGGGCAAAGGTCTCCATGGTGTTCCAGAGCTTCAATCTGTTCAACAACATGAATGTGCTGGACAACTGCACGATCGGGCAGGTGAAGGTCCTGGGCCGGGATAAAAAAACAGCCCAGGAAAAGGCCATGAAACACCTGAAGCAGGTGGGCATGGCGGAATTTGCAAATGCGGATTCCACCAGGCTCTCCGGCGGCCAGAAACAGCGGGTGGCCATTGCCCGGGCCTTGGCCATGGATCCCGAGGTACTGCTGTTTGACGAGCCCACCAGCGCGCTGGACCCGGAAATGGTCGGGGATGTGCTGGATGTCATGAAGGACCTGGCAGCACAGGGTCTGACAATGGTCATTGTGACGCACGAGATGCAGTTTGCGCGTGAGGTCAGTGACCGGGTGATTTTCATGGACAAGGGCGTGATCGCGGAGCAGGGTACGCCGGAGGAGATCTTCGGCAACCCGAAGCAGGAGCGCACACAGCAGTTCCTGTCCAGGTATTCCAACCGGTAACAGACAGCAACACAGCCACTGAAACGGCAAAAGCGGAGCGTATCGCTCCGCTTTTTGGCGTTTCAGACGCTGTGTAAGGGGAGGGTGGACTTCTGGAAAGAGAAGCTGGTTGTGTGGATCAGCAGCTGGTCGGAAAACAGCTGGCGGCACCCGAGGAGGACAGACAGTTTCAGGGAGCCCCGGCCAAAAACCGGCTGCAGTCCGATCCCGGGGATATGGCTGCAGCCGGTTTTCATCATCAGAATGGTACAGATCTGAATTTATGCCTCGACGGTGATTTCTTCCATGTTCCCGCTGGCATAGGGCAGGGAATACCGGCGGATCACGTCCTGTGCCGTGATATCACCGGAAGCCTGGGGCAGCGGTGCCCCCTGTGCTTTCTGTGCGAAGAGAAACGCCTGCATATCTTCCCTGCAGGCTTCCATGAGCCCTTCCATGGTGGCTGCGGATACCGTCAGGCCATCCAGATCCGGGAACACAGCGGTCCATCCGTCTTCGGTTTCGAACACCGCTGCCGGGTATTGATAGGTCATATGTCATGCCTCCTTGTTTCTTTCATCATAGTGCGGCGGGGTCCCTGTGCATTCCATGAAGCCCGACACTGCGGTATAATGTGAGGGTAAATTCAACAGGAGGAAACTGAATAATGGAAAAAAGACCTGTCATTCTGGTCGTGATGGACGGTATCGGTCTGTCTGACAAGACACTGGGCAACGCCGTGAAAATGGCCTACAAACCCACACTGGACATGCTGTGGGAAACCTGCCCGCACACAGAGCTGCGTGCACACGGCCTGGCTGTCGGCCTCCCCACTGACGGAGACATGGGCAACTCGGAAGTCGGCCACAACGCCATCGGCTGCGGCCAGATCTATTCTCAGGGTGCGAAGCTCGTCAACGAGAACATTGAATCCGGCGAGCTGTTCCAGTCCAAAACCTGGAAGGAACTCGTGGAAGGCGCCAAAGACGGTCACGCGATGCATTTCATCGGCCTGCTGTCGGATGGAAACGTGCACTCCCACATCAAGCACCTGGAAGCCCTGATCAAGGAAGCCAAGGCGGAAGGCGTGAAGAAAGTCCGCGTACACATCCTGCTGGATGGACGCGATGTGCCGGAAACCAGTGCGCTGACCTATGTGGATGAAATCGAAAACTTCATGAATGGCCTCAACGATGCAGACTTCGATGCCCGGATCGCTTCCGGCGGCGGACGCATGCAGATCACCATGGACCGCTATGAAGCCAACTGGCCCATGGTGGAAGAAGGCTGGAACATTCACGTTCACGGCAAGGGACGTCAGTTTGCGAACGCAACCGAAGCCATTGAAACCTACCGGAACGAGACCGGTGTCGTGGACCAGGACCTGCCGGGGTTTGTCATTGCGGAAAACGGACAGCCTGTGGGCCTGATCGAAGACGGTGACTCTGTCATCCTGTTCAACTTCCGTGGCGACCGCGCCCAGGAAATCTGCCGCGCATTCGACGAAGGCGAAGAATTCGACAAGTTCGACCGCGGAAACAAGCCGGATGTCAACTTTGCAGGCATGCTGCAGTATGATGCAGACCTGAACATCCCGAAGCGCTACCTGACGGAACCCCCGAAAATCAAGTACACCCTCACCGAGCAGCTGGTGAAGGAAGGCATCAACGAGTATGCCATTTCCGAGACCCAGAAATTCGGTCACGTAACCTATTTCTGGAACGGCAACCGCTCCGAGAAATTCAGCGAAGACCTGGAAACCTATGTGCAGGTGGACAGTGACGTGATTCCCTTTGAGCAGCGTCCCTGGATGAAGTCTGCGGAAATCACCGACAAGCTGATCGAAGCCATCGAAAGCGGAAAGTACCAGTTCCTGCGCACGAACTACCCCAATGGCGACATGGTCGGCCACACCGGAAACCTGGAAGCCACGATCATTGGCGTGGAAGCCGTGGACCTGGCACTGGGCCGGATCCTGAAGGCTGTGGAAAAAGTCAACGGCATCCTGCTGGTGACTGCCGACCACGGCAATGCGGATGAAATGTACGACAAGCCCAAGGAAGGCGAAAAAGTCCACAAAGCCAAGACAAGCCACACCCTGAACAAGGTTCCGTTCATTGTCTACGGTGCGGATGTGAAGCTGAAGCACGACGATGACATGGGTCTGTCCGATATCGCTGCGACAGTATGCCAGCTGCTGGATGTAAAACCCAACGAGAACTGGCGTCCGTCGATCATCGAAGAGATGAAATAGAGACCGGTAATTGAAGAGACTGGAGAGATCCGGTCTCTTTTTGCAGAGGTCAGACCATGATGCTGTCGATGGCTGTCAGCCAGACTCACCAGAAGGATCGCTGTGCCGGGGAATGCCCGATGTGAATCCCTTTGAAACCGCCTACAGGAAATCCGGGCGGACTTGACCGCACACTGGCGGAAAGACTTTACACAGACCTTACAATGACCGGTCCCGGTCTTTTCTATACTGAAGTCAAAGACCAGACCGATTTGAGAGTCTGAGGAAAGGAAATTTATCATGGAGATCATGAAATCCATACTCGCCTTCGCCGGAGGCCTGGGCATGTTTATTTACGGTATGCACCTGCTGGCGGAAGGTCTGCAGCAGGCAGCGGGAAGCCGTGCCCGGAAACTGATGGCGTTCCTGACAGGAAACCGGCTGGCGGCTGTCTTCACCGGTGCGGCGGTCACCGCACTGATTCAGTCCTCCAGTGCCGCAACAGTCATGGTGGTGGGATTCGTGAACGCCTCCGTCATGACCCTCCAGCAGGCCGTGGGCGTGATCATGGGTGCCAACATCGGTACCACGATGACCGGGTGGATCGTATCCATGGGGGAATGGAGCGCCTTCCTGAAACCCTCCATGATCGCACCTGCGTTCCTCTTCGCCGGGACGGTGTGCCTGCTGACGGCCAAAAAAGAACAGCTGAAACACGTGGCACACATTCTGATCGGCTTCGGTATCCTGTTCATGGGCCTGGATTCCATGTCCGGGGCCATTGCGCCGTATACCGATGAACCGGTGTTTGCCGATGCGTTCCGCCTCCTGGGCAGCAACCCGATTTACGGACTGCTGACCGGTGCCGTGGTCACTGCCATCATTCAGTCTTCCTCGGCTTCCATGGGTATTCTCCAGACACTGGCGATGGCCGGTGTCGTGAACTGGGGAGCGGCGGCGTTCATTGCCCTGGGACAGAATATCGGTACCTGCGCAACGGCTCTGCTTTCCTGTATCGGCACAGACCGGAACGCCCGGCGGGCAGCGGTGATCCACCTGCTGTTCAATGTTATCGGTTCGGTGGTGATCGGACTCTGCCTCTGGGGATTCTTCCTGTTCAACCCGGCCATTGCACAATCCAATGTGACAGGTACGGAACTGGCAGTGTTCCACACGAGCTTCAATGTTCTGTGCACCATCATGCTGTTCCCGTTCGCGGGCTGGCTGGTGAAACTGTCCGGACAGCTTGTTCCGGCGGCCGGGAAGACAAAGAAGGGAGCATTTGTGCGCCTGGATCCCCGTATGGGTGAAGCGCCTGCGCTTGCGCTGGAGGCCATTGAATCGCAGATTTATGCCATGAGCAAAATCGCCCAGGAGGCGGTGAAGGAATCCGCAGAATCCCCTGAAAAGGTACTGGAAGACCGCCAGAAATCTGTCGAGGAGATGCGGCAGGATATCACGGAAGCACTGCAGGGGCTGAACACCTCGGTGATGAGCCAGGGGGAACATCAGCGGAGTGAACGCGATATGATGTCCCTGACGGACATCTCCCGGATCATGGAACTCAGCGTGCAGGTGGCGGCAATCCGCGGCAAGGCAGACGGGGACTGCGAGAGCTGTCAGGAAGGCCTGAAAAAGCTCGCACGCAGCGCTGCCCGGACGCTGAAACTGGCGCGTCATGAACGCGTGGATGAAGCCCTGGAGCAGGAAGAGGCCGTGGATGCCCTGGAGAAGGAACTGCGCCAGCAGGTTCTCGACCAGATGGATGCCGGTACCATGAAGGCAAGCCATGCGGTTGCCTGCCTGGATTGCATCCGGCGATATGAGCGGATTTCGGACCACGCCGAAATGCTGGCCAGAAATCACGAAATCCAGTAATATCCAGCAGTCTGTAAAGTTCGATGGCGGCAGTCTGTCAGAAGGACGCGCTTCATCCATCGGGCAGAAAGACATAACTCACATACAGATACAGAGAAAACCGGCAGCGGGATGACTGCCGGTTTTTTGCGGGCAATTTCGGGGACGGTCCGTATAATGGAACCATGACAATGACTGACAAGCACCTGGCTGAAACACAGGCTGCGCCGGAACTGGATGTTTCCCGCGCCGATACTCTGCTTTTTGACCTGGATGGCACGCTGCTGCCCATGGACGAAGAGCTGTTCGTGAAGCTCTACATGCACGCCCTGTCCCAGGCCTTTGCCGACCGGTACGATCCGGCGCTGATGCAGAAAACGCTCTGGGAGTCCGTGGGGCTGATGGTCGGCAATGACCTTGATGAGACAAATGAAACGCGGCTGTGGGAGCTCATGGAGAACCGGTTCCCGGGGATTTCCGCTCATAAGGAAGACTTCGATGCCTTCTACCGGACGGGATTTGATGCCGCACAGCCGGCCTGTCCAAGACGCGAGGGAACCGGTGCGTTTCTGGAGGAACTGAAGAAACAGGGCTGGCGCCTGATCCTGGCCACCAACCCGATTTTTCCGGAAACCGCCGTCAGACAGCGCCTGCAGTGGGCGGGCGTGGATCCGGCGATCTTTGCGGATATCACAACCTATGAAAACTCCACACGGTGCAAGCCGAATCCGGCGTACTATACAGAGATCCTGGAGCGAAATCAACTGGATCCGGCGAAGTGCATCATGATCGGCAATGATACGAGTGAAGACATGATTGCCCGTTCCCTGGGCATGCAGACGTTTCTGCTGACCGAACATCTCATTGACCGGAAGAACCTGGGTACAGACCAGTGGCCGCATGGAGATTTCCCGGCGCTGATGAAAGCCTTTGGTGTCGACACCGAAGCCGGGAACTGATTCCGACGGATTCCGGTGCCTGCCGGCTGAGTTCGGGGACAGCACCCTTCCGTGAATGGCGTCACGGAAAACAGCAAAGCAAAAAGCCATGAACCGAAGCAGTCCCGTCTGGGCTGATGCAGGTTCATGGCTTTTTCTGATTCCGAACATGAAGCGGGAGACTCATTCCTCGTACTCGTCTTCGTCCTCGTCATAGTCATCCTCCGGCTCCAGATCAGGCAAGTCGGCCTGGTCCAGACGCAGTCCCATATCCTGCCGGTGATGGGGATCGCGTTTGGCTTTGCCCATGAGTACAGGCGAGATGACTGCACCGATGAGGCCATAGCGGATGATGTCCAGGAGTATGAACAGGATGAAGACCCGGTCAGGATAGAGACCGGTGTCATGGTAGGCCATGAGCCGGGTCGCAAAGCAGGCCGAGAACAGGGCCTCTGCGGCGATCACACCATAGATCACGCGGCGGGTACCTTTCTGAGAGTAGTAGAGGAAGAACACAGGAATGGTCCAGATGAAGGCGGTGAAGATGCAGAGCAGGAACATATCGCGGGTCGCAAAGACACTGCGCATATCCAGGCTCGAGAACCAGCCCTGGAACATCTGGACGAAGATCGGGAACACCACCAGTTCGCCATAGATGCAGATGCCCAGTCTCACTGAAACCTGGGGCCAGGTCAGAGGCTTTTCCTCGGGAATGGCGTCCATGGATTGATGCTGCACCGCAGCTGTCTGGCGTACCTGTGCTGCTTCGGCTGGGTTGGCAGGCTGAACATAAGCCGCTGCCGGTGTTCTGGCAATGGTCCGCGCCGGAACAGCACGCGCGTCATCCAGCGGATCATCGTCATAGACTTCCAGCACATGGTCGTAATAGACCCTCGCCCAGCGGTTCTGGTGAAAGTACAGACCGGTCTGCATGAGGATCGCGAGTTTGATGAACAGGCAGAACATCCAGGTGAGGTACACAAAGATGTGAGTCCAGTCATTCATCATGGCCCGCACCGGGATCCAGAAGGAAGCCACTTCCAGGAGATACATCACCCAGTACAGCCACCGCACCCATTTCTGGCCGGTGGATAGCCCCAGAAACAGGAGCAGCCAGAGGAAGATTTCGATCAGAGAGACCAGGATAAAAGTCTGGTGCTGACCGGTTTCCGCAAACTTCAGGAAGTCGAGGTTCAGGACCAGGTCCGTGCCGATGACGAATACGCAGACCAGCAGGAAGTAAAAGATGAGGTGCCACACAACGTGATTGCGGGCTTTCCGGTATATTTTTCTGTCATCCATACTACAAAGGATAGCACAAACATTGGTGGTGCCGGTCGTGAATACGGACGTCACCACCAATGTTTAGGGGTGACGGAGGGTTGTGCAGGATTGTGATGTTGATGAGGAAAGAGGAATCCGATAGCCAGGATCCCCATTTGAGATGATGGTGGACTGCGCTGGATTGTGATGTTGATGAGAAAAGAGGAAACCGACTGCATGCAGCAGGACTCTTGAGAATCAGAAAACGGAGTTTGTGATCCGAAGAAGGATGGCAGTCGTTTTGAAAAAAAACGCATGGTTTAATAAGTGTGCAGGCAGCAATGCACTGACTGCCCGCGATATCGAGCAGTATACTTAAGCGTCTTGTAAATTCGTCGACCGCGGGTAAGCACGCATCCGGGTGTCTTTTTTAGTCAGACAAGACAGAATACATCTACCTGATACAGACCATACGCTGGTCACAGACCACGACAAAACCGCAGGTGAGGCTTCCTCTGCAGGAAACCGGCACCTGCGGTTTTCGGTTTTATTCTGTTTTGTCAGCCGTTTTGTCTTCCGGCTGCTTCCCGGTCACGGTTTTCATGCCCTTGACACGCGGCTCCACGATCTCTGTATCGCCATTGCTGCACCAGATGAGCCATGACTTGAATCCGGTTTCTTCCACTGCCCGGATCTGGTCCTGCACATCCTGCGCGGTATTGGAATACCCCTGCAGCCATGGCCGGTACTGGTCGTCATCCGCATACACTGACTGGGCGATCTGTGAGTAGCGCTTCAGCATTTCTCCCTGCTCCATGGCAGGATTCTCCACACCCAGGGACCCGTTCACAAAGTGATCCGGGTAGGGCATTGGTGAGACATAGTCTGCCGCGATGCATAGCCCGGGCACATACTGCCCCAGGTCCTGGTCATCCATGGCCGTCAGCACCTGCGCAAAGACATCCACAGAGAGATAGGCGTCATGTTCATGAACACGGTCCCGGACATATTGCGTGAAGTGCTGAATGGCCGAGGCCTTGCTTTCATCATACGTGTTGTGCAGCTCCACTTCCCCCTGCATCGTCGCAAGCCCTTCCGGGAACCGGGTGTAGTCCAGCTGCACTTCATTGAAGAGTCCGGCGGCTTCTTCACACAGATCGGCGTTGTATTCCCAGGCCCTCCGGGAATAGGGACTTGCCCAGGTGCTCTGTGCAATTTCCAGCAGCTGCCCGTCTGTGGTCTGAATGGCTTCCTCCGGATACGCTGTGGCGAAAACCGGATCCTTGAAGGCGGAAATGCGTCCGATCATGTAGTATCCCGCATCCTGGAATTGCCTGACCAGCTCCCTGAGCTGCTCCAGGGACAGTCCCTGATATCCGGTGTCCAGCCACTTGGCGGCTGCGGGGGACTCATACTCCACCAGCCCGCCTTCGTTCTTGAGCTCCACCACCAGGGCATTGAGGTCTGTTCTGTCCTTCAGCGAAAGATAGTAGTCGGGATTTGCCGCAAGCTGTTCCAGCGTCACGTGAAGACCACGGACGTCATCCTTCCGGGGATTGTCCGCAAAATCCACTTTCTGGGCCGGCTTCCAGTCCTCCTGTGCCACAAAGGCATCTGTCGAATAGCCTTCTCCATACGCAGCATTCCAGTAGTCGGATACTGCCACATTGGGTTCATCCCAGGCATGAACCGATTCTTCATCCGGTTCCACGTACTGCCCGGGGATCCAGTAGGTTTCATCCCCCCGGACCACTTCATACCAGTTCACCATCCCCGTTTCCGAATCCAGATCCTGAACGCTTGCCGACACGACCTTGAGCTCTTCCCCTTTTTCAGCCGCAACCTGGCAAAGCGGACCGTTCTTTTCTTTCCGAAGTTCCGTGCGTGTCCGCACGAAGACCGAAGGAACCTGCACACAGCCTGCATAGGTTTTAGACAGACTGGATGAGGGAACCTCCAGGGTTTTTCCTTCATATTCCACCATGGATGTATCGGTTCCGCGCTTGCGCAGCTTTACAGCTGTACCCCGTACCAGTGTGACGGTATCTTCGCGGATTTCACCATTCTCCATTGAAGGGACCTGTACCGACAGGGAATTGCCGGCAGGCGCAATATACATGGTGGGATAGACCTGACGTGCCAGGATCCCGGCTGCAATCAGGATCACGGAAAGAGAAAGAAGGGCCAGGATAAAGATCCTCCGCTTCTTTTTCATATGGTTCACCAGTTCAATCGTAACAAAAAAAGGCGCAGAATGCGCCTAATGACCGTATATTTTGAATAATCTGCGCACTTTTCGGGCACAGACTTCATCAAAAACCGCCTCTGGAACGACACTCCGGACACCGAAGTCATGACGCATGTCCATGTCATCCACCACAGCGAAATCCGCGGTTCCCAGTTCCTCCAGAGAGGCATGGATGACCTCCGGCCGGCTGATTCCCCCAGGCACTGAACCCAGTACATAGTCTCCAAGTCCCACGATGGAGAGAATGGCCTTGAGTTCCTGGGGAGAAAACACATGGCGCCAGGAACTCGTGATGATGATCCCCGCACTGCATTCCTCGCAGATCTGACGTATCAGCTGGCAGGCCCGGGCATCGAATCCGTGAACGACTTCATTGACCAGCACCGGATCCAGGCGCCTGATTGCGCCGCAGTTCAGGTCTTCCGCCAGCCTGGCTGGCAGGGCTTTATCCAGCTCAAACGGCGGCAGCGGCTGCCGCCTGGCAAGTACACCATCAATATCCAGATACAGAATGGGTCCCATTTCATCACCTTCTCTGGTGATTATCCGCAAAAACAAAGGACATCGCAAGAACAATTCCGCCGCAGATGAGTATAATACTGAACGAAAGGCAGGTGAGACCACAGATGATATACAGATTCAGACGGTTCATCCGTGATCTGACACCCCCGCGACTTCTTTCCCTTGGATTCCTCGCTGTCATCCTCATCGGCAGCGTTCTACTGGCAATGCCTGTATCCTGGAACCCCGGGCAGCATGTCCATTTCCTCGATGCGCTGTTTGTGTCCTGCAGCGCGGTCTGCGTGACGGGACTCACCACCGTTCCGCCGGGCGACACCTTCAATCTCTTCGGCCGCACGGTTCTCGGAGTGCTGATCCAGATCGGCGGCCTGGGTGTGGCAGCGCTGTCTGTCATGATCACCCTGATCATGGGACGGAAAATCGGCCTGAAAGCCAGACAGGTCCTGTCCACGGCAATGAACTTCACCGGCGTGGGCGGTCTGATCAATTTCCTGAAGATCCTTTTGAGATTCACGCTGATCTACGAAGTCACCGGGGCCATCCTGTGCTTCTTTGTGTTCGTAAGAGATTACCCGCCGCTGGAAGCTGCAGGCTATGCTCTGTTCCATTCGGTGTCTGCATTCAACAACGCCGGATTCGATATCTTCGGAGGCTATGACTCCCTGCTCCACTATGCCCACAACGTCCCGCTGAATCTCATCACCATGGCACTGGTCATCATTGGCGGATTCGGGTTCTTCGCGATGTGGGACATGGGTCACTGCAAGTTCAGGTGGAAGAAGTATACCCTGAATACAAAAGTCGTCATTGTGATGACCGTGCTGCTGCTCGTGCTTGGCACAGCACTGCTGTACTGGACCACAGACCAGACACTGCTGGAAGCATCTTTCCAGTCTGTCATAGCCCGGACAGCGGGATTCAACACGCACCCGCTTTCGAATTTCACCGAAGCCGCCCTGCTCATTTTCACCGTGCTGATGTTCATCGGCGCCAACCCCGGCGGGACCGGTGGCGGCATCAAGACCACGACTTTTTTTGCAGTGGCCATGAAGGCGGTTTCCAGTACAATGAATGGAGACCGCGATGAGGTGTTTTACCGCAAGATCCCCAATGTGGTATTCACACAGGCGCTGACCGTTTTCTTCTACGGCCTGACGGTGATCACCATTGGCACGATTCTGATCCTCGCCTTTGAGGGGGATCTTTCCCTGTCCGCGGTCCTGGTGGAGGTCACGAGTGCGTTCGCGACTGTCGGCAGCACCGTGGGAATCACCCCGGGTCTGTGTCCTGCCAGCAAGATCGTGCTCATGATCTGCATGTTCATTGGCCGTCTGGGTCCGCTGACGATCGCGACGGTCCTGGCGTTCAAGGGAAAGAGCGAAGCGCACTTTACGGAAGAAAGCATCATGATCGGCTGAGCCGCATGAATGATGAGAAAAGAGACAGGAGAATTCGGTAGTATGAGAAGAACACCACAGGATGCCGCGTTTGCAATCATTGGGCTGGGCCGGTTCGGGATGGCTGTGGCTGACAAGCTTTCTGAATATGGATACACGATCATCTGCTGCGACCGGGATGCGGAAAAAGTCCGCGAGGCCCGGAACCTGACTGCCTTTGCCTATGTGGTGGAACATATGTCGAAGGAGAGTCTGGATGAAATCGGTGTGCGAAACTGTGACTGCGGAATCGTGTGCATCGGCTCGGCGTTCGATGTGTCGATCCTGACCACGATGTATCTGACGGATCTGGGGCTGAAGAAAGTCATTGCCAAGGCCAATTCCGAGGATCAGGCCAAGATCCTGCGGCAGATGGGGGCCATGACGGTGCAGCCGGAGAAGGATTCCGGGACCAGACTGGCGGACCGGCTGATGTACAATGACCAGATTGAATGCTTCACACTGGATGGCGAGACCCAGATCCACACGCTGAAGGTGCCGGCGACTCTGGTGGGAAAGAGCGTGGCGGAGGTCGATTCGCGCGCAAGATACGGGATCAACATCATTGCGATCCGTCACGACAATGACATCATGACCAACTTCGATCCGGACTACCGGTTCCGGGCCGGGGACAAGCTGTCGATCATTGGCAGCAAACGGGACATTGAGCGGTTCGAAGACCGCAACTCCGATGACTGACTCAGACTCAGCCACTGTATGGCAGATTTGCGAGGCAAATCCCGCCATACAGACGCTGAGTAGAATAAAGACCACAGGCAATCCCTGCAGGTAATGCTTCAGGCACAACCTTTGTAACCTGCCCGCATTCGACGACAGGCCATCCGCACCTGCCAGACACACCACAACCCGAAAGGCAGCGTCTGAAATGCCCGGGACTCAGCCACTGAGCAGTGGATTTGCGAAGCAAATCCAGCTGTTCAGACCCTGAGTCGGGTAATTACTGGAATCAACACCTGCAGGTAATGCTTCAGGCACAACCTTTGTAACCTGCCCGCATTCGATGACAGGCCATCCACACCTGCCAGACACATCACAACCCGCCAGGCAGCGTCTGAAATGCCCGGGTTCCCGAAAGGGACCCGGGCATTTCAGTGGCTGCCTCATGCTACAATACAGACCAAAGGGGGTACGCTTATATGAACGAAAACCTCGTGCTGGTGACCGGCATGTCCGGTGCCGGTAAAAGTTCGGCCATGAATGCCCTGGAAGACCTGGGCTATTGCTGTATTGACAACTTCCCGCGCGAACTGCTTCCCCAGCTTCAGGAGCTCCTGGAAAAGGAACAGGACCGGTATAAAAACATCGCCCTGTCTGTCTCCGCGGCAGATTATACAAGCTTTGTAAACTACTTTGACAACATCGCCAAAGACCTGCAGATCATCTTTCTGGACTGCTCTGATGAAGAGCTGCTGCTTCGCTACCGGTTCACCCGCCGGCAGCATCCCATGATCGCCTCGGGACAGGCCACGACCCTGGAAGACGCCATCGAAATGGAACGCATGTCCTTCAACCAGATCCTGGCCAACATGAACAATACCTTTCATTTGGACACCACCAAGCTGTCCAGCCAGGCTCTGATCAACCGTGTGCGTCACCGCTTCAAATCCACAGACCGCCCGGAATTCACAGTGACGTTCCAGTCCTTCGGATTCAAGCACGGCATGCCCATGGATGCCGACATGGTGCTTGATGTGCGGTTTCTCCCGAACCCCTTCTATGAACCGAGTCTGCGCAACAAGACCGGCAATGACAAAGAGGTCTACGACTACGTCATGGAATCCCAGGACACGCAGGAATACATTCATCGCACGGGAGAAATGCTGGATTACGTTCTCGAACAATACGACAAGCAGAACAAATCCAACATGATCATCAGCGTGGGATGCACAGGCGGACAGCACCGTTCCGTGTCCATCGCCAACTGGCTGTATGACCGCTACAAAGACAAGTATCGCTGCTTCAAGAGCCACCGGGATGTGGAAGGCGGGGAAAACGGATGAAGAAAATCGTGGTGCTCGGCGGCGGGACCGGACTTTCCAGCATGCTCGCGGGCATGAAGAAAATCCAGGATGCCCAGGTGACTGCCATCGTCACCGTGGCAGATGACGGCGGCAGCACCGGCCGGATCCGCAATGCCTACAATGTCCCGGCCATGGGCGACATCCGCCATGTGCTGACTGCCATGGCACAGAACGACAACGCAGGGATCCTCCAGCAGCTCATGAACTACCGGTTCGAGGGACAGGAGGACGTGGGCGGACACTCCCTGGGAAACCTGATTTTCCTGGCCATGATGGACATCACCGGATCTTTCATGGGCGCCATTGAATCACTGTCCCGGGTCATGGGTGTGAACGGCACGATCCTGCCCTGCACCCTGGATGTCGCCACGCTCTATGCGCTGATGGCGGACGGCACCCTGGTCCGGGGGGAGAAAAACATCCCCACCAGAGACAACGCCATCGAACACGTCTATTACCAGCAGGATGTTCAGCCCTATGACAAGGCACTGGAAGCGCTGCGCGAGGCCGACCTCATCATTTACGGCATCGGCAGTCTGTATACCAGCGTCATTCCCAATCTGATCATTCCCGGGATCCCGGAAGCCATTTACGAAAATCCATGCCCGAAAATCTACTTCTGCAACGCCATGACCCAGCCGGGAGAAACCGAAGGCTACACCATGGAAGACCATGTCCGGGCGCTGGAAAAGCACAGCTTCAAGAACCCTGCCGACCTGGTGGTGCTCAATGACACCGAAGTCAGCAGCCATGTCCTGGAGCGCTATGCACGAATGGGCAGTTTTCCGGTGCATTCCGACGAAACAGCCCAGAGCTATGAAGTGTGGAAGCGACCCCTGATCACCCTCGCGGACAATGAACGGATCCGGCATGACCCCGAAGCGGTCCGGCAGGTGGTGCAGGAGATCCTGGAGGAACTGGGTTGAGTTTCACATACGACGTCAAGCAGGAAATCGCAGGAGCCGACCTGGATGAGCGCCAGGCAAAAGCCCAGCTGGCCGCCCTGCTGCTGGTGAAAGCCGCCCTGCACATGAACCGCAACGGGACATACCTGTCCTTCCAGGTGGAAAATGCGAGTGTGGCCAAGCATGTCTGGCTCCTCGTGAAGCGGCTCTACACCGTGGAGCCCAGACTGGCGGTGCTGAAGAAGATGCGGCTGAAGAAAAACAACATTTACCGCATCGTCATCGAACAGGGGGCGTCCCGGATCCTGGAGGATCTGGGGATCCTGAATGACAGGGGCCTGCATGTGAAGCCGAACTATGACCTCATCCGCTCGGAGAAAAATGCCCGGGCCTTTCTCCAGGGCTGCTTTCTGGCCTCGGGTTCCGTCAACAGTCCCCGCACCTCCAACTATCACCTGGAGATCTCCGTGACACACCGGGGACTGGCCGAAAGCATCCAGAAACTCATGGAGCGGTTTTTTCTGTCAGCAAGGATCACCGAACGCAAGGGACTGTGGGTGGTCTACCTCAAGGCCGGGGACAAAATAGGCGACTTCCTGCGTCTGATCGATGCCTCCAATGCCCTGCTGCAGTTTGAAGACCTGCGGATTTCCCGGGATTTCTACAACCAGATGTCCCGGCTGAACAACTGCGAACTCGCCAACGAGATGAAGAGCCTGAAGGCGGCGCATGGCCAGATCGAAGCCATTGAACGCATTGAGACGCTCATGGCCCCGGAGCAGATCCCGCCGAAGATCCGTGCGGCGATGGACATCCGCAAACAGTACCCGGAAGCGAGCCTGACTGAACTCTGCGATGAAATCTACAAAGCGACCGGAGAAGTCATTTCGAAGTCCGGGATGAAGCACCGGATGACGAAAATCCGGGAAATGGCGGCTTCCCTGAGCCAGGATCGGAGGTCCAGTGAAACAAAGTAATATCATACAGATAGCGGTTCCGCTCCTGCTGGCTCTTTTCCTGCTGCCTCTGGCGGGCCTGGCAGGCTGTTCCGGGGAAGTGGCGCTGAGAAAGCACACCTTCACCATTGAGCTTGGCCAGGATGTGTATGCCAATCCCGCTCTCTATGCCGAGAGCGGGCAGCAGGGGCTGGAACACATGACGGTCTCTCCGGTAAGCACCGGCATTGCCCGCAAGGACAACCGGTTCATTTCCCGGGGATACGACTATCTTCTGGTTGGGGAATACGATTTCGTCATTGAAAACGGCGGGACCAGCACCCCTTTCCGGATCAAGATCAAGGACACAAGACCGCCGACGGTGATTTCGGAGGTCACGGAAATCGATGCCACGGTGGGAGAGCGCATCGACTGGGTGTCGGTGTTTCCTGCCACGGATATTTCCGGTGTCAGCTATGAAGCTCCTTTCGACACCACCGCCACGCCGGGAGACCACGATGTGACGGTGAAGATTTCCGACCGGTTCGGCAATGCCGTGGAAAAACCGGTAAAAGTTAAGGTATCTGAATGAACAGTCAACTCTGGATGGGACTGGGGCTCCCGCTGGCCGGCACGGTGCTGGGCAGCGCCCTGGTCTTCGTGCTGCGGGGAGCCATTCCGCAGAAAACAGAAAAAGCCATGCTTGGATTTGCCGCCGGTGTCATGACAGCGGCTTCGATTTTTTCCCTGATCCTTCCGGCCATGGAACAGTCCGGCTGGATTCCGGCCGCCGCCGGCTTTCTTATTGGCATCGGGTTTCTGCTGCTGCTGGACGAAATCGTTCCGCATATGCATGTGATGTCCGAGGAAGCCGAGGGCCTGGCCACTCCCTGGAGCCGGACCACGAAGCTTTTCTTTGCGATCACGCTGCACAACCTGCCCGAGGGCATGGCTGTGGGCGTGGTCCTGGCAGGGGTGCTGGATGGAAGTACCGCCATGAGTGCAGCCGCTGCCCTGGCGCTCAGCCTGGGCATCGCCCTGCAGAATGTTCCGGAAGGCGCAGTGCTGTCCATGCCCCTGCATGCAGATGGCATGAGCAAAAGCAGAGCCTTCTGGTTCGGCGCCCTTTCGGGTGTCATCGAACCCGTCGGCGCGGGCCTGACGATCCTCTGCCGCAGCTGGATCCAGCCCTTTCTGCCCTGGCTGCTGGCGTTTGCCGCCGGCGCCATGCTGTATGTGGTGGTCGAGGAACTTGTTCCGCAGTCACAGGCAGGAAAGCATTCCAATATCGGGACCGTTGCCTTTGCCCTGGGCTTCGCGGCGATGATGGTGCTGGACTCTGCACTCTGACATGTCAAAGGAGGGTCATATGACGAAATGGGACAAGGTGCTCATTGTGTGCCTGATGGCCGTCAGTGCCCTGCTGATTTTTCCGATCCTGCAGGGACAGCCCAAAGCCAGCCAGGCAGTGGTCAGCGTCGGCAGCGAGGAAAAGCTGCGGCTGGATCTCAACCAGGACGGGACGTATGCAGTAAACGGCCGCCTGGGTCCGGTAAACATCGAAGTGCAGGACGGATCGGTGCGGGTGACACAGGAAAACAGCCCGCATCATTACTGTTCAAGACAGGGATGGGTGAACAGCACGGCAGTGCCCATTGTCTGTCTGCCCAATGAAACGGTCATCCGGATCCAGGGAGAGCCGGGGGCCGAGGATACGGTGATCCAGTGAATACCCGGCGCGCCGTGATCCTGGCTTTCCTGGTTGCAGCGGGGATCCTGCTGCAGATCCTGGAAAGCTTTGTCCCTGTGGTGATGCTGGTCCCCGGCTACAAGATCGGGCTGGCCAACATTGCCGGTCTCTTTGCCCTGTACGCCTATGGGCCGAAGGACATGATGATTGTCACTGTCTGCCGGATCTTCCTGGCGGGCCTGCTGACCGGCTCGCTGTTTTCGGTCGGCTTTATGCTCTCGGTATCCGGTGCCATCCTGGCGCTGCTGGCCATGACGCTGGCAAAGCGTTCCGGCCTGTTTTCCATTTACGGTGTGAGTGTGGCCGGCGCTGCGGCCCATTCCGTGGGACAGGTCCTGGCGGTGACGGCGATCTACCAGCAGTATTTCATGCAGATGTTCCTGCCTGTCCTGCTGGCGCTGTCCATTGTCAGCGGACTGCTCATTGCCCTGGTCACCGAGCGACTGCTGAAACGCATGAAGCATACACTCGCACGCAGTCAGGGAAGGAGGCTGTGATTCGTGGCAGACAGATATTATGGCCGGCTGAAACAGCTGGAGCGGGATTCGAGGAATGAAATGAGCATCCTGTCGGATACGCGGTCCAGTCTGGAACAGCTGACGGAAGCCATGGCAGGGGAGGAACTGTCCATGAAGGACTACCTGACACTGCTGCGGCTGACCGGTCAGTATTATGAAAAGCACAATATGCCGCCTTCGGCCCAGAAATACATCTTCATGCGGATGCAGTCCGTCCTGAGTCTGCGGACACAGAAGTGGAAACGGCATCAGTATCCTCTCATGACGGATGTGGAAGAACCGCTCACGCCGGAGATCATGGAGTACTTCCGGCAGCAGCGGCCACTGTGGAAGGAAACCCTGGCGCATTTCCAGCGCATGCTGCTGCTTACAGACCTGGTCCTGTTCCTGTTGCTTCTGCCTCTGCTGGTGTTCGGCCTGCAGATGTCCTTTGGAGCGGGGCTGCTGTTGTCTGTCCTGGTGTGGGGGGCACTGGCGGTGTATTTCCAGATGTTTCTTTCCGAATCCCTGGCACAGGATCATCTGGCCTCTCATTCGGCCAGGATCAGCGACTCCCTGCGGATCTTCGAGCAGTATTTTGTCAGGGCCGGACTGCCGGGACGGAAGCACACAGCGGGAGAAAGTGCCTGAAACACCGGGCCGGTGACTTGAAACATTGTTAGCTTTTAAATTGTTTTCACATTCGCAAGTTCTCTATGGTATGATGGGCGCGGTGATGTTATGCGAACAAATCATGTCCCGAAAGCCACGCTGCAGCGCTACCCGGTCTACCTGAAAGCGCTGCGCAGGCTTCAGAAAAACGGCATAAAGCGAATCATGTCCCGGGAACTGTCCAGTTTTGTGGATATCGAGCCGACCACCATCCGGCGCGATTTTTCTTTTCTGGGAAACCTGGGCAAGCAGGGGTACGGCTATGACGTGGACCGGCTGATCGACATCTTCAATCAGCAGCTGGGTGTGGATTTCGATGAGAAGCTGATCCTGGTGGGGGCCGGCAACCTGGGACGGGCCCTGCTGAACTACAACAAATGGGATCACGTGGTAGGCGAAGTTGCCTGTGCCTTTGACGTGGATCCGGAAAAACAGGGCAGCCAGTTCGGCGTCAATGTCTGGAGCATGGACGATCTGGAAGAGAAGATGCCCAAAGGATGCCGCATCGCGATCCTGACCATTTCCCATGACGTGCAGGCCACGGTGGACCGGCTGGTCAAGGCCGGCATTACCGGGATCGTGGATTTCACACACCAGCACTTCAAGGTGCCCCGTGGGGTGGTCATCAAGAGCATTGATGTGGTGTCCAGCATTCAGGAACTGGTGTTCATCACCAATTCCATGAATGAACCCGCCCAGAGACAGCGGGACTGACAGGCAACAGGAGGAGAGACTATGTTGGCAGTAAAACTCAAGGATACATACAAGGACCTGGATGGTCAGAAAGTCACGATGCAGGGCTGGGTCCGCACAAACCGCGGATCCAAAAAGGCCGGATTCATCGAACTCAACGATGGCAGCACCTTCTCCAATGTGCAGGTGGTGTACAAGCCGGAACAGACAGCGGACTATGAGGCGGTGTCGAAAATCACCCTGGGCAGCGCCATTGAAGTCACCGGCACCCTGAAGGCCACGCCGGGCGCAAAGCAGGACTACGAGATCCAGACAGACAGCGTCGAGGTGCTGGGGGCCAGCGACCATGAATATCCGCTGCAGAAGAAGCGCCACAGCTTCGAGTACCTCCGGACGATTCCCAGCGTCAGACCCCGCGCCAACACCTATTACGCCATGTTCCGGCTGCGCAGTGTGCTGTCCATGGCGATCCACCGGTTCTTCCAGGACCGCGGGTTTGTCTATGTCCACACGCCGATCATCACGGGCAACGATGCGGAAGGTGCCGGAGAATGCTTTACCGTCACCACACGGGCGGATGACAAGTACGACCAGGATTTCTTCGCGAAACATGCACAGCTGACGGTTTCCGGCCAGCTGCATGTAGAGCCTTTCGCGCTGACGTACCGCAATGTGTATACCTTCGGTCCCACGTTCCGGGCGGAAAACTCCAACACCACCAGACATGCCAGTGAGTTCTGGATGATCGAGCCGGAGATGGCCTTTGCGGATCTTTCGGACAACATGGATGTGGTGGAGGACATGATCAAGTACTGCATCAACTATGTCCTGGAGAACGCGCCGGAGGAAATGGCGTTCTTCGAGAAAGCCATTGACAAAGACTGCATCAACCGGGTCAAGGCTGTGGCGGAGTCCGACTTCAAGCGCATGACCTACACGGAGGCCATCGGACACCTGGAACAGGCGAAAGACCAGTTCGAGAACCAGGACATTTTCTGGGGCATGGACCTGCAGAGCGAGCACGAGCGCTACATCTGCGAACAGGTGGTAAAGGGACCTGTGTTCCTGACAGACTATCCCAAGGAAATCAAGGCGTTCTATATGCGGGAAAACGAAGATGGCAAAACCGTGGCCGCCTGCGACCTGCTGGTTCCCTATGTGGGGGAACTGGTCGGTGGCAGTCAGCGTGAAGAGCGCTATGATGTGCTGAAGAAGAAAATGGACGACCTGGGCATGAACGAGGGCAGCCTGGACTGGTACCTGGATCTGCGCCGGTTTGGCGGCTGCAGACACTCCGGCTTCGGCCTGGGATTTGACCGTATGCTGATGTATCTTTCCGGTGTCCAGAACATCCGGGATGTGCAGCCGTATCCCCGGACGCCCCGCAACTTGATCAACTGACGAAATAAGACTGAAGCTGAATAAAGAAAACGCTGCCGGCAAAAGGCATCAGGACAGGACTGGTGTCATTTGCCGGCTTTTTTTCATTCATGGACCTCGCATGCGAGGTCCACCCTTGGATCAGTGAAACTTAGATGGGGCCGTTCCGGCCCCTGTTATATTTATCTTGCCGGAGCTGGTGAGAGCACGATACACATTTATTCCATGCGGACTTCTCACACAGTCTTCATGAGATTGTTTTTTTATACTTGATAGGCTACGAAGCTCAGTAAAGCTAAGCTGCAACCAGTTGTTTCTGG